>Ga0066388_100000758_pt1 | contig 16374 bp, 14 predicted proteins | sample PanSoiMetaGPlot6_FD_64539 | JGI IMG/M metagenome (GOLD analysis project Ga0066388, IMG submission 64539) | Tropical forest soil microbial communities from Panama analyzed to predict greenhouse gas emissions - Panama Soil - Plot 6 (Hybrid Assembly) | ecosystem: Environmental > Terrestrial >... | reverse complement strand
CGCCTGTTGGCGACGCACGGGCTCGGCGAGGGCGCGCTGGAACGCGTGGTTCTGGTCGGGGGTCCAACCGTTACGCCGCTGTTGCGGGAACGCGTCCGTATCGTGCTCGGCGCGGAGTTCGGCGAAGGCCTTGATCCGATGACGCTCGTCGCCCAGGGGGCAGCGCTGTTTGCGGGCACCGTCGCGCTCGATGGCCGTCCCGTTGCTCAGGCGCCCGCCGCGACCGGGCCAAGGGTCTGGCTGCAATTCCCGGCCATGACCTCGGACCTGTCACCGTACGTAGTTGGCAAGCTGCTCGAGCGCTCGGATACGGTCAAGCAGGTCAAGATCACCCGCGCTGACGGTGCCTGGCAGAGCGACCCGACGCCTTGCGAGACGGACGGCACGTTCACCGTGATGGTGCGGCTGCTGCCACGCCAGAACACCACGTTCGAGGTGCTGGGCGTCGACGGCGGCGGCAACGCCGTGTCGTTGCAGCCCGCGAGCTTCTCGATCACCCATGGCATGACGCTCGGCGATCCGCCGCTGTCACGCTCAGTCGGCGTGGCGCTCGCGAATGATCGTGTGCAGGTCTATTTCAACCGCGGCTGCCCATTGCCGATCCGCAGAACGTTCGTGCTCCAAACGGTCGAAACCGTCCACCCCGGGACCGAGGGACACGTGCTCAAGGTTCCGATTGTGCAAGGCGAGTTCACCTGGGCCCATCTGTGTCGCCTGGTCGGCACCCTCGAGATCCCGAGCACTGAGCTGAATGCGCCGTTGCCGGTAGGCTCCGAGGTCGAGCTGATGCTTGAGCTCGATCGTGGCGGCCAGCTCCGCGCCCACGCACGCATCCCCGGCATTGATCGAGTCTTCGATCGGGTCGCGCTGTTGATGACACCGCAGGTCTCGCTCGAGGCGCTTGCCGATGCGCTCACGAAGCTGCGAACGCGCGCGGCCGATCTTTCGCGCACCGCATTTTCCGACCGCGCCGGCAAGACCGCTGCGCGGCTCTCGGCCGCGATACCGCGCCTTGACGAGGCCGAGCAGAACATCAAGGCTGCGCACGGCGGCGATCTCGACGCTTGCGAGCAGGCGCGCCGCGCGCTGTCGGATTTTGACGCTTTGCTCGCGGAGATCGAGGCCGAGCAGGCGTGGCCTGAGCTGGGGCGGAGGATCGAGGAACGCTTCGCCATTTCGCTCAGCTGGGTCGCGAGCTACGGCAACGATGCCGAGCGGACAGCGCTGACCGACACCTACCACGCCTGCAAGCGCGCGTTCGTTGCCAGGGATCCGGACGAGGTCGAAAGGCAGCTGGCGGTCATCGAGCGGCTGGGGATGGCAGCGTATTTTCGCCAGCCTGGTGCTTGGGAATGGCAATTCGAACACTACGCCGCCCGCGTCGGAGAAAGCACAGACATTCGCCGAGCCTCCGAGCTTGTTACCAAAGGACGGGAGGCGATACAGCGGCGTGACCTTGCCACGGTCGAACGGATCGTCCGCGAGCTATGGGATCTCGCTCCGGTCGATCATGGCGAGCAGAAACTCGGTCACGGATCCGGGCTGAGAATGCGATGACAATGCATGATCCGCTTGCGGACTGGCGAAGCAATCCGTTCTTCGTGCTTGAGATCGCGACGGACGCAACGCCGACGGAGGTTGAGCGGGCCGGGCAGCGGCTGCTTGGCCTGCTGGCGGTCGGAGCCGCATCCGCTGGAACCTACCAGACGCCGCTCGGGCCGGCGACGTGCGACGCCGACCGGGTGAGGCAGGCACTCGCCGCGTTGCGCGATCCGCAGCAACGCGTGCTGCATGAGCTTTGGGCGCATGTTGCGCCAGCGGGCGGGCAAGCGTCGAGCTACGCCGACACGGGTTCATGGAAGGAAGCCGAGCATACCCTCGGCTGGTCCGGGCTATGGGCGCGTTAGCGGGCGTCCTCATCGCCATCTTTATCGGCCGGCTGCTGTACGGCTCGATCAGAGTGCCGACGGTCGTGCTGGTGTGCGCCGTCAAGTTTGCCTTGCTGACGTTCACGACCGCACTGTTGGCTCGAGGCCCCGCCGGGGCCGTGCTAGGCGTGGCCCTGTTGGTCCTGATCTGGGCGCCAACAGCTATCCTGCGATGGATCGTTGTGCCATTGCGAATGCCACATCTCGCCTATTGGATCGTCCGGATTTGCCGGCCGCTCGGCCTCGTCAAGGACCTTCAAGCGGGCGCTGTCGTATTCGGCGCATTGGCGCTGGCGCGGAAAGGGGCCTCGCACGAGGATCTCACATGGCTTGAGCAAAGGCTCCGGGGCACGGAGCCGATGCAAGGCGCGGCGGCGGTCGCGGCAGGGCTCTTGGCCGCGCTGCGCAAGGACGACAACCTGGCGCGCTGTCTGTTCGCCATGGCGGACAGGATGGACAAGCGACTTATCTCGCGATCGGTGCGCGCTATCGCGCGCGACTGGCTGGTCGTGGACGCGGCCCGCGTCGGACACTGGCAGCGGGTCATCCGCCTGGGCCGAGGCGGCTCGGACGGGCTGCGCTGGTCGTACAGCATGGCCCGTATCGCCGAGCGGCTCACCGGCGATCCCCAAGCCTGGCGTGATTGGCAGCTCTGGCCCTGCTTTCTGCTGGCGCCGCGGCGGCTCGCAACTTATCCGCTGTTTCGCCGCGCGCTGGCCGTCCCAGTACGCAGATGGTCGCAACCGGAGGCAACGCCAACCGTCGCGGAGCTACCGCTTGCACTCGGCAACCTGGCGCACACGATTGGGGCTGCGCGTGGCGGCGAGGCGCTCGGGCGATCAGTCGATGCTGTCGACAGCCAACTTGCTTCCATGCGTGATAAGATCGGAGAGCGCCTCACTGCACTTGGCGGCCGGGGCGATGCCGACGCAATCTTGTACGCTTTTCGCCAACAATTGATCGATCTCGTGACTCCGTTGATCGAGGAAGGCCCTCACCTCGCCCGCGACGCACAACGAGGCTCGATCATGGAGCAAGCGGTTTGGCAGGTTCGACGCCGACTGTTTGGCGATGTCGAAGCGCGATGCAAGGATTATCGGGAGCGGACTCAGGAAGGGAGCGCCCTCGACCCAGTCGCTGAATGGGAGGAATGGGCGAAGCTGAACAGCTCCGCCGACCAGCTGTTGGAGCTTGATCCAAATGTAGAGAACGTGCTGTTTCAAACGGTTTTTGCATCGGTGTGCAATTTCGCGGCGTTCCAGCACAATGGGCGCAAGCGGATTGCACTGGCGCATGACATGTTCGTTTGGCTCCTGCGCTATTCCCGGGGCGACCCGCAGGCCCGGCAGCTCCTTGCCAAGAATGTGCAGGCAGGAATCGCCGCTATTTGACGCAAACAGCTCAGGCAACAAGCTCCCGCATGATGCGGTAGAGTTTCGCCTGGCCCTCGAAACCGATGCCCGGGCGCTCCGACAGCCGCAGATAGCCATCCTCGACTTTGGCCTCATCGGCAAAGCCTCCGAAATCGCCGAACACGCCTGGATAGGACTCGGCGCCGCCGAGCCCGAAGCCCGCCGCGATCGCAAGCGACATCTGATTGCCGCCATGCGGGAACAGCGCGCTGCGCGGCCAGCCATGCCGCTCCAACATCGCGACGGTCGCCGCATACTGCACGATCCCATAGGCCTGCGGCGGATCGACCTGGATTACGTCGCGACGCTCGGGCGTGAGCCCGCCAAAGCGCACGAGGTTCTCGACGTCCTGTGTCGAGTAGAGATTCTCACCGGTCGCCAGCGGCGGTGCGTAGACGCTTGCGATCTCGGACAGGAGCGCAAAATCGAGCGGATCGCAGGGCTCCTCGAACCAGCGCAGATCGAAGGCGCTCAACGCGCGCGCATAGCCGAGCGCCTCCTCACGCACGAATTTCGCGTTGGCATCGACCGCAAGCGCGGCGCGGTTGCCGAGCGCGCGCTTGACCGCCTCGACGCGATGTGCGTCATCGGCGAGCGGCAGGCCGCCGACCTTCATCTTCACCATGGTGTAGCCGGCATCGAGATGGCGCATCATCTCGTCCTGCAGGTCGCGTGTGGTCTGGCCTGGCAGATACCAGCCGCCGCCGACGTAGCAGAACACGCGCTCCGCGACCCTGCCATCGTTGTAGCGCTCGGCCAGGAGCCGATGCAGCGGCTTCTCGGCAATCTTGGCGACCGCATCCCAGAGCGCCACCTCGATCGTGCCGATGGCGATCGAGCGCTCACTGTGTCCACCGGATTTCTCCCGCTGCATCATCACGGCAAGGACCTTGGCGGGATCGAAGTTCTCACCTGTCTCGTCCAGCAGCGTTTCAGGCTTTGCGGACAGGACGCGCGGAATGAAGCGCGCCCGCATCTGCGCCCCGCAGGCGTAGCGGCCGGTGGAGTTGAACGCAAAGCCGGTGACGGATTTCCCGTCGCGCTTGACGTCGGTGATGACCGCCACCACCGAGGTGGTCATCTCGGCGAAATCGAAGCTCGAGTTCTTCAGCTCCGACTTGAGCGGGATGGCGGTTTCGCGAATATCGACGATGCGCATGAAGCGTGTCCGACCAGCACTGACGAAATATCACGATACACGATTTGCCGCCGTGTCGCCGCAGTCCTGGCCACGATCAGCCCTGGTGGCGTCATCTTGCGAGATAACATGCGCGGCGGGTGGCGACGCGGGAGGAATCAGCATGCCAAGCTGGTTGCCGCGCGACCTCTGGTCGGATGCGCGCCACTATCAGATTGCCGCTCTCTCGACCTTGGTGGTCTACAATCTTGGCTGGCTCGATTTCGGCGCGCGACCACTCAACAGTGCGCTCGCGATCGCAAGCTCGCTCTTAACGCAGGCGCTGTGCTCGCGTTACTACCGCCTGCCGAGCATCGACCTGCGTTCGCCGCTGATCACCGGGCTGTCGCTGAGCCTGCTCTTGCGTGCGGATGAAGCGTGGCTGCATGCGGTGGCCGGCATGATCGCGATCGGCTCGAAATTCGTCTTCCGCATCGACGGCAAGCACATCTGGAATCCGGCCGGTTTCGCCATCGTGGTGCTGCTGCTCACTTCGAACGACGTTTGGATTTCGCCCGGACAATGGGGCTCAGCGGTCTGGTTCGCGACGCTGCTCGGCTTCTTCGCCATCCTGGTGCTGCATGCCGCGCGTCGCTCCGACATGGCGCTGTTCTTCCTTGGCAGCCATGCGGCGCTGCTGTTCGCGCGCGCCTGGTGGCTCGGCGATCCCATCGCCATCCCGATCCATCAGCTGCAGAGCGGCTCGCTCCTGATCTTCACGTTCTTCATGATCTCCGATCCGCGCACCTCGCCCGATGCGCGGCTGGGCCGCTTCCTGTTCGCGGCTTCCGTCGCCGTCCTCGGCCACTATCTTGCATTCTTCATGCAGATGCGGCCGGCGCTCTACTTCGCGCTGATCGCGATCTCCCCGCTCACCCTTCTCATCGACCGCATCCTGCCGGCAGAGCGATTTGCCTGGACCAGGCCGGCCAGCCAAGGAGCTTCCCGATGACCAAGACCTTTTCGTCACGCCTCAAGACCACTGTCGCCGCCGTCGCAGTGCTCGCCGCTATAGCGGGGCCGGCGGCCGCCTTCTGCGGCTTCTATGTCGCCAAGGCCGATTCCAAGCTGTTCAACAAGTCCTCGAAGGTGGTGCTCGCCCGCGACGGCAACACCACCGCCATCACCATGGCAAGCGACTACGAGGGCGAGCCGAAGGAGTTCGCGGTCGTCATTCCGGTGCCGACCTTCATCGAGCGCAAGCAGATCGGCATGGTCGAGATGAAGACCATCGATCACCTCGATGCCTTCACAGCGCCGCGGCTGGTTGAATATCACGACGATGATCCGTGCGCGCCGCGCAGGGACTTCAGGGGTGGCGCCTTCCTCGCCAGTGCCGCACCCACCGCGACCGCCGCCCGGGTCGCGGAGCGCTATCGGGGCGTGACCGTCGAGGCCAACTACGACGTTGGCGAATACGACGTGTCGATCCTGTCCGCGCAGGAGAGCGACGGCCTCGTCAACTACCTCAACGACAATGGCTACAAGATCCCGGCCGGCGCCGACGCCGTGCTCGGCAGCTACATCAAGCAGAAGATGCGCTTCTTCATCGCCAAGGTGAACATCGAGCGCATGGCGAAGCTCGGCAACGGCTATCTGCGACCGCTGCAGGTGCGCTACGAGACGCCGAAGTTCATGCTGCCGATCCGGCTCGGCACCGTGAATGCAAACGGGCCGCAGGACCTGATCATCTATGCGCTCAGTCGCAATGGCCGGGTCGAGACCACGAACTACCGTACCGTCAAGCTGCCGTCGAACGTCAGCGTGCCGCTGTTCGTGAAGGACGACTTCCCGACCTTCTACAAGTCGATGTTCGACAGGGCGGTCGCGCGCGAGAACATGCGCGCGGTGTTCGTCGAATATGCCTGGGACATGGCCTGGTGCGACCCCTGCGCAGCCGAGCCGATGAGCAGCAAGGAACTGGTCGAGCTCGGCGCACGCTGGATCGCGAGCGATGACGACAGACCGTTCCGCTCCGCGCAGAGCGCCAACGCTTATGTGACCCGCCTGCACGTGCGCTACGATGCAAAAAGCTTCCCGGAGGACCTCGTGCTGATGGAGACGCGCGACCGCTCGAACTTCCAAGGCCGCTATGTGCTTAATCACCCCTGGAAGGGCGCAATGACCTGCGAGGCAGGCGCCAAGTATCGCGCCGGCCTGCCGCAGCGGTTCCGTGAGGAGGCGCAGAATCTCGTCAACCTCACCGGCTGGCCGCTGGCCGACGTGCTCGCCGAGATGGAGGCAACCGGGCAACCGACGCGAGCGCAGTGAGCGCCCCAACATTGCGGCCGTAGGATGGGCCATAAGCGCGTTCACGCCCTTGTGGCCCACCCTACGAGCCTATCGTCGTTGCTCAAGATCGAGATGCAGAAATTGATTGAATGGCGTCGCTTCGTAACCGCCGAACGCTTCGCCTTCGACGAAGCCGTTCTTGCGATAAAGCGCGAGCGCAGGCTCGAAGGCCGGGCCTGATCCGGTTTCGAGGCTCAGCCGCCGATAGCCACGCTCCCTTGCGACGCCGAGGATGTGATCCAAGAGCGCGGCGGCGACGCCTTGGCGCAGGTGCGCCGGGTCCGTCCGCATCGACTTGATTTCGCCCGTGACGGCATCAAGCTCCCTTAGCGCGGCCATCCCGAGCAGCCTGTTGTCATGCCACGCCGTGTAGACGCTGACATCGGGACCCTTGAGACCCGACAGGTCGAACGCATTCATGCTCCCCGGCGGCGAATTCGCGTGCATGCCCGCAAGATGCAGGCGCAGCAAGGCCAGCACTTGCGGGCTCTCGAAGTCGCCAGGAACAATGATCATGCGGGCCTCCCGACAGTGACCAGGATAGCCCGCGCCATTGCGACAGCGTCAGCTCACGCCAGCAAGCCCGCGACCGGCTTCACCGCGCTGCTCTCGGGGAACACCTTGCTGGCGAGCGCAGCCTCATCCACGCGCAAGTGATCGCGCAGGAGGCCCTTGAGCACCGCGCGCAGGTCGGTGGTCGGCTTGAGGTCGCGCTTCTCGTGCAGGCTTGCTTCCTTGAGGCCCGGCCAGTCGGCGAGGACGCGACCGCCCTTGAGTGCGCCGCCGGCGAGGAACGCGACCGTTCCGGTGCCGTGGTCGGTGCCCTCGGTGCCGTTGATGCGAGCAGTGCGGCCAAACTCGGTGATGACCGCCACCGCGGTTTCGCGCCAGGCGTCTCCCATATTGGTCTCGACCGCCGCGATCGCGCCATCGAGCGCACTCAGGAGCGCAAACAGCCGGCCGTCAAGCGCACCTTCATTGGCATGCGTGTCCCAGCCGTCGAAGGCAAGCGCCCCGATGCGCGGGCCATCGGGACGCGCCATGAATTTCGCCGCCGTGCCCGCGGATTCCGCAAAGAAGGCGCGCACCTGGGCGGCCGCCACCGGGCGCTGCTGGCCGCCTTCCATGCCGCCCGCGCGCGCAATCTCGGCGAGCCCCATGCGCTCCTCCAGCACCCGCGCAAGCGCCGGATCGGTGTGGCGATAGAGGTCGAGGAGCCGCATCAGGGTGTCGTCGCTCGCGGGCGGCAGCCGCGGCGGCGTCCAGGACAAGACCGGCGCCGGCCCGCGCACGACCAGGGGCGCGATCGGGCCGACCGCGAAGGCGTTACGTGGCTTAGTGCTCGTAGAATTGGCGCTCCCGGCCGGCTCGAGCGTGGCGAGCGCGCGGTTGAGCCAGCCGGTGCTCACTGCACCCGGACGCGCGAGCCCGCTCTCGAGCACGTCCTGGCCGTCGAAATGCGAGCGCTCGCGATAAGGCGTCGCGGCGGCATGCACGATCGTCGCGGCGCCCGCCTGGTAGAGCCGATGCAAATTCGGCATCCCCGGATTGAGCGCGAACATCTTGTCGAGCGCGAGCGCGGGCGTCTTGCCTTCAAGCGTAAGCGCCTTCTCGCCGCGCAGCGCGATCCAATCGGGATCGCCGACCGGCGCCACCGCCGCCAACCCGTCGAGGGCGCCGCGCAACACGATCACGAGCAGGCGTGGATCGCGACCTTCGGCGAGCGCAAGCCTTGGCAGATGCGCCCACGCAAACAGCGTGCCGGAGGCGAGCAGCAGCCGGCGGCGAGTCACAGCATGCGGGCCCATCGTCATCTCCGTTGGAATTCAGGCGCCATCAACAGCAGCGCCAGCGCCTGCGACCGGCTCTCCGCCCGCGCGATCGTGCGCCTGGTCTCGGCCGAGGCGATCGGCGCCAGCGCTTCCTCGAACACTGCGGTCGGATCGGCAGCAGGAGCGATCCGCAGCGCCACCTGGTTGGCGACGTCGAGCCGTTGCGAGAGGCCGTCGAGCCAGGTGGCGTCGTCGTCCGCGAAACCGTTGGGTGCCGGCGGGCGCCACAGCGGCTCGCCGAGCAGGCTCTGCGCCTGCATGACCGGACGAATATCCGTCACGCTCGCCCCGGTGGCGCGCAGCGCCCCCACGATCCACTCGATCGGCCGCTTGAGCTTGCTGCGCGGCGTCGCCCAGGCCTCCGGCGCGGTCACCAGCGCCTTCGCCATCTCCTTGAGGTCGCCCTCGGTGTCGCGGAAGCGTTTGGCCAGCCGCTCGATCAGCACCAGCGCCGGATCATCGGCGATGAAATGGCGCGCCAGCTTGTGCGCCACGTGCGCAGCGGTGGCAGGATGGCGCGCGAGGTCGGCAAGCACGCGGCGACCCTGATCGAAGCCGGCGTCAGCATAGGCCTGGCTGATGACCGTCTGGGTCCCCGGCTCGTGCATGCGCGGATCGAAGGTGAACTCGCCGCCACGCTCCGGATCCCGCACTGGGTTAACAATGCTCCAGCCGGTGATGACCTTGGCGAAGCTCGTCACGTCATCCTGGGTATAGACCGTGCGCACGCCAAGCGTATGCAGCTCCAGGATTTCGCGCGCGAGATTCTCGTTCAGGCCGCGACCACGATTCTTGCCGGCCTGTGAGCTCGGGCCGATCGAGCGCGCGTTGTCGAGATAGAGCAGCATCGCCGGATGCGTCTCGACCGCGCGCAACATGTCGACGAAGCGGCCGAGCACATTGGAGCGGATCGCCTCGCGCTCGAAGGCGCCGGCGATTGGACGCACGCCGGCTTTGTCGGCCGAGACACAGAAATGGTTCGACCAGAACCAAGTCAGCCGCTCCACGAAGCCGATGTCGGCGTCGAGCGCCGCCGTGAGCCGCACCTTGGCCTCGTCGAGGTAGATCTGCTGCGGCGCCATGCCGACATTCGGCCGTGCGGGCGCCGGGCCGGCCGGCCGTGAGGCTTCCCCGGCAGCGTCCTTGGCGTCCTTAGGCGCTTCCTTGGGTGCCGATTTGGCGGCGCGACGCAACTCCCGCTGCGCCAGCTGGAACGCAAAGGCTGCGCGCGCCGCAGCGCCGCCGCTCATCAGTTCGGCATTGGTGATGCGGCCGGCGCCAGGCCGGTCTAGCTCGGCGATGAGCGCGCCGCGTGGATCGGACGCGATGGCCGCGATCGAGCCGGTGCGCGGCCCAAGGCCGAAGCGACTAAGCGCGAGAGCTGCTTCTGCTTTGGAATCAAGAGCCATTGGATCAAGAGCCCTGCGTGATCATCATTCGCTCGACCCGCCAAGACTTCTTACACCAAATAGTGCGCTGATGTCGAAAGCGAGGCGACAGCTTTCGTTAAAATATTGCAATGCATGAACAAATCGACAGCTTGCGGCGTACGCCTTGCGCTCACGTTGGTGGACATCACAGCGGCCCTCGAAAGATGAAGTAGGCCCCTGTCGCCACGAGCGCAAAGCCGATCACGTAGTTCCACGTTATCGGCTCCTTGAGATAGAGAATGGAAAAGCCGGCGAACACCAGCAGCGTCACGATCTCCTGGATGGTTTTGAGCTGAGCGGTCGTGTAGACCGCGCTGCCCCACCGGTTCGCCGGCACGGCCATACAGTACTCCACGAACGCGATTCCCCAGCTCGCCACGATGACGACAATGAGCGGCGTGTCCTTGAAGCGCAGGTGCCCGTACCAGGCGAAGGTCATGAACACGTTGGAGCCAATCAGAAGCGCGATCGGGAACAGGAAGGCCGATGTCATCTAAACCACCGTAATCGTTGAGCCTTCGACAGATCAGCGATTACGGCGCCGCAGGCAAGAGCCCACTGGCACTATTCACAGCTGGCCTGATGTGCCACACCTGCGCGCGACTTGGCACACCTTTGGCACACCACGACCGGGCCGGCACCGCATCCGGGCGCATAAAAAAAGCGTAGCTTCGTTCAATTTGGGGTGTTCGACCTGAACCTCTAGTGCCGTATGGACGTCTCAATTGTGTCTCAGCATTGGCCTTGATCTCTCGAATCCGGAGAACCGATGATGCGCATGCTCTCCTCGACCGTCGTGGCATTTGCCGCACTGTTCCTCGCGTTGGCATCGCCGGCGGCGATCGCGCAGCAACCGCAGCAGCCGCAACAACAACTGCAACCCGCTCCTCCCAAGGCGTACAAGCAAGTTCCGGTGAAGCTGCCCCAGCCGGTGGCGGACCCGACTTTTGCGACGTTTCGCCAGCAGCTTACGGGCATCGCCGAGAAGAAGGACCGCGCCGGACTCACGCGTATCCTGTCGCAGAAATTCTTCTGGATCCCGGAAGGCAAGGATGTTGCCGAGAAGAACAAGTCGGCGATCGACAATTTGTCCAAGGCCATCGGCCTTGATGGCCAGGATCCCCCCGGCTGGGATCTTCTTGCCGGCTACGCCGCGGAACCAACCGCCGAGCCCATCAACGATCCCGCCTACCCGGGCGTGATCTGCGCGCCGGCCGAACCCACGCTTGACGACAAGGCATTCGAGCAGCTGGTAATGGCGACCGAGACCGATCCCGCCGAATGGGGATACCCGACGAAAGACGGGATCGAGGCGCGGGCACAGGCACAGGCAAACGCTCCGGTGGTGGAGAAGCTCGGCCTGCACCTCGTGCGTGCCTATCCGGACGACTCGCCGGCCGCCGCCGTGAACGCGGACATGATCCGCATCGTCACGCCTTCGGGCAAGCTCGCCTTCATCCCGACCGACGCGCTGCTGCCTCTGGCGAGCGACCAGGTCTGCTACGTCAAGGAAGGATCGGCCTGGAAGATTGCGGGTATCATTGGCGGCGTCCCGCCGACCAAGTAAGGTCCGCGAGCCCGTTGAGCCTATTGCATTCGTAATCGAGGCGGGAGACGGTTGTCTCCCGCCTTCGGTTTTTGGGGGCGCCACCGCGCTCGCGCGCGGTGTTACAGTGCAACCATGCTGGGGAGGATACCGATGTCGCGAATGCAAATGGCCGCAATGGCTTTCGCTGTAGCCGGCGCAATGGCGATGGCAGCCACCGCACCGGCGGCGGCGCAGCAACAACAGCAGCCGCCCTTCGCCACCACCAAGGTCGAGGGCACCGAGAACGTCTACATCTTCCGCTTCGGCGGTCACCAATCGATGTTCATCGTCACGCCCGCCGGCGTGATCGCGACCGATCCGATCGGCCTGCGCCGGCCGGCCGCGAAAGCGTATATCGAGGAAATCGAGAAGATCACCAAGGCGCCGATCCGCTATGTGATCTACAGCCACAGCCACTTCGATCACATCGCCGGCGGCAAGCCGTTCAAGGACAAGGGCGCGACCTTTGTCGCGCACCAAAACGCCAGGACGCGCATCCAGCAGGTCAAGGATCCAGATGTCGTGGTCCCCGATCAGGTGGTCACCGGCGCCAAGCGCAACATCACGCTCGGCGGCACCACGCTCGAGCTCAATTATGTGGGCAAGAACCACTCCGATTCCACGCTGGTGATGCGATTGCCGAAAGAGAAGATCATCTTCACCGTCGATTGGATCCCGCTCAACGGCATCCAGTTCCGCGGCATGGCGGACAACTACCTTCCGGACATGGAAGAGAGCCTGAAAAAGGTGATCGCGATGGACTGGGAGCGGATGATCCCCGGTCACCCAGGACCCGGCGGCCGGCTCGGCAACAAGGACGATGCGCGCACCGCACTCGCCTATCTGCAGGACCTCTCCGCGGCGGTGAAGGAAGCGGCGGGTCAGGGCAAGTGCTATGCCGATGCCATGAAAGACATCAAGCTGCCGAAATACGAGAGCTTCCCGAATTACGCGAACTTCCTGCCGATGAATATCGAGCGCTATTGCGACTATTACAATCGCGGGATCTGAGCCCGTAGCGCGGCGCGGAAGTTGGCTTCCGCGCCGCTAAGCCAGTGCACGGCTACATTGGGAGGAGCGAGTTGTTGTTCTTCCCCCTCCTCGCTTTCGTTGTCGTCGCTTTGGTGGTGATCGTCAGCAAAGTATCGCGGGCAGCCTTGGACCGCGCGCTGTGGCCGCCGAACGTGCGAGCAGCACCCAGCGGCCGATCGACGACCCGGGCCTTTCTCAAGCCATCCTGATGCAAAACTGGCAGGCTCGCTGAAGGGGCAGGAACGAAAGAAATAGTCCGGCGTTGTTCCCAAAGCGTGCTCTCAAAAGAAAGGGGTTTTGAGGCCTTGCTGGTCGATGGTGAATGGAACCAGCGTCATGGTGAGCAGCTTGATGAGAGGTAGCCGGCACAGGAACCACATTTCCATGGGGGCTGTAGGGGAACGGCCACGGCCGGGACAGCAAGCGAGCGCCGTGCACACCGTCCTCGTCGTGGAGGACGAAGTGCTTGTGCGGCTGATGATTGCGGACGTGATCCGCAGCGCGGGCTACGAAGTGATTGAAGCTGCCAATGCCGACGAGGCGCTTGAGGTGTTAGCCCACACTCACGGCGTGTCGCTGATCATTAGCGATATTCGTACGCCAGGTTCACTGGACGGGTTGAGATTGGCGCAGCTCGTGCGATCGCACCGTCCTGCAGTCCCTATCGTTTTGACCTCAGGCCACTTGAGGAATGTCGATTCGGTCGATCATGATGGCTTTTTTCCAAAACCCTATGACGCGCGGAAAATAGTCGAACACATCGAGGCGCTGCTCGCTAGAAAGCGTTGATGGATATTCTTGTTCAATGGCCGATGAGCCCGCCACCCGAGAAACCGTCCTGGTCGTCGAGGATGATGTCCTGGTCCGAATGCCGATAGCGCAGTATCTGCGAGACTGCGGATACAAAGTCATTGAAGCCGTCAGCGCGGACGAGGCCATGACCGTGCTACTGCATCGTGAAACGGTCGTCGACATTGTGTTCAGCGATGTCGACATGCCGGGCTCCACCGATGGCTTCGGATTGTCGAAATGGATCCGAGAGCATCGACCAGGACTCGACATCATTTTGGCCGGGACTGTGCCACGCGCCGTTAACGCCGCAAAGGAACTGTGCGATGACGGTCCGACGCCGAAGCCTTATGAACCGCATGCCGTCCACGATCACATTCGTCGTCTGCTAGCCGCACGCAAGGCGACTGGTCGCACCTAGATTCGATGTTTGGCTACTTGGTCGGCAGGCGACGGCCCACACGCGGTCATGAAATGGCACGGGAGGACAACCTGTCCTCCCGCACGCTCGCTCTGGAAACGATAGCTGCACGTCGGCAGCGTCGCTTCCTTTTAGTTCGTGGCAAAGCAGTAGAACCGGCCGGTGCCGCCGGTGGCGTTGAGCGCCGCCTTGCTGCACCCTTGGCTCATATGCACCGCATTCCACGATATGTTCCCGCCCCCGCTGCGGTCCGAGTGGCCGAGCATGGCGCGCGAACGCTCTGCTGGGAAGTTCGGGTTCGCCTGTGGCAGCTGGAGGCCATCTTGAGTCCAGTTGCCGCAGGTGTGGTCGAGACCATCGACATACGCCCGACCCGAGGGATCCGAACCGGTCAGAATGTCGTGCTCATTCTGCGTTCCCTGCGGCCTCTCGACCCCTGGAATGACATTGCCCTTGGCGTCAAGCACATTCGCCTTCTGCATGTTGTTGCGGTCGCGTACCACATCACCATGGAGATCAGCGACGTTGCTGGCGATCAAGACACCCTTGACGTTGAACCAGGGCCCGGGGCCAATGCGATCCCGTGCATTCACGCTCGGCGTGTTGCCTTGCTGCTGCTGGCTGAGATAGGCGCGCCAGGTGCGACCCGCATGCGGGGCGCCCAAGGCTTGCGCCTGCTGCTGACACTGCTGATCGGCGCCGTTGAGCCCGCCAAGGTTGCCGGTCTGGTTGGGGTTCTCGGCAACGAAGAAGCTGATGTTTGCCGGCGGCGCAGGCGGAGCTTGCTGGGCTTGCGCCAACAGCGCTGCCGATCCCAGAAGCGTGATGGAAATGGCGGAAAGAACGATCGCTTTGCGCATTGTGGTTTACCTCCCTAGGTTACTGTCTCAACGCGACATTTGAACGTTATCATCCATCGCCCGTCGCCCGCAATGAATGGGTAAATTGGCCGCACATTGGTTCTGGTTGATTTTTCTGGACAGTCGACGGCGCTCGCACGCCCTCAGACCCGAGCGATCTCCTTCCACAGCCGTCGCGCCTCGCCGCCATAGTCGCTAACGACGCGGCAGCCGCGGTCAAAGATCATCGTTGCACGATCGCTGAGTGAATAGGCCGGCCAATGCGGGATGGCGGCGTTATCGGGCTTGCCCGTGCGGGCGAATGTCGCCCAGGTCGCCGACACCCGACGCGCGAGCTCATGCGCAACCGGCCCGCGATCGGTGGCGCCGACCGCGTCGATCGTGTTGAACACGAACGGGACATCGAGCGCGTGGTAGGCCTTGAGCTTGCCACCGAACACCGGCGTCTCCCAATCGAATGAATAGAGCCAGATCGGCCCGCGGCCCTGCGCGACCTTGCGTTCGGCGAGCGCCAGCGAGCGGATGCGGAAATTCGAATCGGTCAGTGTCGAGATCAGTCGATCGGAGGGGCCGGCACCCGGATAGAGGCGACGGTAGCTTTCGATGACGCGGTCCGTATCATTGCCGGCAACCGGCGCAATTTGCGCGCGCATCCCGTCCTCGGTGAGCACGCGGTTCCAGACCTCGTCCTGAGGGGCGAGATAGATCGCCATTTCATCTTTGACGTTGCCGACCAGCACCGGGATATCGGCGGAAATCTCGGGCGCGGCCGGGTCGAACGGATGTCCGGGCAGCACCAAGCCGTCGACGACCGGGCCGAAATCATAGCGGTCGAGCAGCGGCTCGGCGGGAGGGCCGACGACCTTGAGCGCCGGACGGATGGCGGCGATCAGCTGCTTGAACGGCAGCATCTGCAGATCGTGCAGTTGCGCACGGGTGAGGCCGAGCTCCTTGAGCACGGCCTCTGCGAGCTTGCCAGCACGCTCGCGGGTGTTGAGGCGGATCACCGCGCCACTCATAACGATGGCGCGCTGGAAAAGGCCGCGCGCCGCCGGCGTCGCCAGCAAGGTGCTGACCTTGCCGCCGCCGCCCGACTGGCCAAAGATCGTGACATTGCCGGGATCGCCGCCGAAGCGCTCGGCATTGTCGCGCACCCATTGCAGCGCGGCGACCATGTCGAGCGTGCCGGCATTGCCGGACTGGGCAAACTCCTCGCCGCCGAGGTCGGCGAGATACATATGACCAAGAATGTTGAGCCGCTGATTGACGGTAACCACCACGACGTCGTGATTCTTGGCGAGGCTGGTGCCGTCAAGCCTTGGTGTATTGGAGGAGCCATAGCCAAAGCCGCCGCCGTGGTACCACACCATGATGGGACGCTTGCCGCCATCGTTGAGGCCGCGCGTCCAGATGTTGACGATCAAGCACTCCTCAGTCTCAGCGCTCCGGTCAGGCGCGCCCGAAAGGCCGCTCAGCTCGGGCCGCTGGCCGCGATCGGGCGACGCCTGCGGGGCGCGGCCGATCCACTCCACCGCGCTGCGAATGCCCGCCCACGGCTGCGGCTTCTGCGGCGGCATGAAGCGGTTGCGCCCGCCGGTCGGCGCGCCGTAGGG
>Ga0066388_100000757_pt1 | contig 16392 bp, 11 predicted proteins | sample PanSoiMetaGPlot6_FD_64539 | JGI IMG/M metagenome (GOLD analysis project Ga0066388, IMG submission 64539) | Tropical forest soil microbial communities from Panama analyzed to predict greenhouse gas emissions - Panama Soil - Plot 6 (Hybrid Assembly) | ecosystem: Environmental > Terrestrial >... | reverse complement strand
GGCAGCGATCGCAGGCGCGGAGCGGTGGAGGACTTACCCAGACGCTGGCGAGCATCGACGCAACGACGCTGCTGCTGGGTGGATCGGCGTGCCTGATGATGGGCGGCCTGTTCGGATCGTTGTCGCGGTCGGGAATCTTCGCCGCGGCGATCGGGCTGACGGCCTTCGTGCTGCTCGCGCAGGCGAGGATCACCGCCGGCCGGGCGCTCGCGAGCGTGGCGGCAGGGCTCGCCGCGGTTGTCGCCATCGGCGCGATGTACGCGAACCTCGGGGCGCTCGCGATGCGGATGCAGGAGACGACCGAGCTCGGCGAGTGGGGTCGGCGCGTCATCTGGCACGATACGATCCAGATGATTCGCGACTTCCAGATCGCCGGCGTCGGCGCCGGCGCGTTCAAACGAGGCATGCTCGTCTATCAGGAAGGCTCGCGGCAGTTCTTCTTCAACCACGCGCACAACGAGTATCTGCAGCTCGTGGCTGAGGGGGGACTGCTGCTCGCGGTATCGGCGGCGCTGGCACTCGCGGCGGGTGTCGTGCTGATCGGCGCCAGACTGCGCGCGGATCAGACCGGCATGTTCTGGATTCGTGTGGGCGCGATTTGCGGACTCATCGCCGTCGCGGTTCAGAGCGCGTTCGACACGAGCCTGCGAACGCCGGCCGACGGCGTCCTCTTCGCGGTCATCGCGGCGATCGCGCTGCACCAGCGAGAGGAAGCGCCGCCGCGTCACCAGCGCTCGCCGCACCCGCGGCTCGCCGGCTGACCGCCACCCACGCCATCGCGACGTCGACGAAGCACGCGAGCACCAGCAGGCGATCGAAGTGATCCGCGAGGTGCGCCGCCAACGACGGGCGAGGCACCAGCGTCGCGAATCGTGTTGGGATATCGACGACCAGCACCAGCTGCAGACACGCGATCTGCAGCCATCGCCCCGGCCAACCGCGCTCGTCGGCCGCGAACCACAGGAACAGAAAAGCCGGCAGCATCAGAATCAGGTTGTTGATGTTGTGGTAGATCGCCGCGAGCGAGCACAGGCAGAACAGCCCCGGGATGGCGCTACCACCGTCGTTCAGCGGCCTTTGCCGATCGCGCCAGACGAGCCACACCGCCGCGACGATCACACATGCCGACGCACCGATCCACACGGCGTCGGCGATTCCTGGATCCGCGATCGCCATCGCGATCGACTCGCGGATTCCGGTTCGACCGGTCATCGCCTGCTCGCCGCTGTACAGCTGGACCAGCGAGGGCCAATAGCCTTGAACGACAGCGATCGGGTTTTCGCCGGTTCGAGCGGCGTAGGCGCCGATGCCGCCGGCGACCACGGCCATCGCCACGGCGACGACACGAAGTCGGCCGCTCACGATCGCCCAGAGCGCGAACGGGCCGGCGACGTGCGGCTTGAACAGCGCGAGGCCGAGGAGCAGGCCGCTGGCCAGCCAGCGTGAATCGGCGACCAGCGCGGAGGCAAAGGCGAGCGCGAGCGAGAGCGGCGTGAACTGGAGAAGCGTGCGCGTGCTCGTCCAGCAGCAGACGAGCAGCAGCGGAAGCACCGTGCGGCGGCTGCGAGGCAGGGCGCAGCGGATCGCGAGCCACGGCACGGCGACCGCAAGCGCAGCGCCGAGGGCCATCCAGATCGGCAGGACCAGCCACTGCGGAAGCAGCCCCAGCGGCGACAGCACGACGATCGCGTTCGGAGGATAGTCGACGGCGTCGTGCGCGCCGGTGTAATGGCGGGCATTCGCCGCCGTCCACCCGCGCGTCCAGTCGTACATCGTCCACAGGTCGGTCGATCGCGAGGGATCGCGCCAGGCCAGCGCGACGCCGATCGCGATGTTGACGCACGCGGCAATCCCGATCGTCAGCGTAGCGAGTCGCGCGGCGCGGGCAGTCACCATGCGAGCGACGTCGAAGGTCGCGAGAGTATAGCGCGTACAATGTGCGCGCCATGACGCCGAGGAACGCGACCGCCGCGTTTGCCTTCGCACTCCTCGCAGGCGCTGCGGTTCGCATCAGCGTCGTGCCGGTCAGCGTCGCGGCGATCGACGAATCGTGGCGGGCGTGGAGCTATCACGCCGCGACGGAAGGCGCTGCGCACCTGTATGGCCCTCGCGGCCACCACGTCACGTTCGGCGGCATTACCGTCCCGGTCGTCTATCCGCCGCTCGCGATCGACGAACTCGGGATCGTCGGTCGCGTCTACGCGTGGCTCACGCATGGGCGGTTTCCCGACGGCATCGGGCTGACAATCGCGATCAAGACGACCATCGTGCTGTTTGACGCGGCGTTGAGCGCGTTGATCTACCACGCCGTGCGCCGCGTGCGTGGAACGCCGACCGCGCAGCTCGCAGCTGCCGCATACTGGCTGAACCCCGCCGTCCTGGCGACGACGTCGTTGGGCTATCTCGACGCGCTGACGGCGCTCCCGGCGACCGGCTCCGTGATCGCGGCGTCGACCGCACATCCTGCAGTCGCCGGTGCGCTGTTCGCCGCCGGCGCGATGACCAAGCCGCAAGGAGTCTTCGTGGCGCCGGTCGTGGTCCTCGCACTGTGGAACGCCGGCGATCGACGATTCGCGACCACACGTTTGACGACGGCCGGAATCGCCGGTGCGATCCTCGTCGTCGCCGTGCTCGCGCCGCTCATCGCCGCCGGCACCACCCTCTACATGCTGCGATCGGTTGCGGTGCTCGCCGGGCACGACATGCTGTCCGCGCTCGCGTTCAATGCCTGGTGGATCGTCAGCTATCTGTTCGCGGCGATCGACGCCGCCGGCGGCGGAGTCCGGGCGGTGATCGGCGCGCAGCCGGCAATCGTGACGCATGCCGCCGCACTCGAGCGCGGCCTGCCCCATCCTCGATTGATCGCGCTGGCCGCGCTCCTGCCCATCGTTGCCTGGGCGCTGTCACGCGCGCGCCGCGCCGCCGACCTCGGCCTCCACGCAGCGCTCGCCGCATTCATCGTCGTCAGCTACTTCGTGCTGTCGGTGCAGGTGCACGAGAACCACTTCTTTCTCGCGATACCGGTTCTGACGATGGCTGCGGTGCTTCGGCCGGAGTTTGCCGGCGTGTACGCCGCATTCAGCGTCACGTTCGCGCTGAACCTGATCGGCACCTACGGCTGGGCAGGACGCGTGCCTTCGACCACGATGCTGCCGGTTGCTCACGTCGACGGCACGGTGATCGTCGCGGCGTTGAACTGTGTGCTGTTCGGGTGGTTTGCCAGAACGTTCGCGCGCGCGTGCTCGTCCTGACGACCTCAACGCGAGGGCCTGAGAAAACGGGTTCAGGCGACGACGGCGCGGAACAGGATGCGGCGCGCCGGCGGGTGCTTGAAGAGGGCGCGGATGAAGGGGAGGTGCTCGTTGAAGCGCGCGGTGGCGCGGAGGATCGGCATGATGCCGTCGGTGTGGGCGAGCTCGAAAAAGCTGTCGATGGCTTCGTCGCTCAGCTTCGCCGCGACGTCGCGGAGCGCGTGCTGCGCCTCGAACTCCTCGGCGAGCTCGGCGCGCCAGGCGCGTTCGTACCGCGACAGCGTCTCGGCGTCCATGCAGTCGCGCGCCAGCGCATCGGCGGCGACGTCGGCGGCGAGCGCCGCGCTCACGATGCTGTAGTGGATCCCGCCGCCGGTCGTCGGCTTCACCAGGCCGGCGGCGTCGCCGATCGCGAGCAGGCGATCGCCGTAGGTGCGCGAGACGGCGCCAAGCGGAAGAATCTTCTGCCGCGGCGGCTGGCCGGGGTCGACAATGCCCCACTCGTCGCGCACACGTGCGAGCACACGGGCCCAGCAATGCATGATGTCGTGCGAGCCCATCACGCCGATCCGCACGAACTCGCCGTCGGGCCGCACGACCGGCACGGCCCACGCGAATCCGTCCGGGGCGATGTCACGGCCGAAGTGCAGTTCGACGGTGCCCAGCCGCCGGGCGCGGAACTCGCGCTGCGCGGTGTGCAGATGCGTCCGCGGCAGTCCGAAGCCGAAGCGCCGCTGGAATCCGTAGGTCGCGCCACACGCGAGCACGGCGAGCTTCGCTCGGATCGGGTGACCGCCGGTGATCGCGCGTACTCCGTCGGCATCGACGTCGAGCGACGACACGCGCGCCGAGGTTCGAACCTCTGCGCCTGCGGCAACGGCCCGAGCCGCGAGCGCGCGATCGAACGCCGGCCGGTCGATGACGGTGGCAAGCGGCGCCGGCGTCGTGTACTCGACCGGAATCCCAGCCGGCGAAACGAAGCGGACCGTCGTCAGATGGTTGAGCGTCGCTTCAGTGGGGAGATCGAACGTCGCGAAGCTCTCGGTCGCGAGCACGCCGGTGCAGTGCACCGGATCGCCGACCCGGGCATGCTCCTCACACGCGAGCGTCCGGATGCCCTGCGCCGCGAGTCGCGCGGCCATGTACAGGCCACCAGGTCCTCCGCCCACGATGAGGACGTCAACCGAGTCACGCATGAGATCGGGGCATTATAAGCGGACTGTTAGCGCTAGATGCGGCGGTCGCGCCTCTCCCAGTCGCCGCGCGCGGTAATCCAGAACGACAGCAGGATCAATTTGAGATCGAACCAGAAGCCGGCGCGTCTGAGGTACAGGCGATCGAGGCGGAACTTCCGCGCGCGATCGATGTCGCGCGGCGCGTAGACCTGCGCGATGCCGGTGAGTCCCGGACGGACGCTGTGGCGCGCCTCGTATCCCGGAATCTGATCCAGCCGTACGAACTGACCGTCGCCGCGCACCTCGACTTCTCCTGGACGGAGCGGACGCGGCCCGACGAAGCTCATGTCGCCGGCGAAGATGTTCCACAACTGCGGGAGCTCGTCCATGGCGGTCGCGCGCAGCAGGCGGCCGACGCGGGTGATCCGTGGATCGTCTTCGGTGGCTTGCACCGGACCGGTGCGAGCCTCGGCGTCGGGCACCATCGATCGAAACTTGAGCGCGTCGAACACGCGGCCGCCCCGGCCGACCCGGTGCTGCCGGAAGAAAACCGGACCACCGTCCTCGATCTTGATTGCGGCGGCGATCGCCAGCGACAGCGGCGCCGAGACGATCAAACCCGCGCCCGCCAGCGCGCAGTCGAACAGGCGCTTCATCACGCCGCCACTCCACGAACGCCGGCGAGCGACGCGAACAGGTCGCGGTACGCGCGCACCGCGACGCGCCGATCGTACTGCCATGCCGCACGGCGCGCCTGCTCGCCCATCGCGCGTGCCGCCTGCGGGTCGTCGCACAGCTTCGCGATCGCCGCGGCGAGCGCATCGGGATCGCCAGGCGCCGCGACGACGCCGCATCCTTCGCGCGCCGCAATCGTGGCCGGCTCGCAGCTCGGATCCGTCGCCGCGACGTACGGCCGGCCGGCCGCGAGGATGCCATACAGCTTGCTCGGCACGATGAATCCTTCGAGCCCCGCCTTCAGCGACACGACGAACGCGTCGGCCGCGGCAAAGGAATCGTGCAGCAGTTCCTTCGGTTGATAAGGCAGGAACCGGACGTTGTCGAGGCTGCGCTCGGTCGCGATCCGCTCCAGCGCCTCGCGCTTCGCGCCGTCGCCGACGATGACGATCGTGAGCCGCCGCTTCGTGCGCAGCCGATCGGCCGCGGCGATCAGCACCTCGAGGTTCTGCGAGAGCCCGACGTTGCCCGAGTGCATCACCACGAACCGATCGACCAGGCCGTTCGCGCGCGAGAACGCGTTGTCCTTGGGTCCGGGCACGATCGCCTCGCAATCGGCCCAGTTGTGAATCACGTGCACCCGCCGGGGATCCGCGCCTTTCTCGTCTACCAGCCGCCGCCGCATGCACTCGCCGAGCGCGACGATCGCGTCGGCCTGCGTGAGCAGATAGCGGTTCATGCGATCGAGCGACGCGTTCACCGTGTCGCTGCGGAAGTCTTCGACCAGCGCGCCGACCTCGGGAAAGACGTCCTCGCACAGGAACACGAAGCGCGCGCCGGCGCGGCGCGCCGCCCACAGCGCGGTGAGGCCGACGATCGGCGGATCGGTCAGCGACACGACGACGTCTTGTCGCCCGATGCCGAAGCTCGCGACCGTTGCGGCGGCGAAGTAGCTGACGTAGTTCGTCGCGCGCGCGGCGAAGCGGCGCGGCCGCATCCGGGTCCCGTTGGCCCGTCGAATCTCGACGCCGCGCCGCTCCTCGCGCGTCACCGGACTGAGGCCGGCGCCCGCCGCCGCATGTCCGTCGGCGCCATGGACCGCGCGGCCCGCGACGACGGTGACTTCCTGGTCGTACTGCGCGACCAGATCCTCGGCCAGCTCGGTCAGCAGCTGGCCGGTCGCAGCCTGGTCAGGCCAATAGGACCGGTTGAAAAAACAGATCTTCACGCCGGCGGCTCGCGATGCGCGCGGTACCACTCGATGGTGTGCCGCAGCCCGGTCCGGAAATCGGTGGTCGTGCGGAACCCGAAGCGCTGCTGCGCGCGAGTGACGTCGAGCATCCGGCGCGGCTGGCCGTCGGGCCGGGTGGCGTCGAAGGCCAGCGTCCCGCCGAACCCGCTCAACTCGGCGACGAGATGCGCCAGATCGCGAATGCTGATCTCGAAGCCGGCGCCGATGTTGACCGGCTCCGCGTTCTCGTAGCACTCGGTCGCGCGCGCGATCGCGTCGGCGCCGTCCTCGACGTAGAGGAATTCACGCGTCGCGTTGCCGGTTCCCCAGCAGACGACTTCGCTGTCGCCGCGTTCCGCCGCGTCGACGCATTTCCGGATGAGCGCCGGTATCACGTGCGACGATGCCGGATCGAAGTTGTCGTGCGGTCCGTACAGGTTGACCGGCAGCAGGTGGATCGCGTTGAAGCCGTACTGCTGTCGATACGCCTGCCCCTGCACCAACAGCATCTTCTTGGCGATGCCGTACGGCGCGTTGGTATCCTCCGGGTACCCGTTCCAGAGATCGGTCTCCACGAACGGCACCGGCGCATGCTTCGGATAGGCGCAGATGGTTCCGACGCCGACGAACTTCTCCACCCCCGCCCGCCTCGCGTGTTCCATCGTCAGCGCGCCGAGCATGACGTTCTCGTAGAAGAACCGACCGGGAGATTCGCGATTCGCGCCGATGCCGCCGACGACGGCTGCGAGGTGGATGACGATCTGAGGCCGCAGATCCGCGTACATCCGTTCGACCTGCGGCTCGTGCGTGAGGTCGTAGTCGCGTTTGCGCGGCACGAGCACCGTGCTCCCCCGCGCTTCGAGCACCGGGACGAGATGCCGTCCGAGGAACCCGCCGCCGCCGGTGACAACGACGCGTTTGCCGGCGAGACTCGTCATGTCCGCTCCACGCGGGGACGCTCGACGGAGTGGCGGCCGACAACCAGCACGTCCATGCTCGTGCGCAGAAAACAGTCGAGCGCCTGCTCGGGTGTATGGACGATTGGCTCGTTCTCGTTGAACGAGGTGTTCAGCAGCATGCCGACGCCGGTCAGACGGCGGAATGCCCTGATCAGAGCGTAGTAGCGCGGATTGGAACGCGCGCTCACCGTCTGCAGCCGCCCGGACCCATCCACGTGGGTGATGGCCGGAACGATCGCGCGCTTCTCCGGCCGCACCGGATAGACCTGGAGCATGAACGGATCGGGAACGGCGTTGACGAAGAACTCGTCAAGCGATTCCTCGAGCACGGATGGCGCGAACGGCCGGAACCGCTCACGAAACTTGATGCGCGTGTTGATGATGTCGCGCATGTCGGCTCGGCGAGGGTCGGCGACGATGCTGCGATTGCCGAGTGCACGCGCGCCCCATTCCATCCTGCCCTGGAACCAGCCGACGACCCGCCCGTCGGCGATGTGCACGGCCGTCCATTCGTCGAGGGCGGCCGGATCGCGCCACTCGCGCCGCAGGCAGGATCGCTCGTCGATCGCAGCCCGCTGCGCGTCGAGCGCGGCGGCGATCGCGCGATCGTCGAACTCGGGGCCCCAGAAGCTGTGGCGCATCACGAAATCGCGCGGCTTGTCGCCGGTCGCGTGCCAGGCGTGGAACGCGGCGCCGAGCGCCGTTCCGTTGTCGCCGGCGGCCGGCTGGATGAACACCTCGCGGAATCCGGTCTGCTCCCGGATCTTGCCGTTGGCGACGCTGTTCATCGCGCAGCCGCCGGCCAGACACAGCTTCGCGCGGGCGGTATTCATCCGCACGTGCCGGAGCACGTGCATCGCGGCCTTCTCGAACACCGCCTGCAGCGATGCCGCAATCGCTTCGTGGCGGGCCTCGAGCGGCTCGTCGCGACGCCGCGCCGGGCCGAGCAGCGACTCGAGCTTGGGCGAGTACACCGGACCGATCGTCGGCTCGCCGTCTTCCCACGTCATCTGCACGCCGTCGCTCACGTGACGGAAGTAGGAGAGATCGAGCTCGAACTGCCCGGCCTCGCGCAGGTGGACGAGCGATTCCAGGTCCCTGCGGAATCGCGGTTCGCCGTACGGCGCGAGGCCCATCACCTTGAACTCGTCGCCGTAGCTCGGGAACCCGAGATACTGCGTGACCGCGAGGTACAGCAGCCCGAGCGAGTGCGGGTAGTGGACGCGGCCGTCGACGACGAGCCGCGAGCCGTCGAGACGCCCCCAGGACGTGCTGACGAAATCGCCGAACCCGTCGATCGCGCAGACTGCGGCGGTGTCGAACGGCGACACGAACGCCGCACTGGCCAGATGCGACGGATGGTGCTCGACGAAACGCGTCTTCTCCCGAGTGGTCGCCGGGTCGAGTCCGAGCGACTCGGCGATCCGCGCCGGCAGGCTGCGGACGCTCGCCAGATTCCGGGCGCGAGACGCCACGGTGCCGCGCGGCCGCGCACGGACCAGAAACCACGCCTTGCGCCACAGGTGCGCCCGAGGATCTCTCGACACGGCGAAGAGATCGACGTCGGCCGGTGCGATCCCGCCCATCTCGAGACAGACACGGATCGCCTGATGCGGGAAGCCGGCGCAGTGTTTGATTCGCCGAAAGCGTTCCTCTTCAACCGCAGCAATCAGCTGGCCGTCTCTGACGAGCGCAGCCGAGACGTCTCCGTGGTACGCGTTGAGGCCGAGAACGTTCATTCGACGAGCGCCGGCACGCGTGCGTCCATCAGCGCCGTGAACCGCTCCCGGAACTTCGCCTCGGTGAAGTCGCGGAGGAACCGCGCGCGGGCACGGGCGCCCATGCGGTCGGCTTCAACCGGGCGCTCGAGCAGCCGCACGACGCTGCGGATCAGCTGGTCGCGATCGGACGGATCAACGAGCAGGCCTGACACGCCGTCGTCCACGATCTCGGCCGCGGCGCCGCGCGACGCGATGCAGGCGCGGCCCGCGCGCATCGCCTCGACGAATACGAAGCCAAAGCCCTCGTCCCGGCTCGGCATCACGAATGCGGTGCAGCGGTCGTACTCCCGCCCGAGCATGTCATCGTCGACGCGACCGAGGAACCGGACACTGTTCTGCAACCCGAGCGCGGCGGCCTTGTCCTCGAGTCGCGGGCGATCATCGCCCTCGCCGACCACGTGGAGCGCGGCGTCGGGCACCGCACGCCTGACGTCGGGCCAGACCTCGAGCAGCTGATCGTGCCCTTTGTACCGTTCGTCGGACGCCATCCGGCCGACGATCAGTGCCATCGGCCGTCGATCAAGTGCGACGCCGCTGCCGCCTGCGTCCTCGATCCCGAGGTGACACACGTCGATCGCGCGGGTGGCAAAGGGCGGATTCGCGCTCCGGAAGCGATCGCGGGTATGCGCGGAAATGGCGATGAGGCGATCGGTCCGATCGATGGCCGCGCGCTGCATCCAGGTGAGTGGCTTCCAGGCCTCGACCCCGCACAACAGCGTCGTGAGCGCCGCGCCGCGTGCGGTGAACGCGAGCGCCGCCGGCGACAGATGCAGGTGCACGGCGATGACGGTGGTCTGCGCGTCGGCCGATGCCGCGCCGCGCACTGCCGCGGCGACGAATCGCGCCGTCGAGCCGTCGCCGCCGCGAACGTCAGCGTGTTCGAACGTCGTCATCGCTGCCGGTTCGTGGAGCGCGATCACCGTGACCCGGCCCAGCGCGCGGGTCACGAGACGCGCGAGCCGCGAGACGCCGTCGCGTCCGGCGAGGTTGGGCGTGAGCACGATGACCGCGGGCTGAGGCACGTCAGTGAACATTCGAGTAGATGCTGGTCATCGCGCGGGCGATGCTGTCCCAGCTGTAGCGATCGCGGGCGAGCGCAGCCGCGCGCGCGCTCATCTCACGGCGCGTCGCCGGAGCAGTGACCAGGTCGCCGATCGCCTTGGCTACGGCCTGAGGCGTCTGCTCCACCCATCGGCCGCAGCGCTGATCCTCGAGCACGCGCCATGGGCACGTTCGTGTCGCGATCACCGGCACACCTGCCGCCAGAGACTCGACGACGGCGATCCCGAAGTTCTCGGAATCCGAGCAGAGCACCGTCACGTCGGCGTCCTTGAGCAGCGACCACTTGTCCGCACCGCTGACCGCGCCCGGCGTGCGCACGAACGGTGCGTGAGCACCGAGCCTTGCGGTGATTCCGGGCAGCAGATTGTCCTCGTCGGGCCCGGCGAGGACGAGATGCAGCGACGGGTGCGTCGCCCGCGCAATTGCAAAGGCGTCCGCCACGATGTCGATCCGCTTGATTCGGTGCATCCGGCCGAGGAAGCCGACGACGAAGGCGTCAGCAGGAATCGCGAGCCGCGCGCGATAGCCCGAGGCCGCGTCCCCGGCCGACGCGAGATCGACGCCGTTCGGCACAACCGCTACCGGCACGTCGAGATGAAGATCCCGAATCGCGTCGGCTTCCTGGTCGGAGGTCGCGTGGATGACCGACGCGCCGCGCAGGTTGCGCACTTCGAGCAGCCGGTAGGCGACCGCCTTCCGCCACTCGCGGCGGCGAAGCGCGGCCGGCTGCAGCATGCCTCGCGGCGAGAGGACGTACGGCACCTTTCGCGCGCGCGCCAGGTGGGACGCCCACCACTCCGGGACGTTCCAGATGCCGTGGATGTGACAGAGGTCGGCGCGGCCGAGCGCGTCGGCGAGCGGTTCGCGCACGCGAGCGCCGAAGAACCGGCGTGGGAACGCCGCCGCCGCGTAGCGCACCGGCACGCCGTCGTATTCCGTCCCTTCGGGCGGCGACGCCGGCAGTGGCTCATCGCCGTTTGCCGTCGTGGTCACCACTTCGACCTCGACGCCGGCGCGCTGCAGCCCCTTGCACAGGCCGAGCACCGACGCCGGCGGTCCGCCGTAACGAAACGCCGGAGGAAAGTACGCCGACACGTGAACCACTCGCACCCGGTCAGGCTCGATCCTGCTTCAGCGGCGCGCCGAACACCATGCCGCGGTCGCGCGCCTGATCGGCGTTGAACCGCACGAGCAGGAAGCGATCGAGCAGGACGACCGGCGGCCCGAGGTAGATCATGAGGCTCATCGTGGTGCCAAGCATGGTCGCCCACGATCGCTCGAAGAGATAGACCGACAGCCAGAACGCAACCGTGCCGAACGCGACGAACAATTCACGGTGCCAGATCAGGCTGCGGAACAGGGCGTAGGCCGCGCCGATGAACAGTCCGAAGCCGAAGACCGGAAGGAACATCATCGGCACGCCGAAGTCGATGTACGCCTCGATTGAATAGCCGAACGCGATGCTGGTGTTGGTCTCGCGGCCGGCCACGCGCAGGTTGGAGTACTTCCGCACCGAATCACTGTCCGACGGCAGCTCCGGTTTGTCGGGGAAGAACACGCGCGGCGTAACGATGTGGGTGAGCGCGGCGCCGAGGATTGACCCGTTCGTGTGGGGCAGGACTTTCGGCACGCGCTCGAGCGCGAGCGCCGGATAGTAGACGGCCCACATCCGTTCGACGAGCGCGTCGACGGTGTTCAGCATGTCGCTGCCGTTGGCGTTGAAGAAGCCCGACGCGAGATCGCTGACCCGGTTGATGCGCGCGCTGCGCGACTGCGAGAACTGATCGAGCTCGGCGTATTCGCGGCGATACTCGCCGCGAATACCCATCCACACCAGCCCGAGTGTGACCGCGGCGATCATCGACACCGTCACCGCCACCCAGTGCTGACGATCGCTCGGATCGAAGACTTCGAGCACCGCGAGCGCAGCGAGGACCAGCGGCTCGCGGAATCCGGCGAAGAAACCGGTGATCCCGAGCACGACTTCGATCCCGACCACCAGCGCGAGGAGCGACCACCGAGGCTTGGGGCTGCACAGCCGCCGCAGCAGAAGGAAGAGCACGCCGAGACGCGCGGTGTCGAGCGTCGTGATGATCTGCCGGAGCGTCGGGTAGTTGGGCGCGACCGCGAGCAGCGATCCCTCGACGAAGATGCTCGCCACGTAGGCGGTGACGAGCAGGCTGAAGCCGAACGCGAAACCCGGACGCGGCACGTTCGGATCGGGCGGCTTGCGCGCATACAGTCCGATCTTGATGCCGCACGCGAGCGCCACGCAGCAGCCAAGCGCGAGCACGACCATCGGACGGTAGTCGCTCAGCGTGATGGCTGGCACGGCGCGGCCGGTGATGTCGTAATAGAGGAGGCCGAGGCTGGTCTGAGACCACTGAAAGCCGAGCGCCATCGGCAGCGCGAACACGTGGTCGTGCGTGGACGTGAGCTTGATGCACAGCCAGAGCACGACCAGCGACAGCGCGGCAAGCCAGTCGTCGAGGAACAGATAGACGACCCCGGCGCCGAGGCCGACGGCCATCAGTTCGGTATCAGCAAAGCGCATTGGAATGCTCGAGCTGGTTGCGCGCGAAGGCGGCCGCCCAGGCTGCAGCGAATCGCTCTTCGCTATATTTCTCGGCCGATAACCGGGCGGCCTGTCCGGCCCGGGTGAGCTCATCCGGACGGCGGAGAAAGAATTCGAGCCCCTCGGCAATCGCGGCCGCATCGGCGCGGGCGCACACCCACCCGTCCACGCCGTGGGCGATCATGTCCGGCAGGTTGCCGCTCCCGGTCACCACCGACGCGACACCGGCACGCTTGGCCTCGAGCACCACAATCCCGAATCCTTCGCGCAATTCCGGCCGGCTCGGGCAGCAGTGCAGCGCGCTCTGCTCGAGCAGCGCCGGCACGTCGTCGCGGTACCCGAGAAACGCGACGGCGCCATCGAGATCCGGACGCGACGCGCGGTCGCGAATCGCGGCGCGATGACCGCCATACTCCGGCGACTCCCACCCGTCGAACTGGCCGACGACGTCGAGCGTGGCGGCCAGGCCGCGGCCGCGAACGATCGCGACGGCATCGAGCAGCAGATCGAGCCCTTTGCCCGGAATGATTTGCCCAATGTAGATCACGCGGCCGGGAATCCGATCCTCCCTTCTCGAAGGAGGCCGGGTCCGCCGCGGCGACATGTTGACGATCGTTTCCACCTTGTTTCCGTCGATGCCGTGCGCGATCAATTCGCGCCGTGTGAACGCGGAATTCGCCACGTACCGATCGACGACGGGATCGAGAACCCACCGCCACAGGTAGCCGTAGAAGCGGCCCTGGGGCGGCGCAGTGCCCTGCCGTGCGATCACCTGAGCGCCGCGCGCGCGCAGTAGAAGGAGGGCCGGCCAGTTGCGCAGGATCGCTTCGAACTCGGGGAGCAGCAGGTGGGTCGGCCTGACGCGGCGCGCCACGCGCAGCGTGTCGGCGCTCACACGCGCGACCTCGCCGATCATGCGAAGCGCCGCCAGCGGCGTCACGTTCCGGCGGCGCAGCGGATACCGGTAGGGGCCGACCGACCAGCTCGATCCGCTCGCATCGGCGAGCGGCGTGATCCGGACATTCTCCCAGCCGTTCACGATCGCGTGCGCCGCGGCGCCCCGCTCGTGCATGGTGCGCAGGACCTCGAACGTCATGCGCTCGAGGCCGCCGGCGATCACCATGCCTCCGCAGCACGCGAGGACGCGCGTCGATGCGGTCTGCCAGTCCGGCTCGGGCCCAATCGAGTGCGCGATGACCGATCGGCACGCACGCACCAGTCCCGCGGTCATCGCCGCGAAGGCGTGGCCGGCGACCGCAGCGCGGCAGCGCGCGCGCGTTTCAGCGGTCAACGGCAGGGCGCGACCGACGGCGTCCAGCTGTTCGGCCAGCGCGCCGACATCGCCCAGAGGAAACTGGCGGCCGGTCACGCCGTCGCGCGCCAGGTCTGGTGCGCAACCGACCGCGTCGCTGACGACGACGGGAAGGCCGGTCGCGAGCGCTTCGTTCACGACCAGGCCCCATGTCTCGGAATGGTCGCTCGGCAACGCGAGGCAATCGGCCATCGCGTAGGCGCGTCCCAACTCGGTCTGGTTGAGGAATCCGAACATCTTCAACTGGACGCCGAGGCGATCGGCCTCGTCGCGCACCGCAGGCTCCATCGGACCGGACCCGGCAACGAGAACGGTCGTCGGGATGCTCGCACGTGCCGCCGCGCGGATCACGTCGAGCGGCCGCTTGCGCTCGACGAGTTTCCCCGTGAAGAGGACGGCGAACGCCGACGGATCGATGCCGGTGTTCCGACGCGCGGCCGCGCGCGCATCCGCGTGCTCGAACGGTGCCGCTGATCGCGCGAAGCGCTCGTTGTCCACGCCATGTGGGACGCGGAAGACGCGGTAGTCCGGCGCGCCGAACGACCTCAGGTAATCGTCGACGCGCGTGCCGGGCGACAGATAGCCGTCGAACATCCGCAGCAGCGCCCACGTCTTCGTGGCCCAGAGGGGCCGCCGCCGGTTGTTCGGTCCGCTCTGCAAATGCGAGTCGCCACGGAACAGCACGGGCACGCCGAGGCGGCGGCAGGCGAAGAGCGCCCGCACCAGCGTCTTCGAGTACCAGCCGGTGATCAGCGCGACGTCCGGCTTCGTCGCGGCAATCGCCTCGCCGATCTCGCGAACGTCAAGGCCGGAGAAGTCGCTGCTGTCGATGCAGTCACCGCCGCGCCCGTCTCTGACGACGACTGATCGATATCCGTCGGTCAGCGGCACGTCCCATTCGAACGGACGATCGAAGCCGACGCCCTGCTGCGACGGCGTCGGGCGCGTCGCATACACGACCGTGAGCGCGACCTCCGGCGCGTGCGCGTGGATGTATCGGAACCACGGCGCGTAGTACTGAATCGGATGGGTCAGCACCGCGGTCAACCGCACCGGCATGGTCATGCGGCTACCCGATCCAGCAGCGCGCCAAGACGATGCGCCAGCGCAGGCGCCGAGAACTGCGATGCGCGATCGAGCGACACGTCCGCCGGACGATACGTCGGGTCGGCGGCGAGCCGGCGCAGATGACACGCGACTTCGGCGGTCCGATCGTCGCCGGTGGGCGATTCGTCGTAGGTGACGATTCGGACCGTCGGCTCACTGGCGGTGCTCCGCAGAATCGCTACGACGCTGCTGGCTTCGTGGAAGAGGGCGAGGATGGGCCGCTTCGCGAGCAGCGCAGGGTAGAGCTTGCTCGCGGTGTAATGAGGCTCTGAGCTTCCCAGCAGAAGAATCGCCGACGCACGGGTCAACAGAGTGAGGGCGTCGAGATAGTCGACGCGGCCGGGTGTTTCGCTGACGACATCGTCGACGCCGCATTCGCGCGCGACCGGCAGCACGCGATACGAATCTGACGCGGACTGATTGCTGGTGCCGACGAAGTGCAAGCGAAGCCGTGAGGCCGGCGAATCGTCGCGTCGCGCGAGGGCGAGCCCCCGCAGCAGGAGCCGCAATGTCTCGATGCCGGTCGGAAGCAGCGTGCCGACGTAGCAGAGATGCGCGAGGCCGTCGGAGGTGTCGAAGCCTCCGATGCTGAGCGTGCGGCGGCCCAGCGCAGCGAAATCATTGGCGTCGAATCCGAGTGGAATCACCTCGTGCGGCAATCGTGCGGCAGCCGGGATGCGCTCGGCGATGCCGTCGATCGTGCCTTGTGAGACGGCGGTGATCGCGTCGGCGGCCGACAACACGCGCTGCTCGATCCACTCGCCGAGTCGCCGCGACACGCGGCTCTTGAAGTCGGCGCGACCTCCGGCTCCGCCGCCAACGGACCGTCCCCATGCGCCGACCCACGGATCCTGGTAGTCGAGCACGAACGGCACGTGGAAGCGACGTTTCAGCGGCGGCCCGAGCAGCGCCGGATATGTCGGATAGATGGTGATGAACAACGCGTCGAACTGTTCCTGCGACAGCAGCGCCCGACAGAGATGCCGCAGGCCGCTGAATGCGCGAATCCCGAGATCGCCGATGCCGAACCGTCGTGTCGATCCCGCTGACCACGCGTCGGCGCGCTCGACCCTGACCGTCGAGGGCACTAGCGACTCGAGATCGCGATCGAGTCGCCCTTCGTAGGCGGACGCCTTCACCGTGACGACCGTCGGCGACCATCCTGCCTCGGGCAAGTGCGGCGCGAGCAGACGAACGCGATGCGACGCGGCGCTCGAGTCTGGCGGAAAATGCGGGCTCACCATCAGCACGCGGCGCATGTCAG
>Ga0066388_100000756_pt1 | contig 16412 bp, 16 predicted proteins | sample PanSoiMetaGPlot6_FD_64539 | JGI IMG/M metagenome (GOLD analysis project Ga0066388, IMG submission 64539) | Tropical forest soil microbial communities from Panama analyzed to predict greenhouse gas emissions - Panama Soil - Plot 6 (Hybrid Assembly) | ecosystem: Environmental > Terrestrial >... | reverse complement strand
GCCTCGGGTTTCTGGATCGAAAATGGCAAGCGCACCTATCCCGTGAGCGAAGTCACCATCGCCGGGCATCTGCTTGATATGTTCCGCACCCTGACGCCGGCCAACAACCTTGAGTTCCGCTACGGCACCAATGCGCCGACTTTGCGTGTGGAGGGGTTGACCGTTGCCGGCCAGTGATGTCCTTCGGCTAAGCGAGCCGCTCGCGTCAATCATGCGCGAGGCCGGGGCGCTTGCGCGCGCAACCGCAAGCCGTCAGTTCAAGCGCTGGACGAAGGGCGCCGAGGGGTCGCCGGTGAGCGAGGGAGACATTGTCGTCAATGAATTCCTGTACGAACGGCTCTCGACGCTTGTTAATGCGGCAGCCTGGTTGTCCGAGGAATCACACGACCGCCCGCCCGACCGGACTCTGCCGCTCGTCTGGATTGTCGATCCGATCGACGGGACCCGCGCCTATATTTCCGGCCGCGCCGACTGGACCATTTCGGTCGCACTGGCCGAGCATGGCCGACCTGTTATCGCCGCCGTCTACGGACCGGTGACAGACGAGCTGTTTCTCGCCTTGCACGGCAGAGGTGCCACGCTCAACGGCACTCCGATCAGGGCAACGCCCGGTAAGACGCTTGCGGGAGCCAGGCTGGCCGGCCCCAAGCGTTACCTTGAGCGGCTATCGAACATGTCACCCGGAATAGTGGCTCAGCCCAAGGTGCATTCGCTCGCATTGCGGATGGCACGCGTCGCCCAAGGGGCTCTGGAGGCGGCATGCGCATCCGCAGGCAGTCACGATTGGGATCTTGCAGCGGCCGATCTTTTGGTGCACGAAGCCGGCGGCGCGCTCACTTACTTTACGGGCCACCCGCTGAAGTACAATGAGCCGCAAGCCGCGCATGGCGCACTGATAGCCGCTGGCCATGGCCGCCACGCTGCGTTGCTCGAGCTGGTGCGCGATCGCGAAACCGAATTCGCGTCGGCTTGACCAACCTTCCACGCCGCCGCGGGGCATCGATCAGGAATCCACCCATGTCCGCAGAGCCACCAAAAAAACAACTGCTCCATCTCGTTCTTGGCGGCGAGCTCACCGCGCTGGGCGGGAGCGAATTCAAGGATCTCGACAAGATCGACATCGTCGGCGTTTTCCCGAACTATGCCAGTGCCTACGTCGCGTGGAAGGCCAAAGCCCAGCAGACTGTCGACAATGCTCACATGCGCTACTTCATCGTCCACCTGCATCGCCTGCTCGATCCAGAAGCCACGGCCTTACCGGTACGCTGAATGATACTGCGATCGTTCAGGCGCAAGATCGCCACTTCATCCACTTTTCACGAAGCCGTCGGCATGGTGGGCGCTTCGTACCTCCGGCTTGTCTGGCACACGAGCCGGGTCACAGTTGAGCCTCTCGGAATCTACGAACAGGCGGAAACTCCTGCGATCATTGCCATGTGGCATGGCCAGCATTTCCTCGCGCCTTTCATCAAGCGCAATGACCCTCGCCATCGCACCAAGGTCCTGATTTCGCGGCACCGCGATGGCGAGATCAACGCCCGCGCCGCCGAACGGCTTAATATCGGCACCATCCGCGGCTCCGGCGCCCACCACGGCGGTTTCCATCACAAGGGCGGAACGATAGCCTTCACCGAAATGCTCGAAGCGCTCAAAGAAGGCTACAATATTGCGATGACGGCCGACGTTCCAAAGATTGCCCGCGTTGCAGGGCTTGGTGTGGTGAAGCTTGCGCAGCTCTCCGGACGGCCGATCTATCCGGTCGCGATGGCATCCAGCCGCCGGATTGAACTCGACAACTGGGACCGAACCGCCATCAACTTGCCATTCGGGCGAGTGGGGGTGGTTGCCGGCGAGGCGATCTTTGTGCCGCGCGACGCCGACCGCGACGCGCTGGAGGCGCAGAGACAGCGGGTCGAGCGCGAACTCAATCGCATTACGATACGCGCTTACGAGATCGCAGACAAAAAGAGGAGCAGCGGACCTTGAGCGGCAAACTGCCGGCTGGTTTGCGGATTTATCGGCTGTTGTCCGCGGCGGCGGGACCGTTCACTCCCATTCTCCTGGCGCGTCGTCTGAAGCGGGGCAAAGAACACCGCCAGCGCCTGCCCGAGCGACGGGGTGAAAGCCGTATCGCACGGCCGGATGGTCCACTCGTCTGGCTGCATGGCGCCAGTGTCGGAGAACTTGCAAGTGTCCTGCCTTTGATCGACCGGATCCGGGCGCGCGGCGTGGGCATGCTGGTCACAACAGGTACCGTCACCTCGGGCGGCCTTGCCGAACAGCGTCTCCACCGCGGAGTGGTTCATCAGTTCATCCCGCTTGATATTTTGCGCTTTGTCCGGCGTTTTCTCGATCATTGGCAGCCGGATCTCGCATTGTTTGTGGAATCCGAGCTTTGGCCCAACATGCTGGTGGAGACGTCGACGCGCGGCATCCCGATGGTTCTGGTCAACGCCCGGCTGTCGGAGCATTCATTCAGGCGCTGGCGCCGCGTGCCCAAGTCCATCGCCAGCCTGCTTCGCCGTCTCGATCTCTGTCTGGCCGGAACTTCATCGGACGCCGCACGCCTGGCAGAATTGGGCGCGTCAAATGTCGTGACCACCGGCAATCTCAAGCTTGATGTACCCGCGCCGCCCGTCGACCCGGCTGCCCTGGCAATGCTGCAGGAGGCGCTCGCCGGCCGGCCGGTCATTGCTGCCGCTTCCACGCATGCAGGCGAAGAAGAAACTGTCATCGAGGCACATACCCGGCTGTCGAAGAATTTTCCGGATCTGCTGACCCTGATCGCGCCGCGTCATCCCGACCGTGGCCCACGCATCGCTGAAATCGCGGCTGCCGCGGGCCTGAGGCCGGCCCTTCGCTCGCGTGAGGAATTGCCCAACCGGACGACGCAGATCTACGTGGTGGATACCGTCGGAGAATTGGGTCTCGTTTATCGACTTGCATCCGCGGTATTCATCGGGGGCTCATTGGTCAAACACGGCGGCCAAAACCCGATCGAGGCAGCCAAGTTGCGCACTGCAATCCTGCACGGGCCGCATGTTTGGAATTTCGGCGAGATTTATGCGGCCCTCGACAATGCGCATGGGGCCGAACTGGTCGACAACGCTGATCGCCTCACCGCGCACCTTGCCGCCTGGCTCGTCGATCCCGAAGCCTGCGCGCGCATCACGGGGTCAGCCAACGTCGTCGTGGCAAATCTGGGCGGTGCGCTCGACCGGACGTTGGCATCTCTCGATCCCTATCTGATGCAACTCCAATTACACCGGCGGCCCCCCCATGCGTGAGCCGGCGTTTTGGTGGCGCAAGGCCGGCCTTACCGCAGGCATGCTCGCTCCACTGGGGTCCGTCTATGGCGCCGTCGCAGCAAAACGCATGTCGATGACCGGCCGGCAGGCCGGCATTCCTGTTGTTTGCGTGGGCAATTTCACCCTCGGAGGCGCCGGAAAGACACCAACGGCAATAATGCTTGCACGGATGTTTGCGCATGCCGGAAAGCGCGCATTTTGTCTCAGCCGCGGCTATGGGGGGAGCGTCGCAGGCCCCAAGCTCGTGGACGTTCACAAAGATATCGCTGAGGAGGTTGGCGACGAGGCGCTTCTGATTGCGCGTATCGCCCCGGTCGTCGTTGCGCGGGACCGGGTCGCCGGTGCCGCCTTTGCCCGCGCGCACGGCGCTGATCTCGTCATCATGGACGATGGCATGCAGAATCCTTCGCTGGCGAAGGATTTCACCCTCGCCGTGACCGATGCGCGACGCGGGGTCGGCAACGGCCGCATTTTTCCCGCCGGGCCGTTGCGGGCTCCGCTGGCCTCACAGTTCAGGCAAGCCAATGCGGTGCTGGTGGTGGGTGACGGCCCCAATGCCGAGGTTGTGCTGACGGAATGCCGCACACGCGGGCTTCCGGTATTCCACGGTCGCCTCGTGCCCGACCCAGACGCGTCGGCATCCATGAAAGGACGTCGCGTGTTGGCCTTTGCAGGCATCGGCGATCCCGAGAAGTTCTTTGCAACCGCTGTCGAAGCCGGCATCACCGTGACGGAACGCCGAGCTTTCGACGATCATCACCTATATACAGCGGAAGAAGCGGCAGAACTCATCATGCAAGCCGAGCACAGCGGACTTGCACTTCTGACAACCGAAAAAGACCATGCGCGAATGGCGGGCGCTCCTCTGCTCCAGGCTTTGGCCTCGCGCGCGCATATCCTGGGTGTAAGAATGTTTGTAGAGGAAGCCGATGAATTGCGTCGGCTCGTGACGTCGAGGCTCAGGCGCTAGTCGGCCGCTTTTTTGACCGCGTTCAACAACTCATGCCGCTGCAAGACCGCCTCCGGAGTGGCATAAGGTTCCTGCAGATCAACGCTCCAGTACTTGAGCTCCTCAAGCGGAATCGGCACGCCGGTCACTGCGCAACGCACGAATGCACCCGGCCGCACCACGCGGAAATCGCCATCGAGATATTTTACCTCTGCCTCGCCATTCATCGGCGGGGAGCGATCGTAGCGGTTAAGCAAAACAGGCCTCCAATTTCCGGTCCGCTGTCCCAGCCAAACATAGTCGTTCGGCCGGGCGAGCGAAACCCACCTATGAGCCGAACAGACTGCCCTGTCCTCCGGGACCCTCGCCGCTGCCGCGCCCGCGGCTCTTGCCTTTCGCAGGCGGCAAGACTTGCTCGCCGTCGGCGGTCGCGCCGACGCGGCCATCGGAAAATTCGATGTCAAGCCGCATGCCGGCGGCGACGGCGGCCGACGAACGCAGTGGACGACCTTCACCATCGCGAACAAGTGCGAACCCCCGGGCGAGAACGCCACGATAGGAATAGGCCGCGAGCAATTGCCCGGCGCTGCGAAGCCGGTGCACGCGGCGGTCATGGATAATCCGGAAGGCGCGGCGCGCCCGGTCGCTGAAACTGACCGTCTGTTCCTGACATCGATCGATACGATGCGATAGCAGCCGCGGCGACAGACGCGATGCCACACGCGTCAAGTGCGTGTGGTGGATTTGGGCATTCGCACGGAGGGCGCGCGGTAGCCGGCCGGCGCAGGCATCGAGTCGCTGGCGCGGGATCGCCAGCAGGTCATCGAGCGCCGGCAGCGCGCGTGCCAGCAGGCGGAGTTCCTTACGATGACGCTCGATGTTGCGGCGCCAGCAGGCAAGCTTGCGCGCGCCAAGATCGGCAAGCGAAACCGCCAGCTCGGCGCGCACCGGCACGGCCATTTCGGCGGCCGCCGTCGGCGTAGGCGCGCGCCGGTCGGCGACAAAATCGATCAGCGTCACGTCGGTCTCGTGCCCGACGGCGGAGATAAGCGGGATCATGCTGGAGGCCGCCGCCCGCACCACGACCTCTTCGTTGAACGACCACAGATCCTCGAGCGAGCCACCGCCGCGCGCGACGATGATCAAGTCGGGTCGCGGCAAAGGTCCGCGCTCGGGCAATTCGTTGAACCGGCGTATCGCGTTTGCGACTTCGGCGGCCGAGGTCTCGCCCTGGACGCGGACCGGCCACACCAGCACACGGCGAGGAAAGCGGTCTTCGAGTCGATGCAAGATATCGCGGATCACCGCGCCGGTCGGCGACGTGACGACACCGATCACCTCTGGCAGAAACGGCAGAAGCTGCTTGCGCGCCTCATCGAATAAACCTTCAGCCGCCAGCTTTTTCTTACGCTCCTCGAGGAGCTTCATCAGCGCGCCAATGCCGGCGGGCTGCAGAGTGTCAATGACGATCTGATACTTCGAACGCGCGGGAAATGTCGTCAACCTGCCCGTGACGATGACTTCGAGTCCTTCCTCGGGTTTCACGCGCATCCGGCCGTAGGTGGTTCTCCAAATCACGGCCTCGAGACAGGCGTTCTCGTCCTTGAGCGAGAAATAAGCGTGGCCTGACGAGTGCGGACCTTTAAAACCGGAAATCTCTCCCCGGACGCGAACATAGCCATAGGCATCCTCGACAGTGCGCCTGAGCGCCGCCGACAGCTCGGAGACGGTCCATTCCACAGCGTTATCGAGTACGGGCTCTGCCATACGGGTCGAATCTCTTGCGGGGGCAACGAGCCATGCTACACCAAACAGCAACTGTCCACTAAAGACCGTCCCACGCGTCCCATGAACATACTCATTATCGGTTCCGGCGGACGCGAGCATGCGCTGGCCTGGAAAATCGCGGCCAGCCCTCTGACCGACAAGCTCTACTGTGCGCCCGGCAATGCCGGCATTGCGCGCGAGGCCGACTGTGTGCCGCTCGACCCGTCCGACCATAAGGCGGTGATCGCTTTCGCCAAGGACAGGAAAATCGATCTGGTGGTGGTCGGGCCCGAGGTGCCGCTGTGCGCCGGCATTGTCGACGATCTGGAAGCCGCCGGCATCAAAGCATTCGGACCCACCAAATGGGCGGCGCGCCTGGAAGGCTCCAAGGGTTTCACCAAGGACCTGTGCAAGGCCAATAACATCCCGACGGCGGCCTACGAACGTTTCAAAGGCGCGAGTGCGGCGAAGGACTACGTCCGCAGAAAAGGTGCCCCGATCGTGGTGAAAGCCGATGGGCTCGCCGCCGGCAAAGGCGTGGTGGTTGCGGATACGACACAGGAGGCCGAAGCCGCGATCGATATGATGTTTGGCGGAGGCCTCGGCGCTCCTGCATGGGAAATTGTGATCGAAGAATGTCTCATCGGCGAGGAAGCCTCGTTCTTCGCGCTCTGCGACGGAGAAACCGCGATTCAGCTTGCGTCCGCGCAGGATCACAAGCGTGTCGGCGACGGCGACAAGGGGCCGAACACCGGCGGCATGGGCGCCTACTCGCCGGCGCCGATCATGACCGAAGACACAAATCGACGCGTGATGGACGAAATCATTCATCCAACTGTGCGTGCGCTCAAACGCGCGGGCGCACCATACAAGGGCGTCCTCTTTGCCGGATTGATGATCACCAAAGATGGGCCGAAGCTGATCGAATACAACGTTCGCTTCGGTGACCCGGAATGTCAGGTCCTGATGCTGCGCATGAGGTCGGACCTGGTACCGGCGTTGCTGGCCGCGCGCGACGGGCAACTGAAGAATTTTGACTTGCGCTGGTATCCGGACGCGGCGCTAACAGTGGTCATGGCGGCGAAAGGCTACCCGGGCAACTACAATAAGGGCTCGGTCATTGAAGGCCTCGACGAGGCCAGCCAGGTCGAAGGTGTGGAGATTTTCCACGCCGGCACGAAGGCTGACGGCGAGCGAATTCTCGCCAATGGCGGGCGTGTGCTCAATGTTTGCGCGCGCGGCAAGACTGTTCGCGACGCACAGAGGCGCGCCTATGAAGCCGTCGACCGCATCAAATGGTCCGACGGTTTTTGCCGGCGCGACATTGGCTGGCGCGCGATTGAACGGGAGAAGAAGCAGGAGAATCGATAATGCATCCTGTGTTGCGTCTCTACGAAGACGTGCTTTCGAGCGCCGACAACGTCGAGTTCCGCCTGCCCCCGATGCCGCGCTTCATTTTTGTCGTGCACGGCTCCGCCGCGATCGGCGATGCCCCGGTGAACGAGGGCGAAGCGTGGCAGAGTGAGGCCGAGGTCACGGTCAAGCCGGGAACGGCCGGCGTCACATGTTGGCGCTGGGAACTGGGGCGTGGCGACCAGGGCAGCACCACCGCCAACGCCCCGGGGATGACCACACACGAGAAACTGACCGCCTTTCTCGAGACACTTCCGAAAGGCGATCTGCTGATGCGCGGCGATAGTGTCGCCTTCCCGCCTGGAGGCTGCGCCTATCTGCATCGCCACCAGGGACCCGGCATCCGTTGCTTGATCGAAGGCGGCATACGTATCGATACGCACGGGCGTTCGACTTCGTTTGGACCGGGAGGCGCCTGGTATGAATCCGGACCCGATGCCGTGTTCGCCCAGGCGTCATGCGACAGACCCAGCCGCTTCATCCGCGTGATGATTCTGCCGCGCGAGCTTCATGGAAAAAGCTCAATTCAATATGTGAATGAGGAGGACAAGGCGAAGCCGAAGTCGCAGCAGTACAAAATCTACGCCGATGCGCCGATCAGGTTTGAAGCGCGTAAATGATTCCGGGCAATGACATCGATCGATCGTCAGCAGGCTTTTTCGGGCACAAAGGATGCGGCTCCGGCATTGCGTCTCGATCCCGCACGCCTTGAGCAGTATCTCTCCGCGCAGATCAAGGGTTTTGCAGGACCACTCACCATCAAGCAATTCAAAGGCGGGCAGTCGAATCCGACTTATCTGCTGGAAACGCCGACGCGCCGCTACGTGCTGCGTCGCAAGCCGCCGGGCAAGCTTCTTCCCTCGGCGCATGCGGTCGACCGCGAATACCGGGTGATCGGCGCACTGCATGCGCAAGACTTTCCCGTCGCGGAGCCCCTCGCCTATTGCGCCGATGGGAGCGTTGCCGGGACGGCTTTCTACGTCATGGATTTTGTCGACGGCCGCGTGTTCTGGGAGCCGCAGATGGCCGACTCCAACCGAGCCGAGCGTGCCGCCATTTACGACTCGATGAACGCAACGATCGCCCGACTCCACGCGTTTGAGCCCGTCAGGATCGGCCTTGGCGATTTCGGCAGAGGTGAAAACTATGTCGCACGTCAGGTCGATCGCTGGTCAAAACAGTATCGCGCGTCGGAAACCGAAAAGATCGATGCCATGGAGCGACTGATCAACTGGTTGCCCACGCATATTCCGGAGGGTGGACCGGCGCGCCTGGTCCACGGCGACTACAGGCTCGATAACCTGATCATTGCGCGCGATCGGCCGCAGGTCCTGGCCGTGCTCGATTGGGAATTATCGACGCTCGGCGATCCGCTGGCGGACTTCAGCTATCACCTGATGGCGTGGCATATGCCGCATTCCGACAGCTCAGCGGGCACAGCCACCCTGGTTGGCCACGATCTGGCCGCGCTTGGCATTCCCCGGATGTCCGACTATGTCGATGCCTATGTCGCACGGACCGGGCTCGATCCGCGCCCGCACCTGCCTGTCTATCTTGCCTATAATTTCTTTCGCATTGCCGCCATTCTGCAGGGCATCATTGGACGCGTGCGCGACGGCACCGCGACAAGCGAATTCGCACCCGCCAAGGCCGAAATGATCCGGCCGCTTGCGGACAAAGCCTGGCAATTCGCGCAGCAGGCCTGACCTGCTTTGACACGGTCAACAAACCCTTTCCCAGGAAAATCGGATTTGCCGTCCGGCCCACCCGTATAATTGAGACCTACGTATTTTCTGGAAGCAATCAACGAAATTGGCTTTCAGACCATGCCAAAGACCGCAACTTCGCAAAAGCCAGCGCCGCAACAGCATGCCAGCGAGAGCGAGGCGGCGACGCCGTGCGTGGCAAGGCAGGCTCCGCCCCCGCCCGGAATGGGCAAGTTCGTGGACAAGACGGTCTAGCTGCAGCAATTACTTGGACGTCATCGGCGTGCCTGAAAAAAGTCTTTCAGAAGTGCCGCGCTCTCGCTTTCGTTGATGCCACCATAGACGTCCGGCCGATGATGGCACGTGGGCGAGGCGAAGAATCGGACGCCATGCTCCACAGCGCCGCCTTTGGGATCGGCGGCGCCGAAATAGAGCCTGCGAATGCGGGCGAAGGACATCGCCGTCGCGCACATGGCACATGGCTCCAATGTGACGTAAAGATCGCAATCCGTGAGCCGCTCGCTTGCAAGCGCCGCCGACGCCGCGCGAATGGCGATGAGCTCGGCGTGCGCGGTCGGATCTCGCTCGGTGATGACACGATTACCGGCCCGCGCGACGACCTTACCATCCCGCACAATTGCGCAGCCAACAGGCACCTCGCCCCGCGCGCCTGCTGCATGGGCTTCTTCAAGGGCGATCCGCATGAATGAGGGCATGGCCAGTAATGTTGTCATGCCCGGCCTTGTGCCGGGCATCCACGTCTTTATACACGGAGCGACATAGAAGACGTGGATGGCCGGGACAAGCCCGGCCATGACGAAGATATTTCAATGGCCGACAAAGTCGACAAAGACACATCCGGCGAACGCATCGCCAGGGTCATCGCGCGCGCGGGCCTTGCCTCGCGGCGCGAAGCCGAGGCCTGGATCGCCGCGGGCCGGGTGTCGGTCAACGGCGCGGTCATCTCGTCACCGGCCCTCAATGTCGGGCCGTCCGATCATATTTCGATCGATGGCACGCCCCTGCGTGCACGTGAGCGCACACGACTTTTCCTCTACCACAAGCCGCGCGGTCTGGTGACAACCCATTCCGATCCGGAAGGCCGCGATACGATTTTTCGCGCGCTTCCGAAAGGCCTGCCGCGGCTGATCAGTGTGGGACGGCTCGACATCAATACCGAGGGATTGTTGCTGCTCACCAACGACGGCGGGCTCGCACGCGTCATGGAGCTGCCGGCGACGGGATATTTGCGCCGCTATCGGGTCCGGGCACTCAGTCGTGTGCGCCAGGAAAGGCTCGACGGGCTTCGCGATGGCGTCACCATCGATGGCGTCCGCTACGGCGCGATCGAAGCGACGCTCGACCGTGAACAGGGCGCCAACATCTGGCTTACTTTTGGCATTCGTGAGGGCAAGAATCGCGAGGTGCGAAAGGTTCTGGAATATCTCGGCCTGAAGGTGAACCGGTTGATCCGCGTCGCGTTCGGGCCTTTCGATCTGGATGACCTTGCGAGCGGTGCAGTCAAGGAAATCGAGACGACGGAGCTGCGCGGAAAGCTGGGCGAGCAAATCGTCGCCGAGTCCGGCGCCGATTTTGAAGCACCGCTGAGGGCGGAGGAAGCGCGCGCCGCCGCGCGCCGTCATCCCGAGACGCGGTGGCATCAGGCACGTGCGCCACGAAGCACAAAAGGCGGGCAATCGGACCGACCGTCCCTCGATGCGGGACGGGGCGCGACTCGCGGCGACAGAACACGTCGGTACTCCAAGAAAAACCCGCATCGTCGTGACCGCTCCGGTGGGCCTCGTCCGTCGAGACCGAAATAATGCGCGTCGTGGCCGGCAAGCTTCGCTCGCGTCCCCTCGCTGGCCCGAAATCGGACGCAGTGCGCCCTACCAGTGACAGGCTGCGCGAGGCGCTGTTCAATGTCCTCACGCACTCCTACGGCGACCCAATGACCGGCGCGCGCGTCCTTGACCTTTTCGCCGGCACCGGGGCGCTCGGTATCGAAGCCATTTCACGCGGCGCGGCTTACGCGCTCTTTGTCGATGAGGGGATCGAGGCGCGCGCACTCTTGCGCGACAACATCGAGTCGCTTGGACTCGGGGGCGTGACGCGAATTTTCAGGCGGGATGCGACGCGCCTCGGCCCGGCGCATCCTATCGAGCCCTTCTCGCTCGTGTTTCTCGATCCCCCTTACAGCAAGGGATTCGCGGAAAAGTCGCTTGTCTCCGCACGTGAAGGACAGTGGCTCACTTCCGGTGCATTGATTGTTGTCGAGGAGGCGGCGAATGCCGGATTTCAGGCGCCGGAAGGGTTCGTCGCGCTGGAACGCCGCAAATACGACGATACGGAGTTTGTGATTTTGCGGACGAGCTAACCGTCAACTTGCACGTCGTATCACTACCGCCGTCCGAACAGCCGCTCGATGTCGGTGAGCTTCAACTCCACGTAAGTCGGCCGACCATGATTGCATTGGCCGGAGTTGGCGACCGACTCCATTTCGCGCAAAAGCGCATTCATTTCCTCGGGCTTCAGCCGACGACCGGCGCGAACCGAGCCGTAACAAGCCATGGTCGCCGACACGTGCATGAGACGCCGTTCCAGCGGCAATGAGTCATCCCATTCCGCAATATGCTCGGCGAGGTCGTGAAGCAGTCCCCTTACATCCACCTCTCCGAGCATCGACGGCGTCTCGCGGACCGCTACAGCGCCTGGACCGAATGTCTCGATTATCAGACCAAACCGCGCAAGTTCTTCCGCGCGGGCGGCGAGCCGCACGGCATCGGCCTCATCGAGATCGACGACCTCGGGAATGAGAAGGATCTGCCGGGCGACGCCGGATTTTTCGATCGCAGCTTTCATGCGTTCATAGACGATGCGCTCGTGCGCGGCATGCTGGTCAACGATCACAAGGCCATCGCCGGTCTGGGCGACGATATAGGTTTCGTGCACCTGCGCGCGCGCTGCGCCCAGGGGACGATCGATCTGGTCGGCTGCCGGTTCGAAACGCGCGACCGCCGCGTCAGCCGCGGGCTCGCCGACATCAAAGGCGGCCTGCGCGGCTTCTGCGAAATCAAGCCCTGCCACGCCGTGGATCGGTGCGACGGCGCCCGGGCGCGCCGGCGATCGGCGCCAGTCATAACTGGAGCGACGTGTAATTCCGGCCGGACGAAATGTGGCAATGGCCGCGCTGCCTCCCGTTGTCGCGGCGCGCTGGCCTTCGCGCGCCAACGCGTCCTTGAGCGCGCGTACGATCAGTCCGCGCACCAGCCCGGCATCGCGGAACCGCACCTCGCTCTTGGCCGGATGCACGTTCACGTCCACTTCGCGCGGGTCGAGAGCAACGAACAGCACGAGCACCGGATGCCGGTTGCGCGGCAGATAGTCTGCGTAGGCCGCGCGTACTGCTCCGAACAGAAGCTTGTCGCGTACCGGCCGCCCGTTGACGAACAGATATTGCCCGAGCGAATTGGCGCGAGAGAGCGTCGGCAAACCGGCAAACCCGGTCACGCGCACGCCCTCACGCTTGGAGTCAATGGCAATCGCATTGGCGCGAAAATCGGATCCGAGCACATCGCCAAGCCGCGCGAGCCGGTCGTTTGCGGCAGTGGATTGCCAGGTCACCGAGGCACGTTCTTCGCCGGCAAGCGTGAACGACACATCGGGCCGGCTCATGGCCAGTCGTCGCACGACCTCGCGAACGGCCTCGGCCTCGCTGCGATCGGCTTTGAGAAATTTCAGCCGCGCGGGCGTGGCATAGAACAGGTCACGGACCTCGACGGTGGTCCCTTGTCCGAGCGCCGCGGGCCTCACTGACGACTTGTCTCCGGCATCGACGGTGATGCTCCAGGCATTCGGTTCGCTGGCGTGGCGTGTGGTGAGGGTGAGCCGGGCAGCGGCACCGATCGAAGGCAGCGCCTCACCGCGAAACCCGAGCGTATGGATCGAGAGCAGGTCATCGCCCTCAAGTTTTGACGTTGCATGCCGTTCGACCGCAAGTTCGAGATCGGCGCGAGTCATCCCATCCCCGTCATCGGTGACACGGATCAGCCGGCGACCCCCGCCATCGGTGAGCACGTCGATGCGCCGCGCCCCCGCGTCGAGCGCATTCTCGACCAGTTCCTTCACGACGCTAGCCGGGCGCTCGACGACCTCGCCCGCGGCGATGCGGTTGACGATTGCTTCGGACAGCTGTCGGACAGGCATGTGAAAGCGCCTTCGAATCGAAACTGAATTTACCGGCGTGGAGGCGCAGCCGCGAGGCTTCACGCGGGCCTGCCCCCGCTATTCCCGGGATTAGTCCCAGCCCGGCTTGCTGCGCCGCAGGCTTTTGATGCCGGAACGATGTTTTTTGGCTTCCAGCCTTTCGCGGCGTTGCGCCTTGGGGACCTTTGTTGGCCGCCGCGGCGTCGGCCTTATCGCGGCTTGCCGGATCATCGTGAACAGACGGTCGCGCGCGTCTTCGCGATTGCGCTCCTGGGTCCGATGTTGCTGCGCGACGATGACAATGATGCCCTCCTTGGTGAGGCGCTTGCCCGCCAGGCGCATCAGTCGCACGGCTACATCGTTCGGCAAAGAGGGCGAATGGCGCACATCGAAGCGAAGCTGCACCGCCGACGACACCTTGTTTACGTTCTGACCGCCCGGCCCGGACGCTCGGACAAAAGATTCCGAGAGCTCGGACTCTTCGATCGAGATCGTATCGGTGATGCGAATCATGCCGCGCCAAACCTACCCTGTCATCGTCGGGCTTGTCCTCGCGAGCTCACAACAAAAATAATTCAGGAGCTTGCAAGATATTTCTTTGCAAGCACTTTGCCTTCTTCCACCGCCGGCTGATCGAACGCATCGACACCGAGGAGATACGCCGCGATGATTGTCTCCAGCATGAATTGCATCATCAGCTGGCCAAGCGTTTCCTCGTCGAGCCGGCTCATGTGAATCGTCCGCACGGGACAACCATTCTTTGCCAGCGTCTCAGCTGTCGCACGGCCCTCCGCCCCCACCAGATCGCCAACGGACTTGCCGGCCAAGCCCGGCTCGCCGGCAAGTTTAGCGAGCTCGCCGTCGACGCGCGGTCCAAGCCCTTTTCCATCGATCGTAATAACGGTGAATTGTTTGTCGCGAGGCCCGCCGATGAACAGTTGCAACTGGCTGTGCTGGTCGACTGGCCCAAGCGCCGCCAGCGGCGTGGTGCCCTTGCCGTTCTTGCCGAGGCTTTCGGCCCACAGCTGCACATACCAGTGCGTGAAGCGTTGCAGGCGGTCACAGTAAGCCATCAACACGCTGATCGACTTGCCCTTGTGTTCCGCGAGCGCAACCGACAGCGCTGCACCTACGGCCGCCGGAACCTGCGCGGCGGGTTTTTTCGCCAGCACAGGCGCAAGCGCAAGGCCGGCTCCCTCGCGTATCGCTGCGACGTCCAGGCCGAGCATGGCCGCCGGCAACAGGCCGACATTGGTCAGTGCCGAATAACGTCCACCGACGCCGGTATCGTGATCGAGTATCGGGACCCGGTATTTGCCGAGCAGATCGCGCAAACCATTCGTTTTGCCCGGTCTGGATGGCTCGCTGATTCCCAGAAAAATATCCGGAATGCGTGTCTGCAGTCCCGCGTCTTTGAGCGCCGACAGCGCCGCGATGGTCTGCATCAAAGTCTCGGCCGTGCCGCCGGACTTGGATATCGCAACGAACCGCGTCGTCGCGTGCGGCAATCTGGCCAGCAGCGTTGCGAAACTGCCGGGATCGAGATTGTCGATAAAATGCAGGTGCGGCGGCGCGCGCAACGCGTCGACACCCGCGACAGCATATCCGGCAAGCTGCGCCAGGGTTTGCCCGCCGAGACTGGAGCCGCCGGTTCCGAAAATGACGATGTCAGTTGCCCGGTCGGCAAGCTGACGCGCGGTGTCACGGATATTTTCGAGGTCGCCGCGCGCTTCCGGCAGGCGTAGCAACGGCAGACTGCCGTCGGCGTGACGAGCGCGCAGCCAGTCGAGCGCGCCCTGGGCACGCGCCAGCGCATCATCCAGAGAGCGCGCGCCTATGCCGGGCGACCCGATGTGCTCTTCCCGCGCACCCTCGATCGATTGGACGATGCTCATGCTGGTATTTGCCTAGAATCGCGCGGAAGGCGCAACGGCGGAAACCAACGTGGCGTCTATTCCGGAGTTCCGCTCGACGTCAGTCCCTTCGGTCTGCCGGCGATCGTTACCAGCAGCCCGCCCCCGTAAAGCCGTTTGGCAACCCGCTTTGCATCGTCGATCGTCACCGCATCGATTAGGGAGGCGCGGCGCTGGATATAGTCGATGCCAAGGTCATCGATCTGAATTTGCGTGAGCTGGGCTGCAATTTTCCCCGACGTGTCGAGCGAAAGCGCATAAGACCCTTTCAGGAAAGATTTCGCAGCGGCAAGCTCGTCGGGCGTCGGGCCTTCGTCGGCCATGCGCTTGACCTCGTGCTCGATCACGGCGAGCGCATCGGCGGTGCGATCGGCCTGGGTGGCGGTCCCGCCGACAATAACGGCAGCGCGCTTGAACCAGACCAGGCTGTCCGAGACGCCGTAGGCCAGACCGCGTTTTTCGCGCACTTCCCGGTACAAACGCGAGGAGAAGCTGCCACCGCCCAGAACGTGGTTGACGATATAGGCGGCCATGAATTCCGGATCCTGTCGCGCAATCCCCTGCCCGCCGAAGGTGACCACGGCCTGCGGTACGTCCAGATTGATCACGATGCGGCGGCCGAGCCCACTCGGCGTCGCATTCGCCACCGGCTTGAGATCGTTCTTCGCGGGCAGCCCGGCGAAAGCGGAGTCGATCAGCGCGCCGGCCGTCTTGGCATCGACATCGCCAACGATTGAAATCTTCAGCTCGTTGCGCGCGAATACGCGACGCACGTAGTCGCGGAAATCCTGGGCGCCGATACGCGGCACCGATTCCAATGTGCCCTTGCTTTCACGACCATAGGGATGATCGGGGAAAGCCGTCTGCCACCAGCGGCGGCTCGCAAGATCGTTGGGATTGGTTGTATCGCGCCGCAATCCGGCCAGAACCTGTCCGCGAATCCGCTCGATCGCGTCGGCATCGAAGCGAGGACTCGTAAGCGCCAGCCGCAGCAGGTCGAATGCCTCGTCGCGATGTTCGTTCAACGAACGCAGCGAGCCATGGATGTAGTCGCGGCCCACCTGAAAACTGAGTTCGATGGCGCGTTTTTCCAAACGCTCGTGATAGGTCTTGCTGTCCAGCTCGCCGGCACCCTCGTCGAGCAGATCGG
>Ga0066388_100000755_pt1 | contig 16416 bp, 11 predicted proteins | sample PanSoiMetaGPlot6_FD_64539 | JGI IMG/M metagenome (GOLD analysis project Ga0066388, IMG submission 64539) | Tropical forest soil microbial communities from Panama analyzed to predict greenhouse gas emissions - Panama Soil - Plot 6 (Hybrid Assembly) | ecosystem: Environmental > Terrestrial >... | reverse complement strand
CCATGGATGCCCAACACGAGCGAATCCGGGCATCCATGACAGCGCATTGAAATATCGTTGTTTTTTTGAACATTTCGACCATGGATGCCCGATTTCCCGGGAAAGGCATCCATGGGCCCGAATGGGCATGCGCGTCCGCCTGTGCTCGGTTTTGCAAATCGCACGGATTTTGCGCGTTCAGGCGGTTCGGCTACTGCTCGAACTTCAAGTTCGCCGCCTTGGCGACGTCGGCCCACATCTTGGTTTCAGCGTCGATCACCTTGGCGAACTCGGCGGCGCTGCTGCCGACGGTGCCGGTTGCCATGGCCCTGAATTTCTCCCGCACGTCGGGCATCTGCATGATGCGCTGCAGTTCGGCTTCGAGTTTCGCGACCACCGCTACCGGCGTCTTGGCCGGAGCGAACACGCCGCTCCACAGCTGCACGTGCACGTCCGGATAGCCCGCTTCGTCCATGGTTGGAACGTCGGGTAAGTCGTCGAGCCGCTTCGGCGCCGTGATGGCAAGCCCGCGGAGCTTGCCGGCACTCACCTGCGGTGCGCTTGGCGGCGGATCCACGATCGTGAGCGCCGACTGACCCCCCATGACGCTGACGACCGACTCGTTGCCGCTGCGGTAGGGAATCGGAACCATCGGGGCGCCGGACTTGAGTTTGAACAGCTCGGTCGCGAGCGTGAACGCAGGCGACGACGTCGCGTAGTTGGCCTTGTCCGGGTTGGCCTTGGCCCAGGCCACCAGGTCCTTCACCGACTTCGCCGGGTGATCAACGTTCACAACCATGATCAGGGGAAAAGACGCGATCAGCGAGATCGGCGCAAAGTCCCGCAAAGTCACATACGGCACCTTCTCGATCACGGCGGGGCCGATCGCCATCGCGCCGCTCGCGCCGATCAGAAGCGTGTACCCGTCCGCCGGCTGGCCCGCCACGTACTCGGCCGACAAGCGGCCGCCGGCTCCCACCCGGTTTTCCACGATGACGGTCTGACCCAGGCTTTCCTGCAATTTCTGTCCGATGATGCGCGCAATGATGTCGTTGCCGCCACCGGCGGCGAAACCGACAATGAGGCGGATCGTCCGGTCCGGGTAGCTGTCTTTGGCGGGGGATTGCGCCAGCGCAGGACACGACGCGTAGAGCGCCAGCGACACGGCAATCAACGCCGCGATCACGGGCGGTACGACCGGCTTCATGCGTCCTCCCTCGGGGGCCCCGTGCAGCCCTTGGCGGTGCTTGTAGTTCGCATAGTCGCACAGGACGGGCCGCCCCTGCACTCCGATTTATTCGGCCGGTCCGAGCTGCGGATGCGCGACATTCGGCCCGATGCGCCCGCCCGCGGTTCCCCACAACTTGCGATGCAGCCGATCGAGCAGCAGGTAGATCATTGGTGTCGTGTAAAGCGTGAGGATCTGCGACACGACGAGGCCGCCGATGATGGTGATGCCAAGCGGGCGGCGAAGCTCGGTGCCCGGCCCTACCGCGATCACCAGCGGCACTGCACCGAGCAGCGCCGCGAGCGTGGTCATCAGGATCGGTCGGAAGCGTGCGAGGCATGCCTCGTAGATCGCGCGCTCGGGCGTCAAGCCGCGCTGGCGCTCGCCCTCGAGCGCAAAATCGACCAGCATGATGCCGTTCTTCTTGACGATGCCGATCAGCAGAATGATGCCGATGAAGGCGATGATCGAGAGCTCGGTGTTGAACGCCATGAGCGCCAACAATGCCCCCAACCCGGCCGAGGGCAGGGTTGAAATGATGGTCAGCGGATGGGCGAGGCTCTCGTACAACACCCCCAGGACGATATAGACGGCGAGCAGTGCGGCGACGATCAGCAGCACCTGCGAACCCGCGCTTCCGGTGAACGCGCGTGCGTCGCCAGCAAACTCGGCGTGGATCGTGTCAGGCAGGTGCATGTTGGCGACCGCCTGCGTAATGTCGGCCGTCACGGCGTCCAGACTCGCGTCCGGCCGCAACCCGAACGAGATCGTCACCGAGGGAAACTGGCCCTGGTGGTTGACCACCAGGGGGGCGAGCCCCCGGTCGAATTTGGCAACCGCCGACAGCGGGACCGGGACGCCGCCGAGCCCCGGCGTATAGATTTGCGTCAGGTCGCCCGGATCGCGCTGGAATTTCGGATCGACCTCGAGGATGACGCGATATTGATTGCGCGGGCTGTAGATCGTGGAGATCTGGCGCTGCGCAAAGGCGTCGTTGAGCGAGGCGTCAATCGCCTGCATCTTGACGCCGACCGCGGACGCGCGCGTGCGATCGACCGATACGCCGAGCTGCAGGCCCCCTTGTTCACGATCGGTCGAGACGTCGACCACACCGGGAATCTGCTTGATCCGGTCGGAGACCCGCGGCACCCAGGTCATCAGCTCGTCCAGATTGGGGCCCCACAGCGTGTACTGATATTGCGAGTCTGTGACGCGCGCTCCGGTCCGGACGTCCTGGACCGCAAACATGAATAACTGCACGCCCGGAACCTGCGCGATCTTCGACCGTAATCGGTCGATCACGCGCGGGGTGCTCAGACCGTCGCGTTCGGCCAATGGCTTCAGGCTGAAAAACAGCGTGCCGCGATTGGTCGAACCGGTGAATCCGGTACCTCCGACGATGGAGCCCACATCGGCCACGGCCGGATCGGCAGCGACGATGGTTGCGATACGTCGTTGCAGCTCGAGCATGGTCTTGTATGAAACGTCGGGCGAGGCTCGCGTCGAGCCGTAGACCAGGCCGCTGTCGTCCTGTGGAAGCTGCGCCTTGGGAATCTTGTAGTAGAGATCGACCGTGATGGCGACGGTTGCCGCCATGATGGCGAGCATGACCACGTGGTGACGTAAAGCCAGCGACAGCGTGGCCGCGTAGGCGTTGACCAGCCGTCCAAGTACGCCTTCAACGACGCGGTCGAAGCGCGTGCGGTTCTGGCTCGGCAGCTCGGTGACGAAGTGCGCGCAGATCATCGGCGTAACGGTCAGCGACACCACCGTCGAGATCGCGATAGCAAACGCGAGCGTCACCGAGAACTCCCGGAAGAAGCGGCCGACGATCCCGCCCATGAACAGCAGAGGGATGAATGCGGCGAGCAGCGAAATGCTGATACTGATCACCGTGAATCCGATCTGGTGCGCGCCTTCGATCGCCGATCGCAGCGGCGAATGGCCCTTCTCGAGATTTCGAAACGTGTTCTCGATCATCACGATCGCATCGTCGACCACGAAGCCGACCGACACCACCAGCGCCATCAGCGACAGGTTATCGATCGAGTAGCCGACCAGCCACATGGCCGCGCAGGTGCCGGCAAGCGCCAGTGGCACCGTGACGCCGGCGGCAATGGTCGGGGCGGCGCGCCGCAGGAACAGGAAAACAACCAGCATCACCAGCATCGCGGCGCCCGCCAGCGTCGCCTGCATGTCGTTCACGCTTGCCCTGATGGTCGTTGTTCGATCGGACAGGATCGATACGTCGATCCCGGCCGGGATCCAGCGTTTAATCTCGGGCAGCAGATCGCGAATGTGATCGACCGTCGTGATTACGTTGGCGTTGGCTTGCTTGCTGACGATTAAAAGCACCGCGGGCTGCAGATTGAACCACGCTGCCGTATTGCTGTTGCGGGTCCCCTGCACGATTGAGGCGATGTCGGGGAGCTGGACGACGTTTCCGTTCCTGGCCTTGATGACGAGGTGCTGATAGTCGTCGACTGTTCTTAACTGGTCGTTGGTTGCGATCGTCTCGGCGCGCGCCGAACCGGCGAATTCGCCGAGCGGCCCCTGCGCGTTGGTGTTGACGATTGCGGTGCGGACATCGTCGAGGGCGATGCCGGCGGCGGCCGTTAGCACCGGATTGACGCGGATGCGGATCGCGGGCTGTTCGGCACCGCTGACGGTGACGTCGGCGACGCCTTCGACCTGCAGGATCCGCTGCGCCACGACCGTGTCGGCCGCATCGTAGATCGCACTGGCTGGAATCGTCTTCGAGGTGAGCGCCAGAATGAGGATGGGCGCTGCGGCCGGGTTGACCTTGCGGAACGTCGGCTGCTGCGGCAGGTCGCTCGGCAGATCGTTGGCGGCGGCGTTGATGGCCGCCTGCACGTCGCGAGCGGCACCGTCGATGTTGCGGTTAAGGTCGAACTGCACCGTGATCGAGGTTTGCCCGAGCGTGCTCTGCGAGGTGATTTCCGTGACCCCGGCGATTTCCCCCAGCCGCCGCTCCAGCGGCGCCGCGACGGTCGCCGCAATGGTCTGGGGAGCGGCGCCGGGCTGGCTCGCGGATACCCGAATGGTCGGCAGGTCGACGGTCGGGAGGCTCGACACCGGCAACGATAGGTAGGCAACCGCGCCGACCAGAAACAATCCGATCGCCAGGAGCGTGGTTCCGATCGGCCGACGGATGAACGGGTAGGAAAAGTTCATGGCGCCCGGTCACTCCGCCGGTAGCGCAGCCGGCCGGCCGCGTGCCCGCGCAACGCGCGCCCGCAGGTGTTCGAGCGCGAGATAGATGACAGGCGTCGTGTAGAGGGTGAGCAGCTGGCTGAGCACAAGGCCGCCGATGATCGTGATGCCGAGTGGGAAGCGCAGCTCCGATCCGGTGCCGCTTTCGAGCGCCAGCGGCAGCGCGCCGAACAGCGCCGCGAGCGTCGTCATCATGATCGGGCGGAAGCGCAGCAGCGCGGCCTGCAGGATCGCATCACGCGGCAGGAACTCGCCGCTGCGTTCCGCATCGAGCGCGAAGTCGATCATCATGATGGCGTTTTTCTTGACGATGCCCATCAACAGCACGATCCCGATCAACGCCACGATCGATAGATCCTGCCCAAACAACATCAAAGCGAGCAGCGCGCCGACGCCGGCGGACGGCAGCGTCGACAAGATCGTGATCGGATGGATGAAGCTCTCGTAAAGAACGCCAAGGACGATGTAGATCGTGATGGCGGCGGCCAGGATCAGCCAGGGCTCTCCCGCCAGCGAGCGCGCAAATTCGGCGGCGTCGCCCGAGTAGCTTCCGGTGATCGAGGTCGGCATGCCGATCTGACGCTCGGCGGCCTTTACGGCGTCGACGGCTTCCCCGAGCGAAGCGCCCTCGGCGAGATTGAAGCTGATCGTCGCCGCCGGAAACTGCTCCTGGTGCATGACCACGAGCGGCGCGGTCGTGCGTTCGACGCTGGCAATCACATCGAGCGGCACCTGGGCGGCGGGCGTGGTCGAGGCGAAGGCCGTTGTCGTGTTGTTGGTGCTTGAAACCGGAACCGGCTGGGTCGCGGCGGACGCCGGCACGTAGAGTTTTGCGAGTGTTGAAGGGTCGCGCTGATATTCCGGCGCGGCCTCGAGCACGACGCGGTACTGATTGGCCTGACCGTAGATGGTCGAAATCTGGCGCTGCCCGAATGCGTCGTTGAGCGTGTCGTTGACGATTTGCATGGAGATGCCGAGCCGACCGGCCTTTTGCCGGTCGACGTTGATCTGTGTACGCAAACCGCGCGCCTGCACTTCCGAGGCGACGTCGCGCAGTAGCGGCGACGACTGCAGTTGTTGTGCAAGCCGGTCGGTCCAGGTCAGTACCTCGTTCGTGTCGGTTCCCGCGAGCGTGTACTGATATTGCGCGCGACTCAGCTGTGTGCCGATCTGAATGTCCTGAACGGGCAGAAAGAACACCTGGATGCCCGGGACCGGCGCCACCGCTTGCTTCAGGCGTTCGACGATCTCGGTTACAAATTCCCGGCGGGCATCGCGCGGCTTGAGCGTGATGGTGAGCCGCCCCGCATTGGGCGTCGCGTTAAGCGTCGTCACCCCGGCGATTGAGACGACGCCGGTCACATCCGGATCCTTGCGGATTGCGTCAACGACCTGCGACTGCAGCCGCTTCATCTCGTCGAAGGAAACTTCCTGGCCGGCCTCGGTGACGGCGGTGATCAGGCCGGTGTCCTGCGGTGGCAGGAATCCCTTCGGGATGACAACATAAAGTACGATGGTCGCCGCCAGCGTCGCGAACGTGACCACCAGTGTTCCGAATTGGTGGCGCAGCACCCACTCGAGGCTCGACCGGTAGAGGCCGACCGTGCGCGCGATCGCGCCATTGAGCGCACGCGCGAGAGCGCCGCCGGGACGTGTTGACGTGTGCCGCAACAGCCGGCCGCACATCATCGGGGTCAATGTCAGAGAGACGATCGCCGACGTTACCACCGCAATGGTCAGCGTCAGCGCAAATTCGCGGAACATCCGTCCGACGATCCCGGTCATGAACAGCAGCGGAATGAACACGGCGATGAGCGAGAGCGTGAGCGAGATCACCGTGAACCCGATCTCCCGCGCGCCCCGCAGTGCCGCCTGCAGCGGCTCTTCGCCGCCCTCGATGTGGCGCACGATGTTCTCGATCATGACGATCGCGTCGTCGACCACGAAGCCGGTGCCGATGGTCAGCGCCATCAGTGACAGGTTGTCGAGCGAGAAGCCGCAAAACCACATCACGCCGAAAGTGGCCACGATCGACAGCGGCAGCGCGACTCCCGCGATGATGGTGGCGCGAATCGTGCGCAGAAACAGCAGAACCACGAGCACCACGAGCACAACGGCCAGAATCAGCGTGAATTGCACGTCGCGCACCGACGCGCGGATCGTTTCGGTGCGGTCGCTGACGACGGTGAGCTTCACCGCCGCCGGCATCGCATTCTGCAGTCGGGGCAGCTCGCGCTTGATCCGCGCCACGGTGTCGATGACATTGGCGCCCGGCTGTCGTTGGATGTCGATCACGACGGCGGGGGTTCCCTGGTACCAACCGCCCACCTTGGCGTTTTCGAGCCCATCGATCACCTTGGCGACGTCGCGCAACGCGATCGGGGCGCCGTCGCGATAGGCAATCACCACGTCGTTGTAGGCGGCGGCGGCAGTGAGCTGATCGTTCGCTGCAATCATGTAGGACTGCTGCGAACCATCGAGTGAGCCTTTGGGGCCCGACACGTTGGCGCCGCTGATCGCCGCGCGCACATCCTCGAGCGAGATCCCGTAAGCGGCAAGCCGGGTGAGATCCGCCTGGATGCGAACCGCCGGCTTCAATCCGCCTTGCACGGTCACCCGGCCGACACCGGTCACTTCGGCGAGGCGCTGCGCCAACAGCGTATCGGCAAGATCGGAGAGTTGGCGCAGCGAGATCGAAGGCGAGGTCAGCGCAAGCGTGATGATCGGCGCGTCGGCTGGATTGACCTTCGAATACGTCGGCGGATACGGCAGATTCTGCGGCAGGGTCGAGCGTGCGCCATTGATCGCCGCCTGCACGTCTTGAGCCGCCCCATCGATGTCGCGGTTGAGGTCGAATTGCAGCGTGATCTGGCTGATCCCGAACGAACTCTGCGATGTCATCATCGACAGGGACGGGATTTGGCCGAATTGCCGCTCAAGCGGCGCGGTCACGAGCGCGGAGATCGTGTCCGGGTTGGCGCCAGGAAGCTGGGTCGAGACCTGAATGGTTGGAAAGTCGACCAGCGGCAGCGATGACACCGGCAATTGCGAATAGCCAAGCAAGCCGCCCATCAGCACCGCTATGCCGAGCAGCGAAGTCGCGATCGGGCGGCGGATAAAGGGCGCGGAAACGCTCAGCGCGCTCATGGCGTCTGGCTGGTCGCCTCCCGCTCGGTTCGGCGCTGGCCGTCGCGCGGCGGTTGGCCGGATCGCGCGGTGCCGTCATTCGACGGGCGACCTTTTCCGCGCGTCCGGTCGGGGGCGCCCGCCGGAGCCGAGCCAGCCTCACCCGCGACGGTCACGCGCGTCCCCTCGGCCAGCTGATTGAAGGCGGTCGTGGTCACGCGCTCGCCGCTCTGCAGTCCGGATACAATCACCGATTGGGCCTCGTCCTGCAGACCGACGGTCACCGGGCGCATTGCGACCGTATTGTCGTCCTTGACGACGAACACAAACGGTCCGTTGGGGCCGCGCTGGACCGCCGCCGTCGATACCACCACAACCTGTTTGAGCGTGTCGACGAGCAGCTGAACGTTGACGAATTGCCCGGGCCAAAGCTGCAGGTCCGTATTTGGAAACTCCGCCTTGAGCTTGATGGTGCCGGTGGCCTGATCGATCTGGTTGTCGACCACCTTCAAGGTGCCGCGATCGATGACGGTCTTGTTGTCGGGGCCGAAAGCGTCCACGGCGAGCGTCCCTTGGGCCATCGCCTTGGTGACCTGGGCGAGTTGCTGCTGGGGCAGGGTGAAGATGATGGCGATCGGGCGCAGTTGGGTGATCACGACGATCGGCGTTGTATTGGCACCCTGTACGATGTTGCCGGCATCGACCAGGCGAATGCCGGTTCGTCCGGCGATCGGCGCGACAACGTTGGTGTAGTCCAGATAGGCCCACTGATTTTCGATTGCCGCCTGATCGGCTTTGACCTGTGCTTCCAACTGGGCGACGAGCGCTTTCTGCGTATCGGCCTGCTGCTTTGGCCCTGCATTGGTCTCTGCGAGACGCACGTAGCGCACGAGATCGACCCTGGCGTTGGCGAGGGTCGCTTCGTCCTGCGCCTTCTTGGCGACCGCCTGATCGTATTGGGCCTGGTAGATAACCGGATCGATTTTCGCGAGCACAAAGCCCTGTTCGACGTCCTGGCCCTCCTTGAAGAAGATATTGATCAGCTTGCCGTCAACCTGCGAGCTGACAGTGACCGTGTTGAGCGCCTTGGTCGTCCCAACGCCGTCGAGATAGACCGGCACGTCGGCGGTGTTTGCGGTTGCGGCGAGGGTCGGAACGGGCTGATTGCCCTGGCGTTGGAAGCGACCAACTTGAGCAGTGCGCTGGGCCGGTGAGTAAGCAAACACCGCGGCGACGACTCCCGCGATGATCAGCAGGGCCGCCCCAATCGCCAACCTTCGCCGCCACGCGGAGCGCATCGCCTTTGCCGGCGGCTTGGCCGGGACAACCGTTTCGGGTCGGACCGGAATCATATCGGACCCCCTCCGTTAGGCGGAATAGGCGGCGGCGGCGCGTTGAGCGGCGGCCAGCCTCCGCCAAGCGCCTGGAACAAGCTTACCACTGCGAGCAGGCGGGCCAATCTTATCTGCGACAATAGATCCTCGGCGGTAAACAACGTCTGTTCGATTTGAACCACGGTGGTCAAATCGACCGTGCCTTCGCGCAGACGTTGTTCAGACAGGACGAACGCCTGGCGTGCGGTCCGCACGACGTCACTTTGCAGCCTCTCGCGAATGGTTTCCTGCTGCAGGGCAATCAATGCCTGTTCGACATCACTGAAGGCGTTGAGCACAGACTTGCGGTATTGCTGCAGGAACTGTTGTTGCACGCCCTGTTCAAGCTCGAGTTGACCGAGGCGCTGGAACCCGTCGAACACGGGCTGCGCAAGGGCTGCGGTCCAGGTGAAATACCAGGCCGCCGGCGTGAATAGCGCAGCCAATGCAAGGCTCTGCAAGCCGTTCTGGCCGGTGAGCTGAATTGTTGGAAAGAACGCGGCGCGTGCCGATTCGACGCTGTGGTTTGCCGATGCGAGCTGGGCTTCGGCCTGGCGGATATCCGGTCGTTGATTGAGGATGTCGGAGGGTAACCCCGGGGTAACCGTTGGAATATGCACGGCGTACATGTTGCCACCGCGAATCTTGAAATTCTCCGGCGCGCGGCCGACCAGCACCGCAAGGGCAACTCGGTTCTGTTGCTCCGTGATCACGAGCGGCGGGATGTTCGCCTTGACCTGATCGACAAGACTCTCCTGCTGAGCGATTTCAAGCTGGGAGGCCGTGCCTTGCGCGAAGCGGTCGCGAATGACCTGCAGCACGCGGTTCGCCTCTGCCAGGTTCGTGTTCGCGATGCGCAGCCGATCCTGCGCCCCGAGCACCTGGAAGTAGGCGTTGGCGACCGTAACCTCGGCGGTGATCGCGACCACCTCGCGGTTGAAGCGGCTGGCGATGGCCGATTCCTCGTTGGCCAACACCGTCGCGCGGGTCTGACCCCAGAAGTCGAGTACGTAGCTGGCGCTGAGGTTGGCGGTGTGAAGATCGCTGATCAGCGATCCTCGACGCGTCGTCGCGGCGGTGGGAGAGATCGAAGCCGGCGACGTCCGAGATCGCTGACTGCTGTAGTTCGCGGTCACATTGGGGAGCAGGGGAGCGCCGGCGACACGCACCTGCGCATCCGCCTGAATGATCTGCGCAACCGCGACCGCGATATCAAGGTTCGCGGTTTGGGCGAGCTCCATCAGCTTGGTCAGCTCGGCAGAGCGGAAGTTCCGCCACCAGTCCAGGGCCGGCAGCGACACATAAGGCTGTCGCGGCCCGTAGGTGTACTTGTCCGCGGTTTCGAGCTCCGGGTCAGGATGTTCGGTGTCAACGAAACAGCCGGACAGCGGTTGCGCCAAGCAGAGCCCAACGAGGACCTGCGCCAAGCGGCGGGGCCGAAAGCGTAGAGCTCGCAATCGTCGCTGACGCATACTTGCTTTCGCACGCCGCTGGCGGGTGTTTCCCCGTCCAGATCTTCGTGCGTCCCCCAAACAGGCTACCAACCCGACTTCGCTCGACAAGCGATACCCCGCGTTGGCCATCGGAGGCCGCGCTGCAGTTCGCAGTAGCGCCGCCTTGCTCATGGCCATGCTTGCCGATCCAGATGTGCGCCCCACCTCCGTGCCGACTATTGGGTAACAATAAGCCGAATGTGGGCTCGGCCACGTGAAAACTCGGTAATGCGCCGCGGGCGTCGGCGCATAACAATAAGATGCTGATATTTATCAGATATTTCCGTTAACCCAACCCGGCCAGGACGCCCTCGGCTGGCTCGGGCGCCGCTAATCTTTGTGGTCGTCGTCCAATTCGCCGATGTGATGCTGGGCGTAGAGCTCCAGACCGAGCCGGCGCACCAGATCAAGCTGCGTCTCGAGGAAGTCGATGTGGTCTTCCTCGTCTTTCATGAGCTCTTCGAACAAGTCGCGCGACACGTAGTCTTTCACCGCGTGACAGTGCGTGGCGGCCTCCTCGTAGAGGGCGCGGGCACGCATTTCGGCCGCCAAGTCGCAGTCGAGGACCTCCTTGACGGTCTGCCCAATGTGCAACGGGTCGATCACCTGCATGTTGGGAAAGCCCTCGAGAAAAATGATCCGCTGCACGATCTTGTCGGCGTGCTCCATTTCCTCGATCGATTCCTTGCGCCATTGCTTGGCAAGTGCCCGATAGCCCCAGTTGTCCAGCAGCCGATAGTGCAGCCAGTACTGGTTAATGGCAGCAAGTTCGTGCCGGAGGCCTTTGTTGAGATACTCGATGACGCGTGCGTCGCCCTGCATGGTGGCCTCTGCTGCGCAGGCCGCCGGACCGGGTGTCGGCGGGCATACGCCTGTTACGCTGCGAACTCCCCGACGGAGCCGCACAATCGCGAATTAGACTTACTCCAATGTGCAAAATTTAGGCGGCGCCCGCAAATGCAAAATGCGGGGCTTGAGGGATGCAGGGTTGACGGTCGGGTCCGATTCCGCCGAAGCCACTAGTCTCAGGTGGTCTTACAACGCCCGCAGCCGCAGGCGTCCCCGCAGGCAGCCGCAAGCGCCTCGTCCATGATCTTGCGGATCGTGCGGGCGCACCGGCCGCATTGCGCGCTGCACCCGAGGCAGCCGTAGACTTGTCCAGCCGAACGCGGTGGCGCCTCGGTCTTTACCGCCGACCGCACGTCGTGGTCGGACAACACGTTGCACGAACAGATAATCACCTCGGCGTCCCCGGCTTTTCCCGAGCTTGAGTTTGTATTGATATGGCAAGGCGCGGGCTTTGATGCAAAACAAAAAACCGAGGCCGACGTCATTCCAGACTTGCAGATTCCCCAATATTTCCGGCCGCTTTTGAGGTTCGGGTTGCGTCGCAAACCTACAATTTCTCTAAACTGTGCGATGGCTAACCGGCCTTGCTGAGCTTCTCCCTGGGTTCGCTGCAAAACGCGTTGAGCGCTGCAACATCGCGCTCGGCGTCGGGCGAGGTCTTGGCGGCGCCGGCCGCCATGTGCTCGTAAAGGCGCGCGATCGCGGTGAACATGTCGTGGGCCGCTTGGTCTTCGCCGAGGTAGGCGGCGATCTCGTCCATCTCGGCGACCCATCGGTAGGCCTTGGGAAACATCCGCGGAACCTGCCGGGTCAGCCAGGCAGCGAGCTGGGGCTGGCTCTCGAACAATTCGCGCCGCAGGGCGTCTGCGCAGCCGCCGCGCACCGACCCGAGCATCATGGCGGTGCCTATCGCGGTGAACCCCTTGGTGATGCCCGCATAGGACATTTTCAGCGCCGAGGCGGCGCCCACTGGTCCGTCCAGGACCCGCACGTTGAGCCCGTAGCGCGCCAGCAAAAGCGCGTCGGCTGCGGCCTCGCCAGCCACATAGAGGGTGGGGCTGTAAGACCCGGTCGGTGGGCCCCCGATGATCCCGCCGTCGATGTAGCGGCACGGGGCGTCGGCGAGCACCGTGCTAATCCGCTTGGCCGTGTCGGGCGCCACGGCATTGCAGTCGACATAGAGCGGTTTATGCGAAGCCCGCGCCAGCGCCGGTTTGAGCCGTTGCGCGAGCCCCACGGCTTCCGCCGGCGGCACCACCGAGAGAATAACGGCCGCCTGCTGTGCCAGATCGGCGTCCTCGACCGACACCATGCCGGCTTCGCCGGCGCGCTTCGCGCTGGCGGCACCTCGTCCTTGGAGCGAGGTCAGGACCCGCGCCCCCCGCTCGGTCAGGCGCTTGCCGATCCCGGCTCCCATTTCACCGGCCGCAATCACCGCGATCACGTCACTCATCGAATGCTGCTCCGTCGGTTGGGTCTATTGTCGCCGGGTGAGCGTGCGCTGTCGAGCATGCGCGGGCGCATCGGACCTGCAAATCCGCGATTGACGCCATCGGCGAGGAATGCAATCGGAACCGGGCACGAGAGGCCCGCCCGATGCTCAAAGAGATCAAATCCTTCTTTGCCGACCTCACAGGTGGCAAGGAGGTGGCCCATTTCGAAGACAACGATTACCGGCTGGCGGCGGCGGCGTTGCTGGTGCATGTCGCCACGCTGGAGGGGGAGCTTTCCGTGGCGGCGCGTCAGAAATTGCACGCCCTGCTGCAATCGCGTTTCGAGCTCAATGATGCGTTGACCAACGAGCTGATCGACGTGGCGGTGGCCGCCGACCACGAGGCGATTGATTTCTATCATTTCACCAGTCTGCTCAACCGGGCTCTCAATGAGGAAGGCCGGCAACGTATCGTCGAAATGATGTGGGAAATGGTCTACGCCGACGGGAAGGTGAGCGAGTTCGAGGAGAACGTGATGTGGCGGGTCTCCGACCTCCTCGGCGTTTCTGCGCGCGAACGGATTGAGCTTCGGCACCAAGTTGCCGACGAGCAGAGCGAGCCCACCGACAAACCGTGAGGGGGAGGGTCCCGTGGCACGTCCAGTCGCCATCATAACGGGGGCCTCGGCGGGCATCGGAATGGCACTGGCGCGGGTTTTCGCCGATCATGGCCACGAACTGGTGCTCATCGCCCGGCGCGAAGATCGGCTGCGGGGACTCGCGCAGGAGATCGCCGCACGAAACAGACCGCGACCGCTCGTGTTGGGTCTCGATCTCACCCAGCCGGGAGCATCGGAACGCGTCGCCGCGGCACTGGCGGTGACGGATCTCGAGCCGCAGTACGTGGTCAACAACGCCGGCTTCGGCCTGTGGGGGGCGTCGGCACAGCTTAGCCGCGCCGAACAGCTCGCCATGGTCGACCTCAATGTGCGCACGCTGGTCGATCTCTCGCTGGCCTTCGTGGATAGTCTGGCACGCCATCGCGGCGGCATCCTCAATGTCGCTTCGGTCGCCGCGTTTCTGCCTGGGCCCTATATGACGGTCTATTACGCCAGCAAGGCGTTCGTGCTGTCGTTCAGCGAGGCCCTGCGCGCCGAGTTGATGCCGCGCGACGTTCGCGTCACCACGCTGTGCCCCGGTCCGGTGCCAACCGAGTTTCAAGCCCGCGCCGGCGGCGTGCCCCACTCTGAGACGAACCGATGGCTCGCCCGCAGCGCTGAACAGGTCGCGCTTGCGGGGTATCGCGGCCTGATGGCTGGAAAAGCGGTCGTGGTACCTGGCTGGACCAACAGGATCATCACGTTCCTGCCGCGGCTCGTGCCTCGTACCCTGCTCGCCGATCAGATGGGTCGCATGCAGGCACGCTAAGCTCGTGGCGCGAGAAGCCTGTTATGCTGTCTCCGATTATGGAATCGTATTCTCTTGAGCGGGTGAACCCGATACGAGTTCGTCTGTGCACGGTTTGATTCGAGCCCCCAACGCAAGCGAGCCGGCCCCGCAACCGGTGCTGGTTGTCTTGCACCAGGAAATGTCGACGCCCGGCCGCGTCGGCCACCATCTGCAGGCGCGCGGTTACCGGCTCGACATTCGCCGGCCCGCTCTGGGCGATCCGCTGCCCGAAACGCTCGCCGATCACGCGGCAATCGTCGTGTTCGGCGGGCCGATGAGCGCCAATGACGAGACCGATTTCATCAGGCGCGAGATTGACTGGCTCTCGGTGCCATTGCGGGAGCAAAAGCCGTTTCTCGGCATTTGCCTCGGGGCCCAAATGCTGGCGCGTCACCTCGGGGCCAAGGTCTGCTTCCATCCGGAGGGCATGGTCGAAATCGGTTACTACCCGCTGCGGGTCACACCGTTCGGACGCGAGGTGTGCGAGGCGTGGCCCTCCCACGTCTACCAATGGCACCGCGAGGGCTTCGATCTGCCGGCCGGTGCGAAATTGTTGGCCGAGGGCGATATCTTCGCAGTGCAGGCCTTCCGGTATGGCGCGGCCGCGTTCGGGGTCCAATTTCACGCCGAAGTGACGCACGCCATGATGTGCCGGTGGACGACGCGCGGGCACACCAGGATGGAAATGCCGGGAGCGCGTCCGCGTGCCGCGCACTATGCCGACCGGCCGGTTTACGACCCGGCGATACGCCGTTGGCTGGCGGACTTTCTCGACCGCTGGATTGGCGTCGCCGCCGTCGCGTGAAGCAGTTGGGTCGCCACGATGGCGCATGAGATCCTGCGCGATCCAGAAATTTCCGCCATTCTGGCTGCTCCCTATGGGCGCTTTTCCGACGCCGAGTTCGCGCGCCGACGGCGCGCCCTGGCCGAGGTCATGGAAAAACATGGTTGCGACGCGCTGCTGTTGTGCGGAGAGCAGCGCGCCGGCACCGGCGTGGGTTGGCTCACCGGATGGTCCACGACGACCGAGGCACTGGTCCTGTTTGAACCGGGCGAGCGCGACGTGCTTTGGGTCGAGCACTACAATCATGTTCCGAACGCCACGCTGATTGCACGTGACGCGGAGGTTCGCTGGGCCAAGCGGCAGGGGGCCCGCCTCCCCGCAGAGGAGGCCGCGCATCGTGGCGTCAAGCGGCTCGGCATCATGGGGATGCTGTCCTGGGCCAAGGCGCGTCTGTTGTCCGGCCAATTCGATCTCGTCGATCTCAATGGCGAATACGCGCAATTGCGCATGCGCAAGTCGGACGAGGAGGTCGAATGGCTGAGGATCGGCGCGGCCTTCAGCGATCTCGGTGTCGAGGCGTTGCTGCGCGAGGCCAAACCGGGAATGACCGAGCGCGAACTGGGCGCGCTGGTGGAACGGGATTACCTGCCGCTCGGCGGGGCCACCGTGATCCACTTCATCGGGATCAACAACATGGCCAGCCCCGATGTGTGTGTGCCGCCACAATATCATTCCTCGCGCAGGCTCAAGCCCGGCGACATGATGTTTGTCGAGATTACCGCCAGTTTCTGGGATTCGCCCGGTCAGGTTCTGCGCACGTTCGCGGTCGGCGCCGAGCCGACCCCACTGTTTCGCGAGCTTTATGAGGTCGCGAACGCGGCCTTCGATGCGGTCACCGGTATTTTGCGTGCCGGCGTGTCGTGCCAGGAGATCGTCGACGCCACCGGTCTCATCGAAACCGCGGGTTTCACGATCTACGACGACATCGTGCACGGTTTTGGTGGTGGCTATTGGCCGCCGGTGCTCGGCACAAAGAGCCGCCCGGCGGGGCCGATCCCGGACATGAGACTTGAGGCCAACATGACGGTGGTCGTGCAGCCGAACGTGATTACCCGCGACCATCGCGCGGGCGTCCAACTCGGCGAAATGGTGCGGATCACGCCCACCGGCTTCGAGCGCTTGCACACGGCGCCATGGGGTTTCCTGCGGATCTAGCGCTTGATCTTGGCGCCCCAACGATCAGCGGTAGCGCTGCTCGAAGCTGCTCATCCGGAACAGGGCCGGGAACGCCTTGATCCAGATCAGCACGACCAGCAGCGTGCCGATGCCGCCGATCAGCACCGACGGGATGGTGCCGAACAGATCGGCGGTTACGCCGGCACGGAACTCGCCGATCTGATTGGACGTCCCGATGAACAGCGAATTGACGGCACTGACGCGTCCGCGCATGGCATCCGGCGTCTCGAGCT
>Ga0066388_100000754_pt1 | contig 16437 bp, 13 predicted proteins | sample PanSoiMetaGPlot6_FD_64539 | JGI IMG/M metagenome (GOLD analysis project Ga0066388, IMG submission 64539) | Tropical forest soil microbial communities from Panama analyzed to predict greenhouse gas emissions - Panama Soil - Plot 6 (Hybrid Assembly) | ecosystem: Environmental > Terrestrial >... | reverse complement strand
TCGTTCGACGAGCCCATTGCAAACTCATCGCAGTTTGTCTTTCCCAGCACGACCGCCCCTGCAGCCTCAAGTCGACGGACGGCTGTCGAGTCGTACGGCGGGATGTAATTGTCCAGGATCTTCGAGCCGGCAGTAGTGCGTAATCCGCAAGTGACCATTACGTCCTTGATTCCCACCGGAACACCGGCGAGCGGTGGCAACTCTTTTCCCTGTGACACGAGCGCATCAATGGTATTTGCTTTCTCGATGGCGCGGTCTTTCGACAGCGTCAGATACGCACCGATCGGACCATCCTGTGCTTCGATCTTCGAATAGAAGCTTCGAGCAAGCGCCGTGGCCGTCGTTTGCCCGGCAGCGATGGAAGATCGAACCTCGTCGATAGTGAGCGACTGCAAGTCCATATTTGCAACCTTCTTGACGACCAGAAGGGATGGAAAGCCGACCGGTGAGCACCTACGGCCGGCGCCCGAGCTACCGTTCGATTACCTTCGGGACTAGAAAAAACGTGCCGTCTGATTTGGGCGCATTCACCAAAGCATCCGTCTGGGGTAGAGATGGGCGCAGGCCATACAACTGGTCCTCCCGCAACTCAGAGGTGGGACCCGCTCGTTCTGAGCCGGGGCCGGCAAACCGCTCTGCTACTTGCCCCCCAGGTGATATGCCGGATGTATCGAGTTTGTTGAGTCGATCTACATAGTCCAGGATGGAATTAAGGTCCTCGACCATGCGCCGGTTCTCATCGTCGGTGAGTTCCAGATTTGCCAGGGCGGCAACATAGCGGACGTCGTCTTCAGTGACTTTCATCTTAAATAGCGGGTGAAGAGATTTCCCATTCCAATCCAGACGAGCATCCGCTTCGCCGTTTTAGTACCGCCGTGCCCCGGGAATCACGAATTCAATGCCTTTAACGCACTCTGCGACGTAGCGATTGATTGCCGCCAGATAGTGCGGCGTCAAAGCCTCAAGCTCTGTCCGCCAGCCCGCGTCGGGGACTTCTACGCGCAGCACCCCGTGTGAGCATTCCAGCGGGCGCGTGCGTTCGGCAACTCGACTACCGCAGGCCAGGGGCCATGCCAAGAGCGGCGCCTCGCGCGTTGGCGTACGCCTCAGCGCGTCGCTTACGATCTTGTGCAAACCCGCCGACGCGCGCTCCATAGTGCCTCCATCCGCGCAGCAATTTCCTGAATTTTATCACCCAAGGGAGATCGGCGGGCCACGCCTTTTCTGCTGCGACGAGGAGTGGACCGTGGGAGTGTCCGCCCGAAGTTGACCATGATTCATGATTTATGAGGCAACAAAATTCTCTAAACTGGAAAGTTGCGCGCCACAAATTCCAGGGCTTGTTCCTTGCTGACAAGCGTGCCTTCCAGTTGTGAGTCTTCCACGCTGGACAAAATCTGCTTGAAGCGCGGGCCGGGTATATAACCAGCCGCGATCAGATCCCGTCCAGTGACCAGTGGTGTTGGGCGAATGTTTTCGGTGGGCGTTGCTTCCAGCTTGTTGCGAGTGAAATAGTAGCTGGTCAGATCACCGTGACTGGCCTGGCAATCAATGCGATGGAGTTCAAGATGTTCCTGAAAGCGTGGCAAGCGGAGGAAGCGTTTTAGAGTCGATTCCTTCATCCGGGTGACATCGGCAAAGCGCATGTGATTCGCCACCAAGGCAACGATCTGTTCTATATCGTCGTTGGAGAATCGCAGCCCGCGACAGATCCGCTCGGCCATTTTGACACCCACCTCCACGTGTCCATCGAAGCGAATCCGGTCCGGAGCAACGCGGAAGGTTGGGGGTTTGCCGACATCGTGCAGCAGCGCTCCCCAGGCCAGGGTTCGCGGACAGGGGTGAGGCAGATTCTCGAGCAGCAAAAGCGTGTGCACAAATACGTCTCCTTCGGGATGATATTCGGGAGGTTGCGCAACACCCTTCATTGCCGAAATTTCCGGCAGCACTTCCGGGAGAAGCCCGGTTTGGTCAAGTAGCAGAAACGCCCTGTGTGCACGACCCTCGATGAGCATCTTCGTAAGTTCGTCGCGCATCCGCTCCCGAGAGACCTGCCCAATGTCGCTGGCGAGTCTCTCAATCGCGGCAAATGTAGCCGCCTCCATTTCATAGGCGAAGCGCGCGGCGAACCGGACCGCTCGCAGCATGCGCAATTTATCTTCGATAAACCGCTGTTCAGGATCGCCTATGGCGCGAATGATTCCGTGGTCCAGGTCTTTGCGCCCGTCTACAAAGTCGAGAACCTGGTAGGAGATCGGGTCCAGCAAAAGGCCATTGATGGTGAAATCACGACGCATTACATCCTCCCGGGGGTCTTTACTAAACCGGACTTGGTCCGGGTGGCGCCCGTCGCTGTACCCAATATCGCTGCGAAAGGTGGCGACCTCGACCACATGGGGATGTTTAGAGCTGTGCTCGGCTGGCCCGCCTGGTAAGGCATCGCTGGCGATCGCCCCCCCGTTGCTCGCTGGCAAAGGTACCAGCACTACCCCGAACTGCGCGCCCACCTCATATGTGTCTGGGAAAATCCGCATGACTTCGGTGGGTGTGGCGTCAGTAGTAACGTCGTAGTCAGCCGGCTCACGCCCGAGCAACAGGTCTCGCACGCACCCGCCGCACAAGTAGGCCTGGTGCCCGGTCGCACGCAAGGTACGGATGATCTCAATCGCATGTTCCCGGATGACGGACATCGGTATGACCTTATCACTGGGGTAGATCGTGAGGAAACACAAGGTCTCTCGACTTGCCCTGCTCGGCTTCCGACGAGGGCCGAGGTAGCAGGTTATGGTGTGCTGCGGGACAACTCCCAGGCTTTAGCATATTTCCAGGAGACGTAAGCCGCGTGATAGAGATGCAGAAGCAGGCCTTCGCGGCCGTCGAGGAGTCCCAGACGGAAGAAATAGTTGTAGACGAAGGTTGCCAGCGGCCGCAGGACAATGTTGATGAGGTTGAACCGGTGGGAACCATTCTCTACGGCCATTCGAGCACCCAGCGACGAGTAGCGGTTCATGTGATCGATATAGCCGGACAGAGTGGGATAGCTGTTGTGGATTAGCGCACCCGTCAGAACACCCGCGAGACCTTCGAGTTTCACGTCTTCATGCACAAGTCGGTCTTCGAACCTGGCGTTGCCGCGCCGGAAAAAACGAAGTTTGCGATCGGGCCAGAAGCCACCATGCCGGATCCAGCGGCCAAGGAAATAGTTCTTTCGGGCAATCCAAAAGCCAGATGCGCCAGCCGCAGCTCGGACACCCCGATCCGGATCATCGAGCGCGACCCTGCCATCGAGGGAATCCCATGGTTGCCCAAGAAGGTCTGCCACGAGTTCAGAATCGACCGACTCGTCTGCATCCAAGCTCAGGATCCAATCTCCCGAGGCTTTCTCGACCGCTAAATTTTTTTGCGCGGCGTACCCCTTCCAATCCTCGATGAAGACCTTGGCTCCCAAGGAGCGGGCAATTTCAACGGTGCAATCACTCGAACCGGAATCGACCACCACGACCTCGCCCTTGCCATCGGCGACGAGGCGCTTCACGCTTTCCAGTGTGCGTCCGATGTTCGCTTCTTCGTTGTAAGCAATGATGACGACCGAGAGCGTCACGGAGAAAGCATAGCGGTTTGCCCCGCATCTTGGAAATAGCGGGCGCGGACGGCAGGTGTCCCTATTGCCCTCCAGGGAAGGCAGGGGACGCGAGATGCCGGCGCCGTCCCTCACCGAGTCCCACTCCTGATTGCTTAGATCGGGTTCGGCCGGAAGGGTGACGTGGGTTCCTGGCAGAGTTGGAGCGAAGACTGATTCGCGTTTTGTTCCTCACCAGGACGCAAGGCCGCTCTTTGGGGATGCGCCCGGCCGTGCCAAGGGTGAAAAAATGCCCCACGCGTACTCGCGTGGGGCATGGGGAAATCAAGAGCTCAATTCGCAGGCGGCGGAGGTTGTGGAGGTTGCTGCGGTTCCGGTTGCGCCTGGGGCGGTTGCGTTGGCTGCTGTGGTTGTGACGGCGTCTGCTCCTGGGAAGGGTTGGGCATCACCGAGGTGGGATTCGCCCGCGGCGCGACGAACTGGATATTGGGCATGTGTGTTACCTGGCCTTTTTCCGCATCGCCGACCAGAATGCCGGCATGGTCGAGCAACAAGCCGGTAGCACGATCCAGTTCTACCCGCGATTTTTCATAGGCGGCACTGGCGGAAACCTGGGTAGACTCTGCCTGTGCGAGGGCCGTCTGGTTTTGCAAAACCAGAGTCGAGGTGGATGCGCCCAGCGCGTACTTTTTCTGTTCGGCATCGAGCGATTGTCGAGCTAACGCGACGGCCGCATCAGCGGAGTTCACACTGGCGCGATTCTGCTGCACCGCGAACTGCGCGTTACGGACCTCGATACGAACCTGGTTTTCGATTTGCTGGAGGCGTATCTGCGACTGCCGATATTCGAGCTCGCTGCGTATCTGGAGAGCTTGTGCAGAACGATTGCGAATCGGGATGGAGAGCGTCACGCCGACCCCCTTATCCGGTGACGACGAATCTACCAGCTGATTCAAAGTATTGCTGTAGGCTACCGGTCGTCCGCTGCGGAAAGGCGGGGCGGCGCGCGCCGGATCGAAGCAAAAGAACGAGCCCGCCTGTAAATCGGCGGGGGTGCATGTCGGCAGGTTGGGATTGAGATTTCCGCCAATGCCGGTGCCGCCGTAGTATCCGTACACGTCGAGGCTGGGGAGCAGATTGTTTCGTATGGCTTTATTGCTGACCTCGGTGTTCGTCAGGATGATGCGAGCTTCGGCCAGTTCGGGTCGGTGGTCAAGCGCGTCGTTTACTAGATCCTGAGTCGGAATGATCGGTTCGGTCGTGGGCAGTTGCATGGTGGACGTCGGAATCACCTCAGCATCGGCCAGACGGGGATCGACCAGGGTCCGACTGAGAGCGTTTTTCATGAGCAGCTGCTGCAATTCGAGGTTGGTCTGCGCGAGGGTCAGTTGTTGCTGGTCGGTGGCCACCGTACTCTGCGCGCGCACTACCTCGATGGGGGCGAGGGTTCCAATCTGCACCTGCTTTTGCGTGTCGGAAAGCGTCTTCTGAGCGAAGGCAATATTTTCCTGCGCTACTCTCACGTTCTCATAGGCGAATACCAGGTCCCAATACATGTTTTCGATCTGATCGACCGTGGTAATGGTCTGCAGGCGGAAGGCCACGTCGGAAATTTCACGGTTATTCTTAGCGATGCGAATGAAACGCGTGTTGGAGGCAAAGCCAAAGCCCTGAAGTAGATGCTGTGTGAGGCGGAATTGGAATCCGGAACTAAGGAACGGCGTATAGGTGCTGGTTGGGCTGTTGGTCGTGGTATGAGTGTTGTTAAACCCAACCAAGATGTTGGTTCCCCACTGGAAGCCTTGGTTGTAGGCAAAATTCGCGATGCCAGTGTTCTGGTTTGCAATGGGGATGGGGGTGAACACGCTGCTCGACTGAGTGAAACTGCGATCCATCTGCAACGTACCGGTAATGACAGGATCAAAGCTGGCGATAGGTGCGCCCACGCCCAGCGTGCTGGTGACCAGTCCACCCACTCCGACGCCCGCGCCGGCGGATCCGATGCTGGTGCCGCCGGGACCGGATCCCACGCTTCCCCCCAGGCCACCGGTGGTTCCACCGGGGGTATTCTGCACCACACCGGTATTAATGCCCAAGATGGCGGATCCGGCCTTAGCGCGCAAGATGTCGGTGTCGGCGATGTTCATGTTATAGCGTTGGATGGCGATGTCCAAATTATTCTCAAGCGCCAGGGCGACGGCATCGTCCATCGACAGCATCAGCTTGCCGTTCTGCAATAACTGCTCGATGCGCGGCGTATTGGATAAGTTTGGCTCGGGCAAGCGGCGCGATGTATAGGGGGCGATCGGGTTCGGAAAATGACTCTGCGGTTTGGTGTAGTCGTGCAGCTCAAACCCGTGCGGCTGCGGCGCCTCGACGGGGACGGTGGAGACAGCATGCTGCGACTGGGCGGCTGGTGTTGCTGCCGGTTCCGGCTGTGCCGGCTGCTGATCCGATGGTTGTGCCCAACTGAAGGAACTAAGCATTGCGGCCAACGCCAGTGCTAGCGCCTGGCGGCCGGCAGAGGTAAGACGATAGTGCATTCGATTTGTCTCCATGTAATGAGAGCTTGGCTATAAGAGCGCAAGAGGCGACTAAGTCCTGGTAATCAAGACGTGATACGCAACCAGCACAGTTATGGTTCCAACGTTTGCCGCTCGCATCTGCGTGTTCGGCGGGCGGCGAATCCCTACGGAATGACATAGTATAGCTGACGGCGTGGCGCAGCTTTCCTTGCCTATCGATGCTTGAAGTAAATGATTGTAAACACGTTTAGCAGCATTGGATGACAGTGCCGTGCCGAAGGACTCGAAACAAAGTCATGCGCAATTTCAAGCTGGTGCTGTCCTATGACGGCTCCGATTTCTCGGGCTGGCAGGTGCAACCGGACGCGGCAACCATTCAGGGCACGCTGACAACAGCTATTGGACGCGTGACCGGGGAAAACGTCTTGCCGCAGGGTTCCGGACGGACCGACGCGGGTGTACACGCCCTCGCCCAAGTGGCCAGCTTTGCCATCGAGTCGCCCATTCCGGCGGAAAACCTTCAGACCGCGCTGAACGATATTCTGCCAGCCTCGATTCGCGTGCTGAAGGTGGCAGAAGTTCGAGCGGAATTTCACGCGCGTAAATCGGCGCGCAGCAAGACCTACCAGTACCGCGTGTTTCGCGGCGCCATTTGTCCACCCTTCTTGGCACGCTACGTCTGGCACCATCCCTACCCGCTGGCGGAAGAGGCGATTCGGAACTCTGCCGCGTTCGTGATCGGAGAGCACGATTTCACGTCGTTTGCCGCGGTCGATCCGGAGCGGGGGCGGGTGGAGGAGGAGACGCCGAATGTGCGAACAATTTTTTCATCTTCCTGGGAGCGGGTTGCCGATGAGTTCGTTTACACTGTGCGCGGCAGCGGATTCTTGCACCACATGGTGCGAAACCTGGTGGGCACATTTATCTTGGTGGGCAAGCAGACGTTGACGCCAGATGATTTGCCGCGCATCTTAGAATCCAGGAACCGAGGCGCCGCTGGAGCGACCGCACCCGCCGGCGGGCTGTATCTGGTGTCGGTCGATTATTAAACGGTCCACGTCGCGCGGACGAGAGCAGGGCTCCGATGACCACCGATCTCCAAATGGCAAGGCACACCGTCGCCTCGGTGAATCCTGCGACCGGCGAGGTACTCCGCACTTTTGATTGCGCAAGCGATCTTGATATGGCGGCAGCGGTCGGGCGAGCACGGGCAGCGCAGAAGGTCTGGAACTCCCTCGGGATCCGCCGCCGGGTCGAGACCATCAGGAAATTCCAGAGTCTCCTCCATGAAAACAAGTCTGATGTTGCACGATTGATTACGCAGGAGACGGGTAAACCCTATGCCGAAGCGTTAACGACAGAGGTCATGGTCGTGCTCGATGCTGCACGGTTTGTGATCGAAAACGCTTTTGCCGTGCTGCGCGATAGAACGCTTCCGCACGGAAGTCTTGTGGCTAAGACGAAGGCAGGCCGGGTCCTGTCGGAACCTTACGGGGTCATCGGAATTATTTCTCCCTGGAATTATCCCTTTTCGATTCCTGCCACCGAGGCTCTTTCAGCGCTGGTGGCCGGGAACGCGGTTGTGCTGAAGCCGTCCGAGTACACTTCCTTATGTGCACTCGAATTCCAATCGCTCGTCGATCGTGCCGGCCTGCTGAAAGATGTTCTCCAGGTTGTTGTGGGAGATGGGACAACCGGTGCCGCGCTCAGCAATTCGGAAATCGACAAAGTTGTATTTACCGGCAGTGTTCAGACCGGGAAGCGCGTTGCCCAAGCCGCGGCAGCCCGCCTGCTTCCCGTCTTACTCGAGTTGGGCGGGAAAGATCCCATGCTGGTGCTTGCCGACGCGAATCTTGATGTGGCTTCGAGTGGCGCGATTTGGGGCGCCTTCGTGAATGCGGGACAAACCTGTCTCTCGGTCGAGCGCTGCTACGTGGATCAGAAAATCTACGATCAGTTTGTTCGCTCTTGCGGAGAAAAGGCGCGGCGTTTGCGTGTTGGGAACGGGTTGGATTCGGAAAGCGATGTTGGTCCACTTATCCATGACCGCCAGCTGCTTCTGGTGGAATCACACGTCGAGGAGGCCAAGGCGCATGGTGCGCGTGTGGTAGAAGGTGGAAAACGCCTGCCCGAGCTTGGACCCAACTTCTATGCGCCTACGGTATTGGCCGACGTAACCCAATCCATGCGAATCATGCGCGAGGAAACATTCGGGCCGGTGCTGCCGGTCATGTCATTCGCCACCGAGGAGGAGGCGATACGCCTGGCCAACGATTGCGAATATGGCCTGGCAGCCAGCGTATGGACCAGCGATCGCAGACGCGGGGAAAGAATCGCCTCGCAGATTTCCGCCGGCACTGTCATGGTGAATGACGTGGTCAGTTGCTTTGGCATCAGCGAAGCTCCTCATGGTGGCGTGAAGGCCAGCGGAATCGGACGTACCCATGGCATTCTTGGTTTGCAGGAAATGGTACGCGTCAAGTACGTCGACTCTGATCGCCTGCCTTTCATGAAGAAAGTTTGGTGGTATCGTTATGGGGCGGAATTCGCGGGGTACATGGAGCGTTTTCTGGACCTGATGTTTGCGCGACGCCGGCTCCAGCGATTAGTTGCGGCAGTGGGATCAGGAGGCGTACTAAGGCGGAAGGGACAGCTCTAACAGGCTTGCGGTTCCCCAGTTCCCCCGAGCCTCAGGCCGATCCACGATTTCAGCCCAGGCAAATCGACAACGAATTTAGTTTCAGGGGAGCTTTACCGGTGACTTCTGCTGATGGTAAACGCGAGATGTTGCGTCACACCTTAGCTACCGTGGCGTACCGCGGAGGCAAGGCATTGCGGGGCGCCCCGCCGGATTTCTCGGAATACCGGGTCGCACAAGGGACCCGCTGTCCTATCGAGATCCTGGCCCACCTCTCGGATCTTATGGATTGGGCCCTGTCCATCGCGCAAGGACAGCAGAAATGGAAAGATACCCGGGCCGCGGTTTGGGATGGTGAAGTCGAGCGGTTTTTCACAGCCATGAAGATGTTCGATGATTTTCTGGCGTCCGATACCCCCTTGCGAGCAGATCCCGAAAAACTCTTCCAGGGACCCCTGGCCGATGCTCTGACCCACGTGGGCCAGCTCTCGATGCTGCGTCGTTTAGCGGCATCGCCGGTGCGCGGCGAAAATTACTTCATAGCCGATATCCAGTCCGGGCGCGTAGGACCTGCGCAAAGTTCCCCCAAGCAGGAATTCAGCTAGCAGGACCCTTTTTCCGTAAACTTCCGGCATGGGGTCTCGCCCAAAATGCGCAACGGATTCCTGGCGAGCGAACTGCTGCTGAAAACGTGGGAATTTATGGGCCGAATCTGGCAATCGGCTTGCCTTCCGGAAGCGTCCATCACTGAAGGTAATAGCCTTTCGATCGCTGTCGCAGTTGGCCGCCCTTGGCGGTCCTAGTGGGCAGCAATTCGTTCGGCTAAAATGTAAGTGAAAACGGCTCCTGGCCGTAGGACGAGGACAATCTTGCCCACTACGCAAGCGACAGCAGAACCGGAACAACTGCCCAATCACAAAGTTAAAGTGAAGAAGGTCGGACAACGCTCCTGCAACGAAAAAGACGCCAAGGGTAAGTTTTGTGGTGGTCACCTGAAGCGTTGGTACTACATGACGGACGTGCTCGAGCAGGAGTGCGGTGATCTGGCGCGAACTTGGGGGAAGAACCGGGAAGTATATCGTTGCGAGCACTGCAAAACTTTGTACCTTCCTAATCCAGAGGATGTGGGTGGAAACGTGGCGGGCCAGGGGCAGATTTCGGTATTCGGTTTAACATTGCCGCCGAAGCAATAGTCGACGAGGCGCGGCGGAATCGCTCATGCTAGATGAAAACTTCCGATCTGATCTACGACTGGAATCAGCTGTATCCGGCTTCCCTCAAGCCCCTCGGGCCGGTGCTGCTCAATGATGAGACCCTGCGCGACGGCCTTCAATCGCCTTCGGTGAGCGATCCTTCCATCCAGAAAAAAATCGAAATTCTTCGCCTGATGGAAGCACTCGGCATTCATTCGCTCGATTTGGGCTTGCCCGGAGCGGGACCACGCGCAGTCGAACATGTCGAGGCGTTAGCCCGCGAGATTGTCCGGAATAAGCTGAACATTCGCGCCAACTGCGCCGCTCGTACCCATGAGAATGACATCCGCCCGATCGCCGAGATCGTGCAACGTACCGGGCTGCCGATCGAGGCAGCTACGTTCATCGGCTCCAGCCCGATTCGCCGTTACACGGAGGGCTGGACGGATGAATTCCTCCTGAAGACCACGGAAAAAGCGGTTAAGTGCGCCATCGGGATGGGGCTTGAAGTCATGTATGTGACCGAAGACACCACGCGCTGTGATCCCGAGACGGTCAAGCGCCTGTACAGCACGGCGATCAATTGCGGCGCGCGTTCCATCGTGATTTGCGATACCGCCGGCCACGCGACCCCGCTGGGGACCTATGCCCTGGTGCGATTTCTAAAGGAAGAAGTGATCAAGCCCTCAGGGGCAGACGTGCGCATTGACTGGCATGGCCATTGTGACCGCGGCCTGGCCATCGCAAATTCGCTGGCGGCGCTGGCAGCCGGGGCGGTGTGCGTGCACGGCACAGCGCTGGGGATCGGCGAGCGGGTCGGCAACACACAGATGGATCTGCTGATCGTCAACCTGAAACTTATAGGAATCGCGCCCTGGGCGGACCAGGACGTCACCAAGTTAAAGGAGTATTGTCGGGCGGTTTCCGACGCCACCGGCGTCCCCATACCGGTAAATTATCCCGTGCTGGGCGAGGACGCTTTCCGAACGGCTACGGGGGTGCATGCGGCAGCCGTCATCAAGGCGTTCAAGAAGAATGATGTCGAACTCGCGAATGCGGTCTATTCCGGCGTACCCTCGCACCTATTCGGGCTGGAACAGGTAATCGATATCGGCCCGATGAGCGGCAAATCAAATGTCGTGTTCTGGCTGGAACGTCATGGTTTGCCGGTAGAGGAAAAGTCCGTGGAACGCGTCTACCAGAAGGCTAAGGCCTCCGACCACACCCTCACTGAGCAAGAAATCCTGGAGTGTGTCCAGGCTCAGCCACAGTAAGTCTCGATTCCGGTCGCCGTCAAGAGATCACCGTACCTGTCTCTAGTCATAGTAGTTCCGCAACCAGCGATGTCGCTGGATTCGCTGGAGTAGCGTTGGGGGGAGCACTCCGGCGTCGGAAGCTCGGACGTTTCCAGCTACATGCGCGGCTGTGCGCATTCCCGGGATCACGGTCGAGACCGCGGGGTGGCTCAAACAGAACCGAAGTGCTTCGCGAGGCAGCTCGTCGAGCGTAATGCCAGTATCGCGGAGCAGTTTCTCGACGTGATCCCAGACTTGCCGCTTGCGGTCGCCACCAAAATACTGGTTGCGGAAGTCTCCTGCGGGGAACTCCGTGTCGGGGCGAATTTTGCCGGTCAGGCTGCCCTCGTCGAAAGGCACGCGCGCCAGCACCCCGATATTGTTCTTCTGGCAATAGGGTAAGAGCTCGTCGTCGGGCGATTGGTCAAACATGTTGTAGATCACCTGCACGGTATCGATCGACCGTGTAGCCAGTGCCTTGAGAGAGTTGCCGGGCTGATGGTCGTTGATGGAAATGCCGATGAACCGCGCCTTGCCGGATTGGCGGATTTCGTGGACCAGAGACTGCCATTCCTGCTGGTTCGCCCATTCGTCGTGCCACACATGGAATTGATAAAGATCGACCGTATCGCGGCCCAGGTTTTTCAATGTTTGCTCAAGGCAAGTCAAAACGTATTTTCGTGGGAAGACGTCGGAGAATTTGGAGCCAGGCTGTGCGGGCCAGATGCGGTTCTTGGGAGGCACCTTGCTGGCAATAACAATGTCGTTTGAATTTCCGAAGGTGCGCTTCAGCAGTTGCTCACTGTGACCCTCACCATAGGCCAGAGCTGTATCAAAGAAATTTATGCCGGCATCACGCGCGGCCTGGAGAGATTTGAGCGACACATCATCCTCGGCACCGACCCATTCACTCTGTCCAATGCCCCAGGCACCGTAACCGATTTCACTGACTTCGAATCCCGTCCTGCCCAGCTGGCGACGTTTCATTGGAGTCGTTTACCTCGCCTGCCCATGGTCCGGCCGCGATGGGTCGTTAGTCAAATCGCAAGCGCTCACGGAAACCGCCTGCTCGTCAGCCGCCGATTTGGAAAGGCGTAATATGGAAAGTCGATGGCCCACTCATCACGAACTGAAACCGGCATCTTCGCCGATCTCGACGAGGAGATTCGAAACCTTGCGGCGAAGCCCAATGTGCGTTCTGCCTATGCCTGGTTTCTGTCGGGAGAAGCGCAACTGGTGGGTTGGCAACTCGAGGTGGCGCGAATTCCCGCGCCTCCCTTCGGAGAGCAGGCACGCAGTGAGTGGCTGTTAGAGCGCTTTCTCGAACACGGTTTGCACAACGTGCATGTTGATGAAGTCGGAAACGTGTTCGGCGTACGGCCGGGAGTCACCGATAAGGTTGTGGCTGTCAGTGCGCACATGGATACGGTCTTTCCCGCCGGAACTCCCTTGAACGTGCGCCGAGAGGGGGCTCGACTTTATGGCCCGGGAGTCTCCGACAATGGGGCGGGTCTGGCGGCTTTGCTCGGGCTCGCGGCCGCCTTGGTGCGGGTGCGCATCGAAACCTTGGCTCCGATTCTGTTTATCGCAAACGTGGGGGAAGAGGGAGAAGGCGATCTGCGCGGCATGCGGCAGATTTTTTCCGACCGCCGTTGGTTGGATTCGATCGCCTACCACGTCGTTCTCGACGGAGCTGGAAACGACACGATCGTGACCGAGGCCCTCGGGAGCCGAAGATTTGAAGTGATAGTCCGCGGGCCCGGCGGACACTCGTGGAGCGATTTTGGAGCGCCTAACCCCATTGTCGCTCTGGCACGTGCCGTGGCGGGATTTGCACAAGTGCCGGTACCAACCTCCCCCAAAACTACCTGCAACATCGGTGTCATTCGCGGGGGGACCTCGGTTAACTCCATTCCCGAGTCGGCCAGCATGCGAGTGGATATTCGTTCGACCTCGTCCCGCGAAATCGAGGGGCTTGAGCACGCCATGCGAATGGCTCTGGATCGGGCGGTGGAGGAGGAGTCACGCGCCGCCGAAGCGCGCAGTTCGGGTCCCAGGATCCCAGGTCTGAGCGCGGAAATCGTGGTGATCGGAAATCGGCCGGGAGGCGAGTTGCCAGCAGGGTCACGCATCCTCGAGGTGATTCGTGCCGTAGATCTGCACCTGGGGAACGCCGCACAAGTGCAGCGTGCCTCCACCGACGCCAACATTCCCCTGTCGCTCGGGCGCGAAGCGATAGCCATCGGCGGGGGCGGCACCGGCGGGGGGGTGCATACCTTGCAGGAGTGGTTTGATTCGACGGGGCGCGATCTAGGACTCAGGCGCATTCTCCTGCTGGTTTTGGCATTGGCGGGGCTGAGCCACTGAGGATTTGGTCCGTCCCACCGCTTGCGGGCTTTTCTGATTCCGTCCGAGTTAACCAGTCGCTTGCGCTTGGACCTAGGTTGTGAGCCGGCGGCTAACAGCGTTGATTGCGTCACGGCCGTGTTGTTCCTCGCTGTGCAATAATCGGGAAAAGACACCATGACATTTCAGCAACTACTGGACGGGGCCGAAGTGTTGTCCCAAAGCGGCGACGCCACGGTTGCAGGGCTGGACTACGATTCCCGACGAATAAAAGCGGGAGATGCGTTTGTAGCTATTCGCGGCGAAATCAGCGACGGCAACCAATATATAGACGCAGCTATTGCCCGGGGTGCGGTGGCGGTGGTGACCGATTCGTGGTCGGAAAGGGCGCGGGCGGGCGTTGCCTGGGCACAGGTGAGGCACGCGCGGCGTGCGCTGGCCTGCCTGAGTGGCAACCTCTATAAGCGCCCGGCAGAGAAGCTGGCGGTCAGCGGCATCACCGGGACGAACGGAAAGAGCACGACTGCCTTCCTGCTGGAATCGATTTTGCAGTCTGCCGGAAAAAGAACTAGCCTCGTTGGAACCATTGAATATCACGTGGCTGGCAAGATTGTGCCTGCCCCCCATACCACTCCTGAATCGCTGGAACTGAATCGCCTGCTGTCGGAAGCATTGGGCAATGGAGTGACCGAAGCGGTCGTGGAAGTTTCCTCGCATGCCCTGGCGCAACTGCGGGTATTTGCGATCACGTTTGATGTCGCCGTCTTCACGAATTTGACGCGCGATCATCTCGACTATCACAAATCCATGGAGGAATATTTCGCGGCGAAAGAAACTCTGTTTCTGGGCTGCGGAGCCCGACCGCCTCGGGTAGCGGTGCTCAATGAGGACGATGAGAGGGGACAAAAACTGGTGAAGGTGAGTCAGTCGCAGGGATCACAGGTTCTTACCTACGGCTGGTCGCGGGGGGATTTTCGTGCCGAGAAAATCGCAATCACGCTGCGTGGAACAGGCTTCGATTTGGTGACCCCGGAGGAGACAATTCCCGTCTGGTCTCCCCTTATCGGGAAAGTAAATCTGTACAACATACTGGCGGCAGCCGCAGCGGCATATGCTCGTGGTTCGAAGGGCAAGGCGATCGCGCAGGGAGTCGCGAACCTGAACCGCGTTCCCGGGCGTTTCCAGCGTGTTGATTGCGGCCAACCGTTTACGGTGGTTGTCGATTACGCTCACACCGATGACGCCCTCTGTAATCTGACGGCCGTGGCCCGGGAATTCGTTTCTCAGGCCGGGCTGGCAGGAAGGGTAATCACTCTGTTCGGCTGCGGCGGGGATCGCGACCGCGCCAAGCGTCCCCTGATGGGCCAGGCGGCGGGAAACGGCAGTGATTTCGTTGTTCTTACTTCCGACAATCCGCGCGGCGAAGATCCGCGCACCATCATCAACGATGCTCTGGTGGGCCTCGAAAGGACAGGAACCGAGTACACAGTCGAGCCCGACCGGAAGGCCGCCATCTCAATTGCGGTTGGCGAAGCCAAGGCGGGAGACATTGTGCTGATTGCCGGCAAGGGACACGAGAAAATTCAGATCTGCCGCGCGGGCCCGGTCCCGTTCGATGATGTTCAGGTTGCGCGCGAGGTTCTCGCCCAGGCCGGATACGACTGTGCGACTGCGGCAAGCGGGAGGCATCGTTCATGAACTTGCCGCTGGGAGAAATTGCCGAACTGATTTCGGCAGGGGGAGAATTCGAGCGCGCGCAGGTAGTCGAGGGGTACTCCATTGACTCGCGAACTGTTCGACAGCAGGAACTGTTCCTTGCAGTCCGGGGCGAAAGGCTCGACGGGCACGACTACGTCGAGAGTGCGCTCGAAAAGGGGGCTGCAGCGGCGGTTGTCGAGAGCCAGCAGCTCTCCCGCTATTCCAGCAAAGCGCCCTTGCTCGCCGTCGATGACACTCTCATCGCTTTGCAAACTCTAGCGGCGGCTGTCCGACGGATCTGGGGCAAGCCACTCGTCGGCATAACCGGCTCAGCTGGGAAAACAACCACGAAAGAAGCCATCGCCCACCTGCTCGCCACCAAGTATCGGATCTTAAAGTCCGAGGGCAACTTCAATAATCACTTCGGCTTACCACTGATGCTGTTGAAGCTCGAACCGGAGCACGATCTGGCGGTCATGGAAATGGGCATGTCGCATCTGGGCGAGATCAACCGCCTGGCGGCGATCGCTCAGCCGGAGATCGGAGTGGTCACATGCGTGGCGCCGGTTCACCTGGAATTCTTTGACTCGGTTGCCACGATTGCGCGGGCGAAATATGAATTGATCGAGTCGTTGCCGACCGGAGGAACTGCCGTTCTCAACCGTGATGACGATTACGTCTCCGAATTCGGGCGCGATTTTCACGGTCGAATTGTTATGTTCGGGTTTCACCCCGGCGCTGATGTGCGTGCCGAAAACATGCACGCGCGCGGCGCCGAGGGTTCAGAATTCGACTTGATTCTCTCTGATGGCGCCCGCGAGCGCGTTCGGCTCGGTCTTGTGGGCCAGCATAATGTCCGCAACGCGCTGGCCGCAGTGGCGGTTGCACTCGAGTGCGGTCTGAGCTTGCCGGAAGCAGTCTCCGCCCTGTCCTCTGTTGCTCCACCGGATAAACGCGGGCAGGTTATCGAACTGGGCGATACCTACGTGATCAACGATTGCTACAATTCGAATCCGCAAGCCCTAGACGCGATGGTGGATGTGCTGGCGGCGATGCCGGCACGACGCCGGATCGTGGTGGCCGGCGAGATGCTGGAGCTGGGCCCGGACGGCGCGGATCTGCATCGCCGCTCAGGACACTACATCGCAAAACGCGGAATTGA
>Ga0066388_100000753_pt1 | contig 16438 bp, 12 predicted proteins | sample PanSoiMetaGPlot6_FD_64539 | JGI IMG/M metagenome (GOLD analysis project Ga0066388, IMG submission 64539) | Tropical forest soil microbial communities from Panama analyzed to predict greenhouse gas emissions - Panama Soil - Plot 6 (Hybrid Assembly) | ecosystem: Environmental > Terrestrial >... | reverse complement strand
CGCCCTACAGAACCCGGCTTACAGGCCGGCTGATCGTTAAGGGGGCTCGGCGGAAGACCCGCCGGGCCCCCGCCAATTTCTGGAAAGCTCCGATCCACTACATCTTCTTATACGCGTCGATCACCGCCTGGCCATCGGGGCCGGCGCGCTTGATCCAGTCGGCGGTGAGCTGATCGCCGATGCCCTTGAGGCCGGCCTTGAGCGTGTCGCCCGGCGGAGCGACTTTCATGCCGTGCGATTTGAGCTGCTCGACGTACCAAGCGTTCCTGTCCTCCGCCATTTTCCACCCACGATCCTCGGCCTGCGCGGCCGCCTTGAGCACCGCGTCCCGGGTCGCCTTGTCGAGCTTATCGAACGCCGCCTTGTTAGTGATGACGAGGTTTTTCGGAAGCCACGCCTGCGTGTCGTAGTAGTGCGACATGCTCTCCCAGGCTTTGCTGTCGTAGCCGGTCGCAGACGATGTCATGAAGGCGTTCACCACACCGGTCGCAAGCGCCTGTGGGAGCTCCGCCGCCTGGATGGTGACCGGTTGCGCCCCGACCAACTCGGCGATGCGCGCCGTTCCCGCGTTGTAGGCGCGCCATTTCGCGCCCTTGAGGTCGTCGATCGAGTTGAGGTCCTTCTTCACGTAGATGCCCTGCGGCGGCCATGGCACCGCGTAGAGCACGATCAAGCCCTGATCGGCGAGCTTCTTCTCGATCGCCGGCCGCGACACCTTCCAGAGCTTGCGCGCGTCATCGAAGCTCGTCGCCAGGAACGGCACCACGTCGATCCCGAACAGCGGATCGTCGTTCTCATGTAGCGAGATCAGAATTTCGCCGGCCTGCGCCTGGCCGGTCTGAACCGCCCGCTTGATCTCGGGCGCCTTGAACAATGAAGCACCCGTATAGGCGATGATCTGCAGCTTGCCACCGGTCGCCGCCGCGACGTCGTTGCCGAATGCGATCAGGTTCTCGCTATGGAAATTGTCACTCGGATAGGCCGAGGGCAGGTTCCAGCGGACTTGCTGGGCCTGAGCGGACGCGGAGACGAGCGCGGCCGCGAACGCTGTGAGGATGCAACGCGTAACCATGGTCCCCTCCGTATTGGTTTGCAGCAAGCTTAGATCATTTCAACACAATTGAAATCGCGTTTGCTAACCGGGAAAGACCATGCGGGGCAGAACCATCACGATGTCGGGAAACAGCGTGATGATCGCGACCGCCAGCACCAGCAAAAAGAAGAACGGCAGCGAGGCGCGCGCGACCGTGTTGGAATCCTTGCCGCTCATGGTCTGCAGCACGAACAGGTTGAACCCGACCGGCGGCGACACCTCGGCCATCTCGACCACCAGCACCACGAAGATCCCGAACCAGACGAGGTCGAAGCCGGCCGCCTTGATCATCGGGATCACCACCGCTGTCGTGAGCACGATCATCGAGATGCCATCGAGCGCAGTACCGAGCACAATGTACATGACAGTGAGCGCCGCGATCAGCGCGTACGGGCTGAGGCTGAAGCTGCCGACCCACGTGGCCAGCGCCTGCGGGATGCCGGTGTAGGCCATCGAGGTCGACATGTAGGAAGCGCCCGCCAGAATCAGCATGATCATGCAGGTGACGCGGGTCGCGCCCATCACGCTCTGCCAGAACGATTCCCAGGTCAGCATGTTGTGCCACCACGCGATCGCGAGCGAGCCGAGCACGCCCCAGGCGGCGCACTCGGTCGCCGTCGCCCATCCGACCAGCAACGATACGAACACCAGGGTGATCAGCAAAAACGTTGGGATCAGCTTCGCCGATTCCTGAAGCTTCTGGCGCAACGACATCGGCGGTTCCGGCGGCGGCGTTTTCGCCGGATTGGCCAGCGACCAAAGTGCGATGTAGCCGGAGTACAGCACCATCACCAGGGCGCCGGGCAGGAACCCGGCCAAGAACACCTGAATGATCGAGACGTTCGCCGCCACCGCGTAGATCACCATCATGATCGATGGTGGAATGAGAATCCCGAGCGTACCGGCGCCCGCGAGTGAGCCGAGCGAGACCATCTCGTCGTAGCCGCGCTTCTTGAGCTCCGGCAACGCGATCTTGGCGACGGTGGCGCAGGTCGCGGCGGAGGAGCCCGACACGGAGCCGAAGATTCCACAGGCGAGCACATTGACGTGCATCAGCCGGCCCGGAATGCGATTAAGCCAGGGCGCCAGCCCGCGGAACATTTCGTCGGACAGCTTGGTGCGAAACAAAATCTCGCCCATCCAGACGAACAGCGGCAGCGCCGCCAAGGTCCACGACGCGCTGTTGCCCCAGATGGTGGTTGCGAGCACCGGACCGGCCGGAATGCCACCGCCGACGAATTGCATGCCGACATAACCGCAGGCCATGAGCGCAATTGCGATCCACACCCCGCCGGCGAGCAGCACGGTCAGCAGCGCCAGCAAAACGAGCGAGATCTGCACCAGCTCGATCATGTGGCGATGCTCGCAGTGCGCAACTCACACCCCGCTCTGGATTGCCTGCTCGACCACCTCCTCGGCAGTCTGCGGTTTGGGCTTCTCGTAGCGCGGCTCGCCGCCGCGGAGCACGTGCACGAGTTCATCCACGAACGCGATCAGCAGGATCACGAGGCCGCCCGAATAGCCGAGTTGGGGAATCCACAACGGCACCGGCAACACGCCCTGCGCCCGATCGTGAAATTGCCAGCTGTCGTACGTCATCAGCACGGTGTACCAGGCGAAGAACGCGATGAAGCCGCAACCGATCAGCAACGCGGCGATCTCGAATATGCGGCGCGTGCGTGCGTTCAGAAAATCGATCAGCAATCCAACCCGGATCATCTCGCCGGATCGGAACGTGTGAGCAAGGCCGAGAAACGACATCGCCACCATTGACCAGGCCACCAGATCGTCGCCGGCCGGAACATTGATGCCGAGCGGGCGCCCGGCAGAGAGCACCATCATCAGGACGAAGATGAGAATCATGAAGCCGCCGGCTGCAAAGCCGGCGAACAGATAGAGGCGGTCGAGCGTCGCGCGCATAGTGCCCCGTTTCCGAAGTGCGTGATACATCGCGGCACCCTCTGACACGCACTTCGGAAACAAAGGGGCACTAGCAAGTATATGATAGCGCATGATCCGGCGAAGTGGCCTCCGGTTCGCCGAAAAGATCATGCGCCATCGATAGTTAGCGCGCGACCGGACGCAAAACGGCGGCCACTTTTGCTGGTCGCGCGCCGCCTATCGATTTGAAGTTCCTGACCGAGTTTGCGGCAGGTGGTGCAGGAACTTCAAATCGGCGGCACTAGCGGCGCGTCCATTTTTCCTTGCCGACTTCCGTGCCGCCCGCGTAGGTCCACACCCCCACCCAGTCGTTGCCCTCCGGGGAGTAGAGCGCGAGGCCAGTGTTGTTGCCGGTTCGGTAGCTCACGCCGAGAAACCGCGAATCGCCGAGGCCGGTGCCCTCGGAGTGGGTGCCCGCCACGTCCCAGGTCACCTTGTAGATGCCGCCGGTCTTCTCGACCGTCGCCGTTCCGGTGTAGGCACCGCCGCCGCCCGGGTTGCTGCCGCTGACCGAATAAGTTCCAACCGGATCGCCGGCAAAGGCCGCAACCGCAGACAAGCTGACGGCAAGTGCCGCCATCGGAATGACGCGCATAAACCCCTCCGTGATAACGGCGGCCTTGAAGGCCGCCATGGCGAATTATTCTCGCCGTCCGCGCCTTGCATGCAAGAGCCTTGCCGTTCGTCGTCCATTGGCTCGTTTTGATCCGCGCGCTAAACGTGACGGCAAGGAGAACATATGGACGTCGGCAAGTGGGACTTCTGGATCGATCGCGGCGGGACTTTCACCGACGTGATCGGCCGGGCGCCCGACGGGTCCCTGGTGGCACACAAGCTGCTGTCGGAATTTCCCGAGGGCTATCGCGACGCCGCCGTGCAGGGAATCCGTGACCTGCTCGGCCTCGCGCCGGGCGCGCCGATCCCGCGCCAGCGCATCGGCTCGATCAAGATGGGGACTACGGTTGCGACCAACGCGCTGCTCGAACGCCAGGGGGCGCGCACGCTGTTGATCACGACGCGCGGTTTTCGCGATGCGCTCAAGATCGGTTATCAGGCGCGGCCAAAGATCTTTGCCCGCCACATCATCAAGCCACAGGTCCTGTTCGAGCGCGTGATCGAAGTTGATGAGCGCGTGCGTGCCGACGGCACCGTCGAGCAGATCCCGGGCCTCGCCGCGATCCGCCCCGAACTCGAGCGCGCGCGCGCCAACGGCATCGAGGCGGTCGCAATCGTGTTCATGCATGCGTACCGGTTCCCAGCCCACGAGCAACAGGTTGCGGCGCTCGCGCGCGAGCTCGGTTTCACCCAGGTCTCGGCGAGCCACGAGGTTTCGCCACTGATCAAACTTGTCGGACGCGGCGATACCGCGGTGGTCGATGCCTATCTATCGCCGATCCTGCGCCGCTACGTTGCGCAGGTGGCAGGGGATTTGGACGCATGGCACGGTGCCTCCTCTCCCTCCCCCACGAACACCGCTCGCCTCATGTTCATGATGTCGTCAGGCGGGCTGACCTCGGCTGACCTGTTCCAGGGCAAGGATGCAATCCTGTCAGGACCGGCAGGCGGCGTGGTGGGAATGGCGGAGACCGGCCGCGCCGCCGGTTTTGCGCACCTGATCGGTTTCGACATGGGGGGCACCTCGACCGACGTGTCGCATTACGACGGCGAATACGAGCGCGCGTTCGAGACCGAGGTCGCGGGCGTGCGCATGCGCGCCCCGATGATGTTGATCCACACCGTGGCGGCCGGCGGCGGTTCGATCCTGCATTTCGACGGCGCACGTTTCCGGGTCGGGCCCGACAGCGCCGGCGCCAACCCAGGACCCAAATGTTATCGCCGCGGCGGGCCGCTGGCTGTGACCGACGCCAATGTTATGGTCGGGAAACTGCTGCCGGACTTCTTTCCGAAGATTTTCGGCGCGGGGCAAAATCTGCCGCTCGATGCCGACGCGGTGCGCGAGGCCTTCGAAGGGCTCGCCCGCGAGGTCGGTGGTGGGCGCAGCCCCGAAGAGGTTGCCGACGGCTTCATCCGGATCGCAGTCGAGAATATGGCGAATGCGATCAAGAAGATCTCGGTGCAGCGCGGCTACGACGTGACCCGCTACGTCCTCAACTGCTTTGGCGGCGCCGGCGGTCAGCACGCGTGCCTTGTCGCCGATGCGCTCGGCATGACCAAGGTGCTGATGCATCCATTTTCATCGCTGCTCTCCGCCTACGGAATGGGGCTCGCGAACGTGCGCGCAACACGCGAGCAGGCGCTGGAGGAGGATTTCGGCGAGGCGGTGCTCGGCAACCTTGAAGCGGTTGGCCGCAAGCTTGGCGAGGACACGAAGCGAGAGCTGATCTTGCAGGGCGTACCAGAACAGCACGTTGCGGTTCGCCTGCGTGCGCATATACGTTACGCGGGCACAGACACCGCGCTGGTCGTCGACGCCGGTACGCTCGCAAGCATGAAAGCGGCGTTTGAGGCGGCGCATCGCGCACGCTTCGGGTTCATCGACGACAGCAAAACTCTGGTGATCGAAGCTGTCTCGGCGGAGGCGATCGGCGGTGGTGCAACGTTCGAGGAGCCATCGCACGCAACGACCACGGCCGCTCTGCCCGCGCCCGCGCACCGGACCCGTTTCTACGCGAGCGGCGGCTGGCACGAGGCAAATGTTTTCACGCGCGACCAGCTCAAGCCCGGCCAGCATGTTGCCGGGCCCGCGATCGTCATAGAGCCGTACCAGACCATCGTGATCGAGGCAGGCTGGCGCGCGGCGATCACGGAGAAGAACCATCTGCTGCTTGAGCGAGTGATGCCGATCAGGCGCACGCACGCGATCGGCACCGACGCCGATCCGGTGATGCTCGAAGTGTTCAACAATCTGTTCATGGCGATCGCCGAACAGATGGGGGTGTCGCTGCAGAACACCGCGTACTCAGTCAACATCAAGGAGCGGCTCGATTTCTCCTGCGCGGTCTTCGCCGCCGACGGAACGCTCGTCGCCAACGCGCCGCACATGCCCGTGCATCTCGGTTCCATGGACCGGGCGGTCGAAACCATCATCCGCGAGAACAGGGGTGCGATCGCGCCGGGTGATGTCTACGCGATCAACGCGCCCTACAACGGGGGCACGCACCTGCCGGACATTACGGTATGCACGCCGGTGTTCGATGACGTGCAACGCGACATCCTGTTCTGGGTCGCAAGCCGCGGGCATCATGCCGATGTCGGCGGCATATCGCCAGGGTCGATGTCGCCCAACGCAACCACGATCGCGGAGGAAGGCGTCTACATCGACAATTTCAAGCTGGTCGAAGGCGGCCGCTTTCGCGAGCGCGAATTGCATCAACTGCTCACCAGCGCCAAATATCCAGCTCGAAATCCGCTCCAGAACATCAACGATCTCAAGGCACAGATCGCCGCCAACGAGAAAGGCGTTGCGGAACTGCGCAAGATGGTGGCGCAGTTCACGCTACCTGTCGTGCAGGCCTACATGGCGCACGTGCAGGACAATGCCGCCGAAAGCGTGCGGCGCGTGATCGATGCCTTGCACGATTCGGAGTTTTCCTACGAGATGGACCAGGGCACCGTGATCAAGGTGAAGATCACGGTTGACAAGTATAAGCGCGAGGCAACCGTCGACTTCACCGGCACCTCGCCACAGCAGCCGTCCAACTTCAACGCGCCGGAGCCGGTGACCCGCGCGGCGGTGCTCTACGTGTTCCGGGTGATGGTTGACGACGACATTCCGATGAACGCCGGTTGCCTGCGGCCGATCAACATCGTCATTCCCAAGCGTTCGATGCTCTCGCCCGAATATCCGGCGGCCGTGGTGGCAGGTAACGTCGAGACCTCGCAGGCGGTGACGAATTGCCTGTTCGGTGCGCTCGGCGCGCTCGCGGCCGCGCAGGGCACCATGAACAATCTCAATTTCGGCAACGACAAGTATCAGTATTACGAGACGATCTGCTCCGGTTCACCGGCCGGTCCGGGCTTCCCGGGTACCGACGCTGTGCACACTCACATGACCAACACCCGGCTCACGGATCCGGAGATTCTCGAGTTTCGCTATCCGGTCGTGCTTGAGGATTTCCACATCCGCATGGGTTCCGGCGGCCGCGGGCGCTGGAACGCCGGCAATGGCATCCGGCGCACCATCCGTTTCTTGGAACGGATGGATTGCACGATCCTGTCCGGGCATCGCCGCGTGCGGCCGTTCGGATTGGCGGGTGGAGAAGCCGGTCAGGCCGGGGACAATTCGGTGCGGCGAAAAGACGGGCGGATCGAGAAGCTCGCAGGCTGCGACGCGACCATGCTCGACCCCGGCGAGGCGATCATCATCCAGACGCCGACCGCGGGCGGATACGGCACACCGGAATCAGCAACGGGGCGCCAGGAAGAATGAGCCCTGACGCCCGACCTGTCTCGCTGTCGAAAGCTTGCTAGGCCTGCTGAATCGCCGAGACCAGCCAGCTGCCGCCACGCTCACGCCGGAACGTCCACACTTCGGTCGCGGTCTGCGGATGATCGTCGCCCTCAACCACCCGGCCGGCCGACCGATCCACCATCTTGTCGACGAGCGAAAACTTCATCGCCACGGTGGCATAGTCGGTCATGCCCTCGCGCCAGGCTTCGGCGAGGTCGCCCTGCAGAAGCTTTACATCGGACACGCGGTTCACGACGCCGCGACTCGCGTTCTGCGCGAGGTCCTCGGCGAAGTAAGACAGCATCTCAGGCGTGACGCGCGCGCGCAACGCATTGAGATCCTCATTGCTGTACGCGGCTTGGGTCTCGCCCAGCAACCGTTCGAACGCATCATAATCGGCGGCCGTGATGCCGATCTGATCCGATGGACCGGACGGCTGCGGCGCACCGGCGCCGCCGCCCAAGTTTGACGTCACGTCACGCCGCATCGGCTGCCGACCGTAGCCGGGCGCGGCGAACGCCGGCTGTTGGCGCCGCTGCCACCAGTTCCAGATCAACCGCGCCACGATTACGACCAGCACGATCTGGATGAGGAGGCCAAGGATCGACGCGAAACCACCGAGGCCACCGAAAAATCCGCTCCCGAACAACAGGCCGAACAAGCCGGCCCCAAGAAAACCGGCTGCCAGACCGCCGAGCAGACCGCCGCCGAACAAGCCGCCAGGACGGTTGAAGGCGCCGCCGGGACGCGCATAGCCCGGTGCGCCCGGTTGCGTCACGGAACGCTGCATCGGCGAGATCGATGGTGCTGTGGTCGTCGGCGCCGGCGTAGAAAAGGTGCGCATGCCGCGGCTGCCGAAACTAGACCCGCCGCCGATGCGCGCGTCGGCCGTGCCCGCCACCAGCGCAACTGCAAGTGCCGCAGCGCCAAGCGTTGCCAGAATGCGACTGATCCGGATCATCACTGCCTCCCAGGAGCCCAATGCGGGCCAAATCCGTTGCAACCATATTGGGGTTTGAGACGGCGTTTGGAAGGGGGCGCGGTGTCGCGCGCAAACGCGGGGCGATGGAGCGCGAAAAATGTGCGTCCGCTCAATGGGCTGCGGGGGCGCCCGGAGCCGCCGCCGGGACCGGACGGCGCATCAGCACCGCCATTACGCCGAACAGCCCGAATAGCAGCGTCACCATCAGGAATACGTCGGCGAACGCCATCACGGTGCCCTGCATGCGTGCGAGCAGCATCAACTGCTTGATCGCCATCGGTTGCGCGTCGGCGCCGAACGCCGAGAAGCGCTGGGCCAGGGTGGCCAGCATGTCGTTGGCCGGCTGGCGGCCCCAGGCCACCGACTCATGCAGCCGCGCGAAGTGCAGGTCCATGCGATCGTCGAGCACGGTATTCAGTGCAGCGAGGCCGAACGCGCCGCCAAGATTGCGGGTGAGATTGAACAGGCCGGACGCGTTCTTGAGGCGCTCCGGCGCGAGCGTGCCGAGTGCCAGATTGGTGATCGGCACCATGGCGAACATCAACCCGACGCCGCGCAGGACCTGAGGCAGGAAGATCTGCCAGAAGTCGAAATCCTTGGTCAGATAGGTCATCTGCCAGGACCCGACCGCAAACGTCGTGAACCCGAACACCAGCATGATGCGCGGATCGACCTTGTCCATCATGCGGCCGACAATCGGCGCGCACACGAACATTGCAACGCCCGATACGAACATGGTCTCGCCGATCATCAGCGCGTCGTAGCCGCGTACGCGGGCCAGGTAGAGCGGGTACAGATAGGTCAGCCCGTAGAGCCCGATGCCCAGCACGAACGAAAACATGCTGCCAAGCGCGAAGTTGCGGTTGGTGAAGGCCTTGAGATCGACGATCGGCTGCGCTGCGGTGAACGCGCGAACGAAGAATGCAACTGCGGCAACCGCCGACACCACGGCGAACAACGTGATGGTGTCGTCGTCGAACCAGTTGTAACGCTGGCCTTCCTCAAGCACATATTCGAGCGAGCCGAGAAACGTCGCCATGAAGATGAGGCCCCACCAGTCGAATTGCTCGAACAGCTGTAAGTTCGGTTTGTCGAAATCGATCAGCGCGGCGGTCATCCCGACCACGCCGATCCCGGGCAGGATGTTGATGAAAAACAGCCAGTGCCAGGACAGCCTGTCGGTGAGATAGCCGCCGACGGTCGGGCCGATGGTCGGCGCCAGCGTGGCAATCAATCCGATCATCGGCACGATGATCGGCATGCGCGAGCGTGGAAACACCGTATAGGCGGACGCGAAAACGGTCGGAATCATGCCGCCGCCGATGAAGCCCTGGACGGCGCGCCAGAAGATCATCTGGTTCATCGAGCTCGACAGTCCGCACATCAGGCTCGCAAGCGTGAAGCCGGCGGCGGAGCCGGCGAACATCCAGCGGGTACCGAGCGCGCGCGACAGAAAGCCGGACAGCGGGATCGCGACGACCTCCGCGATCAGATAAGCCGTTTGCACCCATGAGATTTCATCCGCCGAGGCGGAAAGTCCGGCCTGAATCTCTGTCAACGACGCCGACACTACCTGAATGTCGAGAAGCGCCATGAACATGCCGAAGCACATGGCGAGGAACGCGACCAGCCGGCGCAGATCGATGCGGTCGGATGCAGTGGTGGTGGTAATCTCGGCCATCGGATCACCCGGCGACTTGTTTTTCTTGCCAGCCCGGTCGCCCTGCCCGCGACGCGATCAATCACGTCCGGGTAGCAGACCTACGCGCGGCATTGCCATCCAGGTCGGCATCGGCGCGCCCTCATCGGCGACCGCGGCAGGCTTGGTGTTGATGCTGACCACGACCGACATCCCAGGCCGCAGCAGGCTTTGCGTTGCCACGTCAGCGGGGACGCGCACGCGTACCGGAACACGCTGCACGATCTTTGTGAAATTGCCGGTCGCGTTGTCTGGCGGAAGCAGTGAAAACACCGCGCCGGACGCGGGCGCGAGACTATCGACCGTCCCCTCGATGGCGTGCTCGGGCAGGGCATCCACGCCGATCGCGACCTTCTGACCAGGGCGCAGCCTAGCGAGCTGGGTTTCCTTGAAATTGGCATCGATGTAGACCGCATCGAGCGGCACCAGGCTGGCGAGCCGCTGACCAGTCTGCATGTAATCGCCGGTCTGCACCGCCCGGTTGCCGATCACGCCGTCGATCGGTGCCCGAATTTCAGTGAACGCAAGATCGCGGTCCGCCTTGGCCGCGCCCGTGCGCAGCTCGGCGAGCGTTCGCTGCGCTTCGAGTTCCTGAGCTTGCATCACTTCGACGTTGGCTTGCGCGGCCGCCAGCGCCGCCTGCGCCCCCGTCACGGCCGCGCGCGCCTGATCGCGGTTGGCTTGCGCCGTCTCGAGCGCTTGATGGCTGGCAAAATCTTTCGCGGCGAGCGCCTGCTGGCGCGTCAGCTCGGCTTCGGCGCGGACTCGACCGGCCTCCGCGGAGGCGATCTGCGCCTGCGCCTGTTCGACACCGGCTCGGCTTGCAACGATCTGACGATCGATCCGCGCGACTGTTGCTTCCTGGCTTGCCACCTTTCCGTGCGCAGATTCCGCCGCCAATCGATAGTCGCCGTCGTCGATGGTCGCGATCACGTCGCCGGCGCGGACACGGTTGTTGTCGGCCACCTGAATGGTCGCGAGATAGCCGGGCACCTTGGCGGCGATCGTCGTGTTGTGCGCGTAGACGTAGGCATCGTCGGTTGAAACCGTGAAACGGCCGACGGTCCACCAGTATTCGCCGTACCAGCCGGCGACGCCGAGACCGAGCAGAAACGCACCACCCAAGATCAGGCGGCGGCGACGCGAACCCTGTTTTGCAACGGCGGTACCCGGTGTGGAGACGTCGGGTCCTGGCGAGCGCGGTGCAGGCATCGGGGCCCGCCCGGCCGGAATCGCGCTATCCGCGGCGGCCGCCTCGGTCACCAGGTTGAGATGACTATGTGCTTCTGATCGCTCGGGTTTTGCGCTCATGCGAGGACCCAGTTCCAACAGCTTGTGTCTACCAATTGACCGAACGGTTCGGTCACTAGTATGCCCTTTGCAGGCGCATGTCAAGATTGACCGAACGGTTCGGTCATTGCGTTGAGGTCGATTCGCGCCTATGTTTTTGGGTGAGCAAATGACCTTCGGACGCGCCGTGATGACCATCCAAGCCGAACTCGCCCGTCCGTCCCGCGTAACCGAGGACGACAGCGCCAAACGCCGGCAGATCTTGAATGGCGCAACAACGGTGTTCTTGGAGAAGGGCTTCGACGCCGCCAGCATGGGCGAGATCGCTCGCGCGGCGGGCGTGTCGAAGGGCACACTCTACGTCTATTTCGACGACAAGCAGGCCCTTTTCGACGCGATCGTGCAGGAAGCTTGCCTGATCCACGCCGAGCGCGTGTTCGAGTTCGATCCTGCCGACCACAATGTGCCTGGAATGCTGACCAAGCTCGGCATAGCGTTCGCCACGGTGATGTGCCGGCCCGAGCAGATGTCCGCGATCCGCACCGTCATCGCGATCGCCGATCGCATGCCCGACCTCGGTCGCGAGTTTTATCAGACCGGCCCGGCGCGCGGTGCCGCCAAGCTTGCCGCTTATCTCGACGCCCAGGTCGCAGCCGGCGTGCTGGCTGTCGATGACACCATGATTGCTGCCGAACAGTTTATGGGCGCGGTGATGGCAACGTCGTTCAGGAGAACCCTGTTTAATTGCGGCGCGCCGACGTCCGAAGAGATCGCGTATGCGGTCGGGGTCGCAGTGCGGACCTTCATGGCGGCGTACGGCCCACGTTAGAATCTAGTATCGCGCGCCCTGCCGCGAATACTCTTCGCTCTCGTAATACTCGTCGCCGGCCGGGTCGCGCCGACGGTTCGCCGACGACGACATGCGTTGCGGCTGCGCCAGCATGGCGCGTTGCACGAGGCGCGATTGCGCGCGCGCCGCAACCTCCTCGCCCGAGACCGCCTCCGGATTGCAGATCCGCGTGCCGCTCGCGCGCCGCATCAGGTCGACGTGGATGTGATCGTAGTGGAACGAATTGGAACCAGGCGCCAGCACGGTCGTGAACTGTTCGCACGCGGCCGCCTCGACGTCGCGCAGGAAACCTTGTTCCTCCGGCATGCCGCGCCAGCCGTCCCGCACCGTGACCGTGCGTCCGCTGGCGAGCGTAAATGCCGCGATGTCGAGCGCGTTGCCGAAGGCGTGCTCGGAAATATGCGCCCCCGGCTGGCCGTTCATGCCGCGGCAGGAATAGGCCGAGATCTGTTTGATCTCGACGACCGGGCTGCCGAACCAACGCTGCGCTGCGGGCTGAACCGCGTCGGTGACCCATCGATCGAGCGCAGAGACGATCGGACACGCGAGTGTCGCCGCCGGTGCGACGGTCGCCACCGCTGGCGCGGCGACCGATGCGCGCGGCGGTTCGAGCCGCATGGGAGCGCCGGGCGCGCTGCTCGCCGGCGCGCTCTGCGGGCCGCGATAGCGATAGGGATCATCAAGCGGCATGGTCGCGGCCTGCGGCCGGCGCGCGTCGCTCGGTTCGTTGGGCGGCGCATAGGCGGGCGCGGAGCGCGCGGGCGAATAGGTCGTGGAAGATTGATAGCTCGGCGGAGGCTGATAGCTTGGCGCGCCGTAGCTCGGCGTCGACCGGTAGTTCGGCGCCGGTTGATAAGTCGGGCCCTGTGGCACCAAGCCAGGCGGCCGCACCTCGTCGGCGTATCCGAGCGGAGCCCCTTCCCCCAGCGCTGCGACCTTGAGCGGAAAATCTGCCCCGCAGATCCCCGGTCCCTGGATCGGGCTCAGGAGCGCGACGGCCGGGCCTTCCTTGACGGCGCCTGATTTGAGGCAGGCCTCCTCGGCTTCGCGCCGCCAGGGTTCGCGCTCGGCGAACCAAGACCCGCTGCAGCCCGCGAGCGCGAGCAGCAAAATCGAGCCACCGAGATAGCGATAAAGCGGGCGCATGGACCGACCATGCGAGGCCCGTTGTTAACGGCTCTTCAATACTGATGGGCGGATTTGCGGCGGCTCGAAATATGGTTAAGCAAAACCGGGGCCTAGCTACCCGGGTCCTGCCGCCAGGAGAAGGTGATGTTGTCTGCACTTGATCTAGCCCGCCGGATCGGACGGGGTGAGCTGCCGGTGGCCGCGGTGGTGGGAGCATGCGCCGACGCGATCGCGGCGCGCGAGGCTGAGGTCGGTGCGTTCGCCGCACTCGATCTTGCCAGCGCCGAACAGCAGGCAAAGGTCTCGGCAGAAAAGCTTGCGGCGTTACCGCTGCGCGGACTGCCGACCGGTGTCAAAGACATCATCGACACGGTTCACTTTCCCACGAGCTACGGCTCGCCAATTTACACAGGCCATCGGCCGGCGAGCGACGCAGCCATTGTTTCCATGATCCGGCGGGCCGGCGGCATTGTGATCGGCAAGACCGTCACAACGCCGTTTGCGTATCTTGATCCGGGCAAGACCCGCAATCCGCGCAACCCGGCGCACACGCCCGGCGGCTCCTCGTCCGGATCAGCCGCGGCAGTCGCCGCCGGCATGGTGCCGATCGCGCTCGGGACCCAGACCGGGGGGTCGATCATCCGGCCGGCGTCGTTTTGCGGTGTCGCAGGATTCAAACCGTCGTTTCGGCTGCTGCCGACGGCCGGCATCAAATGCTTCTCCTGGTCGCTCGACACGGCCGGCGTGTTCGCGGCGAGTGTCGCCGACGTGGCGTTCGCGGCCGCGGCGATTGCCGGGCGTGATCTGCGGGTCGATGAGGTTGCGAACGCGCCGCCGCGCATCGCGCTCACCCGCACCCAACAATGGGGCGAGGCGAGTGAGGCCATGCGGGCGGCGGTTGAAGCCGCCGCGGCCGCGGCCGCGGCCGCAGGCGCGCAGGTGCGCGAACTCGAATTGCCGGCGATTTTCGAAGAAGCGTCGCAGGCGTTCGGCACCATTCAGAGTTACGAGGCCTTCCGGGCCTACGCGTTCGAGTATGACGATCACCGCGACCGCCTGCCGCCGCGATTGCGTGGCCTGCTCGACAACGCGGCCGCGATCACGCCTGACGCTTACGACGCCGCCCGCCGCGTGGCCAAGCGTGCGCGCCAGACCTTGAACCAGCTCGCAACCGACATCGACGTGCTGCTCACGCCGTCGGCGGCCACCGCCGCCCCCAAGGGTCTCGATTTTCTCGGCACGCCTTCGTTCAACCGGCTTTGGACCCTGATGGGCGCGCCCTGCATCAACGTGCCGGGGCTCAACGACGCCGACGGGTTGCCGCTCGGCGTCCAGATCGTCGGCCGCTTCGCGCGCGAAAAGACCGCGCTCGCGGCGGCATTGTTTGTCGAACAGGCGATTGCGCGTTAGGACTTATTTTGCAGCCCCACGCAACACGTGGTAGCTGAGTTCGCCCGGATCGCTGAGGTCCGGCACCTTCCAGCCGCCGAGGTCGTACTCCGCCATGCACTCCTCGGCGAAGCCTTTGAACTTGTCGGCGTTGCCGGAGGCCTGCGCGCCAAACAGGCAATAGCGGCGGATTTCCTCGGTCGAGCCGCCGTAGTTGATCTCATACAGCTCATGCCGCCCGCCGAACTCGCTCGCCAAGCAATCCCACAATAGCTTGAGCAGCTTCACGCGCTCTTCCGCCTTGTATCCATTGGAGCCGCGCAGGTACTGATCGAGATAGGGCCGGATCTCGGGATTCCTGAAGTCGCGGGCATGGCTGTTGAGATATATCAAGCCCGAAGCCACCGTCTGCTCAATCAGATATTTCACGCGCGTATATGCCATGGTGGCGATGATCTGATAGGCGTTTCCGGGATCCATGTTGGGCAGCACGTAGTCGCCGATCCACGGTTTGGGATCGCGCACCATCGCGTCGGACAAGCCCCAGAACAGGTTACGCCAGGCGATCACCTCGCCGACGTTCGCCTGCACGCCGCGATAATCCTTGGTGCCGGCGGCTTCCGTCGCCTTGAGCAGGAGGCCGGAGATGAAATCGAGCTTGACCGCGAGCCGCGTGCAGCCGTGCACCACGAAGCGCGGCAGGAAACCGGTGCGCGGGAAGAAGTTGTTGGCCTTGTCGACGTCGCCGTAGACGAACACGTTCTCCCAGGGCACCAGCACCTTGTCCATGATAAAGACGGCGTCATTCTCGTCGAGCCGGCTCGACAGCGGATAGTCGAACGGCGAGCCCATCGCGGTCGACGTCATTTCGTAGGACGTACGGCAGATGAACTTCACGCCCGGCGCGTTGGTCGGGACCATGAACACGACCGCGAATTTCTTGTCCTGAACCGGAATCAGCCCGTGGTGCGCGACGAACGTGTAGTTGGTCAGCACCGAGCCGGTAGCCACCACCTTGGCACCGGACACAACGATGCCGGCGTCGGTCTCCTTATCGACGTGAGCGCACACGTCGCCGACTTCATTGGGGGGGCGGTCGCGATCGATCGGTGGATGAATGATCGCGTGATTGATGAACGGCACGCGCTCCTGGCTAAACTTGTACCAGCGGCGCGCATTCTCCTGATAGGGATCGTAGAAATCGGCATTGGCGCCGAGCGTCGCCAGGAACGCAGCCTTGTAGTCAGGTGCGCGTCCCATCCACCCGTAGGTGAGCTTGGCCCATTCGGCGATCGCGTCACGGCCGGCGACCAGTTCCTTGAGATTCTTCGGCGCCTTGAAGAACGCATGCGTCATGCCCCCGTTGCCGGTGTCGGTCGGCAACAGCAGTTTGTGCTTGCGCTTGTCGTCGTGCAGGGCATCGAACAGCCGCGCGACCATGCGGGCGGTGTTGCGGAAGGCCGGATGGGTCGTGACGTCCGTGACGCGTTCGCCGTAGATGAAGACCTCGCGGCCGTCGCGCAGCGACTCGATGTATTCCTTGCCGGTCTGCGGTCGGGTCACCTTCACACGGCCGACGGTTTCGGGCTTCTTGGCGAACTCGACTTGTCCGTTGGCGCGTGCCGTTTTCGCTGCTTTCGCCATAGGGCTCCTCC
>Ga0066388_100000752_pt1 | contig 16445 bp, 12 predicted proteins | sample PanSoiMetaGPlot6_FD_64539 | JGI IMG/M metagenome (GOLD analysis project Ga0066388, IMG submission 64539) | Tropical forest soil microbial communities from Panama analyzed to predict greenhouse gas emissions - Panama Soil - Plot 6 (Hybrid Assembly) | ecosystem: Environmental > Terrestrial >... | reverse complement strand
GTCCTACTCGCGGAATCTGCGAGCGCGAACGCTACCGTTGTTCTCGGAGACGAGGAAACGAGTCTGTGGGAGGACCACTACCGACGGCCCTGGGACAGCGACGATGGTGATGGCGCCGTCATCAAGATCACGCTTCTTCCGAGCGATGTCGCGCCCACGCTCGCGTGGCTCGCCGACGCAACCCACGGCTTGGACTACGAACTGATCGGACGAGCAGGCGCGGGCGTCTTTCTCGCGCGTGTCGGGGGCGACGCCGATGCCCAGGCGAGCGTGCTGACCGATCTGCGCGCCCGAATCCGGCCGCTGTCCGGCAGCGCCGTGCTCGTTCGCACATCGGACGAGCTCAAGTCGCGAGTCGATGTCTGGGGGCCAATCGGCGACGGCTTCGCCGTGATGCGTGCGATCAAGCGCCAGTTCGATCCGAACGGGATTCTGAACCCCGGCCGGGGACCGGTGTAGCGTGAATCGACGCGTCGAGCAGTTCGACGACATGCAACGCCGGCATGGGTCGCCCGGCACCACTGAGGCCGGACGCGATCTGCATGAGACACCCCGGGTTGCCGGACACGACCGCCTCTGCCGCGGTCGACAGCAGATGTCGCACCTTGCGGTCCCCGAGCGTTGCGGCTGTGTCGGGCTCCAGCAGGTTGTAGATCCCCGCCGACCCGCAGCACATATCAGGTTCCGGGATCTCGTGTAGCTCGACGCCGGGAATCGCTCGCAGGATGTCGCGGGGCGCCTCGTTCACATGCTGCGCATGGTGTAGATGGCAGGCGCCGTGGTACGCGACGCGGATCGGAACGGGATGCCGAGTGGCCCGCGGCCCGAGATCGGCCAGCAGTTCCGAGACGTCGACGCATTTCGATGCGAACGCGCGGGCGCGATCCGCGTACGCCGGGTCGTCGCGGAGCAGTTCGCCGTAGCCCTTCATCGCGGATCCGCAACCGGCTGCGTTGATCGCGATGCAGTCGACGCCAGTCGCTTCGAACGCGTCGATGAGCCGACGAGCGGCCTCTGCTGCTTCGGCCTCTCGTCCCGCATGAAGCATGAGCGCTCCGCAGCAGCCTTGGCCGAGCGGGACATGCACGTCGCAGCCGTCCGCGGCCAGCACTCGCGCCGTGGCGTCGTTGACATGAGGAAAGAAGACGCGCTGTACGCAGCCCAGCAGCAGGCCAACGCGACGTCGCGTCGGACCGTCCGCCGGCACGTGCGCTTCAGGACGATGGCTCAACGCAGCGGTTGAAAGCTCTGGAAGCAGCCGCTCCATCGCGGCGAAACGCGCGGGAATGATCCGGAGCATGCCGCTGGCATGAACGAGCGCGCGGAGTCCCACCCGTTGATACAGCCACAGCACCCACCCGATGGCGCGCAGCCGCGCCGGGTACGGAAACAGCGCGAAGATCAGGCGGCGGAACGCGCGGTCCGCAAACGACCGCCTGGCGTTCCGCTCGAGTTGCGGGCGCGTGGCCTCGATGAGCCGGTCGTATTGAACGCCGGACGGACAGGCTGTGAGGCAGGCCATGCAGCCGAGGCACGTGTCGAAATGACGTCGAAAGCGCTCGTTCCACGTCGCGCGGCCCTCCAGTGCGGCGCGCATCAGATAGATTCGGCCTCGTGGCGAGTCCGCTTCTTCGCCCCACAGCACGTAGGTGGGGCACGCCGGCAAACAGAAGCCGCAATGAACGCAGTCGTCGATCAACTCGCGCGATGGTGGATGTGTGGAGTCGAAGATCGATGCGGCGGTCGCGGTTGGCACTCTATGATCCCAGCCGGCAACATGCTACCCCGAGGCGCGCTGGAAACCAGGGTCTATAATCCGAATCGATGTTACGGGCGCGACGCTCGGTCGGGCGCAACGTTCTTCGCAAGGAAGGCGTCGAGAAAGTATCCGGCGCGGCGCGCTACATCGACGACCTCACTTTTCCTGGTCTGCTGTACGGCCGCACCATTCGCTCCACGATTCCATCCGGCAGGATTGTGGACGTCCGGCCGCGGCTGAACCTCTCGGGTTTCACCATCGTGGATCACCGGGACATCCCGGGGCGCAACATCATCGCGTTGATCGACGACGACCAACCGTGTCTGGCGGAGAACGATATCCGGCACGTCGCCGAACCCATCGTGCTGCTGGCGCACGCGGATCGCGATGCGCTGCTCGCGGCGGACGTCCACATCGAGTATCAGGAGACGACGCCCAACTACGATCCGGAAGCCTCGAGCATCGTTTTCAAATCGGTCGCAATCGACAAAGGGAACCTCGAGCACGGCTTCGCCGCCGCCGACGTCATCGTCGAAGGGGAGTACCGCACCGGACATCAGGAGCAGCTCTACATCGAAACCAACGGCGTGATTGCCGTGCCTGGCGGCGACGCCGACATCACCGTGTACGGCTCGATGCAGTGCCCGTACTACGTGCACCGCGCGTTGAAAGTGATGCTCGGCCTTCCGGACAAGCACGTGCGCGTCGTGCAAACAGAAACCGGCGGCGGGTTCGGCGGGAAGGAAGAGTACCCGTCGATGATCGCCTGCCACGCGGCGCTGCTCGCGCGGAAGTCCGGCCGGCCCGTGAAGCTCGTATACGACCGCGTCGAGGACATGCTCGCGACAACGAAGCGGCATCCAGCCGTCATTCGACATCGGACTGGCGTCACTCGCAGCGGCCGGCTCACCGCAGTCGACATCGACGCCGTGTTCGACGGCGGCGCCTACGCGACGTTGAGCGCGGTCGTCTTGTCGCGCGGAATGATTCACGCGAGCGGCCCGTATCGCTGCGATCACGTGCGGATTCGCGGGCGGGCGACGATGACGAACACGCCGCCAAACGGCGCGTTTCGCGGCTTTGGCGCGCCGCAATCGCAGTTCGCGGTCGAAGTGCACATGGATCGGATTGCCGAGCGCCTCGGCATGGATCCCGTGCGGCTGCGTGAGATCAACGCGCTCCGCCCGGGCGACACAACGGCGACCGGGCAGCGGATGGGGAAGGACTGCAGCGCGCTGGCGGTCCTGCGCGAGGCGGTGAAGCGGAGTGACTACAAGCGCAGGAGGCTTACGTACGAGCGGGCGGCGAGCCAACTGGAGCGCGAGGCTTTAGCCGAGCGCCCGATCGTTCGCGGCATCGGCCTCTCGCTCTTCTTCCACGGCTCCGGCTTCACCGGCGGCGGCGAGGTCAAACTCGCGTCAAAAGCGTCGTTGGCGTTGACCGAACGTGGTGTCCGCATTCTGGTCGGGAGCACGGAGATCGGCCAGGGGACGCGGACGATGCACGCGCAGATTGTCGCGGACACACTCGGTCTGCCGTACGACTCCGTTGAGGTGAACGCGGCGGACACCAGCGAAGCTCCCGACAGCGGTCCAACCGTGGCGTCGCGCACCTGCATGGTGGTCGGGCGCATCCTTCAGCGCTGCGCTGAAGAGATGCGCCACAGGCTCGGCCGCCTGACGCCGACCCAGTATCTCCGCAAGCATGGCCCGCTCGTCATCACGAAGGAATACGAGCGGCCGCCAGCGATGTCGTGGGACGACGCCAGCTACCGCGGCGACGCGTATGGGACCTTCGGTTGGGCCTGCGACGTCGTGGAAGTGGAGGTCGATCGCATGACGTGGGAAACGAAGCCGGTCGCGTTCACTACGGTGCACGAGATCGGCAAGGCGATTCACCCGATGCTCGCCGCCGGTCAAATCGAAGGCGGCACCGCGCAGGGTCTCGGGTATGCGCTCCTCGAGGACGTCGTCATGCGCGGCGGCCGCATGGCCAACGCGCAGTTGACGAACTACATCATTCCCACGACGCTCGACACGCCGCAGATGCGCATCGTCATGCTCGAGAACCCCTATGCCTACGGCCCGTTTGGTGCGAAGGGCGTCGGCGAGATGCCGATCGACGGCCCCGCGCCGGCGGTCATCAACGCGCTCAGGCACGCCGGCTTCGATCTCCGTGACATTCCCGCGACACCCGAGCGGATCATGAAGGCTCACGTTTCAAGTCTCAAGTCTCAAGTTGAAGTCTGAAGTCTGAAGTGGGGATTCGACTTGGGAACTTTGCGACTTGGAACTTTGAGACTTGAAACCTGAGACTTGAGACTTGAGACCTGACATCTTGTGCGCCTCATCCTGAACGGCAAGCGAACGCGCGTCGCAGTTCATCCCATGAAGCGGCTGCTGGACATGCTTCGCGAGGATTTCGGGCTGACCGGCACGAAGGAGGGCTGCGGCGAGGGCGAGTGCGGCGCGTGCACCGTGCTCATCGACGGGCAGCCGGTGAACTCGTGTCTCGTGCCGGCGTCCCACGCCGCCGGCACGCGCGTGACGACGATCGAGGGCCTCCGCGGCCGTCATCCGCTGCAGCGCGCGTTCGTCGAGCATGGCGGCGCGCAATGCGGGATCTGCACGCCGGGCATGATCATGGCAGCCGTCGCGCTCGGCCGCCATCCGTCGATGGACGCCATCCGCGTCGGGCTTGCGGGAAATCTGTGCCGGTGTACGGGTTATCAGGCGATCTACAGATCGATTCAAAAGGCTTGACGTGAGTAACAAAGCGGGACGCGACGAAGGCACGAAGACACGAAGAATCAAAAAGAGAAAGCAACCTTCGTGTCTTTGTGTCTTCGTGGCTGATCCAGATCATGCAGTCCTCTGTTAGTCACCGATCGCTATTCGAGCCCAAGTCCCTCCCCGACGCGCTGAAGATGCTGCGCCACGAGGGACCGCTCACGCCGATGGCCGGCTGCACCGACCTGTACGTCGCCCTCAACTTCGGCACACTGAAGGAGACGCGGTTTCTGAATCTCTGGCGTCTGACGGCGCTGCGATCGATCGAGGTCCGCCGGGGCGCGCTCGCGATTGGCGCGCTGGCGACGTTCACCGATCTCAGGCGGTCGGCGCTCGTGCGCAAGCGGCTCCCGATGCTGGTCGCGGCCGCCCGCGAAGTGGGCGGCGTGCAGATTCAGAACCGCGGGACCCTGGGCGGCAACGTCGCCAACGCCTCGCCGGCCGGCGATGCGCTGCCAGTGCTGGCGGCTGCTGACGCTCTCGTCCTGCTGCAGAGTTCCGATGGACTTCGGCGGGTGCCCTTCAACGCTTTTTACACGGGCTACCGGACTACTGTCCGGCGGCCGGACGAGCTCATCGTGGGCTTCGAAGTGCCGCCCGTTCGCGGACGGCAGTGGTTTCGCAAAGTCGGCACGCGCGCAGCGCAGGCGATCTCGAAAGTCGTGATGGCCGGCATCGTCCATCGCAGCGGGTCGCGCATCGCGCTTGGCAGCGTCGCGCCGACGGTCGTGCGCGCCGCGCGCACCGAGGCGGCACTCGCGGCGGGCGCGTCGATCGACGCCGCGCAAGCGACGTTGATGGATGAGATCGCACCGATCGACGACCTGCGATCCACGGAAGAGTATCGGCGTCGAGTCGCAGCCAATCTGCTCGCGCAGATGCTGCGGCAATCGCGGTAGAATACGTTTCGCCCCTCGCGATTTTCCCCATGAGAGCCGTTGTCGTCGCGCTCGGAGATCTGGGACGCTGCGCCCGCATGCTGTATCACGCGCGCGCGCTCGCCGCGCAGGGCGCCGACGTGGATCTCGTCGGCTTTGAAGGCACGCCGCTGCCGAATTCGATCGCCGGCGATTCCCGGATTCACGTGCACCGGCTGAACCCGGCCACGCTGCGCCTCCGCGGCGGGTTTCGCGGATCGACATACGTTGCCGCCGGGCTGGTGGATGCCACGCAGTTGAGCGGGCGCCTCTGGCGGATGCTGCGGCGCCTGCCTCGGCCGGATCTGGTGCTCGTCCAGAATCCGCCGGCGTTTCCGACGCTGTTCGTGTCGTGGATGTCGCTCAAGCGGCGCGGCGTGAAATTCGTGATCGATTGGCACAATCTCGGCTTCACGCTGCTGCGCCTGCGCCTCGGACGCCGTCATCCGGCCGTGCGTCTCGCGCGGTGGTACGAGCGGCGCGATGCCCGTCGCGTGGACGCGAACCTGTGCGTCTCGCGCGGACTCGCCGCGTTTCTCGAAAGTCGATTCGGCGTGCAGCACGCGCGGGTGCTGTACGACCGTCCAGCGGCCAGCTTCGTACCGATGGAGCGCGGGGAGCGGGAGCGGTTTCGCCAGGCGCTGTTCGCGCGGCTGAGCGTGCCTGGCGGTGCCGCCGGATTCATCGTCTGCCCCACGAGCTGGACGGAAGACGAAGACTTCGGCCTGATCATCGACGCCGTTCCAAGGCTCGAGGAACGGATTCGGGGCTGGGAGGCGGCCGGCACGGGCCGCCGGTTCACCGATCTGGTCATCCTCGTCACGGGCGACGGCGCCCGGCGCGCGGAGTTCGAGCGGCGCTTTGCCGGGCTGGCCGCGCGTCGGGTCCACTTGCGTGCGCGCTGGCTCGAACCGGAAGACTACCCTCGCGTGGTCGGGAGCGCCGACCTCGGGCTCTGCCTGCATCGATCCTCATCGGGCCTCGACATCCCGATGAAGGTCGCGGACCTGTTCGGGGCCGGCGTGCCCGTATGCGCGCTCGACTACGGTGCCTGCCTCGCCGAGCGCGTCCGCCATGCCGACAACGGACTCCTGTTTTCGACGGCCAAGCAGCTCGCCGACGTGCTGTTCGATCTGTTCGAGCAGTTTCCCGCCGAGCAGTCGATGCTCGATCGCCTGCGCGCCGGCGCCCGCAAGTCGTCTCGCCCGACGTGGGAGGAGGGCTGGGTGCGCGAAGCCAAGCCGGTGCTGTTGTCGTAGACGATACGGATCACTTCCGCTCTTTGTGTCCGTCGTGGCCTTTGTGGTTCAATTCTGAGGCTGTGGCGCACAGTGAAAAAGCGGGAAAAAGGTGTCAGACACCTTTTGGCGGCTTCGGTTCAAAAGGTGTCTGACACGCTTTTTCACGACACCTTTTTCCGATTGCGCCACAGCCTCCAGAGGTTTCACCATGCCAGAAGTCGCAGGACCAGCGGACATCCAGACTCTCGACAACTTCATCGGCGGCCGCTGGGTCCACGCCCACACCTCCGAGTTTTACGACGTGCACAATCCCGCCGTCGGCGACGTGATCGGCCGCACGCCGATGTCCACGGCTACCGACGTGGACGCGGCGGTGCGCGCCGCCGCCGAGGCGTTCCCCGCGTGGCGCGACACGCCGGTCAACGCGCGCGCGCAGGTGCTCTACCGGTTCAAGGCGTTGCTCGAACAGCACTTCGAATCGCTTGCGCGGACCGTCACCACCGAGCACGGGAAAACCCTCGACGAGGCACGCGGCAGCGTACGTCGCGGCATCGAGTGCGTTGAAGTGGCCTGCGGCGCGCCGTCGCTGATGCAGGGCAGCGCGCTCGAAGACATTGCGACCGGCATCGACTGTCACTTCGTCCGCCAGCCGCTCGGCGTCTGCGCCGCCATCGCGCCGTTCAACTTTCCGGCGATGGTGCCGATGTGGTTCCTGCCGTTCGCGATCGTCACCGGCAATACGTTCGTGCTGAAGCCGTCCGAACAGGTGCCGCTGTCGCAGCGGCGGATGACGGAGCTCCTGCAGCAGGCCGGCCTGCCGCCGGGTGTCGTGAACCTGGTCAACGGTGGCCGCGACGTCGTCAACGCCATCTGCGATCACCCTGGTATTCGGGCGGTGTCTTTCGTCGGATCGACGGCCGTTGCGAAACATGTCTATCAGCGCGCCACGCACGCGGGCAAACGCGTGCAGGCGCTCGGCGGCGCGAAGAACTTCGTCGTTGTCATGCCGGACGCCGATCTCGATCGCGCAATCGGTGCGATCGCCGAGTCGTTCTACGGCTGTGCCGGCGAGCGCTGCCTGGCCGGCAGCATGCTGGTGCCCGTCGGCGACGTTCACGTCAGCGCGCGCGACCGGATGGTCGCCGCTGCGCGATCCCTGAAAGTCGGCGACGGAGCGGAGCCCGGCGTCACGATGGGACCCGTGATCAGCTCGGCGCATCGCGCGCGCGTGGTCGGCTACATCGAGAAAGGCGTCGCGGAGGGCGCCAGGCTGCTCCTCGACGGCCGCCAGACCCGCGTGCCGGATCGGCCGAACGGCTACTTCGTCGGCCCGACGGTATTCGACGACGTGTTGCCGCGGATGGCGATTGGCCACGACGAGATCTTTGGCCCGGTCGCGTCGATTTGCCCGGTCCGGACGCTCGAAGACGCCATCGCGCTGGCGCAGTCGCATCCCAACGCCAACGCGATATCGATCTTCACGTCGAGCGGCAAGACCGCGCGCGAGTTCGCGAAGCACGCGCCGGCCTCGATGGTCGGCGTGAACATCGGCGTCGCGGCCCCGATGGCCTACTTCCCGTTCGGTGGCGCCAAGGACAGTTTCTTCGGCGACCTCAAGGCGCATGGACGCGACGGCATCGAGTTCTACACCGACAAGAAGGTCACGATTTCACGTTGGTTCTGACACGCTCACCACGAGCGCATTTTGGAGTGCGATGAGTCACATGCGGACGCTGATCAAGAACGGCACAGTAGTAACCGCGGTCGATCAGTACCGCGGCGACGTGCTCGTGGAGGGCGAGAAGATCGCGCTCATCGGCACGAGCCTCGACATACACGCCGACAAGACGATCGATGCGGCGGGGAAGTACGTCCTGCCGGGCGGGATCGATGTGCACACACATCTCGACATGCCGTTCGGCGGCACGACATCGGGCGACGACTTCGAGACCGGCACGATCGCCGCCGCGTTCGGGGGCACGACGTCGATCATCGACTTCGCGATTCAATACCGCGGCCAGACGCTGCACCACGCCTGGGAAACCTGGATGAAGAAGGCGGAGGGCAAGGCCGCGATCGACTACGGCTTCCACATGATCGTCACTGAGCTGACCGATCAGGTGGAATGCGAGATGGACGCGATGGTGCGCCAGGGCGTCACGTCGTTCAAGCTGTTCATGGCGTACCGCGGCGTGTTCATGCTCGACGATGGGAGCATTTTCAAGGCGCTGAGCCGCACGAGCAGGAACGGCGGGACGATCTGCATGCACGCCGAAAACGGCGACGTGATCGACGTGCTCGTGCAGCGCGCCCTCGCGGAAGGCAAGACGGCACCGAAGTACCACGCGCTGACCCGTCCTGCTCGCGCAGAGGCGGAGGCGACCCATCGCGCAATTGCGCTCGCGGAAATCGCCGACGTCCCCATCTACATCGTCCATCTCTCTGCAGCGGAGGCGCTCGAGATGGTCACTGAGGCCCGCGATCGTGGGTTGCAAGCGTACGCCGAAACGTGTCCGCAGTATCTGTTTCTGTCGTACGACAACTACGAGGAGCCCGATTTCGACGGCGCCAAGTACGTGATGAGCCCGCCGCTGCGAGAGAAGGCCAAGCAGGATCAACTGTGGCGCGGCCTGGCGTTCAACGATCTCCAGTGCATTTCGACCGACCATTGCCCGTTCTGCATGAAGGAGCAGAAGGAGCTTGGCCGGAACGACTTCTCGAAGATCCCCAATGGCGCGCCAGGCATCGAGACGCGCATGAGCCTCGTCTACGACGGCGGCGTCCGCGCCGGCCGCATCTCGCTGAACCGTTTCGTCGAGCTCACCTCGACGTCGCCGGCCCGGATCTTCGGCCTGTTCCCGCGCAAAGGCACGATCGCGCCGGGCTCGGACGCCGACATTGTGGTGTTCGACCCGGACCGGATCGTCACGCTGTCGGCGAAAACGCTGCACATGAACGTCGACTACAACCCGTACGAGGGCCGGCAAGTCACTGGCGCGACCGACACCGTGCTGTCGCGCGGGCGGCTGGTGATAGAGAACGGAACGTTCGTGGGACGCGCCGGCTGCGGATCGTTCCTGAAGCGCGCGACGCGAAGCTAAAAATCCAGAATTCAGATTTCAGATTTCAGATTTGTTTCAGATTCACATTGCTCACGATCCGTAGCAGCAGGGTTGTTCTTCCTGGCGGCGAAGCGTCGGCGTCGATTCACGTGGACGGCGACCGCATTGTTGGCATCACGCCACTCGCTCGTCCTGAGCCCGTCGAAGGACGAGCGGATGTTCTCGACTTCGGCGACCTCGTGGTGTTGCCCGGCCTCGTCGACACGCACGTCCACATCAACGAGCCCGGACGCACGGCGTGGGAAGGCTTCGATACGGCCACGCGCGCGGCTGCGGCTGGCGGCGTCACGACGCTCGTGGATATGCCCCTCAACAGCATTCCGGCGACGACCACGGTCGCGGCGCTCGAGGCGAAGCGGGCAGCCGCGCGCGGGCAATGTCATGTCGATGTCGGGTTCTGGGGCGGCGTGGTGCCCGGCAACGACGGGGAACTGGACGCGCTGGTCGATGCCGGCGTGCGCGGGTTCAAGTGCTTTCTCGTGCCGTCGGGTGTCGACGAGTTTCCGTGCGTTCGCGAGGAGGATCTCCGCCGGGCGATGCCGGTCCTTGCGCGACGCGACGTGCCGCTGCTCGTCCACGCGGAGCTGCCGGACCTGATTCGCTCGGCTGAAGTCTCGCGCCCCACGAAGAATGAAGCGAGCACAATCGACGGTGAATCGAGCGCGAGGCTTCAGCCGAGCGTCTACGCGTCGTATCTGGCGAGCCGTCCGCCCGAGGCCGAGGTCGAAGCCATTCGGCTGGTCGTCCGTCTCGCACGAGCGTTCGGTGTGCGAGCGCACATCGTGCACGTCGCCGCTGCCGAGGCGGTGGTTGAGATCGAGCGAGCGAAGGTGGAGGGAGTCCCGATCACCGCCGAAACCTGTCCGCACTACCTGACGTTCGCCGCGGCAGAGATTCCCGACGGCGCCACCGAGTTCAAATGCGCGCCGCCAATTCGCAACGCGTCGCACCGCGAGGCGTTGTGGGAAGGGCTGCGGCGAGGGGCGCTCGATCTGATCGCGACCGATCATTCGCCCGCGCCGCCCGGGATGAAATGTCCCGGCGACTTCATGCGAGCGTGGGGAGGGGTTGCATCGCTCGAGGTATCGCTGGCCGCTGTGTGGTCCGGTCTGGCGCGGACCTTCAGCCCTGACGCGGCAGGGCAAGAGCCTGGCGCTGGATATCGAGAGGCTATCGCGCGCTGGATGAGCGAGCGTCCGGCAGCTCTTGCGGGCCTCGGCCACCGCAAGGGCCGCATCGCCCAAGGACTGGATGCCGATCTCATCGTGTGGGATCCCGACGCCGAATTCGTCGTCGATCCCGAGCGCCTCCAGCAGCGGCACAAGGTGACGCCGTATGCCAACCGGCGCCTGCGCGGCCGCGTCGTGACGACCTTCGTGCGCGGGGCGCGTGTGTGGGACCATCAGTCGATCGTTGGTCCCTCGATGGGTTCGCTGTTATGACGTCATCATTTCTCGATCTCGTCGACTTGGCGTCGGAGCGCCTCGGCGCGACCGTCATCGCCTGCAACGACGAGTTCTTCGCGCCGAAAGAGAACCTGATCAAGCCGGGGCCGCCGCTGTGGCGGGAAGGCGAGTACACCGAGCGCGGCAAGTGGATGGACGGCTGGGAGACGCGCCGCCGCCGCGACGGCGGCGAGTACGATTGGTGCATCATCCGCCTCGGCGTTCCGGGCGTGGTCCGGGGCGTCGTCGCCGACACGACGCATTTCAAGGGCAACTACCCGGCGTCCTGCGCGGTTGACGTGTGCGACCGCGCCGGCACGCTGGCGGCCGACGATCTGAGGCGCGCCGATTGGCACGAGATTCTCCAGCGGACACCGCTCGACGGCGATACGCGCAACGAGTTTGCAATCGAGAAAGCGCCGCGCGCGACCCACCTGCGGTTTCGCATCTTTCCCGATGGCGGCGTCGCGCGTCTCCGCGTGCACGGCGACGTCGTTGCCGACTGGCCGCGTCTGGCGCGGCGCGGTGACGTCGATCTCGCAGCCGCCGAGCACGGCGGGCTCGTCATCGCATGCAGTGACATGTTTTTTGGCTCGCGCCACAACCTGATCATGCCCGGCGATGCGACTCACATGGGCGACGGCTGGGAAACCAAGCGGCGCCGCGGCGCCGGCCACGACTGGACGATCGTGCGTCTGGCGGCCGCGGGCACGGTGCGGCGCGTGGAAATCGACACGCGGCATTTCAAAGGCAATTCGCCCGGCGCGTGCAGCCTCGAGGGATGCTCTGACGTGAAGATGGAGCGATGGATCGCGCTCATGACCCGCACGCCGCTGCAGGCGCACCGGCGCAATATCTTCGAGGACGAGGTCCGCGCGATTGGCGACGTCATGCACGTGCGGTTCAACATCTACCCGGACGGCGGCGTCGGCCGCCTGCGACTGTTCGGCCGGCCGCGGCAGCCGCTGCCGGTGCATCTCGATTCATGACGCTCGACGAATTGAACGGCCTCGACGAGGAAGCGGCTGCGCGCGAACTGCTGCGATGCTGCGGTTCGAGACGCTGGGCGCGCGAGATGGCCGCCGCGCGGCCGTTCGGCTCCGTCGACTCCTTGACCGCCGCGGCTGATTCGATCTGGTCATCGCTCGACCAGGCGGACAGGCTCGAAGCGTTCGCCGCGCATCCGAGAATCGGGGCAGGCGGGGCGCGCACGGCAAATGAGGCAGGTAGGGCGAGTGGGGCAGGTGAGGCAGGTGGGGATGCGGACTGGTCGGCCGCCGAGCAGGCCGGCACGGCGTCGGCGTCGGCGGATGTCCTCGCGCGCCTCGTCGAGGCGAATCGTGAGTACGAGGCGCGCTTTGGCTTCATCTTCATCGTGTGCGCGACGGGCAAGACCGCGGACGAAATGCTCGACCTCGTCCAGCGCCGCCTGGACAACGATCCGCTGGTCGAATCGCGGATTGCCGCCGACGAGCAGCGCAAGATCACCCGCCTGCGGATTGCGAAGCTGCTCGGGTCGCGCGGGTCGATCACGACGCACGTCCTCGACACGTCGCGCGGCAGTCCGGCGGCTGGGCTCGATGTCCTGCTCGAAGTCAGGCGTGGCGACACGTGGAATCGTGTCGGCGGCGGCACGACAGATGCGAACGGGCGCCTGATGACGCTGACGGAGAATACGACGATGACCGCGGGCGAGTACCGGCTCACATTCGATGCCGGTGGATATCAACGGGCGAAAGGCGTCGCTGATCCGTTTTTCCCTGCCGTAACGATCACCTTCACCGTCGCGGACGCAGGCGAGCACTTTCACGTGCCGCTGCTGTTGAGCCCGTTTGGCTACTCGACGTACCGAGGCTCCTGATGAACCTGGCGTGGAACCGCTACGGCAAGTCCCACATCCGTCTGGTCAAGCTACGGAAGACCCGCGACGTCCATGAGATCATTGATCTGACGATCGATATCCAGCTCGAGGGCGAATTCGAGCCGGTGTACGTCGAGGGCGATAACGCCCGCTGCATCGCGACCGATACGATGAAGAACACCGTGTATGCCATGGCGAAACAGGACGCGATCGATCACGTCGAGATGTTCGCCGCCAGGCTCGCCGATCATTTCGCCGCAAAGCCAGCGGTCGCGCGGGCGACGGTGAAGGCGATCGAGCACCCGTGGGAGCGGCTCTCGGTGGGCGGACGCCCGCACCCTCACGCGTTCGTGCAGCCCGGCGGCGAGCAGCGCACAACCACGGTCACGAAAGACGGGAACGGTACAATCGTCGCGGCCGGCATCCAGAATCTGGTTGTGCTGAAAACGACCGATTCCGCGTTCTCGGGTTTTCCGCGCGACGAGTACACGACGCTTCCCGAGACGAACGACCGGATTCTGGCCACAGCCGTTACCGCGTCGTGGATCTATCGTCCCGGGACCACGGACTTCGACGGGCGCGAACGGATCCGGACCGCGCTCGTCGGCACGTTTGCGGCGCATCAGAGCCGCTCGGTTCAGCACACGCTGTACGCGATGGGTCGCGCGGCGCTCGAGGCGTGCTGCGATGCCCGCGAGATCACGTTGTCGATGCCGAATCGCCACCACCTGCTGGTCGATCTGACGCCGTTCGGTCTCGACAACCCGAACGAGATTTTCGTCGCAACCGATCAGCCGTACGGTCTGATCGAAGCAACGGTGTCGCGGCCCTGAGCCGCGGCGGTCAGTGTGGCGGGCCCGCCGTCCCGCCGGAGGACATTCGATGGCGCCTGATCTTTCGACGGTGTTCACCGGAATTCGTTTTCGGAATCCGTTCCTGCTGTCGTCCGCGCCGCCGACCGAGTCCGAGTCGAACATTCTCCGTGCGTTCGAGGCCGGCTGGGGCGGGGTGGTCACCAAGACCATCGGCCTGCACCCGGTCGTCAACGTGGTCGGACCCAAGACGAAGTTCCTGCGAGCCGACGCCGATTCGCCGCACCTGTCGATGAAGAAACGGCCGGGCTCGGCGCTGCACTCGTCATGGAACTGGGAGCTCATATCCGACAAGACGCTCGACTGGTGGGTGCCCCGACTCGGCCGCATCAAGCAGGCGTTTCCGGATCACGTGCTGGTGGCGTCGATCATGGCCGGCTCGGGAAACGACACGGAGCTGCGCCACTGGCAGCATCTCGCCGAAGCGTGCCAGGAACAGGGGTGCGACGCGCTCGAAATCAATCTGTCGTGCCCGCACATGGATCGCCCCGACATGGGATCGAATGTCGGCAAGGACAAAGAGCTCGTGTCGATCGTGACAAAAGTCGTGAAGGAGGTCGCGAAAGTTCCGGTCTGGGCCAAGCTCACGCCCTCGACGACCGACATCGTTATCGAAGCTCGCGGCGCGTTTCTCGGCGGCGCGGACGCCATTTCCTCGTCGAACACCTTCACCTCGCTGCCGCTGATCGACGCGGACACGCTCGATTTCGAGGTGCAGGTCGACGGCCTCGTGTCGACGGGCGGCCTCGGCGGCCCAGCCATTCTGCCGCTCTCGCTCGCCAAGATGTCGCAGCTGACGCAGGCCTTCCCCGACAAAGACTTTTCGGGCATCGGCGGGATCACGACGTTCGAGCAGGCGCTCAACTACTTCCTGCTCGGCTGCGGTACGGCGCAAATCTGCACCGCTGCCATGCTCGACCATGCGATCGGGCCGAATGTCATCCGGGCGCTGAACGACGGGCTGACCCGGTTTCTCGAGAAGAACGCCGCGAAAGGCTGGACGCGCGTGGACGACTTCGTCGGCCTTCGCCGCGACCGCGTTGTTGCGCAATCGAAGATCCGCCGGCCGACCGAGAAGGATTACCGCGGCGGCTACGACGCCGAGGGCTATGCGGCGCCCGAGGAGGCGACGGCTAAGCGCTAAGTACGTGGCGTAGGGTTTTAGCCGTGCGATGCTGAGGTTCGCTTCTTCAGAATGCTGACGAACGATCGGCTGCGCAACTCCTCGATGGTGAGGCCGCTCATCTCCACGGCCTCGTTTTCCGTGATCGCGCCGCAGCTCATCGCGCGCAGAAAGTAATTCAACAATCCCTGGCCAGTCGCCGCATCGTCGAACACGTCGCCGACGAGCGTCGCCTGCGCTGCCTTCTGCACGAAGTTCTTCAACCGCTCCGACGCCGCGCCCAACCCTTCGAGAAAGAAGTTGTAAACCGCGGCGTAGCGCGACGGCAGCTGCGCGGGGTGCAGATCCCAGCCCTGATAGAAGCCGGTGACCAGCGAGTGCCGGACATGCTCCGCGTGGAGACGCCACGCGCGGTACACGACGTCGCGCGAACCGATCGGCATGACGTTGGTCGCGCCATCCGACAGCCAGATGCCGGTCCCGGCCAGAGCGACTTGCATCACGTGCTTCGCGAAGTCGCACACGGGGTGCAGCATGTGCTGGTGCGCGGCCGTGATGCCGCACGCGGCCGTGTAGTCATACGTGCCGAAATGCGCCGCGACGATCCGGCCGCCGCCTTCGGCGATCAGCCGAGGGAGCGCGACGCTGCCGTCCGCTGCGAAAATGGATTGCGTCGTTTCCACCATCAGCTCGAAGCGCAGCGTGCCAGCGGGCAGCTCGTGCCAGTACTCGAACGCGTCGCAGGCGGACGTCAGCGCGACGACCTGCTCCGGCGACGTGATCTTCGGGAGCGTGACGACGAAGTTCGGCGGGAGTGTCGGCAGTCGTGACAGGAACAGGTCGAAGGTCCGCAAGGCGCGGCGCTTGTGTTCGTCGTTCAGCGGCTTGATGCGGATGCCGATCGACGCCGGCAGCGTGCGCTCGGCGAGGCCCTTTGCCACTTCGTCGGCGGCCGCCACCGCGAACCGGTCCTCCTCCGGATCGGGCCGACTCCCGAAGCCGTCTTCGAAATCGATCCGGAAATCTTCGACCGGCTCGCGCGACAGCTTGTCCAGCACACGCTGGTAAATGCGGTCGGCGAACGTCTGGTCGAGCCCAAGAGCGGAAGCGAAGCTGGCCGCGTCGGGCGCATGCTCCTGCAGCGTCTTCAGCGCCAGAGCCCCGAGTTTTGGCGCAGCGTCAGCCTTGAACAGATGAGCGCCGCCGTAAACCGTGTGAACCGGCTGGCGGGCTGGCGAGTCGCCGGGGAACTCCGTGGCGACGCGGGCGTTGGCCTTGTCGAGCGCGTCCAGAATCGAGGTGAGGGCCGCGTCAGG
>Ga0066388_100000751_pt1 | contig 16448 bp, 13 predicted proteins | sample PanSoiMetaGPlot6_FD_64539 | JGI IMG/M metagenome (GOLD analysis project Ga0066388, IMG submission 64539) | Tropical forest soil microbial communities from Panama analyzed to predict greenhouse gas emissions - Panama Soil - Plot 6 (Hybrid Assembly) | ecosystem: Environmental > Terrestrial >... | reverse complement strand
AAGCTGAGAGTTTTTTGTTCCTGGGCTTGAAATCGCAGCCGAATCACATAGTTGTTGCAAAGAGGCCACATTTCAGACCCGATTTGTGGGGTTCAAAACAGGCGGGACCGTCACGCAAGAGGGGCTCATGCCGACAATCGCTCTCGTCGACGACGACCGCAATATCCTGACCTCCGTGTCGATGGCGCTCGAGGCTGAGGGCTATCGTATCATGACTTATACCGATGGCGCTTCCGCACTCGATGGGTTCAAGAGTTCGCCGCCAGATCTCGCCATTCTCGATATCAAGATGCCGCGCATGGATGGCATGGAAACGCTCCGTCGGTTACGTCAAAAGACCGACATTCCTGTGATTTTCCTGACCTCGAAGGATGAAGAGATCGACGAATTGTTCGGCCTCAAAATGGGCGCTGACGATTTCATTCGCAAACCCTTCTCGCAGCGTCTTTTGGTCGAGCGCGTCAAGGCGGTATTGCGTCGGTCCAGTCCGAAGGACGGCGCGCCTCCGAAAGAGGTCGACTCTGCCAAGGTATTGGAGCGTGGCCAGCTGCGCATGGATCCCGAACGGCATACTTGCACGTGGAAGGGCGAGCCGGTGACCCTGACGGTTACCGAATTTCTCATCCTCCAGGCACTGGCGACCCGGCCCGGCGTGGTCAAGAGTCGCAACGCGCTGATGGATGCCGCTTACGATGACCAAGTCTACGTTGACGACCGCACCATCGACAGCCACATCAAGCGCCTGCGCAAGAAATTCAAGGTGGTTGACGACGATTTCGAAATGATTGAAACGCTTTATGGCGTGGGTTATCGCTTTAAAGAATGACGAATTCTTAATGTCGCGGACGAACTGGGCGACATGACGGAACGTCCCGGCTTGCGGTAAAATCTCGGGTCAAATCAAGACCCAATGGTCAACCCGGCTGGATTGAATACGTGCTGGATCGAACTGCGGAGATTGTATCGCAGAGCGCCGAAGCCGAAAGGCCCGGCGCCGAGACTTTGCGTCCCGAGATCAAGCAGGACGGCGCCGTGCGGCGGATGGTGGGTTCGGCTTGGCAGTTCTTCGTTCTGCAAAGCTTTTCGAGCCTTACCCGCCGTATCGTCTTCCTTAATCTTGCCGGCCTGGTCGCACTGGTCACCGGCGTGCTCTATCTGTCGCAATTCCGCGCTGGCCTGATCGACGCCCGCGTGCAGAGCCTTTTGACCCAGAGCGAGATCATCGCCGGCGCAATCGCCGCATCGGCTACGGTCGATACGGATTCCATCACCATCGACCCGGAGCGATTGCTGGAATTGCAGGCCGGTGAAAGCTACGGCCCTTCTGACGATTCACTTTCCGGCATCGAATTCCCGATCAACCCGGAGCGGGTCGCGCCGGTGCTGCGTCGTCTGGTTTCGCCGACCAAGACGCGGGCGCGCATCTACGATCGCGACGGAGTTCTCATTCTTGATAGCCGCAATCTCTATGGTCGGGGTGACGTGCTCCGTTTTGATCTTCCGCCGCCGACCGCGGAAAAGCCTGGCGTTATGGAGCGCGCATTTATCGCCTTGCGACGCTGGTTCGGCCGCGGAGATCTTCCGCTCTACAATGAGCTCGGCCCGGAGAACGGCAAGGGATACCAGGAAGTCACCCAGGCCCTTAATGGCGCGCATGCCAGTATGGTGCGCGTCAACGACCGCGGCGAGGTGATCGTTTCGGTGGCGGTGCCGGTGCAACGCTTCCGCGCGGTGCGCGGTGCGTTGATGCTTTCAACACAAGGCGCCGACATCGACGACATGGTGGAGGCTGAACGACTCGCCATTGTGAAGGTGTTCTTCGTTGCCGCCGGAGTCATGGTGGTGCTTTCCATGCTGCTCGCCGGCACCATCGCTGGTCCGGTGCGTCGGCTCGCCGATGGTGCCGAACGTGTGCGACGGCGCATTCGCACGCGCGTTGAAATTCCCGACTTCACTCGTCGGCGCGATGAGATCGGTGAATTGTCGGGCGCGCTGCGCGACATGACCAATGCGCTGTATACGCGCATCGAGGCGATTGAGAGCTTTGCCGCCGATGTTGCGCACGAGCTGCGCAATCCGCTCACCTCGTTGCGCTCAGCTGTCGAAACACTTCCGCTGGCCAAGACCGAACAAAGCCGGCAGCGCCTGCTCGCCGTCATCGAACACGATGTAAAACGGCTCGATCGACTGATTTCGGACATATCAGACGCAAGCCGCCTCGATGCCGAGCTGCAGCGGCAGGAGGCCACGCCGGTCGATTTCGCCAAGCTGCTTGATGCCCTGGTGAAAGCTGCCAACGAGGTACGCACAGACGACGTCAATGTGACGCTTTCGTTCGAAGGTGGTCCGTCGTCAAATTTCAAAGTACCCGGTCACGATTCCCGCCTTGGCCAGGTGATCAGCAATCTTGTCGACAATGCGCGTTCGTTTTCGCCGCCGGGCGGAACCGTGCGGATCACCTGCCGTCGTCTCAGGAATTACGTCGAGATCGTTGTCGATGATGACGGTCCAGGTATCCGCCCCGAATCACTCGACAAGATTTTCGAGCGTTTCTATACCGACCGGCCTGAACACGGTTTTGGCCAAAATTCGGGCCTCGGCTTGTCGATCTCCAAACAGATCGTCGAAGCTCATGGCGGAGCAATTCGTGTTGAGAATCGCACGACCGTTGCGGGACGGACCGAGCAGCCGCGCGTACTTGGCGCGCGCTTCATCGTTCGCCTTCCGGCGACATGATGGCAGCTGACAATTCAACGATCCATGCCTCAGTCGTGCTTGTTGGCGCCAGGGCGGTTCTCATCCGCGGTCCAGCCGGTTCCGGCAAATCTCTGCTGGCGTGGAACCTGCTTACGGCGGCTGCAAATGGCGCCCTGCCCTTTGCGCGGTTGGTCGCGGATGACCGTGCCCATGTGGAGGCCCGATCGGGACGGCTCCTGACGCGTCCATCGCAGGCACTGGCCGGCCTGATCGAGATTCACGGTCTCGGCATTCGCCGGGTTGAGTTCGAGACGGTGGCCACGGTCGGACTGGTGGTCGATTTGGCCGCTTCCGATGGCGCCCGCCACCCCGAAAGGGAAGGCCAAATTGCCTCGATCGCCGGGGTTACGCTCCCGCGGCTCGCGGTCGCAGCCGGAATGCCGGCGCTGTCACCGGTGCTGGCCGCCCTGAAGACCCTTCCCGCGGGTCATTGACCGTCACGCGGCAGATGGGCTACCCCCGCGCCTCGACTGTTCGAAAAATTAACCATACCGGGCCTAGGATCGAATTGCCGAAAACGTACGCGCCGGGCCCTTCCCTTGACCCCATCTTTCCGCAGTGCAGCAGAACGCTTATATTGCGGGGAAAGCCCTTGCAACCGGGCCTCAGATGGGCGTGAATGTGCGCCTTTTCGTGCGGCGCAGCGTGGCGCCCGCGAGGAGTTAGGGATGATCGGCCTTGTACTGGTGACCCACGGGCGACTCGCCGTCGAGTTCCGCTCAGCGTTGGAGCACGTCGTGGGACCCCAGCGTCAGATTGAAGCGATTACAATCGGTCCTGACGACGACGTCGAACAATGCCGCAAGAACATCCTCGATGCTGTCAAGCGCGTGGATAGCGGCGAAGGGGTTGCAATCCTCACTGACATGTTTGGCGGCACACCGTCCAATCTTGCGATCTCAGTTATGAGTCAGCCCAAGGTCGAGGTGCTGGCGGGTATCAATCTACCCATGCTCATAAAGCTGGCTAAAATCAGGGAGATTTGCCCGCTCGAGGACGCTGTGGCCGCCGCACAGGAAGCCGGCCGCAAGTACTGCACAATCGCGAGCCGGGTCCTCAACGGGAAATGAGCAGCCGCGCTCCAGCGGACGACACCCCGGTCGTGCGTGAGGTGGAGATCGTCAACAAGAAAGGGCTGCACGCCCGCGCCTCCGCGAAATTCGTGCAGACTGCAGAACAATTCGACGCCGCCATCACAGTTACGCGCGGTCATGAGACCGTCGGCGGCACCTCCATCATGGGTCTGATGATGTTAGCCGCCGGCCCGGGCATCACTATTATTATCAAAGCCATCGGCAAGGACGCCGTCGTGGCGGTCGAAACCCTGTGCAATCTGGTCGCCAGTGGCTTCGGCGAAGAAGACTAGCCTCTACCGCGGCTTTCACCGTACATAAAGAAATCTTTATATATGCGTTGCAGTGAGGTCGGCAGCCTGTTATAGGCACATCCAACCCATTCATCCCGTTCGTGTCGGTAGAAGGATTGCCATGACAGCTGCCAAGCCTAAGCCCAAGACCGGCGACTACGTCGTCAAGGATATCTCGCTCGCCGCCTGGGGGCGCAACGAGATCAATATCGCCGAAACCGAGATGCCCGGCCTGATGGCAACGCGGGACGAATACGGCCCGCAGCAGCCCTTACGCGGCGCCCGTATTGCCGGCTCGCTGCATATGACCATCCAAACTGCAGTGCTGATCGAAACGCTGACGCATCTCGGTGCCGACGTCCGGTGGGCATCCTGTAACATCTATTCGACCCAGGACCACGCTGCGGCCGCGATCGCGCAGGCCGCCGTCCCGGTGTTCGCGGTCAAAGGCGAAAGCCTGAAGGACTACTGGGACTACACGCACCGTATCTTCGAGTGGCACGACGGCGGCACGCCCAACATGATCCTCGACGACGGTGGCGACGCCACGTTGCTGTTGCATCTCGGTATGCAAGCCGAAAAAGACCCGGCGGTACTCAACCACCCCGGCAACGAGGAAGAAGAAGTGTTGTTCGCCGCCATCAAGAAGCGGCTGAAGGAACAGCCCGGCTGGTACACGAAGACGGCGAAGGCGATCAAAGGCGTGACCGAAGAGACCACGACCGGCGTGCACCGGCTCTATCAGATGGCCAAGGAAGGCCGCCTGATGTTTCCGGCGATCAACGTCAACGACAGTGTTACCAAATCGAAGTTCGACAATCTCTACGGCTGCCGCGAGTCGCTGGTGGACGGCATTCGCCGCGGCACAGATGTGATGATGGCCGGCAAGGTCGCGATGGTCGCAGGTTTCGGCGATGTCGGCAAAGGCTCGGCGGCATCCCTGCGCCAGGCCGGCTGCCGCGTGATGGTGTCGGAGATCGACCCGATCTGCGCGCTACAGGCGGCGATGGAAGGCTACGAAGTACTGACCATGGAGGATGCAGCACCGCGCGCGGACATCTTCGTTACCGCTACCGGCAATGTGGACGTGATCACGCTCGACCACATGCGCAAGATGAAGCACCGCGCCATCGTCTGCAACATTGGTCACTTTGACAGTGAGATCCAGATCGCGGCGTTGCGCAACTTGAAATGGCACAACATCAAGCCGCAGGTGGATGAGGTCGAATTCCCAGACGGGAAGCGCATCATCCTGTTGTCGGAAGGCCGGCTCGTGAACCTTGGCAATGCCATGGGGCATCCGAGTTTCGTCATGTCGTCGTCCTTCACCAACCAGACGCTGGCGCAGATCGAGTTGTGGACAAATCCAGGCAAGTACAAGAACCAGGTCTACACGCTGCCCAAGCAGCTCGATGAGAAGGTCGCTCGGCTACACCTCGACAAGATCGGCGTGAATCTCACCAAGCTTTCACACAAGCAGGCGACCTATATCGGTGTTGCGCCGGACGGGCCCTACAAAGCGGATCATTACCGGTACTAGTTCTGGTCAGGACCGCGGCGGCACGACAACGATCGTGTAGCGCCGCGGCTTTCCTGCGATACCGGCAAAGTCGCGCTCGAGTTCGGTCTCAAAGAGTTTGGCCTCGGCGCCGTGGGTGGTCGCCTGACGCCCACACTCGGCGCTTTCCGCGAAACAAACCAGCACCAGTCCATTGTTGACAAGCTCGAGCGCGTTTGGCTGCAACATTCCTGTCAGAGCGCGCGGCCGATCGGCCGCAAAGGTGGTCACGCCATAGGCGAGGTCGGCATCCCCGCCCACAAAACGCAACGGCTTCGACGTTACCTGATGCCAGAGGCGCTCCACCTCCAGGGTCAGAAGCCGCCCGTGCGCGGCGGCTGGCGCGGGGCCTGCACCCTGCGCCATAATTGTGACCAACGGTGATATGATCAGCACGATCAGCGGTAGCGCCGCAGCACCGATCAGAATCCGACGCACGTCAGGTGCACGGATTATGACCGCCGGCGATGACAACAGCACCACCGGCAACAGGGAAAACGCCGGCATCGACCATAGCGACGTGATTTCGGTTCCGGTCACAAGTGCGCCAATCGCTGGCAGCAAAAGCGGGGCCCAGAACGATGCCGCCGCCAGCCGCCGTTCATCATCAGATGGCCAGATCATATCGACCCGCGAGTTCACCCGAGGCGCAGCCACAATCAGCACGATGACGATCGGAAGAGCCACGTATCCCAGCGAACCAGCCAGATAGCCGAGAATGCTGGCAAATATCGCCGTGAGCGGCACTTCAGCGTGCGCGGCTGTCACGTAGGTAAATGGCGTGAAATTGTGCTGCATGAGCCAGACGAGATGCGGCGCCAGTCCGAGCAAGCCGGCGATCGACGTGACGTATGGTGCAGGAGAAAGGATGTAAACGAGACGGCGCCGGTCGATCAGTACCGCCAGTGTCAGGCCAGCCAACAGAAAGACCGACCAATATTTGCCTAACATCGACGCGGCGGCGGCGATGCCGGCAAGCGCGGCCCACGACGCACTGCGCGTCCGGACCGAGCGTAAGAAAAACCATGTGGTCGCGGCCCATAGTGGCATCAGCACGGTATTCGTGTTGAACTTCAGCGCGTGGAAATTGAAAAACGGCACCAGCGTGAGCAGCGCAAAACCAACAATGCGCTTGTCAATATTGAGATAGTTTGCCGATAGTCGCCAAACGATCCACAGAGTGATCGCCGGCATCAGCATTGCGAGCAGGTAATAGGACCATTCTGTAACCGGAAATATGCTAAACCACAGCCATGCGACCCATGCCGTGAATGGCGGATGCTTGGGATAGCCGAGGCTGAGATCCCGCGACCACGCGACAACCTCGGTCATATCAGGATGCAGGCCCTGAGCGCTTTTCGCGACGGTACCGTAGGCGGTCCACACCAGAACATAGAGCAGGAGCGAGACGAATACGGTGCGTTCGGACCGCGAAAGTTCTTCAGCCAGCACGGCGTCCCGATGGCGTTGTTCGACGTCGACGTCAATCGCCGAGCGCTTGAGGAACCAAAACTGACGACACACGCCACGTACGCGTGTGGTGATTGCCACCGCATGATCTCCGATTGGCACCGGATCGATCCTGAGGTTTACAACGCCGGCGGGAGGGTCACAATCAAATAGCGGCGGCTGTCCCCATCGTGGCCGAGGTAGCGACGCGTCAACATCACCGTGGTGCGATGCAAGCCCGGTCGCCCGCGCGCGAACGCCTCGATCACGCGTACGCAGATTCCGTCTGCTTCCGGACAGACCAGCGCCAGGCCATCGCGGAGGATACGATCGGAATCGATCCAGGGTGCCTCAAACCTGCTCAGGCCTGGAAAGGCTGACGGTCGGTCGGCGGCGTAGAAAGCCACGCCATACGCGAGATCGTCGGGTCCGCCCACGAGCCGCAATGGTTTCGCGCTCGTTTGCGCCCATTGCTTCTCGACTTCGCTGGCCAAAAGCCGCGCGTGTTCCTGCCCATCGCGCAAACTGGAGGCGTGGATGCTAATTGCGATGAAAGGCGCAATCGGGATCATCACCAGCGGGAACAGCAGTGCCACGCACAGCACGGGCGCGCTCACCCGCCGCGTCACTTTCAGTGCTGGAGACGACAGCAATACAATCGGCAACAGCGCCCAGGATGCCAGGCTCCATAGTGAGTCGATCTTCAGACCGAATGCCACCGCCACCGGCGCCGGCAGAACAAGCTCGGTCCAGAACGCAACGGCTGTCATGCGCCGCTCGGACGTGGGAGGAAACAGCACATCCTTCAACGTGGCGGCGCTCGGCCGAATGAGCGCCAGTACCAGCAATACCGGGAACGCTACATACGCGAGGCTTGCCCCGAGATAGCTTAGCGCGGCGAGGGCGGCCACGCCATGACCCTCACCCGGATGCTGAGCGAAGGCGTAGGGGAAGGTCGGGAAATTGTTGGCAAGCAGCCAGATCCCGTGCGGCGCGACGGTGAGCGCGCCACACAGTACCGTCACATAGGGCGCCGGCGAGCGAAAATAGTCGCGGCGCCTCCGGTCAAGAATTGCGGCCAATGCCAGACCTGCCAGCAAGAAAATCGACCAGTATTTGCCCAGCATGGCGCCGCCGGCAGCGATGCCCGCGAGCGCCGCGTAGATCAAGCTGCATCGCTCGTACGAGCGCAAGAAGAACAAGGTGGTCAGCGCCCACGTCAGCGGCAAAGCGGCGTTGACGTTGAACTTCAGCGCATGAAAATTGAAGAACGGCACCAGCATGAGCATGGCGAGCGCCAGCACGCGCTTTTCGGCATTGAGGTAATCGCCGGCGAGATGCCAAACAATCCACAATGTTGTCGCCGCTACCAGCACGGCGAACAGATAATAGGACCAGTCGGCCAGCGGAAAGATCGCAAACCACAGCTTCACCATCATCGCTGCCAGCGGCGGATGCTTGGAATAGCCGAGTGCCGGTTCGCGCGCCCAGCCGACCAGTTCGGTCATGTCGACGTGCAGGTCCTGGCTCGACTTGGCGATCACCCCGTAGAGCGTCCATAGCACGACATAGCCGGCGAGCAGGGCCAGAACCGCGCGCTCGCGGCGCACAGGGTCGGTGAGCGCGTCGATCAGATGGCTGACCCAACGGGCGGGTGCATTGGAAAACGCAGTGGAAGCCATGCTGGGCCATATTGCATGCCTGAACCAGGCCGGAAAGGCCGCGTTCCGCTTGAAGGCGCGGAGGTCGAGTGTTATCTGCCGCGCCATGACGGCGTCATCGATCCAGAATATCCGCAATTTCTCCATCGTTGCGCACATCGACCACGGCAAGTCCACGCTCGCCGATCGGCTGATTCAGCTCACCGGCGCGCTGGAAGAACGCGAGATGAAGGAACAGGTGCTCGATTCCATGGATATCGAGCGCGAGCGCGGCATCACAATCAAGGCGCAAACCGTCCGGCTCAACTATAGAGCGCGCGATGGCAAGGACTATGTGCTCAACCTGATCGACACGCCCGGCCATGTCGACTTCGCCTATGAGGTCAACCGCTCGCTGGCCGCTTGCGAGGGCTCGCTGCTGGTGGTGGACGCAAGCCAGGGTGTCGAGGCGCAGACGCTCGCCAACGTTTACCAGGCTATCGACAACGGCCATGAGATCGTTCCGGTGCTCAACAAGGTCGACTTGCCTGCCGCCGAGCCCGCCAAGGTCAAGCAACAGATCGAGGATGTGATCGGGCTCGATGCCAGCAACGCCATCGAGATTTCCGCCAAGACCGGATTCAATGTACCCGAAGTGCTGGAGGCGATCGTCGCGCGGCTACCTTCCCCAAAAGGGGACCGCGATGCGCCGCTCAAGGCGCTGCTGGTCGACAGTTGGTACGACGTCTATCTGGGCGTCGTTGTGCTGGTGCGCATAGTTGATGGCGTGCTGAAAAAGGGCCAGCGCATCCGCATGATGGGTACCAACGCGGCCTATGACGTGGACCGTACCGGGGTGTTCACTCCAAAGCTGCAACCAGTCGACGAACTCGGGCCTGGCGAAATCGGCATGCTCACCGCGTCGATCAAGGAAGTGGCCGATACCCGTGTCGGCGACACAATTACCGAGGACCGCAAACCGGTCGACAAGCCCCTGCCCGGCTTTCGTCCGGCAATTCCGGTCGTGTTCTGCGGGCTGTTTCCGGTCGATGCCGCGCAATTCGAGGATTTGCGCGCAGCCATGGGCAAGCTGCGACTCAATGACGCCAGTTTCACCTACGAGATGGAAACCTCGGCGGCGCTCGGGTTTGGCTTTCGCTGCGGTTTCCTCGGCCTGCTGCATCTGGAAATCATCCAGGAACGCCTGACGCGCGAATTCAACCTTGATTTGATCGCTACTGCGCCCTCGGTGATCTACAAAATAAGAACCACCGACGGCCGCGAACTCGAAATCCACAATCCGGTCGATATGCCGGAGCCGAACCATATTGAGGAAATGCAGGAACCGTGGATCGAAGCCACGATCCTGACGCCGGACGAATATCTCGGCTCCGTGCTCAAGCTTTGTCAGGATCGCCGCGGCGAGCAGAAAGAGCTCACTTATGTCGGCAACCGCGCCATGGTCAAATACGACCTGCCGCTCAACGAGGTGGTTTTCGATTTCTACGATCGCCTCAAGTCGGTGTCGCGCGGCTACGCCTCGTTCGACTATCACCTGACCGACTACAAGCCGGCCGATCTCGTAAAATTACAGATGCTGGTCAATGGCGACCCGGTCGACGCGCTGGCCATGCTGGTTCATCGCACCCGCGCAGAATCCCGCGGCCGCGCCATGGCGGAGAAGCTGAAAGAGCTGATTCCTCCGCACATGTTCCAGGTGCCGATCCAGGCCGCCATCGGCGGCAAGATCATCGCACGCGAGACGGTGCGCGCCTTCCGCAAGGACGTCACTGCCAAATGCTACGGCGGTGACGCGACGCGCAAGCGCAAGCTTCTGGAGAAACAGAAGGAAGGCAAAAAGCGAATGCGGCAATTCGGTAAGGTCGACATTCCGCAGGAAGCTTTCATTGCGGCGTTGAAGGTAGATGTGTAGCGCACAGAAAACTCGGCGGCATGGCGGTTTTCTTATCGCAGGTGTGCTAGTATAAAGACTTCCCGACACGCGAAAACGGAACCGCCGCGCTATGCTCCCTCGAACCGCGACCCCGTTCGTTTTGTCATTGATTGTCGTCGCCGGCACTTTGGTGGCTGCCGAGCGTATTTCCGTTGCACAGACACCGGCGGCCGCCGCACCGGCGCCGCTACCCGAGCCGAAGCCGCCGATGGGCGAAAAGGAACGGGAAAAAACTCTCCCGGCAAAGCAACTTTTTGGCGAGAAGCAGTTGCCTTCGCTCGGCAAGGCCGTGGCAATCGGCTACTACCCGCGCGGCTGTCTTGCCGGCGGCGTCGATCTACCGCTCAGCGGGCCGACCTGGCAGGTCATGCGCGTGTCGCGCAACCGCTACTGGGGTCATCCGAGCCTGATCAACTTTGTGGAAAAATTTGCCAACGACGCCGCCAAGGCCACCGGTTGGAAGGGCATTCTGGTCGGCGACCTGGCGCAACCGCGCGGCGGGCCATCGCCGTCGGATCACGCCAGCCACCAGATCGGCCTCGACGTCGACATCTGGTTCATGCCCATGCCGGATCACGTGCTGAGCAAGGAAGAACGCGACACTATCGCTGCCAGCAACCTCGTTTCGGAAGACTGGAAGCATCTCAATTCGCAAACCTGGACGCCACAGCATATTGCTTTCATCAAGGCTGCAGCCCGGGAGCCCGGGGTCGAGCGCGTCCTGGTCAACGCCGTGATCAAAAAGGAATTGTGCCGGGTTCAAACCCAGAAGGATCACGCCTGGATGGCGAAGGTGCGCCCCTGGTATGGCCACCACGATCACATCCATGTGCGCCTGGCCTGCCCGACCGATTCGCCGGCTTGCCGGCCGCAGACGCCGGTGACGGGCACCGACGGGTGCAGCGCCAAGGAGCTCGACCGTTGGTTCTCGGATAAAGTGCTGGGCCCGCAGATCCACCCAACCAAGCCGGCCACACCGCCCAAGCCGGTGATGCTGGCTGATCTGCCACCGGCCTGTAAGACCGTGCTCGAAGCGCCCGACAAAAAGACGAATGTGGCGACCGACAAGCATTAGCGCAGCGCCGATGTCGAAGAGCACGACAAGTTTGAAAAAATCCGATTCGCTGGAAGTCCTCTCCGCGTTGGAACGTAAGGTTCTCTGGCTCGCGAGCTGGATGATCCATAACGCCAATCACTTGCGCGAGAGCAACGACGGTCTGAAAGTCGGCGGCCATCAGGCATCGAGCGCCTCGCTCGCAACCATTATGACAGCGCTGTATTTCGACGTGCTCCGCCCACAGGATCGCGTGGCGGTGAAGCCGCACGCAAGCCCGATTTTTCATGCCATTCAGTACCTGCTGGGCAAGCAGGCGCGGGAGCGTTTGGAAGCTTTCCGCGGCTATAAAGGCGCGCAGAGTTATCCGTCCCGCACCAAGGACGGAGATGATGTCGATTTCTCGACTGGATCTGTCGGTCTCGGCGTTGCGCAGACATTGTTCTCGTCGCTGACGCAGGATTACGTGCGCGCGCACAGCTGGGGAACGGACCGCCCGGAAGGCCGCATGGTGGCGCTGGTCGGCGATGCCGAACTCGATGAAGGCAATATATTCGAGGCCCTGCTGGAAGGCTGGAAGCAAGGGCTGCGGAATTGCTGGTGGATCATTGATTACAATCGGCAGAGCCTCGACGCAGTCGTCCGCGAAGGCCTTTGGGAGCGATACGAGCAACTGTTCACGAATTTCGGCTGGAACGTTGTCATTCTGAAGTATGGCTCGTTGCAGCAAGCCGCATTCAAAGAGCCTGGCGGTGAGACGCTGCGCCGATGGATCGACAACTGCCCAAACCAGCTTTATTCCGCGCTGGTATTCGCCGGCGGCGCAGCCTGGCGCAAGCGCCTCAACGACGAGATCGGCGATCAAGGTGACGTCAGCACGTTGATCGAAAGGCGCAGCGACGGTGAGCTCGCCGCCCTGATGAACAATCTCGGCGGGCACGACATGCCGTCCGTGCTCGAGGCATTCCACAGTGCCGATCCCGAGAAACCCACCTGCTTCATTTGTTACACGGTGAAGGGCTTTGGCCTGCCGTTTGCGGGTCACAAGGACAATCATGCCGGCCTGATGACGCCGCAGCAGATGGAGACATTTCGCCTCGCCTTGGGCATACGGCCGGGACACGAATGGGACAAGTTCGAAGGCCTGGCGATTCCGGCGGAACGCCTCCAACAGTTTCTCGACCAGGTGCCGTTCGCATCCGGTAGTGCGCGCCGCTTTAGTGCGCCCGCGCTCGACGTGCCGGACCATCTCAATGTCAACATTCAGCCGGTAATGTCCACGCAGACCGGCTTTGGCGCGATCCTCAACGAGATCGGCCGTGGCAATGACGAATTCACGCGAAGGATCGTCACGACTTCTCCAGATGTCACTGTTTCCACAAACCTTGGCCCTTGGGTCAACCGGCGCGGGCTGTTTGCGCGGCAAGCCATGGCCGACACCTTCAAGAGTGAACACATCCCATCGACCTTTAACTGGGAATTCTCGCCCGACGGCCAGCATATCGAGCTCGGCATCGCCGAGATGAATCTCTTTATTCTTTTGTCCGCCCTCGGCCTTTCGCACAGCATCAACGGCGTGCGCCTATTGCCGATTGGAACGCTCTACGATCCCTTTATCGCACGTGGTCTCGATGCGCTGAATTACGCCTGTTACCAGGATGCGAGGTTCATTCTCGTCGCAACGCCGTCGGGCATTACGCTTGCGGGCGAAGGCGGCGCACACCAGTCGATTGCAGAGCCGCTGATCGGCCTGGCGCAGGACGGGCTCGCGTCATTCGAGCCGGCCTACGTCGATGAGCTCGCAGCGATCATGGGGTGGGCATTTTCCTATATGCAAAAGGACGGAGACTCCGCACCTTCCGAAATAAACTGGCTTCGCGATGAGACCGGTGGATCGGTTTACCTGCGGCTGTCGACGCGTCCGGTGGAGCAGATCAAGCGGGACATGACGCCGGAATTGCGTCAGCAGATCGTCGATGGGGCGTATTGGCAGCGCAAACCGGGCCCGAACTGCCAGGTTGTCGTTGCCTACACCGGCGCGATGGCGCCGGAGGCAATTGAAGCCGTTGGCTTGATGGCAGAGGACCGCCGCGACGTCGGCCTGCTCGCGGTTACATCCGCCGACCGACTCAATGCGGGCTGGACCGCGGCCCAGCGTGCCCGCGAGCGCGGCCTCGTGCACGCGCGGTCGCATATCGAGCGATTACTAGCCGAGGTGCCGCCGCATTGCGGCATCGTGACCGTGCTTGACGGACATCCGGCGACCCTGGCGTGGCTTGGTGCCGTTGCAGGGCACCGCACACGCTCCTTGGGCGTCGAGCATTTCGGCCAGACCGGATCGCTCGCCGAGCTCTATCGGCATTATGGCATCGATGCCAATGCAATCGTCGCGGCGGCGCAGGCAATCGCGCCCGGCCGCCCGATCCGGCACCTCAAGGCGTTACCCTAACAGCATCGCCGGAATAATCAGAATGATGATCCAGACGATAATAGCGCACACGATTACCGCAATCGTGTAGACCAGGGCCTTGTCCGCGGCCGGTTTCATCAGCGAGTCGATGCCGGTGTACAGCAGATAGACGCTGTACAGCCCAAGAATGCTCAGAAAGGCCAACACCGGAATAAGATTGAATACGCCGGCGACCCAGGCGGCGGTCGGAGTGTAAGCCGACACCCTCATGGCGTTATCGAAATTTTTTTGCGCGCCGAATGTGCCGGCAAGAAAGTCGATGACGTAGGCGACGACAAAAACGCCGACAAATTCGAGAACGTAAGTGAGGAGAGCGGCCAGAATGCCGGCGCCGATGCCGATGCGATATCCGCCTTGGCCGATGATCGATCCGCCGATTAAAGCGCACACCGGCGGAATCGCGGCGACGATCGCTACGTAGTTCGGGAATAGATACCCGGCATTGCCAGGTTCCCGCCCGATCGCCGGCCATTCCGCTTTCGGTTGCAGCAGAATTCCCTTAACCCGCTCCACGAGATTCATGACACCCCTCCATTCATCCCCGATTTGACTACAGACGCTTTTGATCCTCCAGAATCATTGCCGCACCTTTTTCCGCGATCATCATGGTCGGCGAATTGGTGTTGCCGGACGTGATCGACGGCATTACAGATGCGTCGGCCACACGCAATCGGTCAATGCCGATCACCCGCAGGCGCGCGTCGACCACCGCGCGCGAATCGTCGTCTCGTCCCATGCGTGCGGTTCCGACCGGATGAAAAATAGTCGTGCCGATATCGCCCGCCGCTCTGACGAGACCAGTTTCATCATCGCCCACCGAGGCGCCCGGTAAATACTCGATTGGGGAATATTTTTGCAGCGCCGGCTGGGCCACGATCTGGCGCGTTATTCGGATTGAATCGGCGGCCACGCGTCGATCCTCGGGCGTTGCAAGATAATTTGGCCCGATGGCCGGCGCCTGCGACGGATCTTTTGATTTAAGCGTAAGCGCACCACGGCTGGTCGGCCTGACATTGGTGACGCTAGCGGTGAAAGCGGGGAACGCGTGCAGCGGTTCGCCGAACTTATCCAGCGAAAGCGGCTGGATATGATACTGAAGATTGGCGCGATCTTGCGTCCGGTCCGATTTGGTAAAGGCGCCGAGTGTTGACGGCGCCATCGTCAGCGGGCCGCGGCGGCGCAGCACGTAATCGAGGCCCATGCCGAGCCGCCGGAACAGCGAGGCGTAAGTCTCGTTGAGTGTCTTCACTCCCGATACCTTGAAGATCATGCGGAGCTGCAAGTGGTCGTGCAGATTGGCGCCCACACCGGGTTTGTCGAGTACGATCGGGATACCGAATTGTGTCAGCTGCGGCGCCGGACCGATACCGGAAAGCAACATGATGTGCGGCGAGCCGATGGAACCGGCTGCGAGAATGACTTCCCCGCGACAGCGCGCGCTGCGCAGCTCCCCGTTCTGCCGCCAGCGCACACCAGCCACCCGTTTACCGCTGAGTTCCAGCGTTTCCACGAGGCAACCGGTTTCAAGTTGAAGATTTTTCCGCTGCAGCACGGGTTTCAGAAATCCGCGCGCCGCCGACCAGCGGCGGCCACGTTTCTGGTTGACGTGAAAATAGCAAATCCCTTCGTTGTTACCGGTGTTGAAATCCTCAATTGTCGGAATACCGTATTGATTTGCCGCCGCGCGAAATGCCTCGAGGATTTCCCAGCTCACGCGCGGATATTCGACCCGCCACTCGCCGCCCGTCGCGTGGTGCTCGCTCTTGAGAAAATGGTCGACGTGTTTGCGAAAATAAGGCCGCACATCGCCCCACGACCAACCCGGCAAACCGAGCTGGCGCCAATGGTCGTAGTCACCGGCCTGGCCCAGCATGTAGATCATTGCGTTGATGGCCGATGAGCCACCGATGACCTTGCCGCGCGGATAATTCAGGGTCCGGCCATTGAGACCTGGCTCTGGCTCGGTTTTGAACATCCAATCGGAGCGCGGATTGCCGATCGCAAACAGATAGCCGACCGGGATGTGAAACCAGATCCAGTTGTCTTTGCCACCGGCTTCGAGCAACAGCACACGCTTTGTGGAATCGGCTGACAATCGGTTGGCGAGCACGCAGCCGGCCGAACCCGCACCCACAACGATATAGTCGAACTCCCCTTCGACGACTGACGCGGCCACAATACCCTCCGCTGGGCAACTGGA
>Ga0066388_100000750_pt1 | contig 16450 bp, 18 predicted proteins | sample PanSoiMetaGPlot6_FD_64539 | JGI IMG/M metagenome (GOLD analysis project Ga0066388, IMG submission 64539) | Tropical forest soil microbial communities from Panama analyzed to predict greenhouse gas emissions - Panama Soil - Plot 6 (Hybrid Assembly) | ecosystem: Environmental > Terrestrial >... | reverse complement strand
CCTGGAAACCCGATGACTGCAAGCGGCCTGAGCGCTGGCTGTGACAAACTCGGAGTCAAAGCCGCGGAAATCTGGTCCATTCTCACTGTTGAAACGTTGGGCTGCGGTTTTCTGCCCGATCGCCGTCCACAAATCCTCTTTGAGCGCCACGTGTTTCGCAAGGAAACGAACGGCGCCTTCGATGCCGTCGCCCCAGACCTGAGCAATCCCGCTCCTGGCGGCTACGGCGCCCGCGGCGCCTTTCAATACCAGCGCCTCGTCCGCGCCATTCAGCTTAATCGCGCGGCGGCTCTTCGCAGCACCTCCTGGGGGATCGGCCAAATCATGGGTTTCAACGCCCAAACCGCAGGCTTCGCCGACACCGAATCCATGGTGGCAGCCATGGTCCAGTCCGAAGATCAACAAATCGCCGGCATGATCGCCTTTCTTCAAGAAAACAACCTGGACCAGTTCCTGCGCACCCATGATTGGTCCAGCTTTGCTCGCGCTTACAACGGCCCCAACTTCGCCATCAATCAATATGACGTGCGCCTCGCCTCCGCCTTCCAAAAATTCTCAACGGGCCTTCTTCCCGACCTCACGGTTCGTGCAGCGCAGGCCATTCTGACTTTTCTCGGCTTTCAGCCCGGCCCTGTTGATGGCGTTATGGGCCGCATTACTCGCTCCGAACTGACGGAGTTCCAATCCCAGCGAGGCGTTTCCGCGACCGGCAATCTCGACGATGTGACGCTGCAGACCCTGCAGGCTGCACTTGTCCAAACGCCCGCCGCGCCCCAGATCTCCGGCGCCGCTGCCGTCGCCGCCAATTAGGCACTTCTTCTTTTCTTCGGATGAAATGCGTCTGGTGCCGCTCCGGACAGCTAATAACCGTTACGCGTGCTGCCAAATGCTCAGCTTCGTTTTGACGCAAAATCACTGGGTATACAAACGGGAGGGGAACCATGCTGAAACGCCGTTCTGCTTGTTGCGCCTGTTTCGCAATCCTGCTTGTCCTTGGTGGATGCAAATCATCTGCTTCAGATTCTTCGGCTGCTAAAGATAAGCAAAAGATTTATTCCATGACCGATGTGGACAACGAAATGAAGGAAGCACGCGTAACGCTCCAAAGTTCCCGCGACGAAGTGCGTGCCTTTTTCAAATCCCATCCGAAGTATCAGGTCTGCCAGGACACCGAGTACATGCTCGTCGCCAGAATGAGGAATAGCAAGGTTGATCCTCATGCTTCGGACCAGTACATTGTTGCCGCATATCAGCCGGACGGGAAAGTCTCTAATCTCGAAGTCGGTCCTCCCGAGTTTTCCGTCGCAAACCTTCCCAGCTACTGCCACTGAAACGTTCTCTGTCCAAACAGCGTAGAATGGGCGGGATGAGAACCTATTTCGCAACTCTCGAGAACACTCCCGTCGGCGCGCTGCGCCTCGTTGGCAGCGAAATGGGCTTAAGCATGGTGTGGTTTCTCCGGGGCAGCAAACGACAGGAGCCAAATCCTGATTGGAAAGAAGACGCCGCCTTCTTCATGGATGTTCGACGCCAGCTTGACGAATATTTCGCCGGCGCGCTCCGCGAATTTGACATTCCTCTTGTTTTCGAAGGCACTAGTTTTCAGAAGCGTGTGTGGAAGAGGCTCCAAGCCATTCCATATGGCGAAACGATTTCTTACGGCGAACTCGCCAAAAAAATTGGCGATCCCAAAGCCGTTCGCGCCGTCGGCGCCGCCAACGGCCAAAACCCCATCCCCATTATCGTTCCGTGCCACCGCGTCATCGGCAGCAACGGCAGCCTCACTGGTTTCGGTGGCGGCCTCGAGAACAAACGCAAGCTCCTCGAACTCGAGCGCGGCCAGCGCACTTTGGTCTAAATCTTCTGCCTCTTCCAATACCCGCGCTTAAACAAAATGATACTCACGGCCGCCATCGAAGCTTCTGCGACCACCACCGACCAATACACTCCTTGCGCCTGCATGCTCGTATGAAGCGCCAGAAAATACGCCAGCGGAATCTCCAGCATCCAGAATGCAAAGAAATTCACAATCGTCGGCGTCACCGTATCGCCCGCGCCATTGAACGACTGCAGCATCACCATCGCATACGCATAGCCAATGTTTCCGTAACTAAAAATGCGCAGCGCGGATGCCGCCAACGGCAAAACCACGGGATCGTTCGTGAATAGCCGTACCGTCTGGTCCGCAAAGAAAATAAAAAACACGCCTACAACTCCAAGGAAAATCATGTTGTACAAACCCGTGCGCCAGACGGACTTCTCCGCCCGCTCTGGCTGTTTCGCGCCGAGGTTTTGTCCAACCAGGGTGGCCGCGGCGTTGCTCAGTCCCCACGACGGCAAAATCACGAAAATCAAAATTCGAATCGCAATCGTGTAGCCCGCAAGGGCGGCTGAGCCGAATACGCTCACAATTCGCACAAGCCCAATCCAGCTTGTGTGCGCAATCGCAAATTGCAGGATTCCCGTAAGCGAAACGCGCAGCAGCTTGAACAGTACGCCGAAATTCACGTGAATCTGCTCGCGCAGAATCCGGATTCGCTCCGTTCCACGTAGCAGCCTATAGAACTGGTATAGAACGCCGATACTGCGTCCCGTGAACGTCGCCAGTGCCGCACCCGTCACGCCGAGCTTCGGAAACGGCCCCAGTCCAAAAATCAGGCACGGATCGAGAATCAAATTGATGATGTTCGAAACCCAAAGCAGCCGCATCGCAATCGCCGCGTCGCCCGCTCCGCGAAAAATGGCGTTGTTCAGAAACAGCAACAGAATCGCGCCGCTCCCGCCCAGTGCAATGCGGGCGTACCCGGAGCCAACCTTCACAATTTCGGGCGATGCACCCATCAAGTGCAGCAGATTCGGCGCGAAAATCAGGCTGGGAATTCCAATGAGCAGTGAAACACTCAGCCCAATCACGATCGCCTGAACCCCGGCGACGGCTGCCGCCTGTGGATCTTTCTCCCCAATTCGCCTGGCCACCATCGCGGTCGTCGAAAGACTCAGGCCCAGCCCAACCGCAAACACGAGTGCTAGAAGAGATTCCGTGAGACCCACAGTTGCGACTGCATTTGGCCCTAGTCGCCCGACCCAGAACACATCCACTACCGCGAACAGAGACTCCAGCACCATCTCCAACACCATCGGAATCGCCAGCAAAATAATCGCGCGATTCAGATTGCCGGTCGTGAAGTCCTGGTGCGATCCCCGCAGCGCTTCGCGTATGGAAGTCCAATACGAAGGTAGGGGAACAACCATCGTTTCATTTGGCGTGGCCATAAAACCGTACATGCTTTCTGCGTGAGCGCAAACGCCCGCGCGGTTGGAAAATCGACTATAGAGAAAAACGGGGGAGAAAGGGAACCGCTACTTAAGCGGTTAAAGCGTAACAGCGACAGAGATGAGAGCGAGGAACATATTTCACCGTCGGCCCATAGGAATTCAGCCTTGCCAAGCATTCTACATAGTAGGCAGCGCTTGCGCTACAACAATATGGCGGTCACTCTGCGCCGAACGCGGAGGCATGTGTAGCGCCCGCTTTCTGAAGCGGGCCTTTCTGGCACCCGCCTGCCAGGCAGCCTAATACCTCCACGACCTCAAATCCGCTCCAGGCGGCGCCGTCTTCGCCATTCGCTCCAAGATTTTCGGTAAATATTGAGTGTTGTAATGGAGTCGCGACAAGTAATTCGGCAAATTTGGATCGCCGTTCCAGCAATGTTCCGCCTTATCTCCGTATTTCACTTCGCCGTCGTACGGTGGATTCTTGGTGGTTTTTAAAAAATCTTCCAGCAAATACACCGCGTCGTTCAGCATGTAGTTGTCCGCGCTGCCGACGTAAATGTGCAGCTTGCCTTGCAGTTTCGGCCCAAGCGTCGCCCAATCCCTCTGCAAAATCGCGCTCAAGTCGTAGTGTTCCTTCCAATATTCCGCGACTTTGTGATCAATTTCGCCTGTCTCCTTGTCAAAAATCTGCTGCGGATAGCCGTCGGCGCCGACAGGCCCGTAAACCGCCTGCCAGATATCAAACTGCTCGCCGGAACGCGCGTGTGTTCCCAGCGCCAGCTCATATTGATTTACCGACTCCGTCGTAGCCAGCGTCTGGCCCAGATAATTTCGGTAAGACGGCTGCGCCATCTTCGTATGCGGCCCCTGCAAATAAAACGCATTCTTATCCGCATACAGATTGATGTTTGTATATGCGCGAAAATCCACAGGATCCGGACACGCGACGAACGCCCCGTTGTAATGATCTGGATAAAACATCTGCACGGCCAGTGATTCCCACCCGCCTGTTGAGCCTCCGTACACAAATCGGGCCCAGCCTTGTCCTATCGCACGAAATTGTTTTTCGAGGGCGGGAATGAGTTCGGTTTCGATGGCTTCGCCGTACGGGCCGAGGTTGGCGGAGTCCACGGCGTAGGAATCGTCATAGTAAGGATTGGCGTGATTGATTTGCGCCACGAGGTACCGGGGGAAGCCTTTCGAAATCCATGTCTGGTAGAACTTGTATTCCTCTTCCTGCTGAATCCGGTTGTAGCCGGAAATGTGAAACCGCTCCGAATAGTCCGGCTTCAAATTCGGATCCGGCGGTTCCATCCGCAATCCCTCAAAATCGTGATTGAAGTGGTCCTCGGAAATCATTAGCGGGAATCGCGCGTTCGGATGTTCGTCAAATCCATCAGGCACAAGCACATTCGCGCTCAAGAACATCGGCCTGCCCCAGAATTTCGTCAGCAGCTGGGATTGAATCTTCAAATGCCGGACGTATTTCGTATCCTTTGGGTCAGGAATCGGCGGAATCTCTTGGTCCAATGAAATCGAAAGTTTCGTCGAAGAGTTGACGACAATTTTCTGTGGTTTGCTGTAAAGGTTCCCAGGCGCCAGATTCCAGTGCTGGCCTTCACCACGATCCATGGGGAGTTTGACGGTATGACCATCGGCGCGATGAAAAGTTTCGTACCGGTGAAGAAGGGCTTGGACGCAGTATTCGCCGGGTTTGAGATCGCGGAGATAGCGGACCGGATAGCCGAATACGTTGGCGTCAGTGACGGCGATGGATTGGCCGGGCTGCATTTGGTCTACATCAACGCCAAAGACGATTTGTGTTTTGTAGGAGAGGCTGATTTGGTTGCGCGGCTCGGCAGAGGGATCCGTGGAAAGCAAGAGGAGGAGGCGGCCATCGAGAGGGGCAGCGCTGCGCTCCTTTGGAAAGGAGATGGAAAATTGCGGTGTTTGGGCCGTAGCCGTGAGAGCACTAACAAAGCAGACGCACACAACTAATAAGAACTGAGCAGAGAGTCCAACTGGACGACGCATGAAGGCTCCAGAAATTGGAATTAACGCAAGCCGACGCATGATACAGCGAATGTGAGATAGTGTTCGCGAAAAATTGGTGTCGGAGGGCCCGGTTTCTGAAGCGGGCCGCTTTCGAATGAAAAGGGCAAATCATCAATGGCAAATCGGTCAAAAGTGAAGTGGGGTGTGCTTGGCGTGGCCTCCATTGCCACGCGCAAGGTGATTCCTGGGATGAAAAAAGGCGAATGGAGTGAAGTGACGGCAATTGCGTCGCGCGATTTGAAAAAAGCGGAAGAAGCCGCAAAGCATTTGGGAATCCCCAAAGCCTACGGTTCATACGAAGAATTGCTCGCCGACAAAGAAGTCGAAACAATCTACAACCCGCTGCCGAATCACTTGCATGTTCCCTGGTCCATCAAAGCCGCCGAAACTGGGAAGCACGTCCTGTGCGAAAAGCCCATTGCCCTGAATGCAAAAGAAGCGGAAACACTGCGCGAAGCCCGCGATCGCTACAAAGTGAAAATCGGCGAAGCGTTCATGGTGAAAACGTATCCCCAGTGGTTGCGTGTACGCGAATTGGTACGCCAGGGCCGTATCGGCGAACTAAAATCCGTGGTCACCGTCTTCAGTTATTTCAACCACGATGAAAACAATGTCCGCCACAAAGTGGAATGGGGTGGCGGCGGTCTTCTCGATATTGGCTGCTACCCGATCACACTTTCGCGCTGGTTCTATGGCGAGGAACCAGGACGCGTGACGGGGACCCTCGAAAAGGATCCCGAATTCGGCACGGACCGTCTCTCTTCAGCAATTCTCGAATTTTCGGGCGGCCATTCCATCTTCACCGCAGGAACACAAACAAACTATTTTCAGCGAATGACGCTGCTCGGCACTATAGGCCGCATTGATGTGGAAATTCCGTTCAATGCGCCGGTTGATCGTCCGTTGCTGCTGACCATTTCCAACGGAATGGAATTCACCGGTGGCACCAGCATCGTCGAAATGATTCCGCCTGCGGACCAATACGCGATTCAAGGGGACGCATTTTCTAAAGCGATCCGCGAAAACACTGAAGTCCCAGTTCCACTCGAAGACGCGATTGCTAACATGAGAGTCATTGACGCAATCTTCCGCTCTGCATCCAGCGGCAAATGGGAAATGCCCTGACCGTTGAAAGAACTCGTTTTACGTAGCAAATGCGATTTCGTAGTGACGGACGCGACGGTCGTAATCGCTGAGGAGCGCAGCAGCTTCTGGCGCGACAACCGCAGCCTCGCGATCCGGATGTGCGAAGGCGGCAATCGCAGCAAGATCCTTCCACACTGTGGTGACGACAATCTCAATCTCGTCGCTCGCGGCCTGGCGCGTAAAAAGTTCCGCGCGTATAAAGCCTTGAATCGAGCTCAGTTCCGGAAACACATTTTCCGACAGATGTATTTTGTAAGCGTCCAACTTTTGCGAGGTCGTACGCGCAGACCACATTCGAGCAATCATTCGGTTCCTTCCTTCGTTGTGGACAAAACGCCCGTTATTGCCTGTATGATTTCCTCAAATCGCTCGCCGTTTTGTCCAGGAGCACGGTTTGAAAGCTGCTTATTGCGTGCCGTTTGCGTGCGTTGTCGCACTGCTTTTGGGGGCAGCTCCTTTTCCTGCGCAAACGCAAAAGTCTGATGAAGTCTCCTTTTCAGACGTGACTGCCAGAGCTGGAATTCAATTTACGCATTTTCGGGGCAACAAGGGAATTGCCATCAACCTGGAAGAATTTGGCCCGGGCGTATGCGCCGCCGATTTTGACGGTGATGGTTGGCAGGACATCTATTTTGTGAATGGCCGCGATCGCTACGGCCGTGGAATTAATGTTCGCAATGCACTTTATCGGAACAATCGCGATGGCACCTTTACCGACGTGACCCAGAGCGCGGGAGTTCCCGGCACCGGTTACGGGCTCGGCTGCGTCTGGGGCGATTACGACAACGACGGGTTCCCCGATCTGTACGTGACCCAGTTCGGAAAAAATGCCCTCTATCGCAACAACGGCGACGGAACTTTCACCGATGTAACCGATAAAGCGGGTGTCGGCGCGCTCGAAATCGGAAATTTTCACGCGGGCGCCACTTTTGTTGATTATGACCGCGACGGGAAACTCGATCTTTATGTCGGCACGTACGTGACGATGGATCCGGACACGCAGCGCTACTGCAACATCATCACCGTGCTTTCAAGCTGCCCGCCCAACGCTTACAAAGGCAGTCCAAACGCGCTTTACCACAACAACGGCGACGGAACCTTCACGAACGTAACCAAGTCCGCGAAGATCTACGAACCCGAAGGGAAAACGCTTTCCGTCGGCGCCGCCGATTTCGACAACGACGGCTGGCCAGATATTTTCATCGCCAATGACGGTATCCGCGCATTCCTTTTTCATAATTTGCATAATGGCACTTTTGAAGAAACCGCTGCGCTGGCTGGAATGGCTTACAACCAGTTCGGCCAGCCAATGGGCGCGATGTGCATTTCGCTCGGCGACTACAACAACGACGGGTTCCTCGACCTGTACATTTCCGACTTTCAAGGAAGCTCCGACCATCTCTGGCGCAATGAAGGAAAAGGATTTTTCACCGAAGTCAGCGACCAGGCCGGCATAACTTTGCCTACGCGAAATGTGCTGAGTTTTGGCGGCGGCTTCATTGATTACGACAACGACGGCTGGCTCGATATCTTCATCGCAAACGGTCATGTTTACCCGGAGATTGAGCAGGTTTCCGCCGAAACGAAATACAAACAGCGGAACACAATTTTTCGCAACCAGCGCAACGGAAAATTTCTTGAAACTTCCGCGGCGGCGGGAATTGCGGTTCTGCCTCCGCGGGTGGGCCGTGGAGTGGCGTTCCTGGATTTCGATAACGACGGCGCGGTGGATGTTCTCGTCGCGAATAATGACGATCCACCGACGCTGCTTCACAATAGCGGAAGTGGAAACCACTTCCTAAATCTCAAGCTTGCCGGAACGAAAAGCAATCGTGATGCGATGGGCGCCCGCATCCACATCGTGGCCGGGGGAATTTCCCAGATTCGGGAAATTGCCGGCGGCGGAAGTTATCTCTCGCAGAGCGAACTTCGGGCGAATTTCGGTTTGGGTTCCGCGACACGCGCCGACCTCGTGGAGGTTTCCTGGCCAAGCGGACTCAAGCAAACTTTCAAGAATGTCGAAGCCGACAAATTCTGGCTCATTGTGGAGGGCAACTCGGAAATCGCACACCAGGCAATTAAACCGAAGTGATTCGCTCCATCAGCCCTGCTCAGAAAAGTTAGCTGCAGCCCCCGGCGATGGACGGAACCAGCAGAACGCGGTCGCCGTCCTTGAGCGTGCAGGTTTCGCCGCCGAGGAAGCGAATATCCTCTTCGTTGAGATAAACGTTCAGGAATTGGCGAATTTGCCCCTGATCGTCGCGGACATGCTTTCCCAACCCGGGGAACTGATTCGTCAGCACGTTCAGCGCTTCGGCGACAGTCGTTGCGCTACAGGAATATTTCGGCGAGCCATCGGTGAATTTGCGGAACGCCGTGGGAATTTCGATTGTTACGGACATGCTTTTCTTCTCCTAGGAATAAAATCAGACTCTTGCAACAGCAGCGGAAGTAGCGAGCTGCGCATCAAGATATGCCTCGAAAGCCTCTAGCCGCGGAGCAATTGCTTCCGTCGCTGGATATTCCGAGGTAATAGCGTCGGTGGTCTTGAGGCCGTTACCGGTGACGCAGACGACGGTCGTTTCGTTTGCTCCGATGCGGCCTTCTCTGACTAGTTTTTGCGCGACGCCGACGGTAACACCTGCAGCAGTTTCTCCGAAGATACCTTCGGTTTCGCCGAGAAGTTGAATCGCTTCCACTATTTCAGGATCAGAGACGTCCTCCGCCCAACCGCCGGAGCCGCGAATCTCTTTCATCGCGTAGGGGCCGTCAGCGGGATTGCCGATGGCGAGCGAGCGAGCGATGGTCTGCGGCTTTTGCGGTTCGAAGCGTGCAAGGTTGCGCTTGACGCCATCGGAAATGGGCGAGCAGCCAGTGGCCTGCGCCCCAAAAAACTTCACCGGCTTCTCTTTGACCCAGCCCAGAAGAACGAGTTCGCGGAAGGCCTTTGCGATTTTGGTGATGAGCGAGCCGCCGGCCATGGGGACAACGATGTTGTCGGGAAGCGTCCAGCCGAGTTGTTCGGAAATCTCGTAACCGTGCGTCTTGGAGCCTTCGGCGTAGTACGGCCGCAGATTCACATTTACAAGGCCCCACTGAAATCGGTCTGCAATTTGCGCGCAGAGTCGGTTGACATGGTCATAGTTTCCGTTGATACGCACGATGCGCGCGCCGTACACGGCCGTATTGAGAATTTTTGCCGGTTCGAGATCCGCAGGGATGAAAACGCAGGCGTCGAAGCCTTGCTGCGCGGATTGCGCTGCCACTGCATTCGCGAGATTCCCGGTGGAAGAGCAGCCGACGGTCTTGAACTCAAAACGGCGCGCGGCCGCAAGAGCAGTGGCGACGACGCGATCCTTGAAGGAAAGAGACGGATAACACACAGCATCGTTTTTGACATAGAGATTCTGCAGCCCCCACTTCTTGGCGAGGTGGCGCGCAGGAACGAGCGGCGTCCCGCCGACCGAATTCGGCGTCGCGAAATTTTCGGGGAGGGGAAGAAGCTCCAAATAGCGCCACATGTTGAAGTCGCGCGAGGCGAGGTTTTCTTTGCGCGCGACTTTCTTGAGGGCTTCGTAGTCGTAAGCGATTTCGAGCGGGGAGAAACATTCCTCGCAGAAAGGTTTGGCGGTGTTGCCCCAGAGTTTTCCACATTCGCGACAGCGGAGTTGATATGCCTCAGACATTTGCTTCCTCTCGAAACTGGTGTGCCGAACTAAAACCCCGTGACTACAAAAACAAGGCGGCATTGGCGTAGTAAGCGGAAAGGGCAGCAGGGAGGGGAAATAAAAAGCCCTCCGTGCCAAAGAGTGCAAGGAGGGTCTCAGAAAACTCTGGGAAACTCGAACAGCTCTTTAGCAGTTTTTTACGTGGAGCAAGTTGCCCTAAATCGCCACGTGCGCCGCAACCGCGGCTAAAGAAAGTTTGGGGGAACCGCCTGGAATTGTCAAGCAGCTTGACGGGCGGATTACCGAGGGCGTGCGGCTGCCCTGGCCGTTGTTCAGTCCAACCCAGAATCCCACGAAAAAAGAAGAATCAGTAGGCCTCCTGCCGTCATCCAAGCTTCAGCGAAGCGTGCGATTTGGCAAAAGACCAGCACGAAGGAAAGAAAATATGGCAAGCGAGAGCGTTCTAGCGAAGATTCCGGCAGGTGATCCCTCGGCAAGTCCTTGGGAAGTTGCGTTGAGCAAACTGCGGGAATGGGATCCACTGTGGGCCGAAAACTGCCTGAAGGTGACGACGAGCCCCCGGACAGACGGGATCTTGTCGCCGAAATTCGTTGAATTGATCGGTGTTGGTCTGAATGCTTCCCGCACGAGCCTGAACCCAGAAGGCACGCGCCGTCACATTCGAGACGCAATTGCGGCCGGCGCCACGCGCAGCGAAATCGTGTTCGTTCTCAAGTGTGCGGCCGTCATGTCCATTCAATCCAGCAGCTTCAACGCTCCTATTCTCGTTGAGGAAGCCAGCTTGGGCAGCCTGGAAGAATTCAGCGCAATTCGGAAAAAGCGCTTGGCAAAGGCGGGAAAAGAGACTCCGGCAGTGGAAAAGATGAAGGCAATTGGACACTGGAGGGAAGAATGGGACGCCATCCTCTTTCTTGACCCAATGTGGACCGATCAATACATGGCCCTGTGCGCGCCGCTCTACACCGAGAATGTTTTTCCCCGTAAAGAGATGGAACTCCTGCTCGTCGCTTTTGACGCTGCTTTCGTGCACATTTACGGTCCCGGAACACGCAGCCATATCAAGAATGCGTTCAAGGCGGGCGCGACGGTGGAAGAGATCATGGAAGTTCTGAAGATTGGCGTAGTCCAGGGAATGCAGTCTTGTAGCCTTGGCGCGACGATTCTGGCCGAAGAGCTCGAGCGCGCGGCGGCGAGCGGCCACAAAGTGGCATAGGCCCACAGCGATTCTGCCAAGTAACTAAAGTGCGGCAGCTTCCTTCGGCAGGGCGAAGAAGAAGGTCGCGCCGTGGCCCGGGCGGCTTTCCGCCCAGATATGGCCTCCGTAGCGTACGATGATTTTTTGCACTGTGGCCAGTCCCACGCCAGTGCCGGGGAACTCCTCCTGTTTGTGCAAGCGCTCAAACGCGTCAAACATCTTCGTAGCATTTTCCATTGAAAAACCTGCACCATTGTCTCGGACAAAGAAAGTTGCCGTTTCGCTCCGATCCGCCGCAAGGCCGAACTCGATGCGTGCATTCGGAATCTTTGAAGTAAGTTTCCAGGCATTGCTTGAAGAGATTCGCAAATACTGCACGAAGCAGAACGCGAATCTCCGAAAGCGCGCAGATCCTGATGAATTACGAGTTCCGCGGTGCAAGCACCAGCCCCACGATACAAAGGGGTGGAAAAGGGTCGTCTTTGATAGTTGCGGAGGCCAAAAAAAGAGCTTGACAGAGAGGTGTTATAGTGTACTACTACACTACAGAAGGGGTCGGCCTCCGCTCCCGGGTGAACGCGCGCACTCCATTAACGGGGCAGACACCAGCAAAGTTGCTCGAAGGAGAATAAAAATGAATAGCTTTCGCCGATTGATCTCTGTGGCCGTTTGGATGTCGCTTTCCGTCGCCGTGATGAGCGTAACTTTTGCTCAAACGGCGACGCAAAAAACCGACGTGCAAAAGTCTGATGCCCAAAAATCGTTTGACGCCATGAAAAAGCTCGAGGGGAACTGGAATGGTCATGTGGTCGTGGCCGAGCATCCGGAAATGAACAACATGACAGGGCACATTTCGTTTCGAGTGACTTCCATGGGGAACGCACTCGTCCACGAGATGAGCGGGGAAGGAAGGCCGGATCACCCACTCACCATGTTCTATCTGGATGGGGATAAGCTCACGCTGGTTCACTACTGTGACGCGGGCAACAGGCCACGTATGGTGGCCAAAACCTCAAACGACGAAAAGACCGTGGAATTCGACTTTGTCGACGTCTCCGGCAGCAATAACTATGGACACATGCATCATGCGTTGTTCACCTTCATCGATGCCGACCACCACACCGAGGATTGGACGTACATGGAGCCGGGTGACAAGCCGGTACACGCACACATGGAACTGACGCGGGCGAAGTAACTTCACTCTCTGCCAATTCTAAGGACAGAAAGGAATTCCCATGGGCACAGCCACTGTTTCACAAACCGGCGTATCTTCGAGACCAGTTGCAAGCGAACTTTCGCTGCTCCGGTTGTACACACTACGAGTCGCTTACCTCATTATGGCGGGCGGTTTGGGTGTGTTCATCTGGCCCTCCGTAATTCGTCATAGTAATGACTACGCGACAGCGCACGGAGCAGAGGTGGCGATGCTAGCTGGATTGGGAGCCGTTGCCGCACTGGGAATTCGCTATCCCGTTCAGATGTTGCCTGTGTTGGTGTTCGAAGTGGTCTGGAAGGCAATCTATCTCATCGCATTTGCCTATCCGGCGTGGTCGGCGCATCAGGTTACTCCGGTGATGGCGGAAGACATCAAAGCGGTTTCCATGGTGGTGATCCTGCTTCCGCTGATTCCGTGGCGCTACGTCTTCACTCAGTACGCGATGAAGCGTGGCGATCGTTGGAAATAAGCCGCGGCGAGGGTTCGTGGAGAGGAACTGGGACCGGGAATGACTAGTGAATGGAACGACAGCCAGCCGATTTATCGCCAGCTCCGCGATCGCGTGGTGGCGATGATTCTGGATGGGGTGCTGAGGGAAGGTGATCCGCTGCCATCGGTAAGAACGGTGGCGGCGGATTACCGCGTGAATCCACTCACGGTTCTGAAGGGATATCAGGAATTGGTGGATGAAGAATTGGTGGAGAGCAAACGTGGATTGGGGATGTTCGTACGAGTGGGAGCGAGAGAGCTTTTGCTGAAGAACGAACGAAAGAATTTTCTGAAGGAACAGTGGCCGCAGATTTACGCGACGATCCAGCGGCTGGGACTGAAGCCGGAAGAACTGCTGAATGGAGCAGGGGAACAAAAACCGGGAAAGAAGAAAGAGGAGGAACGCTGACGCCATGGCATGCATAGAAGCGCGCGGTCTGCGCAAGTCGTATGGGACGACAGTGGCTCTCGACGGTGTGGATTTGCGAGTGGAAGAGGGACGCATCCTGGGCTTGATCGGGCCAAATGGTGCGGGAAAGACGACGGCTCTCAACGCGATTCTTGGGCTGACTCCCTACCAAGGTGAACTAAAAGTGCTGGGCCTTGATCCCTGGGCCGTGCGGGATCAGCTGATGCGCGACGTTTGCTTTATTTCGGATGTCGCCGTGTTGCCGCGGTGGATGCGCGTTTGGCAGGCGGTGGAATTTTTGGCGGGCGTGCACCCGCGATTCGATCGCGCCAAAGCGGAAGGCTTTCTGGCGAAGACCACCATCAGGAACACTAACAAGGTGAAGGAACTGTCAAAAGGCATGGTAGTGCAGCTGCATCTGGCTCTGGTAATGGCGATAGATGCGAAATTGCTGGTGCTGGATGAACCGACTTTGGGACTGGACATTTTGTATCGCAAGCAGTTCTACGATTCGCTGCTGAACGACTACTTCGATGGTAGCCGGACGATTCTGATGACGACGCATCAAGTGGAAGAAATTCAGAACGTGTTGACCGACCTGATGTTCATTGATCGCGGGCGCATCGTGCTGAGCTGCAGCATGGAGGAGTTTGAGACGCGGTACGCGGAAGTGGCGGTAAATCCCGAGAAATTGGATGCTGCGAGAGCCCTGAAGCCGATGCACGAGCGGCAACTGTTTGCGAGAAGCGTTCTGTTGTTTGACGGAGTCGACCGTAAACAGCTTGCGGCGCTCGGCGAAGTGCGAACGCCAAGCATCGCGGATTTGTTCGTGGCGGTAATGACCAAGCAGAACGGTGCGGGAGGAGCGCGATGAATTCCGAAGCGAATGTCGCACCGCAGAGTCTCGCTGGCGAAGCGCGCGCGGCAGCCAGAACGATCCCCTGGATGGAAACATTTTACTGGTGCGTGCGGAGGGAATTGTGGGAACACAGTGCGGTTTACATTGGACCCGTGGCCGCAGCGGGCGTTTTCTTGCTCGGATTTCTCATCAGCTTGTTCCACTTGCCGAATCACATGCGCGAAGCGATTGCGGATCCCTCGAAAATGAAACACTTGGCCGGGTCCTACGAGTTCGCCGCCGCGGCAATCATGATGGTCGCAATGATCGTGCAGATTTTCTATTGCTTGGACTCGCTGCAGGGGGAACGCAAGGATCGCAGCATTCTGTTCTGGAAGTCGCTTCCGGTTTCTGATCTAACGACTGTTCTTTCGAAGGCAAGCATCCCATTTGTTCTTCTGCCGGCGTTGGCATACGGCGCCGTGATTGTCACCGGGTTCGTGATGCTGGTGCTGAGTAGCGTGGTCCTGACACTGAACGGACTGAGTCCCACGCCGCTGTGGACGCAGCTCTCCTTGATGCAAGGCGCGTTACTGCTTCTCTATCACATGGTGACAGTCCACATCCTTTGGTACGCGCCGATTATTGGCTGGCTGCTGTTGATTTCTGCGTGGGCGCGGCGCGCGGCTCTGCTCTGGGCCGTTTTGCCACCATTCTGCGTGGGGATGTTCGAAAAACTGGTGTTCAATACATCGCACTTTGCAGCGTGGCTTCAGTACAGATTCTCCGGCGGAATGGAAGCAGAGACTTCGCCCGGAACCATGCCGATGAATCCCGCAACGCATCTCACGCCCGGAACATTTTTCAGCACGCCGGGGTTGTGGCTCGGATGGATTGTTACTGCGATTTTTCTCGTGCTGGCGGTGCGAATCCGCCGAAATCGCGAACCGAATTAAAGTCCTGAAAGAATCAGCTGGAGGCAAAAAACATGCGATTTCCGCTGCTGATGCTGCACATTGCTGGAGGAATGTTTGGAATGCTTTCCGGCACTGTCGCCCTCATTTTCCGCAAGGGGTCTCCCGTGCACATTCTTGCCGGAAGAGTGTTTGTCGCCGCAATGCTTACGTTGGGTGTGAGCGCCTCTTGGCTCGCGATACTCAAGAACGATCCGAACAATTTTGGCGGCGGCATAATGACGTTCTATCTAATTATGACGGCGTGGCTTACGGCAAGGCGCAAAGATGGAGAGACAAGCCGCTTCGATTGGGCCGCTCTTGTTATTCCTCTTGTGCTGGGAATCCTTACGTGGAAGAACGGTATTGACGCATTTCTCGGCGGCACCGGAGAAAAATATGGCGTACCCACCGGAATGCACCTTTTCCTGGGGAGTGTGCTCTTGCTTGCCGCGGTCGGTGATATTCGAATGTTGCTGAACGGTGGAGTATCTGGTGCGAAGCGGCTTGGGCGTCATTTGTGGAGAATGTGTTTTGGACTGTTTATCGCGTCGGGGTCATTTTTCTTTGGGGGAGGGAACCGGCCGCTACGATTGCTTTCCTCCTTGGGAATCGCGCGATTTCTGCCATCGGCATTTTTCACGATGGGCGTGTACATAGTTTTGACGGTCCTGCCGCTGGTTTTACTGGTTTTTTGGGCGCTTCGCGTGCGCTTCGCGAAAAGGGCCGGCCGCATGGTCGTGAAGCAGCCCGCTGCCGGATTGGCGCGGTGAAGTTTGAAAATGGGAGGCCCAATGACTCGAGAACGCGCTTTGAAGGTTGCTATGGTCCTGGTGGGACTCGCGATGGTTGCTGCGATTTATCCGATCGCATCGATTTTGTGGAACCGCGATCAAGCCGGATACACCGACGCGATGATGGGCAGTATCTATTTTGCGCTAGGGGTTTTCCTGTTGCTGGCGGTACGGAATCCGTCGGCGAATCGCAGCCTGATCGGCTTCACGATTTGGTCGAGTTTCGCCCACGCCGCAGTTATGGCGGTAATGGCAATCCGGGATCCCCGCGAGGAAAAGGACTTGTTACTCGGCGTAGCCCTTTTCGCTTTCATCGGCTTGCTTCTGATTGTGCTGGCGCCGCGAACGCCAAGGGTGGCTGAGACCTAAGGCGCCAGAATTGTACTTGCC
>Ga0066388_100000749_pt1 | contig 16452 bp, 10 predicted proteins | sample PanSoiMetaGPlot6_FD_64539 | JGI IMG/M metagenome (GOLD analysis project Ga0066388, IMG submission 64539) | Tropical forest soil microbial communities from Panama analyzed to predict greenhouse gas emissions - Panama Soil - Plot 6 (Hybrid Assembly) | ecosystem: Environmental > Terrestrial >... | reverse complement strand
ACTCAAGGCCACGGTCCTCACACTAGATGTTCGCTGTCACCGATTCGCGCGGTTCGGTCCGCCCGCCGCGGACTGCGAACGACTTGCTCGAGATCACCATAGCCGCCGAACGCCGTCCGCTCCGGTAGCGCGATCCGAGTCACCGGACCGGGACCCCGCCGACCACGGTGGTACGGACCGCTGGGGCGCCGAGGTGAGCGATCAGATCGGCTTCGTGCTCGGCGGCGAGGATGGCCAGGTCGCCACGTGCGCCGGGCCCGAGGTGGCCGACGTCGTCGCGGCGCAGCGCGGCCGCGCCGCCGCGGGTGGCGGCGTGCAGCGCCTCGGCGACCGTCAGCCCGAGGAGCAGGCAGGCCAGCTGCATGGCGTACGGCATCGACTCGCACCACGAGGTGCCGGGGTTGCAGTCGGTGCCCAAAGCGAGCCGGACCCCGGCGGACCGGAGCACCCGTGCGGAGTCCCACTGCGCGGCGCGGGTGGACAGCGTCGCGGTGGGCAGCAGCACGCCGACCACGTCCGCTGCCGCCATCGCCACCGCGCCGGCCTCGTCGACGTGCTCGAGGTGGTCGGCGCTGGCGCAGCCGTGTTCGGCGGCGAGCACCGCGGCCCCGGTCCGGGTGAGCTGCTCGGCGTGCAGCCGGGTGCCCAGCCCGGCCGCCCGGGCGGCGGCGAGCAGCCGTGCGGTCTCGGCCAGGTCGAAGGCGCCGCGGTCGCAAAACACGTCGCACCAGCGGGCGCCGTGCCGGGCCGCCGCCGGCAGCGCCTCGGCCAGCGCTGCCACGTGCGCGGCACGGTCTGCCCCGGCGGGCACGACATGCGCCAGCACCGTCGGCTCCACCCGGGCCGGGACCCGGCCGGCCAGCTCCCCGACGATGCGCAGCAGCCGGAGCTCGGCCGCCGGCGCCAGCCCGTACCCGGTCTTCACCTCCACCGTGGTCGTGCCGTTCGCCAGCATCGCCCGCACCCGGTCCTCGGCGAGCCGGACCAGTTCCTCGTCGGTCGCCGCGGTGGTCGCCGCGACCGTGGTGGCGATGCCGCCGCCGTCGTAGCGCTCCCCTGCCAGCCGCGCCTCGAGCTCCGCCCGCCGGCTCCCGGCCCAGACCAGGTGCGTGTGCGGGTCGACGAACCCCGGTACGACGCACGCCCCGCCAGCGTCCAGCTCCGGCGCGTCGGTCAGCGCCCACGGCACGTCACGGTCCGCACCCACCCAGGCCACCACGCCGCCCCGGACGGCCACCGCCGCCGGGCCGGGCAGCGGCGGGCCGGCGTTCGTCACCACCCGCCCGGCCCGCCGCACCAGCAGGTCCCCCGCAGGCGGACTCACCCTTGCGCCGATCTCGAGGTCAGGCCGCCCGACACGCCGCGGAACGCCTGCGTAACCTCGAGATCGGCGGGACGGGAGACGGCGGGACGGGGGGTCATGCCTGCCAGGCCGGGGCGTGGGTGCCGGGCTCCAGCGGGATGCGGATGCCGACGTTCCGGGCGGCGTCCAGGGCGATCTCGTAGCCGGCGTCGGCGTGCCGCAGCACGCCGGTGCCCGGGTCGTTGGTGAGCACCCGCTCGACCCGCTCCCGGGACTGCGGCGTGCCCTCGGCGACGACCACCACGCCGGCGTGGATCGACTTGCCGATGCCCACCCCGCCGCCGTGGTGCACCGACACCCAGGTGGCCCCGGAGGCGGCGTTCAGCAGCGCGTTCAGGATCGGCCAGTCCGCTATCGCGTCCGACCCGTCGCGCATCCCCTCGGTCTCCCGCTCCGGCGAGGCGACCGACCCGGCGTCCAGGTGGTCGCGGCCGATCACCACTGGGGCGGTGAGGACGCCGCGGGCGACCAGGTCGTCGAACGCGGTGCCGGCCACGTGCCGCTCGCCGTAGCGCAGCCAGCAGATCCGCGCCGGCAGCCCCTGCCCGCGCACGTGCCGCTGGGCGAACCGGACCCACCGCTGCAGCGGGTCGTCGTCGGGGAACGCGGCGAGCACCGCCGCGTCGGTCTCGGCCAGGTCGGCTGTGTCGCCGGACAGGCAGGCCCAGCGGAACGGGCCGGCGCCGCGGGCGAACAGCGGCCGGATGTAGGCGACCACGAAGCCGGGGTAGTCGAACGCGTCCACCACGCCGGCGTCGCGGGCCTGCCCACGCAGCCCGTTGCCGTAGTCGAAGACGACGGCGCCGGCTCGCTGGAAGTCCAGCATCGCCCGGCAGTGCACCGCCATCGACTCCTGCGCCCGCTGCACGTACTCCCCCGGCTTGGCCCGGCGCAGCTCGACCGCCTCGGCTGCCGACACACCCACCGGCACGTACCCGTGCAGCGCGTCGTGCGCGGAGGTCTGGTCGGTGACCACGTCGGGGGTGAAGCCGCGCCGCACCAGCTCCGGATGGGTCTCGGCGGCGTTGGCGATCACTGCCACGGACAGCGGCCGCCGGTCCCGCTTGGCTGCCGTGACGCGGGCGACGCCGTCGTCGAGGGAGTCGGCGATCTCGTCGAGGTAGCCGCCGTCCAGGCGGCGGCGCGCCCGGGCCGGGTCGACCTCCACGCACAGCACCGCGCCGCCGTTGCCGGTCACGGCCAGCGGCTGGGCCCCGCCCATCCCGCCCAGCCCGGCGGTGAGCGTCACGGTGCCGGCCAGCGTGCCGCCGAAGTGCTGGGCGGCCACCTCGGCGAACGTCGCGTAGGTGCCCTGCAGGATGCCCTGGGTGCCGATGTAGATCCACGAGCCGGCGGTCATCTGCCCGTACATCGTCAGCCCGGCGTCCTCCAGCTCCCGGAAATGCTCCGGGGTGGCCCACCGGGGCACCAGCAGCGAGTTGGCGATCAGCACGCGGGGCGCCTGCTCGGTCGTGCGGACGACGCCGACCGGCTTGCCGCTCTGCACCAGCAGCGTGTCGTCCGGCGCCATCGTGCGCAGCGACTCGACGATCGCGTCGAAGCACCGCCAGTCCCGGGCGGCCTTCCCGGAGCCGCCGTAGACGACCAGGTCGTCGGGCCGCTCGGCCACCTCCGGGTCGAGGTTGTTGTGCAGCATCCGCAGCGCGGCCTCCGCACCCCAGGTCCGGGCCGACCGCTCCGGCCCGCGTGGCGCCCGCACCACCCGCTCACCGTGCATAGCGACCTCCCTCGTGGGACCTGCCCGGACGGTACCCCGGTCAGGCCAGCGGACCTGCCACCTGTTCGGCCACGTCGACCAGCCGGGGCAGCATCGCCCGCACCGCCTCCACCTGCGGGGTGACCTCGCGGTCGACCGGCATCGCCGGCACTGCCGCGCGGACCGCCGCCCGGACCGCGCCGGTGGCCGGCCCGGGCCCGGCGATCTCGGCCCGCAGGTCGATGCCCTGGACCGCGCAGAGCACCTCGACGGCGAGCACGGTACGCACGTTCTCCAGCACCTCGCCGGCCTTGCGCGCCGCGTGCCAGCCCATCGAGACGTGGTCCTCCTGGTTGCCGCTGGTCGGGATCGTGTCCACGCCGGCCGGGTGAGCCAGCACCTTGTTTTCCCCGACCAGCGACGCGGCGGTGTACTGGGCGAGCATGAAGCCGGAGTTCGTGCCGGCCTGGGGCGCGAGGAACGGCGGCAGCCCGCGGGAGGTGGCCGGGTCGAGCAGCCGGTAGACCCGCCGCTCGCCGATGCTGCCCAGCTCGGCGGTGGCCATCGCGAGCAGGTCGCCGGCGAACGCCAGCGGCTGGCCGTGGAAGTTGCCGGTGGACATCACCTCGAACGCCTCGGTCCCGGCGCCGGCCGGGTGGTCACCGTCCCCCGCCGGCAGCACGACCGGGTTGTCCACCACCGAGCCCAGCTCGACCTCCAGCACCCGCCGGCAGTGGTCGATGACGTCCCGGGCGGCGCCGTGCACCTGGGGGGCGCAGCGCAGCGAGTACGAGTCCTGCACCGCATGCGTCGAGTGCCGGTGCGCGGCGAGCAGCGGGGACCCGGCAAGAAGCCGGCGCAGGTTCGCCGCGGACGCCACCGCGCCCGGGTGCGGGCGGATCGCCACCACCCGCGCGTCGTAGGCCCGGTCGGTGCCCAGCAGCGCCTCGACCGACAGCGCACAGGCCAGGTCGGCGGCCTTGGCCAGCAGCTCGGCGTCGGCGACGGCGAGCGCGAGCAGCGCCTGCATCGGCTCGGTGCCGTTGATCAGCGTGAGCCCCTCCTTCGGCTCCAGCCACAGCGCGGCCAGGCCGTGCTCGGCCAGCACCTCGCCGGCCGGCCGGCCGGCCGGGTCGCCGCCGGCCACCCGCAGCCGCCCCTCCCCGACCAGCGGCAGTGCGACCGCGGCGAGCTGGGCGAGGTCACCGGACGCGCCGACCGAGCCCTTCGCCGGCACGACGGGCAGCAGCCCCAGCCGCAGCAGCTCCAGCAGCCGCGCCGGCAGCTCGGGCCGGCACCCGCTGTAGCCGGCGGCGAGGGTGCGGGCGCGCAGCAGCAGCAGCGCCCGGACGGCCTCGTCGGGCAGCGGCTCGCCGACGCCGGCGGCGTGGCTGCGCAGCAGCGCGACCTGCATCCGGGCCAGGTCCTCACCGCCCACCGACACGTCGGCGAGCGCCCCGAACCCGGTGGTCACGCCGTACACCACCGCGCCCCGCCGCACCGCGTCGACCACCACCTGCCGGCTGGGCGCCATCCGGTCATCGACCTTCTCGCCGAGCTCGGCGGTGGCTCGGCCGCGGGCCACGTCCACCACATCGGCGAGCGTGAGCGCGTCTCCGTTGACGGTCACCGTACGCATACCTCGCACGGTAGTCCGCGGGTCCGCTGGACGATCCGCCCCCGCGCAGGGGGTGGCAACCGTAGGCTGGACGTCGTGCAGGGCCACGGCCAGCGGGTTTCTGCGGCGTCGGTGTTCGCCGTGCTGGCGGCCTGCCTGGTCGTGTTCGGGCTGGTGACGGCGACCCGGGCGATCCCGCCGGCACAACGGCCCGAGCTCGGCGCGGCACCCGCCCCCGGCCAGGTCGGCGGCCCGCCGGTCCTGCGCAAGCCGGTGCCCACCCGCGCCGCCCAGATCACCCTGGCCTTCGCCGGCGACGTGCACTTCGAGGGGCGGGTGCGCCAGCGCCTGGCCGACCCGGCCAGCACGCTGGGACCGGTGGCGGCGGTGCTGTCCCGGGCCGACCTGGCCATGGTCAACCTGGAGACCGCGATCACCGAGGGAGGCACCGCGCAGCCGAAGGAGTTCGTCTTCCGGGCGCCGCCGACCGCGTTCACCGCGCTGCGCTCGGCCGGCGTCGACGTGGCGACGATGGCCAACAACCACGGCGTCGACTTCGGGCTGGCCGGGCTGCAGGACTCGCTGACGGCGATCCAGGCCACCCGGTTCCCGGTCGTCGGCCTCGGCGCGGACGCCGCGCACGCGTACGCGCCCTGGTACACCACCGTGCGCGGGCACCGGGTGGCGATCCTCGCCGCCAGCCAGGTCCGCGACCGCACGCTGACGGCCTGGGCAGCGGGCGACGGCAGTCCCGGCATCGCCTCCGCCTACTCCGACCGCCTCCTCGCCTCGGTCCGCGAAGCTCGCCAGCGCGCCGAGGTGGTCGTCGTCTACCTGCACTGGGGAGAGGAGGGCCGGTCCTGCCCGCTGTCCGCCCAACGCGACGTGGCCCAGCGGCTGGCCGCCGCCGGCGCCGACGCGGTCGTCGGCACGAACGCCCACCTGCTGCTCGGCGGCGGCTGGCTCGGCCCCACCTATGTCGCCTACGGGCTGGGCAACTTCCTGTGGTGGCGGGACGACGCCTACTCCAACGACACCGGCGTGCTGAACCTGACCTTCCGCGGCCGCCGGGTCGTGGCAGCATCTCTGGTGCCGGCCGAGATCGACGAACGCGGGGTGCCGGTGCCGGCGCGCGGGGCAGCGGCGAGCCGGATCAAGGTCAGCTGGGACGGGGTACGCGCCTGCGCCGACCTGGCCGCGGCACCCGGCGGCTGAGCCGGGGCAGGGGTAGTTTGAACCGGCAGACTGCGATCGGTTACAGTCGGCACGCGGCCGGGAGTTGTGCCCGAGCCATGCGGACGTGGCTCAGTTGGTAGAGCATCACCTTGCCAAGGTGAGGGTCGCGGGTTCGAATCCCGTCGTCCGCTCGGAGACGTCTTCGGGCGTCTGCTGGTCCGGCTGCCTCCGGGACGATGCCGGCGGAGTGGCCGAGTGGTTTAGGCAAGGGCCTGCAAAGCCCTGTACGCGGGTTCGATTCCCGCCTCCGCCTCGGGCGGTTAGCTCAGCGGGAGAGCGCCTCCCTGACACGGAGGAGGTCACTGGTTCGATCCCAGTACCGCCCACGAGTTGCCCTGGGTGGCCCCTGCCCGCGGAAAGCGCGGGGCAAGGGGCCACTCGTCATGCTGGCCGCGGGGGCGACCCCCGCGGGCCCCACGTTCCGACACCAGCCCGTTCCAGCCATACCCAGCCCCCGAAACGCAAGCAAGACACCACCCACCACGCCCACCGCGGGACGACCCCGCAGACCCCACGTTCCGGTGGCAGCCCGTCCCAGCCATACCCAGCCCCGAAACGCAGGCAAGAGACCACTCACCACGCCCACCGCGGAGACGACCCCCGCAGACCCCACATCCCGACACCAGCCCGCTCGATGAGTAGCCCACACACCGTCCCGCCTCAATGCGACCGCAGGGAGCCACCCCTACGAACCCCCTACCTCCATACGACAGCGCACTCCGGAGCGCTCGCTTGCCGGCGGGGCGCCGTGGCACGTCCTTCCTGCTCGCGTCCACACCCTTGTCCCGCTCACGCGGCGGCGACTGGCGAGTTCGACTGCGGAGGCAGCGACCGGTAGGAACGACGACATGACCGCACCCGGCGAGCAGGAACCGCGCCGGCGACTCAGGCTCGTCGCCGGGGCCGGGACGAAGTCCACCGACGAGGCGCTGGTCAGGGCGTTGTACGCGGAGCATGGCCGTCCGCTGCTGGTGTACGCCACCCGGCTGACCGGGGACCGCTACCAGGCGGAGGACGTCGTGCAGGAGACGCTCATCCGGGCTTGGCGCAACGCCGACACGCTCACGCCGGACCGCGGCTCGGTGCGCGGCTGGCTGCTGCGGGTCGCCCGCAACATCGTCATCGACCGGCACCGGGCCATGCAGTCCCGGCCGCACGAAGTGGAAGAGTCCGCGCTGGAGTCGCGGGCTGGCCCTGATGAGAGTGACAACCTCGTGACCACGCTGCACATGCTGGATGCACTGGACAGTCTCAAACTGGAGCACAAGGCTGTCCTGGTGGAGATCTACTACCGGGGACGTACCGTGGCGGAAGCAGCCGAGGTGCTGAAGGTGCCCGCGGGCACCGTGAAGTCGAGAGCGTACTACGCCCTCCGGGCGTTGCGGTTGTCACTAGAGGAGGGACGGAGTTCGGCGTGATGACGACCGAGCAGGACTACCGCGTCGCCATCGGTGCCTACGTGCTCGGCGGCCTGGAGCCGCAGGAGGTCAGCGAACTCGAGGCGCATATCGATACGTGCCCGGAGTGCCAGCGGGAGCTGGCGGAGTTCACCGAGACCGCGGCACAGCTCTCCCTCGTCCCGCCCGAACTGCTCGCCGAGGCGCTGGGTGACCAGCCGGTACCACCGGACCAGGATCCGGCCGACGACTTGGTCCTGCAGCGTGCGCTGCGGGAGATCCGGACCGAACGCACCGGCGCCCGCCGACGCCGGGTGCTGACGATCGCAGCCGCGGTAGTCGCGCTGGTCGCAGCACCGGTGATCACAGCCGTGGTGGTCGGCGGCAATGGTGGCGGGCAGCAGATCGCTCAGCCGCCAGCGTCCACCGTGCTCACCGGGTCCACCGTACAAGGCCGCGATCCGGCTACCGGCGTGTCCGGAGCAGCGACGCTGGCTGCGGCGTCATGGGGCACCAAGGTGCAGGCAAAGTTCACCCACGAGCCGCGAGGCGAGAAGTGCAAGCTGGTCGTCGTGTCCACCTCGGGCGAGCGCCAGATCGCCGGCAACTGGACGGTGACCGACACCGCCGCGGCCGGAGCGGGCACGAACGTCCAAGGATCGGTGTCCGTCCCGACCACCGACATCGCGCGGCTGGAAGTGTGGACCGCCGCCGGCCAGCGGTTGCTCACGATCACCACCTGACGCGAGCTACGCGCGGGCTGTGCGCCAAAGGCGGCAGATCCTTCCCTCCCGCCCGGTCCTGCCCCGCTCGGTCCTGCCCTGCCTCGGGCTGCGATGCCTTGCGCCGCAGCGCCTTCGACCGTGGCGCGGCCAGCGACTGGATCCAGTCCTCGAGAGACTCCTCGCCCCCACCCGACTCGCCCCCACCCGACTCCGGCGACGCCGGCGCGACCGGCACCCGACCAGCAGGCGCCCCGGACGAGGATCCCGCGGGCGCTACCTGAGGCAGCGGGGCCGGCGGTTCGACGGGAGCCGGCACGAGCCCCGGCGGGGTGGTGGGCGGCGCCGAGTGCTCCTGCGGGGCGACAACTGGTGTCACGGCGGACCCGGCCGTGCCCTCCAACGGCGTGGGCGGGTCGACGGGGTCCAGCTGGCGGCGACGAGAGGACCGGCGCGAACCGGCCGAGCGGCTGCGGGGCCGGACCCCTCGGCCGATCACGATGAGCGGCACCAGCGCGACGACGAGGATCAGGCCGAGCAGCGCCACGCCGACCACCCGGCGAGTCGTGCGGGGGGTCGAACTCGGGCCCGCGGCGCCGACTCCGCCGAGCGGCCGGCCCGCCTGGGCCGGACCATCGGGCTCCGCCGCCGCCCGGGGGACGCCGACCGCCGTGCTCCCGGTCGCCGCAGCCGCCGGTGCGGCCAGGTATGCACTCGCCAGCCCGGTGGCTGCGCCGGCGATCGACACGGCCGCCAGGGCGGCCAGCACGGCCCTCCTGGGCCGGCCGGGTCTTGGCCGGCCGGATCTGGGTCGAAGGCGGATCTGCATGGCACGCTCCTGCGTCGGTGGTCGGGGGCAACAGCGCTTCACCTCTTACGTGCGCCGGCCGCAAGTAGTTCGATCCAGTGACCTGCCGGGCCGCCTGAACCGGAGAGCGAGCCCGGTCCACCACCTCAGTCCCCAACATGCATTCGAGTCTAACACAAGCCAAGCGGGGCTACTTGAAGCAAACGGAGGTAAACATGCTTACTATGGGTCGCCACGCACCGTGACTGGGCCAGCCGGCGCAGGGCGGCGCGGTCAGGTCGAGCCGTCGGAGGCTGGTGGCCCGGTTCCGGTCGAGTGGTTGCCGGTCCGCCAGGCGTCCCCAGCCGGAGCCGGCTTGGGACCGGGCTTGGGAACTGAGCTCGGGAACTAAAGTGGTGGGCCCGGCTCCGCCGGGGGCGCGGTCACGGCGCGCAGCACCAGCACCGCCAGGTCGTCCCGCGGTGGCAGCGGTGCGTACTCGACGACCGCCCGGCGCAGGGTCGTGGCGGTGGCGGTGGCCGACAGCCCGGCGCAGCTGGCGAGCAACCCCGGGAGGTCGTCCTCGCCGAGCGTGCGCCCGGCGTTGCGCCGCTCCAGCACACCGTCGGTGACGCAGACCAGAGCGTCCCCGGGCGCCAGGAGGACCACGTCGGCACGGTGATCGACCTGGTCCAGCACCCCGAGCAGCGGACCGGGCGTACCGACCGTGCGCACCCGGCCGCCCGGCTCGAGCAGGTACGGCGGCGGGTGGCCGGCGACCACCAAGGCGAGCCGGATGCCGCCGGCCGGGCGGAGAGTGATCTCGCCGTGCACCGCGGTGAGGAAGCGCGCCTTGGCCTCCTGGTCCAGGATCGCCTGGTTCAGCTGGGCGACCGCCTCGGCCAGCGGCCGGTCCAGGCGGGCCAGCAGGTGCAGCGTGTGCCGGGCGAGCCCGGTGACGCCGGCGGCCTCCGGGCCGGCGCCGGAGACATCGCCGACCGCGAACCGCCAGCGCCGCTCGTCGACCGGGAACACGTCGTAGAAGTCGCCGCCGGCGTCGAGGCCCTCGCCCGCCGCCTCGTAGGCGACGCCGATTTCGAGCCCCGGCACGGCGGGTAGCGCTGCCGGCAGCAGGCTCCGCTGCAGCGCCCGGGTGGTGGCGAGCTGAGCACGGTAGAGCAGCGCATTGTCCAGCGCCAGCGCGGCCCGCCGGGACAGCTCCCTGGCCAGGTCGAGAGCGTCCCGGGAGAACCAGTCGTCGGCCGGGCGGCCCAGCACCGCCGTGCCCAGCACGCGACCACGGGCGCGCAGCGGCAGCGCCGCCGCCCGGTCGCCGCCCAGGTCGGACACCCCACCGCCGAGGCCGGGCACCTGGAACGGGTCGCCGGCCGCGGCCGGATGCGCGGGGTCTGCCGTCGCGGCAATCAGCCCGCCGACCGCCGCGCGGATCGCGTCCAGCCGTCGCTCGTCGGCGTGCCACACGTAGCTGAGCATCGGCACGCCCCTGGCATCCTGCACCCACAGCACGCACCACTGCGCAAGGCGTGGCACCAGCAGCTGGGCGAGCATGGCGAGAGTCATCTGCGGGTCGAGCGTGCCGGCGAGCAGGTCGCTGGCCTCGGCGAGGTAGGCGAGGTGGTCGCGGTGCCGGCGGATCAGCTCGGCGACCTGGCGGGTGTCCAGGGCCAGGGCCAGCCGGTCGGCGGCCTGCTGCAGCCGTGCGGCGTCGTCCTTGCCGAAGTGCCGACGCCGGGCCGAGGCGACGCACATCTGGCCGATCGGCCGGCCCTCGGCCAGCAGCGGAGCAACGATCGCAGAGCACAAGCCGCTGCCGACCAGCAGCGGGATGGGCGCGGTCTCCGGCAGGTCGTCGTGCACGGCCGGCAACCCCCCGACGGCCAGCGAAGCCGGTTCGGGAGCCGGTTGCGGAGCCAGCCGGAGAGCCGGCTGCGGAGCCGGTCCAGACGCCGGCCCAGAAGCCGGTTCGTCGACTGCCCGGGACGCCGGTCCAGACGCCGGTTCGGGGACCGGTCGAGACGCCGGCCGCGGAGCCGGTCCAGACGCCGGCCCAGAAGCCGGTTCGTAAGCCGGTCGCGGGGCCGGGTGGTCGGCGGGGAGCGCGAAGACCGGGGCCCGGCTGCTCCCGGGCAGGCCGCTGGTGGCCAGCCGCGGCTCGGTCCCGTCCACGCCGGTGAGCAGCAGGTAGGCCGCGTCGGCCTCGAACGCGTCGCAGGCCCGGTCCGCGGCGCGCTGCAGCACGTCGTCGAACCGCAGCCGGACCAGCTCGGCCTCGCTGAACGCGACCCACCCCGTGGCGCCGGCCTGCTCCGCCGCCGCTGGCGCCGACGCCAGCGCGGCCCGCTGCGCGACGTTCACCAGCAGCCAGGTGGCCCGCCGCCCGCCGGTCCGGTCCCGGCCGGGCTGGCGGACCGCGTACAGCGGCACGGCGGCCCCGTCGGCACGCCGCAGGGTCAGCTCACCCTGCCACCGCCGCGGGCCGCCGTCGACCGCGCCAGCGGCGGAGTCCGCGGCCGGCCAGGACGGCCGGTCGAGGTCGGCCGGGAGGGTGCCGTCCAGGGTCAGCGCGACCAGCGGCCGGCCGCGGGCCGCACCGGCGCTCCAGCCGAGCAGCGCCTCGGCGTCGGCGTTCCAGTCCTCGATCGCGCCGTCCCCGCTGGTCCCGACGACCGCGACCATGACCGGCTCGGCCGGCAGGTCCTCGGTCGGCGTCGTGGCTACCGAGCCCCGGCCGGCCAGGTCGAGCCGGCACCACACGGTCTTGGTCGTCCGGGTGTACTCCACGCCCCAGGCCGACGACAGTGCCGCGCACATCAGCAGGCCGCGCCCGCTGGCCGCTGTCCTGCCCACCGCAGCGGGCGTGGCCGGCAGCCCGCGCGCCGGGTAGCCGTCGCAGACCTCCAGCCGGACGGCATCCCCCACGTCGGCGCAGGCCACCTCGAACGAGGTGCCGGCGTGCACGACCGCGTTCGTGGCCAGCTCGCTCACCAGCAGCTGCGCATCCTCGACCAGCTCGTCGGCGCCCCAGTCGGCCAGCACGCGACGCACGAACCGCCGAGCGGCGGCGACCGAGCCGGCGCCCGGCTCGTACCTGGTGCGGCGAGACTGCTGAACGGTGCTGGCCACGATCTTCCCGAGGGAGGGCTAACGCTGAAGATGATGCCAGACTGTTCCCGTGCCGCGTTTCGTGCGGCCCGGGAAGGCAGGACCAATGACCCAGACGGCGTCGACGTTCGACCAGCCTACGGGTGTGTCCGGCAACGCTGCGCCCGGCCTGGCCGAACCCGGCCTCCATCAGCTGCTGGCGGCGTTGACCGCCGTCCGGGACGGCGACTTCGGGGTCCGGCTCGGCGGAGCCGACAGGACCCGTGACGGGTCCCGGGACAGAGCCCACGACGACGCCACCGAGCAGACGCTGAGCGAGATCGCGGTGGTGTTCGACGAGGTCGTCGAACGCAACCGGGAGCTGTGCGCCGAGCTGGTCCGGGTCCGGCAGGTGGTCGGCCGCGACGGCCGGCTCGACGAGCGGCTGCGGCCTGTTGGCGGCGCCGGAGCGTGGGCCGCCGCGGTCGAGGCGGCGAACGGCCTGGTCGACGACCTGGCCCGGCCGACGATCGAGGTCGGCCGGGTGCTGGCCGCGGTGGCCGATGGCGACCTGTCGCAGAAGGTCGACGTCGACGCCGGGGACCGGGACCTGCACGGCGAGTTCCGCCGGGTGGCCACCACCGCGAACGGGCTGGTCGACCAGCTGTCCCTGTTCACCTCCGAGGTCACCCGGGTGGCCCGCGAGGTCGGCACCGAGGGCAAGCTGGGCGGCCAGGCGCGGGTGCCCGGGGTCTCCGGCACCTGGCGGGACCTCACCGAGTCGGTGAACTTCATGGCGGGGAACCTCACCGCCCAGGTCCGCAACATCGCCCAGGTCACCACCGCGGTGGCCCGCGGCGACCTGAGCAAGAAGATCACCGTCGACGTCGAGGCGCGGGGCGAGATCCTGGAGCTGAAGACGACCATCAACACGATGGTGGACCAGCTCTCCGCGTTCGCCGACGAGGTCACCCGGGTGGCCCGCGAGGTCGGCACCGAGGGCCGCCTCGGCGGGCAGGCCCACGTCAGGGGCGTCTCCGGCACCTGGAAGGACCTCACCGACAACGTCAACTCGATGGCGTTCAACCTGACCAGCCAGGTCCGCAACATCGCCCAGGTGACCACCGCCGTGGCCCGCGGCGACCTGTCACAGAAGATCACTGTCGACGCCCGCGGCGAGATCCTGGAGCTGAAGAACACCATCAACACGATGGTCGACCAGCTCTCCGCGTTCGCCGACGAGGTCACCCGGGTGGCCCGCGAGGTCGGCACCGAGGGCAACCTCGGTGGGCAGGCCCTGGTCCGTGGAGTGAGCGGGACCTGGAAGGACCTCACCGACAACGTCAACTTCATGGCCCGCAACCTGACCAACCAGGTCCGCAACATCGCCGAGGTGGCCACAGCGGTGGCCCGCGGGGACCTGTCCCGGAAGATCACGGTCGAGGCCAAGGGCGAGGTCCGCGCGCTCGCCCAGACGATCAACACGATGGTCGACACGCTGAGCGCGTTCGGCGACGAGGTGACCCGGGTGGCCCGCGAGGTGGGCACCGAGGGCATCCTCGGCGGCCAGGCGACCGTGCCGAACGTGGCCGGCACGTGGGAGGACCTCACCGACAACGTCAACTCGATGGCGTTCAACCTGACCAGCCAGGTCCGCAACATCGCGCTGGTGACCACGGCCGTGGCCCGCGGCGACCTGAGCAAGAAGATCGACGTCGACGCCCGCGGCGAGATCCTGGAGCTGAAGACGACCATCAACACGATGGTCGACCAGCTCTCCGCGTTCGCCTCCGAGGTCACCCGGGTGGCCCGGGAGGTGGGCTCGGAGGGCCGGCTCGGCGGGCAGGCCGAGGTGGCCGGGGTGTCCGGCACATGGAAGCGGCTGACCGAGAGCGTGAACCAGCTGGCCGGCAACCTCACCACCCAGGTGCGCGCGATCGCCGAGGTGGCCACTGCGGTGACCCGCGGCGACCTGACCCGGCGGATCAACGTCGACGCCTCCGGTGAGGTCGCCGACCTCAAGGACAACATCAACTCGATGATCGGCAACCTGCGCGAGACGACCCGGGCCAACCAGCGGCAGGACTGGCTGAAGACGAACCTGGCCCGGATCTCCGGCCTGATGCAGGGCCGGCGCGACCTGCACGAGGTGGCCCAGCTCGTGCTCAACGAGCTGACCCCGGCGGTGCAGGCCCAGCACGGCGCCTTCTTCCTGGCCGACGTCGGCGAGGACGGCGTGACCCGGCTGCGGCGGATCGCAGGGTACGGCGGGACGGCGGGGGCGCCGGCGACGTTCCGGCTGGGCGAGTCGCTGGTCGGGCAGGCGGCCCTGGAGCGGCAGCGGATCCTCGTGCCGGGCGCGCCGGGCGGCTACGTCCGGATCGAGTCCGGGCTCGGCCAGGCGCCGCCGGCCGGCATCGTCATCATGCCGGTGCTGTTCGAGGAGCAGGTGCTCGCGGTCATCGAGCTGGCCTCGTTCGGCTCGTTCAGCGAGGTGCACCTGGCCTTCCTGGACCAGCTCGCCGAGACCATCGGGGTCATCGTGAACGCGGTCGTGGCCAACTCCCGGACCGAGGCGCTGCTCGCCGAGTCCCAGCGGCTCACCCAGCAGCTGCAGGAACGTTCCGAGCAGCTGCAGGGGCAGCAGGAGGAGCTGCGCAAGACCAACACGGAGCTGGAGGAGAAGGCCGCGCTGCTGGCCGCGCAGAACCGCGCGATCGAGGTGAAGAACGTCGAGATCGAGCAGGCTCGGCGCACCCTGGAGGACCGCGCCGAGCAGCTGGCGCTGTCGTCGAAGTACAAGTCGGAGTTCCTGGCCAACATGTCGCACGAGCTGCGCACCCCGCTCAACAGCCTGCTCGTGCTCGCCCGGCTGCTGGCCGACAACGAGGCCGGCAACCTCAGCGACAAGCAGGTGGACTTCGCGCGGGTGATCCACGAGGCCGGCAGCGACCTGCTGCAGCTGATCAACGACATGCTCGACCTGTCCAAGGTCGAGGCCGGGAAGATGGACGTGCGGCCCGTCGAGGTGCCGCTGCGCCAGCTGGTGGACTACGTGGACGCGACCTTCCGCCCGCTGACCGTGGAGAAGGGCCTGCGGTTCGAGGTCATCATCGACCCGGACGTGCCGTCCGCTCTGTACACCGACGAGCAGCGGCTGCAGCAGGTGCTGCGCAACCTGCTGTCGAACGCGGTGAAGTTCACCGAGGCCGGCGGGATCCGGCTGGCGATCAGCCGAGCCGACGGGCGACGGCTGCGCGGCAACCCTGGGCACCGCGAGGCTATGGTATTCCGGTTCTCGGTGACCGACACGGGCATCGGGATCGCTCCGGAGGCGCTGCCGATGATCTTCGAGGCATTCCAGCAGGGCGACGGGACCACCAGCCGCCGCTACGGCGGCACCGGGCTGGGCCTGTCGATCAGCCGGGAGATCGCCCAGCTGCTCGGCGGGGAGCTGCACGCGAGCAGCGAGCTCGGCCGGGGAAGCACGTTCACCCTCTACCTGCCGGTGACCGCCCCGGGCGGCCGGGCGGTGAGCCGCGATGCGCCGTCCGAAGCCGCCGGTCCGTCCGATGCGGCCGACCCGAGGGCAGGAGCAGCCGGAGCAGCCGCTGAGTCGACGTACACTGTGGACAGTCACTGGGCCCGGGCGCAGGCGGGGCCGGCGCAGGTGAGGGCGCGGTCCCGCCCGGCGACGGGGCTCGGTCCGGCGGTCGGCCCGGGCGACCTGGCCAGGCTGCTGGCCGGGCGGCGGGTGCTGGTGGTCGACGACGACGTCCGGAACGTCTTCGCGCTCACCGCGGCGCTCGAGCAGCACGGGATGTCGGTGCGGTACGCCGACAACGGCCAGGACGCGATCGCGATGCTGGACTCCGACCCGGAGGTCGACCTGCTGCTGATGGACATCATGATGCCGGGCATGGACGGCAACGAGACCACGCGGACGATCCGCGACCGGCCCGAGTTCGCCGACCTGCCGATCATCGCGCTGACAGCGAAGGCCATGGCCGGGGACCGGGCGAAGAGCCTGGCCGCCGGGGCGTCGGACTACGTCGTCAAACCCGTCGACGTCGACGAGCTCATCCGGGTCATCGCGACCTGGCTGGCCGACCGGACCGCGGCCACCGATGGGCGCTGAGCCAGCGCACGCGGAGCCGGCGGGCGTGCCGGACGAGGCGGCGAAGGGCGTCCGGATCCTGCTGGTCGACGACCGGGTGGAAAACCTCATCGCGCTGGAGGCCATCCTCGGCTCGCTCGACCACGAGCTGGTCCGGGCCCACTCCGGCGAGGAGGCGCTCAAGGCGCTGCTCACCGCCGAGTTCGCGGTGATCCTGCTGGATGCGAGCATGCCCGGGATGGACGGGTTCGAGACCGCGGCCCGGATCAAGCGGCGGGAGCGGACCCGGGACATCCCGATCCTGTTCCTCACCGCCCATGACAACGAGCCGAAGCATGCGTTCCGGGGCTACGAGGTGGGCGCGGTCGACTACCTCACCAAGCCGTTCGACCC
>Ga0066388_100000747_pt1 | contig 16458 bp, 11 predicted proteins | sample PanSoiMetaGPlot6_FD_64539 | JGI IMG/M metagenome (GOLD analysis project Ga0066388, IMG submission 64539) | Tropical forest soil microbial communities from Panama analyzed to predict greenhouse gas emissions - Panama Soil - Plot 6 (Hybrid Assembly) | ecosystem: Environmental > Terrestrial >... | reverse complement strand
ATGCACAATCTCCAAAATCGGGCGCTGGAGTTTGAGTTTCTCTATTCGTGCCAGGCAGAAACCGGCCACTTGAGATTGAGAAAGATATTAAGATGAGCGATCCGGCTCCGGCAGAATTAAGGCGCAAGCGGGTCAGCCCGTTCCGCTTCCTGCAAGAGGTGCGCGAGGAGACGCGCAAGGTGACGTGGCCGTCACGGCGGGAGACCGCAATCACGACCGCCATGGTGTTTGTAATGGTAGCCGTTGCGTCCGTCTTTTTCCTGGTCGCGGACCAGGTGATGCGTATTGCCGTTACCTTTGTGCTCGGGATCGGAACCTGAAGGTTCAGCAAGGATGAATGACACAGCTACTGCGACGACATCGGCCAAGCACAAGCGCTGGTACATCGTCCACGCCTATTCAAATTTTGAAAACAAGGTCGCTGATTCGATCCGCGAGCAAGCCAAGCAGCGGGGTCTCGCCGAGCATATCGGAGAAGTCCTCGTGCCGAAGGAGAAAGTCACCGAGGCCCGCCGTGGGCGGAAAGTCGAAACCGAGCGCAAGTTCTTTCCCGGCTACGTATTGGTGAAGATGGACCTGACCGATGAAGTCTACCATCTCATCAAGAACACGCCGAAGGTCACAGGCTTCCTTGGCACCGACAAGAAGCCAATGCCGATCTCCGATGCGGAAGCCGATCGCATTCTGCATCAGGTGCAGGAAGGCATCGAGCGGCCAAAGCCGGCGGTGTCATTCGAGGTTGGCGAGCAGGTTCGCGTGTCGGATGGCCCGTTTGCTTCGTTCAACGGCGTCGTCGAGGAAGTCGACGAAGCCCGCTCGCGCGTCAAAGTCGCAGTGTCGATCTTCGGCCGTGCGACACCAGTCGAACTGGAGTTCGGGCAGGTTGAGAAGTTGTAGGAAGCGAATGGTGAGTGGCGAATAGCGGATAGGCGTGAGACTGCAACGGCACTATTCGCCATTCATGCAACACGTGGGAGGTGAGGCGGTCGCCAACCGTCAAGATCCGCACCACTAATGGAGTAAGCGATGGCAAAGAAAGTCACTGGATTCCTCAAATTGCAGGTGCCTGCCGGCGCTGCCAATCCGTCGCCCCCGATTGGGCCGGCGCTTGGTCAGCGCGGCCTCAACATCATGGAGTTCTGCAAGGCATTCAACGCGCAGACCCAGAAAATGGAGAAGGGCGTTCCGATCCCGGTCGTCATCACGACCTACCAAGATCGCTCTTTTACCTTCGAGATGAAGACGCCGCCCGTCTCCTACTTCCTGAAAAAAGCGGCCAAGTTGGAAAGCGGATCGAAGACCCCGGGCCGCGATGTTGTTGGCCAGGTCAGCAAGAAGCAGGTACGCGAGATCGCGGAACAGAAAATGAAAGACTTGAACTGCGACACCGTTGAGGCGGCGATGAAGATGGTCGAAGGCTCAGCCCGTTCCATGGGCCTCACGGTGATGGAGTAACAGCCATGGCAATCGGAAAGCGCACAAAAGAAATTCGTCAAGGTGTTAATCGCGAGAAGGCCTATCCGGTCGTGGAAGCGGTCAAACTGGTGAAAGAACGCGCCAAGGCGAAGTTCGACGAGACCATCGAGATCGCCATGAATCTCGGAGTCGATCCGACGCATGCGGACCAGATGGTGCGCGGTGTCGTCACCTTGCCGAACGGGTCGGGCCGCACGTTGCGCGTCGGCGTTTTCGCGCGGGGCGCCAAGGCTGACGAGGCGAAGGCTGCCGGCGCTGATGTGGTCGGCGCGGAGGACCTAGTCGAGAGAGTCAGCAAGGGTGAAATCGACTTTGACCGCTGCATCGCCACGCCGGATTTGATGCCGCTTGTCGGCCGTCTCGGCAAGGTGCTCGGGCCGCGCGGCATCATGCCGAACCCGAAGGTCGGAACGGTAACGATGGACGTGACCAATGCCGTCAAGGGGGCCAAAGGGGGGTCCGTGGAGTTCCGCGTCGAGAAGGCCGGGATCGTCCAGGCGGGCGTTGGCAAAGCGTCGTTCTCGGAGGAGAAATTGGTCGAAAACATCAAGGCCTTCGCGGACGCCGTACAAAAAGCCAAGCCGGCAGGAGCAAAAGGCCACTACATCAACCGTGTGGCGATCTCCTCCACCATGGGGCCGGGGGTCAAGGTGGAAATCCCGAGTCTCTTTGGCGCGGGCGCTGCCCATTGATGCAGGCTTGGTGGCGCGCAACCAAGGCGCAATTTTCGCTGGTAATTTCGTGAAATGGCCTCAAATGGGGCTTGGCAAAACGCCTACAAAGGTCTAGATACCAGCTATTGGGCGTGCCGGCCCAATTTTGTCGGCACGCCTTTGCGCGTCTCTACAAACCTATGGTGAGCGGAACTTATTCCTTTTGGAAACCCGGCTGGGATCTCTAAGGGGAAGAGGCCCGATACTCTTATGGGCGTAAAGCGCGCGGCTGTCCTGGCAACAGGCGGCCAACCTGTCCAAGACTGCCGGTGCCGAAGACCGAAAAGGTTTGACGCTTAATCCCTGGACGGGGACCAGCACAGACGGGGACGCGACCCGAGTTGCGCAAGAAATAAAGGATGCGCCAATTCGGTTCGAACCTCGAAGACCCGACCACGGCCGAAATGCCGTCCGGGGGGCAGGCTTTTGAAGCGTCGTCCTGCCCGGGTTCGCGCGTGTGAACTCAAGCGGGACGGCTGGTAGCAACCCGGCGGCTCCCGCCCAATCACACGGGTCGGCCGTCAAACGGAAAAGAGCTTGCAGTGGATCGAGCGGCTAAAGCGGAGTCCATCAGCGAACTGAGCGGGGTCTTCAAGACCTCCAACGTCGTGGTGGTGGCTCACTATTCTGGCCTTAGCGTTGCCCAGATGCAGACTCTGCGCAAGCAGATGAAGCAGGTGGGCGCGCAGGTGAAGGTCGCGAAGAACCGTCTCGCCAAGATCGCGCTCAAGGACACCGACGCTGCCTCTATCGCGCCTCTGCTGAAGGGGCCGACCGTACTCGCCTACTCGGGCGACCCGGTGGCGGCACCGAAGGTGGCCATCGACTTTGCCAAGGTGAACGAGAAGTTCGTCATCCTCGGCGGTTCGATGGGCAAGACCGCTCTGGACCCCAATGCCGTCAAGGCGCTCGCCGCCCTGCCGTCACTGGACGAATTGCGCGCCAAGATCGTCGGCCTCATCCAGGCGCCGGCGACCAAACTCGCGCAGCTTGCAAATGCACCCGCGGCGAAAGTTGCGCGTGTGGTCCAAGCCTACGCCTCGAAGGGCTCGGCGGCCTGACGGCTCAACACTCTATTCTCTGGTTCGAACCGATAGGAATTGAACAATGGCTGACTTGCAAAAGATCGTCGACGATTTGTCTAGCCTGACCGTCCTGGAAGCGGCGGATCTGGCGAAGATGCTCGAAGAAAAGTGGGGCGTTTCGGCTGCGGCCGCGGTGGCGGTTGCAGCGGGCCCGGCGGCTGGTGGCGGAGCGGCTGCCGCGGCCGAAGAGAAGACCGAATTCACAGTGGTTCTCGCCAGCGCCGGCGAGAAGAAAATCGAAGTCATTAAAGAAGTGCGTGCGCTCACCGGTCTCGGTTTGAAGGAAGCCAAGGACCTCGTCGAGGGCGCGCCGAAGACCGTCAAAGAAAGCGTAGCCAAGGACGAGGCTAACAAGATCAAGGCCACGCTCGAAAAGGTCGGCGCAAAGGTGGAATTGAAATAGTCCATGGCTGTTTCATTCCTGGACAAGCAAGGCGAGGCCGAGCGCGGTCTGGAGATCGAAAGGGCTTCAAGTCGTGGGTGGTCGGGTCAAGCCTGGCCATCGCGGAACGAAGATGCCGAAATCCGCGGGGAAGCCCGGGGGTGACGGGACAGGAGATAAGGAGCGCGGCGTCGGGCCGAACTCCGAGGCGGTCGTGATCGAGCAATTCTGGTCACGATGAAAAAAGAAGTGTGCGGCGGTTCGGGTCAGACCCGAATCACATAGAAGCGGACGGCTCCGACGCCTGTCCTGATGGTCGCGATGGATTGCGGCTGTCCGGAGAGGCGCCCGCGCCGGCCGATGCAATCGAATCGAGAGAGATAAAGATGGCGCAGACGTTTACTGGTCGCAAGCGCGTAAGGAAGTTTTTCGGGACAATCAACGAAGTGGCGGAGATGCCGAACCTCATCGAGGTTCAGAAGGCATCTTACGACCAGTTCTTGCTTGTGAAGGAGCCGGTGGGCGGCCGCCCCGACGAGGGACTGCAGGCCGTTTTCAAATCGGTATTCCCCATTTCCGATTTTTCGAATTCGTCGCAGCTTGAATTCGTCAAATACGAATTCGAGCCGCCGAAGTACGATGTTGACGAGTGCCGGCAGCGCGGCATGACCTATGCTGCGCCACTCAAGGTAACGCTGCGTCTCATCGTGTTCGATATCGATGAAGAGACCGGCGCGCGTTCGGTCAAGGACATCAAGGAGCAGGATGTCTACATGGGCGACATTCCGCTCATGACCAACAACGGCACATTCATCGTCAACGGGACTGAGCGCGTCATTGTTTCGCAGATGCACCGCTCGCCCGGTGTGTTCTTCGACCACGACAAGGGCAAGACTCATTCCTCGGGCAAGCTGTTGTTCGCCGCCCGCATCATTCCGTACCGCGGCTCATGGCTCGACATCGAGTTTGACGCGAAGGACATCGTCTATGCGCGCATCGATCGCCGCCGGAAGATCCCGGTGACGTCGCTGCTGTATGCGCTTGGCCTCGACGGCGAACAGATCCTCGCCACGTTCTACAAGCACATCATGTACAAGCGCGCCAAAGAAGGCTGGCGGGTGCCCTTCGATGCCAACCGGCTGAGGGGTTACAAGGCTGTCAACGATCTCGTCGATGCCGATACCGGCCGCGTTGTTGTCGAGGCCGGCAAGAAGCTGACCGTACGCCAGGCCCGACAGCTTGCCGAGAGGGGTCTCAAGGCCCTGCGCATGACCGATGACGAGCTCATCGGGCATTACGTCGCCGAAGACTTGGCCAATGGGCGCACCGGCGAAATCTACATGGAAGCCGGCGAAGAGATCACCGAGAAGAATCTGAAAATTCTGATCGAGGCCGGCTACAAGGAACTACCGCTGCTCGACATCGACCATGTCAATGTCGGCGCCTATATCCGCAACACGCTCTCGGTGGACAAGAACATGACGCGTGAAGACGCGCTGTTCGATATCTACCGCGTCATGCGCCCGGGTGAGCCGCCGACCGTCGAGACCGCGGAAGCGATGTTCCGCTCGCTGTTCTTCGATTCCGAGCGCTACGATCTGTCGGCCGTCGGCCGCGTGAAAATGAACATGCGCCTCGATCTTGACGCGCCCGACACGATGCGCGTCCTGCGCAAGGACGACGTCATCTCTGTTATTCGTACGTTGGTTGATTTGCGCGATGGTAAAGGTGAGATCGACGACATCGACCATCTCGGCAACCGCCGAGTGCGCTCGGTCGGCGAGCTAATGGAAAATCAATATCGCATCGGCTTGTTGCGCATGGAACGCGCAATCAAGGAGCGCATGTCGTCGGTCGATATCGATACCGTCATGCCGCAGGACCTGATCAACGCCAAGCCGGCGGCGGCTGCGGTACGCGAATTCTTCGGCTCGTCGCAGCTTTCGCAGTTCATGGATCAGACCAACCCGCTGTCGGAAATCACCCACAAGCGACGGCTGTCAGCGCTTGGTCCGGGCGGTTTGACGCGAGAACGCGCAGGCTTCGAGGTGCGCGATGTGCACCCGACCCACTACGGCCGTATCTGTCCGATTGAGACCCCTGAAGGTCCGAACATCGGTCTGATTAATTCACTCGCGACCTATGCGCGCGTGAACAAATACGGCTTCGTGGAAACGCCTTATCGCAAGGTGAAAGATGGCCGCGTCACCGATGAAGTGGTCTATCTCTCCGCAATGGAAGAGGCTCGCCACGCTGTCGCCCAAGCGAATGCAACGATCGACAACCGTGGCCGATTCACCGAAGACCTGATCGTCTGCCGTCAGGCCGGCGACGTGCACCTGGTGCCGCGTGACAAGGTCGATTTCATGGACGTGTCGCCGAAGCAGCTCGTGTCCGTTGCCGCAGCGCTCATTCCGTTCCTGGAAAACGATGACGCCAATCGCGCGCTGATGGGCTCCAACATGCAACGGCAGGCAGTCCCGCTTGTACGCGCCGAGGCGCCGTTCGTCGGCACCGGCATGGAGGGCGTGGTCGCGCGGGACTCTGGTGCGTCGATCGCCGCGCGCCGTACCGGCGTCGTCGATCAGGTGGACGCGACTCGTATCGTTATCCGCGCCACCGACGAGACTGACCCGACCAAACCGGGCGTCGATATCTACCGTTTGATGAAGTATCAGCGCTCGAATCAGAACACCTGCATCAACCAGCGTCCACTGGTGAAGGTGGGCGACCGTGTCGACAAAGGGGACATTATCGCTGACGGCCCGTCGACCGATCTCGGCGAATTGGCGCTCGGCCGGAACGTATTGGTCGCGTTTATGCCGTGGAATGGCTACAACTTCGAGGATTCGATTTTGCTTTCCGAGCGGATCGTGAAAGACGACGTGTTCACGTCCATTCACATCGAAGAGTTCGAGGTGATGGCGCGCGACACCAAGCTTGGTCCCGAGGAAATTACCCGCGATATCCCGAACGTTTCGGAAGAGGCGCTCAAGAACCTCGACGAAGCAGGCATTGTCTACATCGGCGCCGAGGTGCACGCGGGCGACATCTTGGTCGGCAAGATTACGCCAAAAGGCGAAAGTCCGATGACGCCGGAAGAGAAACTCTTGCGTGCAATCTTTGGCGAAAAGGCCTCCGACGTTCGCGACACGTCACTGCGTGTTCCGCCGGGCGTTCAGGGCACGGTTGTCGAAGTACGAGTGTTCAATAGGCATGGCGTCGAAAAGGACGAGCGTGCGCTTGCGATTGAGCGTGAAGAAATCGAACGGCTTGCCAAGGATCGCGACGACGAGCAGGCGATTCTCGACCGTAACGTCTACGGCCGCCTTGCCGAATTGCTCGAAGGCCGCACCGGTATTGCCGGTCCGAAGGGCTTCAAGAAGGACAGCAAGATCACCAAGGCGGTGCTGGATGAATATCCGCGCTCGCAGTGGTGGTTGTTCGCTTCGCCCAACGACAAGCTGATGTCGGAGATCGAGGCCATTCGTAAGCAGTACGACGAGTCAAAGAAGTTGCTGGAACAGCGCTTCCTCGACAAAGTCGAGAAGCTGCAGCGCGGCGACGAACTCCCGCCGGGTGTGATGAAGATGGTCAAAGTCTTCGTTGCGGTGAAGCGCAAAATTCAGCCCGGCGACAAGATGGCCGGCCGGCACGGCAACAAGGGCGTCGTGTCGAAGATCGTGCCGGTCGAGGACATGCCATTCCTCGAGGATGGCACGCAGGTCGACATCGTGCTCAACCCGCTCGGGGTGCCGAGCCGCATGAACGTTGGTCAGATTCTTGAGACCCACCTTGGCTGGGCATGCGCCGGCCTCGGACTCAAAATAGGCCAGGCGGTGGATGCCTATAACTCGAAGCACGACTCGCGTCCGCTGAAAGACATGCTCAAGAAGGTCTACGGCGACGATGAGACTATTAAGTCGCTCAACGAAGATGGCCTGATCGAGCTCGGTGGCAACTTGCGCCACGGCGTGCCGATAGCAACGCCGGTTTTCGACGGTGCGAAGGAAGCCGACATCGAGAAGATGCTCGACCTTGCCGGCCTCGACCATTCGGGGCAGGTGACGGTATTCGACGGGCGAACCGGCGAATCTTTCGATCGCAAAGTCACCGTCGGCTACATTTACATGCTGAAACTGCACCATCTGGTGGATGACAAGATCCACGCCCGTTCGATTGGCCCATACTCACTGGTGACTCAGCAGCCACTCGGCGGCAAGGCGCAATTCGGCGGCCAGCGTTTCGGCGAAATGGAGGTATGGGCGCTCGAGGCTTACGGCGCTGCGTACACTTTGCAGGAAATGCTCACCGTCAAGTCGGACGACGTTGCCGGCCGCACCAAGGTGTACGAGGCGATCGTACGCGGCGACGACACGTTCGAGGCAGGCATTCCAGAAAGCTTCAACGTGCTGGTTAAGGAGATGCGATCGCTCGGCCTCAACGTCGATCTGCACAATTCGAAGCAGCAGCGACAGGGCCCGGAAACGGCCGAGGCGGCGGAGTAACGAGCGTCATGGCCGGGCCCGTCCCGGCCATCCACGCCTTCCTGATCGAAGGCGAAACAAGACTGGGTGCCCGGCACAAGGCCGGGCATGACGTGGGAAAGACTTGAAACAGCGGCCGACAATGATTGGCAAGCGGAGAAGACGATGAATCAAGAGATTATGAATCTTTTCAGCCCGCAGGTTCCGGCTCAGGTCTTCGACCAGATCCGGATTTCAATCGCGAGTCCCGAGAAGATTCTGTCCTGGTCATACGGCGAAATCAAAAAGCCGGAGACGATCAACTATCGTACCTTTAAGCCGGAGCGCGATGGCTTGTTCTGCGCGCGTATATTCGGGCCGATCAAGGATTACGAGTGCTTGTGCGGCAAGTACAAGCGTATGAAGTACAAGGGCATCATCTGCGAGAAGTGTTCGGTCGAGGTGACGTTGTCACGCGTGCGGCGCGAGCGGATGGGCCATATTGAATTGGCCGCGCCGGTCGCTCATATCTGGTTCCTGAAGTCGCTGCCGAGTCGCATCGGTCTGCTGCTCGACATGACGCTCAAGGATCTCGAGCGCATCCTGTACTTCGAATACTACGTCGTGCTTGAGCCGGGGCTAACGCCCCTCAAGGATCGTCAGCTCCTGTCCGAGGAAGAGTACCTCAAGGCACAGGAGGAGTTCGGTGCTGATAGCTTCACAGCCACCATCGGCGCTGAAGCCATCCGCGAGATGCTTAAGGGCATTGACCTCGAGAAGATGCAGGTGGAGCTGCGCACCGAGCTCGCTGAGTCGGACAGCGACATCAAGAAGAAAAAGATCGCCAAGCGGCTCAAGTTGATCGAGGCTTTCATTGCCTCCGGCAACAAGCCGGAATGGATGATCCTGACCGTCGTGCCGGTGATCCCGCCCGACCTGCGGCCGCTTGTACCGCTTGACGGCGGGCGCTTCGCCACGTCCGACCTGAATGATCTCTATCGCCGCGTCATCAACCGCAACAACCGCCTGAAGCGGCTGATCGAGTTGCGCGCGCCGGACATCATCATCCGTAACGAGAAGCGCATGCTGCAGGAGGCAGTGGATGCGCTGTTCGACAACGGCCGGCGTGGCCGGGTCATCACCGGCGCCAACAAGCGTCCGCTGAAGTCGCTGGCCGATATGCTCAAGGGCAAGCAGGGCCGCTTCCGGCAGAATCTGCTCGGCAAGCGCGTCGACTACTCCGGCCGCTCCGTGATTGTGGTTGGCCCTGAGCTCAAGCTGCATCAATGCGGCCTACCGAAGAAAATGGCGCTCGAACTGTTTAAGCCGTTCATTTATTCGCGGCTCGATGCGAAAGGCCTATCCACGACAGTGAAACAGGCCAAAAAGCTCGTGGAGAAAGAGAAGCCGGAAGTTTGGGATATCCTCGACGAGGTTATCCGCGAGCATCCGGTGCTGCTCAACCGCGCTCCGACCCTGCATCGCCTCGGCATTCAGGCCTTCGAACCGGTGCTGATCGAGGGTAAGGCGATCCAGCTGCATCCGCTTGTCTGCGCAGCCTTCAACGCCGACTTCGACGGCGACCAGATGGCCGTGCACGTTCCGCTATCGCTTGAAGCGCAACTGGAAGCGCGCGTGCTGATGATGTCGACGAACAACATCCTGCACCCGGCGAATGGGCAGCCCATCATCGTGCCGTCGCAGGACATCGTGCTGGGCCTCTACTACCTCTCGCTGATGAGCGAGGGGATGCCCGGCGAGGGCAAAACTTTCGGCGATATGGCTGCAATCGACCATGCACTGCATGAGAGGGTCATCAACCTTCACACGAAGATCAAGTATCGCTGGGAAGGCGTGGACGACAACGGCAAATCGTTCAAGAAGTGGTACGACACTACGCCAGGTCGTGTCGTGCTTGGCAGCGTCTTGCCTAAGAGCCCGAAGGTCCCATTCGAAATCGTCAACCGTTTGATGACGAAGCGCGAGATATCCTCGATGATCGACATGGTCTATCGCCATTGCGGTCAGAAGGAGACGGTCATCTTCTGCGACCGCATCATGGCGCTCGGCTTCTATCACGCTTTCAAGGCCGGTATCTCGTTCGGCAAGGACGACATGGTGGTACCGGAGTCCAAGTGGAAGATCGTTGAGACGACGCGTGAGCTCGCGAAAGAGTTCGAGCAGCAATACAACGACGGTCTGATTACCCAGGGCGAGAAATACAACAAGGTGGTCGATGCTTGGTCGAAGTCCACCGATCGCATCGCGGAAGAAATGATGCGCGAAATCTCGTCCACAAAAAAAGACGCGACAGGCCGCGACAAACAGGTCAATTCGATCTACATGATGGCACATTCCGGGGCGCGCGGTTCGCCCGCGCAGATGCGCCAGCTGGCCGGCATGCGCGGCCTGATGGCCAAGCCGTCGGGCGAGATCATCGAAAGCCCAATCATCTCCAACTTCAAGGAAGGCCTGTCGGTGCTCGAGTACTTCAACTCGACGCACGGTGCCCGCAAGGGTCTCGCCGACACCGCCTTGAAGACGGCGAACTCGGGTTATCTCACGCGGCGTCTGGTTGACGTGGCGCAGGACTGTATCATCACCGCAGAGGACTGCGGCACGAAGAATGGCATCAAGGTACGCGCCATTATCGATGCCGGCACGGTGGTTGCTTCGCTCGCCAGCCGTATACTTGGCCGCACCACGGCAGAGGACGTTAAGGACCCGTCGAGCAGCAAGACACTGGTCAAGCGGGGTACCTTGTTGACCGAGCCTGAGGTCGAAGTCGTCACCACGAACGGCGTTCAGGAATTGAAGATCCGTTCGGTGCTGACCTGCGAAGCGGCTAACGGTGTTTGCGGTGCATGCTACGGACGAGACCTCGCCCGTGGCACGCCGGTGAACATGGGCGAGGCGGTGGGCGTCATCGCCGCGCAGTCGATCGGCGAGCCTGGCACCCAGCTCACCATGCGCACGTTCCACATCGGCGGCGCTGCGCAGATCTCGGAGCAGTCGTTCATCGAGTCGAACTTTGATGGCAAGATCAAGTTCAAGGGAAAGAACGTCGCCAAGAACTCGGATAACGAGGTTGTGGCGATGGTGCGCAATATGGTCGTCGCGGTCGTCGATCCCGACGGCACCGAGCGCGCGCACCATCGTATCCCGTATGGCGCCCGCTTGCGTGTCGAGGATGGCGACAAGATCAAGCGCGGCCAGCGTATCGCCGAGTGGGATCCTTACACCCGACCGATCCTGACCGAGGTCGAGGGCGATATCGCCTTCGAGGATCTCATCGACGGTCTGTCGATGTCCGAGCAGCTCGACGAATCGACAGGTATTGCCAAGCGTGTCGTCATCGATTGGCGGACAGGTTCTTCCCGAAACCAGCAGGACCTGCGTCCGGCGATCGTGATCAAGTCGGGCAACAAGATCCTCAAACTCGCCCGCGGTGGTGAAGCCCGATATCAGCTTGCGGTCGACGCGATCATTTCGGTCGATCCTGGCGGCCACGTGAAGGCGGGCGACGTGATCGCGCGTATCCCGACCGAAAGCGCAAAGACGCGCGATATCACCGGCGGTCTGCCGCGGGTGGCAGAGCTGTTCGAGGCGCGGCGTCCAAAGGAAGCGGCGATCATCGCCGAGATCGGGGGAACGGTACGGTTCGGCAAGGATTACAAGAACAAGCGCCGGATCACGATCGAGCCGTCGGACAAGGGTGAGGAGCCAAAGGAGTACCTGATCCCGAAGGGCAAACACATCCACCTGCAGGACGGCGACGTCATCGAGAAGGGCGATTACATCGTCGAGGGCAATCCAGCCCCGCATGACATTCTTGCCATCAAGGGTGTCGAAGAACTAGCCGCGTACCTCGTGAACGAAATCCAGGAGGTCTACAGGCTGCAGGGCGTCAACATCAACGACAAGCACATCGAGGTGATTGTTCGCCAGATGCTGCAGAAGGTCGAGATCGACGACGCCGGCGACACCGAGCTGTTGCAGGGCGAGCAGCTCGACAAGATCGAGCTCGATGAGATCAACGCTCGGGCCGAAGCCGAGGGCAAGAAGGGCGCAACCGGGCATCCGGTTCTGCTCGGCATTACCAAGGCCAGCCTGCAGACCCGTTCGTTCATCTCGGCGGCGTCCTTCCAGGAGACGACGCGCGTGCTCACCGAGGCTGCGGTCAATGGCAAGGCCGACACGCTCGACGGGCTCAAGGAGAACGTCATTGTCGGCCGACTGATCCCGGCCGGTACCGGTGCCATGATGAACAGCTTGCGCGAGGTCGCGACCAAGCGCGATGCCCTCATTCTGGAGGAGCGCGAGAAGGACGCGGCGAAAGCCGCGGCCAAGCCGGAGGAAGCTCCCGCGCTGCCGGCGGCCGAGTAAGGGCCGCCACCCGTCACAAAACAAAAAGGGCCGCCTCGAGGCGGCCCTTTTTATTTTGCCGGAATCGGCTGAGGGATCGTGCCCTCTATTGCGTTTTGAGCTGCGGTCTGACGCCCGGCGCGAATGGCATCGTCGCGTCGTTTGCGCGCCAGCGCCGCCTCGCCGCCAGCGGTTACATGATAGAGAGACAGTCGTTCAAACTCATCCTGTTGCGGCGGCGCTATCGCGATGTCGCTGTATGTCCAGCGGTCGGGCGCTGCGAGAGTTTCTCTAAGTATTGCATTAAGCGTGCGATAAATCCGGAAATAGCCCCAAACTTTCTTGAGCGTTTCCCACCCGTAGCGAGGATAGAAAACCAGAGGGTTTTCGATCTTCATGCCGGAGCGGCGGTCGCGGCGGAATTTGAGGCGGAAGGCGCCGCCCTCCAGCGGATGCACCCCTTCGAACAAAATCATCAGGTAGAACCATAGGATTGTTGACAGCGTTGTTCCGGGCCGGCCGATCTTGCAGGCGGCCGAACGGCGCAGGATCGTGCGGACGTGATCAGGGGTGTAGAAGGCCGACCATGCAGCGCGGTAAGCGTCTTCCCATTCGGCGTCGGTCATTTTGCAATGACGCGAAACACGGTGGTTGAGGTCATATTTGTTCATGTCCGGGTCCATCCAGACGCCCTTCTGCGCCAGCACCTTATGGTCCTCGGAGCCGGGCAGGGGTGTCAGGAAAAAGAACTCGAGGATATCGAGCGGCAACTCCCGCTTGATGATCTCGATATCGCGGACGATCGATTCCTTAGTATCTGCCGGAAAACCAAGGATGTATCCGGCATAGGTGATGGCGCCATGTTCCCGCCATTTCTGCAGCATTTCTCGGTATTCGGTGATCTTGTTCTGCCGCTTCTTGGCGGCAATGAGATTGTCCGGGTTGATGTTCTCGAGACCGATGAATACGCGACGTACACCCGCTTGCGCCGCTTTTTCGATGAAGTTCGGGATTTTGTGGCAAAGCGTGTCGACCTGAATCGTAAAGCCGAGCTTGGGAAACTCCGTATTACGCAGATGAATGAGTCGGTCGAAGAGGATCTCCCAGTCGCGGTTGCGCGCAAAATTGTCATCGGTGATGAAGAAACGCTTGATGCCCTGCGCATGGTTCTCACGTACGATGCGCTCGAGGTCGTCGGGCGTGCGGAAGCGGCTCTTGCGCCCTTGCACGTTGATGATCGTGCAGAACGAACACTGATATGGGCAGCCACGCCCCAGGTCGATACTTGAAAGCGAGCCCGATGTCCGCTTCACATGCTTGCGAGGTAAGAAGGGCGGCGGCTCACCGGTCAAAGCCGGCAGCTTGTCCATGTAGTTGTAAAGCGGCTTGAGCGATCCGTTCCAGGCGTCCTGCAGAACTTCGTCAAGCCGGCCTTCCTCGCATTCGCCGGCAAAGAAAGAAATACCCACGGCCTGAGCATTTTTAATGTCGGCGGGAAGTTCAGGGAGCATTGCGATGCAGCCCGACACGTGAAAGCCGCCAATGCAAACCGGCAAGCCTGCGTCGAGGAAAGGGCGCGCCAGATCGACCGAGCGGGGGAATTGATTGGATTGCACACCGACCAGCCCAATCAGCGCGCGGCCACCCTGTTTACGGATCAGGCTGATGATACGATCTGGGCGCACCCGTCGGTTGGTTTCGTCATAGGTGTGAAGGCGGATTTCGACGTCCGGGCCAAGAACCTCACGTCGGCGGGCGTCTTCGGCTAGAGCATTCAGGCATGCCAGGGTATTGGAGGGGATAGCGGAGCGGAGCCACTGAATCGGGTAGCCATCGTCGTCATAATGCGACGGCTTGATCATCACCAAATGAAAGAGATCGTCACCAGCTACCCGCAACGCGCCGTCCCCTGACCCCAGATGGTGGATTCTAGCATGGTCCGTTCCGTTGCGTCGGCCTATTTTTGCGGCAACCCCGGATAGCTGCGTTGATTCTTCGGCTCTTTTCTTTGCTTGCGAAAAAGTGATGATCTGGCTTCTCCGTACGGACCAAACATCCATGCACCTCCTCGTCCTTGCCGGTGATGGCATCGGCCCTGAAATCACTACCGCCACGCTCGCAGTTCTGCGCGCGGCCTCCGCGCGATTTGATCTGCAGTTGCGGATCGAGGAAGCTGCGGTTGGTTATGCCGGCCTGCGCGTGCACGGTCACACGATTCATCCCGACATTGTCGAGAAGGCACGTCGCGCAGATGGGGTTGTGCTTGGGCCCACATCGACATTTGAATTCAAGGATCCGGCGCGCGGCGAGGTCAATCCATCGATGATGTTACGAAAAAGCCTCGATCTATTCGCCAATATTCGGCCCGCGCGGACCTATCCCGGCTTCACGTTGCGCTCCGGCGAGTTCGATCTTGTTGTCGCCCGCGAGAACACCGAGGGCTTCTATGCGGACCGCAACATGGAGGCGGGGAGCGGCGAGGTGTTGGTGACCAAGGACGTCGCTATTTCGTTACGTCGGATAACGCGCTTCTGCAGCGAGCGGATTGCACGCGTGGCCTTTGAGCTGGCAATGACCCGGCACAAGCGTGTCACTATCGTGCATAAGGCCAATGTACTGAAAGTGACCGATGGCTTGTTCATCGAATCCTGCCGTGCCGTTGCCAAGGAATTCCCCACTGTTGCAGTCGATGACGTCATTGTTGACGCCATGATGGCGCATGTCGTGCGGAACCCCCAACGCTTCGATGTCATCGTCACGACCAACATGTACGGGGACATTCTTTCCGATTTGACGGCCGAATTGTCGGGCAGTCTGGGACTGGCGGCGTCGCTTAACGCCGGAACCGATCACGGAATGGCGCAGGCGGCGCACGGCTCGGCGCCGGATATTGCCGGGAAGAACATAGCGAACCCGCTGTCGTTGATTTTGTCGGCGGCGATGCTACTTGCCTGGCATGGCCGCCAAAGAAAGGCCAAGACGTTCGAGGTTGCCGCGGCATCAATCGAAAAAGCGGTTGCGGCGGCGATCGCGGCCAAGCAGTCGACAGCCGACATTGGCGGACATTTGGGGACGCGTGAAACCGGTGATGCTGTCGTTGCGCACTTGCGGGCATAAACGTCATGCGGTGCGACAGCCACGTCCATGTCGTTGGGCCGTTGGATCGTTACCCGCAGGTTGCCGAGCGCACTTACCTCGCTGACGTTGCGACACTCAAGCAACTTGAGAGCGTTTCGGCCACCCGCGCCTTCAGCCGCTTCGTGATTGTGCAGCCAAGCTTCTACGGGACCGACAATTCCGTGCTGCTGGAAAGTCTCGATGCCTTGGCGGGACGCGGCCGCGGTATTGTGGTCATCAATCCCGAAACGACTTCCGCCCGGATGCTTTCCAGCATGGCAGGACATGGTGTGTGTGGATTGCGGCTAAATCTCTACAGCCCGGTGCGCGAAAAGCCGCCGTTGCCAGAGCAGTTCTCGGCCGTCGCTGAGATCGCGCAAGCGTTAAAATGGCACATCGAGGTGATCGCGCCGCTCAGGGTGCTTGCCGACAATGCAGTGTTCCTCCGCAGCTCGCGCACACCCGTGGTGATTGACCACTACGGCCTCCACGGACCTTCTGTGCCGGATCAGGCCGAGGGACGCGCGCTGCTCGATTTGCTGTCGATGTCACACGTCTGGATCAAGCTTTCGGCACCGTATCGCGTAAGCCCAGACCCATTGGCCACGAAACCCAACCCGGCGTGGCTTTCAGCCATTCTGGAGGTAGCGCCGGATCGCTGCGTCTGGGGCAGCGATTGGCCGCACACTCCGCCGCATGAGGCGCAGATGGGTGGCGGCGTACTCGGGGCCTATCGTAGTCTCAGGTATGAAGCGCTAGTCGACGATTTCATGGCGGCGCTTGGAGCGAGAGAGTTGACCGAGCGTATTCTTTCCGAGAATCCGACGCGGCTTTACGGGTTCGAATAACAACAA
>Ga0066388_100000746_pt1 | contig 16484 bp, 13 predicted proteins | sample PanSoiMetaGPlot6_FD_64539 | JGI IMG/M metagenome (GOLD analysis project Ga0066388, IMG submission 64539) | Tropical forest soil microbial communities from Panama analyzed to predict greenhouse gas emissions - Panama Soil - Plot 6 (Hybrid Assembly) | ecosystem: Environmental > Terrestrial >... | reverse complement strand
TTATCAGCGCGGCCAATCGTCACGGTAAGATCGACGCCGAGATCCGCCAGCAGCCGCACCAATTCCGGCGCGCCACGCGTTGCCGCATGGATCATGTATAGAACGCGGCGATTGGAATTGCTGGAAGGTAATTGGCGATCTTTGGTCAGATCAGCAAATTTTGGGTTTACGGGAAAACCGAATATCTTGATTTTTTCCGGCGCGACTCCTGCGCTCCGCAGAACGTCAGCACTTTGTTCGTTTGGCGCGAGGAAGTAATCCGCTGCGGAGCGGTACCACGCCGAGTTGATAGTGATCGAATCGGTGACAACTACGACGCTTTTACACGAGCGTGCCGGACCCAAAATCTCCTGGAGTGCATTCGCATAGGCTGGAAAAGAGCAAACGACGACATCCGGGCAGAAACGGTCGAGCAATGGCGCGAGATAGTCTTTGAGCCGAACGAGCCGCCGAAATTCCGTATCGTAATCGGTCTTGCGATCGAGCCAGCGATAAACGACTCCCCAGGCGCGCGGCGCGAAATTTACCAACGCAAGATAGCTTCGTCGCACGAACTCGTTAACTGGTCCATAGGCTTCGGCGAAAAGATCCCGCAATTCCACTTGGGCTTGGTCCTGTGCGACGCGGGCCAGAGCGTCGCGCACCCCACGCGCGGCGCTGTTGTGGCCTTCTCCGAAACCGGCGGTCAGGATCAGTATTCTCTTTTTCACAATTTGTTAAGGGGAGCGGATACGGAGCGAAAGGCGCAGGGACCGGACGGAAGTTTAATCGAGAGGGCATTCGGAGTTTAATGGATATCTGAGCCAGGCAAAGTAAACTCTGGAGCACGGATGAAGTATCTCGGATTCATATGGCGCGTGGCGCGGCGGTTGGTTTGGGAAACTGCGACCGACAATACAACCGGGCTGGCTGCGCAGATGGCGTATCTCCTCCTTTTTGCGCTGGCGCCGGTGCTGCTTTTCCTCTGGCATTTGCTCGGCCTTTTCGGCACCGATCCGGCAAAGCTGCATGGGATGTTCGTTCTCCTGAAAAGTTTCATCCCGCCGGATCCTAAAGTGCAGGACATCCTCGATACGGCCGTGGCGAGTGTGGTGGTGACAGGGTCCAGCGGCATTCTCGCAAATGCGGGTATTATCCTCGGGATTTATTTCGGCACCATCTTCATTGCGACGGTTTCACGCGCGCTCAGCCAGATGCACGGAGTGCGTGAAGATCGAAATTGGTGGTCTAAATACATCATCTCGTTTTTTATGCTTTTCTGGTTCGGCATCACGATTCTGTTTTGTTTCAATGCGATTGTCTTTGGCCAAAGACTGGCTGGCATTGCGGAAGTGAATTTTCAACTCTCGTTCCCGCTGCAGGCATGGATCGCAACGTTGACTGTGCCATCCACCGCAGTGGCGCTAGTCTTTCTCGCCCTCGCGCTTTATCTCTACACACCGGAAAATTATTTGACCATGCGTCAGGCGCTACCCGGCGCGATTTTCTTTTCCATTGGCTGGATCATTGCCACGAAGCTCTTCCAGCTTTATGTGGCGAGATATGACCGGTACAACCCGACCTACCTCGCGCTGGCATCCATCATCGTGTTGCTGACCTGGATGTATCTAACATGTTTGCTGCTGCTGCTTGGCGGGAAATTGAATGCGATTCTTCGTCGCGAACGCGAACGGATGCGCGAAACTGCCCGCTCGACGCCAGTGCCTGTCATACGCGCAGCTTGAATCCGAGCGCGTTCGGGGTTGATCGAGCCGCGCGCTCTGTTACGCTCCGATGCGGTGCGCTTTCGCCTTTGGCTCGCAACTGCACTCGCGCTCGGCGCGATCGCAGCTACTCTCCTTCGCGCACAGGTCAGTGACGAAAGAAGTCAGCGCGACGAATCCTCCGAACAACAACAGGAGACCCGCGACATCTCGTCACCGAAGCCGACAAAATCGCCCAGTCCGGTGGCGAAAGCCAAACCGGCGACGAAGAAATCGAAGAAAAAGCGCGGTGCCTCTCTGACAGCAGAAGAATCACCGCCGATTCGCAAAGCAAAGCAGGCAACAGGAGAGTCGAAGGAATCACCCAGCCCCATCGCAAAAGCCAAGGCGGTTACAGAAAAATCAACGCCCGATACCGAGGCATCGCCAGTGGCAGAGGAATCTCAACATCCTCGTAAATCGAAGCTGGCGAAAGAATCGCGCGACGAAGAGGAGGCAACTTCGAAACCAAAACCCAGCGAGACACCCGGGTTGCCTGTTGCTTCGCAAAAACGGAAAAAATCCGCGAGTCCAACGCCGAAACAGACAACCGCAAGGAAGAAATCGCACACGAAAGAAGCACTGCCCGAATCAAGAAACGCTGTGAAAGCCAAAACACATGGAGAAGAGACACCGAGGCCGGAAAAAACTCCGAGACCAGTTTCAGAAACTCCCGTGGCCTCGGAAACTCCACCGCCCCCGCGCGCTGTAGCTGTGCCGACGGCAGCGCCATCCCCAACGCCAAGAATTTCGCGCGCAGCCTCGGCTGAAGAACGAGGGCAAGTTGTCATCGAGAAATCTGGTTTCGAGGAAGATCAGGGTTTTGAGCCGACGCCGTCGCCACCGCCGCGCAAATTCTCTTTTTGGCCATGGAGTCGTCCAACCAACTACCGTTATCTCACTAGATCAGTAATCGAAGCAATCCGGCGCGCGCCCGTGAAACGCCGACGCTGGCAATTTATCGTTGTGCACAACAGCGGAACCCGTCAGGGTAACGCGCGCGCCTTCGATTATTATCATCGGCACGTCCGCAGGATGCAGAATGGGCTTGCTTATCATTTCGTGATCGGCAATGGCACATCAACCGGGAACGGCCAGATAGAAGTTGGCGACCGCTGGCGCCGCCAGATCAATGGCGGCCATGTGCACAGCGATTATTTGAACAACATTTCACTCGGCATTTGTCTGGTCGGCGATTTCAATCGAGACCAACCGACCCGCGCACAACTCGAATCGTGTGAAGAACTCATTCGCTACCTGCGAGAACGCTGTGGCAAGACTGATAGAGGCGATATTCCAGTGCGGCCGCATCGGGAAATGAATCCGCCGCGCTGGCCAACCGATTGCCCGGGCGATGTTTTTCCGTATTCCTGGTTCCGCAGATTTCAGTAGTCGGGGTTCAGATCGCTGGGTGCGGGGGATCACTTGCGCGTCGCGACGATCACGTTCGCTTCCTTCCAGTTCCAGCGATAGCCGAATCCGAATTCGATCGGGGGCGGGTTGCTTTGTGCGAAAAGCTCCTGCAGTCTGGGCTGAAAGTGTTGTTTGAACAGTTCGATAGGGCCGAGGTAAGTGCCGAAGAGGCGAAGGTTCCATTTGTTTGGATCGAAATAAGCGAGCGGAACTCCAGAATCGTCCTGCACAATTAGCCTGCTGCGATCGAGAATGAAATTGCGGATCGTGCCGAAGCCCTCTTCGAACATCAGATACGAGGAAGATTTGAGAAAACTCGAGCCGGTTCCGAATCGCCCGCAAAATTTCAAGAAACCGGGAGTTGATTTGATTCCACCGTCGGAAATATCGGTGTTGAAATAATACAGAGTTTGTGAATCGCCCGATTGGTTATCCGTGTAGTTGATCCGCACGCCGGGAACACTGCCGCCTCTCTTGCCAGGAGCACTCTCCTGGAATGCACCGCTGCCATTCAGAGAGCCGAACGTCACCCTGGTGATCGATTTATCAGCGCGTGCGATAAACGCGTAGAGAATTGGCAGCACGCCGTTGAGGTTCTGCTGTTGCAGATCGATTTTCATATCTTTGGTTATGAAGTAGGTCGTCTCGAGCGAGGATTTCATTGCGTTCTCCAGATTTCCCAGTGCGCTAGCGAGATTCGCAATGCGCAACGGATCGGGCGGCGGCCCCATTGCTTCTTTCCCGCAAAGCACGTAAACGGAGGCCCGCGGAAAAAATTGATCGACATAGAGGAAATCGGGACCGCTAAACATGTAGAACGCAACGGGAACCAGCTGCATGGCCTCCGGGAGATAAGTCTCTTCCCATGCGTGCAATTTTTGGAGCTGGCGCGAATTAAGTTTTGAAAATTCCTTCTCGAAAAATGAGGCGTGTTCCTGCCATGCTGGATCGCGGGCGAGCGGCGCAAGCGGGGAATTTTCCGGCACGGGCATTCCAGCGAGGAAACGCGCTATGTCATTGGGCCCGGAAACAGGTAATGCGCGCGCGACCTCGGGATTCTGCTGTGCGCGAAGGGCAACGGCACCGATCGAGATCAACAACACGATTACTATGACTGTTTTTCCGAAAGAGTCCTTTTTCATGCGGAGCGGTGCAGCCGTTTTCCCGCGCAAAAGTAGAGGAGCAAACCAAGAAGCGCAGTACCAAGGCCGGCCAGGGATTCCACCGTATGAGAGCGCAACAAATAGAACATCATCCAAATTGTGATCATCGAGAAGAGAGCGGGCGGGAGTGGATAGAGCCAAACTCGATAGGGGCGCGCCATTTTCGGACGCGTGAAGCGAAGCACAATGACGCCGAGCACAGCGAGCAGCGAGCAGAGCAACAAACTGAATTGAGTGTACCGCACAACATCTTCGAAACTTCGGGTCAACAAGAGTAAGTTCACGATTAGCAGTTGCAGAATGATGGCGTTTCTTGGAATACCGTGTCTAGTTTTGCGGCCAAGCGATCGCAGCAGCCAATGATCTTCGCCCATCGACATCGTAACTCGCGGCCCGATCCATGTCATTGAACTGATCGAGGAAATCAGGCCCAAACAGATCACTGCACCTGCGACGCGACCGCCGGTCAAACCGAAGATGTGTTTGCCTGCGATTAACGCCACTTCGAGTTGGCCTTTCAATTCTCCGATGGGCGTAGTTGCGAGAAACGCCGCATTAAGCAGGACGTAAATCACGATCACAAGGCCCGTCCCCGTGAGCAGAGAGCGTGGAACATTTTTTTCCGGTCGCTTGATTTCCCCTGTTATGTAAGCCGCCGCGTTCCAGCCGGAGTAGGAATACATCACATAGACCAGCGCGATCGCGAACGACCCGCTAAAAATCGAAATCGTATCACCAGCAGCGGGCAAAAAACTGATCGGCTGCTTCGATGGAACATAGAATCCCGCGGCGATGAGCGCTCCGATCAAAAGCACTTTCACGAGGGTCGAAATATTTTGGAACGCGCTGCCAACCTGCAGGTTCACGAGATGAAAAGCTGCTACTGCCCAAACAACTAAAAACGACAGCACAATCGGAGAACCTGTACCAAAGACACCGGCAAAATATTTCCCGAATGCCATCGCGGCGAGTGCGATGGGCGCGGCAAAGCCAACCGTGGCAGAGACAAATCCCGCCATGAACCCGAACGCTGGATGATAAATCCGCGAGAGAAAATGATATTCGCCGCCAGAGCGCGGCAGCGCGGCGCTGAGCTCTCCGTAGCAGAGCGCGCCGCACAGGGCTGCGAGGCCACCGACGACCCACAGCATGAGCAGCGCGAATCCGGATTGAATTTCAGCGACTTGGAAACCGAGACTCGTGAAGATGCCAGTGCCGATGATGTTGGCGATAACGATGCAAGAGGCGGTGACGAAGCCAATCGTGCGCCGCGGACGCGGCGATTTCACTGAAGGGTGCTCAGCGATTACGGTCATTGTTGAATCGACAATCCCGAAATTATGGGAACTGGCGAATTCTTTTGGAGTAGCATTTAAGTTCATGATTAGGCCGCATCGGGCAGGCGACTCGCGTGTTGACTTAAAATGAGCGCAGAGTCACATCCCTTGGTTTCCTTAGTTGTCAGAAGACGTTCCCGGCATCAGTTTGAAAGCGGCATGAACCCACATCCGAAACTCTCTATTGAGACTGCTACTCAACTCGCGGTCTTTCTTGCAAATCGTCCCGGGGCACTCGCCCGCGTGTGTGAAGCGCTCGCAAAAGCTGGGATTAATATCAACGCGCTGGCTACCTCCGATACCGTCGATCACACGGTGGTACGTATGGTGGTGAGCGACCCGACCAAGGCACTTATGCTTCTGGGCGAAGCGGGTGTGCTGGCGCTCGAGACCGAGGTACTGATGATTGAAACCGCGAACGAGCCCGGCGTGCTCGCGCAGATTGCCGAGCGTCTCGCAGAGGCCGACGTTAACATCGAATACGTTTATCTCGCTGGGAGCCGCGGCGCTGAAAAAGGTCTCATCGTCTTACGCCCGTCCGATATTGAAAAAGCGCAGACCGCGCTACGTGATTTGTAGGACGCGCCCAAGAGTTCACGGTTCGTGATTGCTATTGTGAACTCCGTACCGCATAAATGCGCGGCGCGTTTATGACTCCTGTAAAAGCTTGGCTCGGCTATCCGTATCCGCTTGGCGCAACATGGATGGGTAACGGCGTCAACTTTGCGCTCTTTTCGGAAACGGCCACTTCGGTTGAGCTTTGCTTGTTCGACAGTATCGACGCTACAGAAGAAAACATTCGCATTCCTGTCACCGAACGCACTGATCAAGTCTGGCACGTGTTCTTGCCAGATGTGCGCCCAGGGCAACTGTACGGCTTTCGCGTTGGCGGTCCCTATGATCCGGAGCGCGGCTTGCGATTTAACAGTTCCAAACTTCTTCTCGACCCCTACGCGAAAGCTATCGCTGGGCAAGTGAGTTGGGCGGATGAAATGTTTGGTTATGTCGTCGGAAATAAGGATCAGGATCTGACTCAAGATTTCCGCGATGATGCCTGGGGCGTTCCCAAGTCGGTGGTAATTAACAACGCTTTCGACTGGAGCAAGGACAAGAGACCAGGCATTCCGTTGCACAGTTCCGTGATTTATGAAGTGCACGTGAAGGGATTTAGCAAACTTTGGCATGAGTTGCCTGAAGAATTGCGTGGCACTTATGCAGGGCTCGGCAGCCTCCCGGCCATCGACTATTTCAAAAAGCTTGGCGCGACCGCAGTCGAGCTATTGCCCGTGCACGCGCACGTTGACGATAAAGGTTTGGTTGATCGCGGTCTGAGCAATTACTGGGGATACAACACGATCGGCTTCCTCGCGCCGCATGCAGACTACTCCAGCAGCGGGCAATTGGGCGAGCAAGTCTTCGAGTTCAAAACAATGGTGCGCAACCTGCACGCGGCAGGGATCGAAGTGATCCTCGACGTGGTTTACAATCATACTGCCGAAGGAAATCATCTTGGTCCGACGCTTTGCTTTCGCGGGATCGACAATCTTGCGTATTACCGGTTGCAGCCGGACAATCCGAGGTTCTATCTGGATTTCACCGGCACGGGCAACACTTTTAACCTGCTGCATTCCCGGACGCTCCAGTTGGTGATGGACAGCTTACGTTATTGGGTCCTCGACATGCACGTGGACGGATTCCGCTTTGACCTTGCTGCTAGCCTGGCCCGTGATCACGAAGGCGTTAACAAGCTGGCCTCCTTCTTCGAAATCATTCACCAGGACCCGGTCCTTTCGCAGGTGAAGTTAATTGCAGAGCCCTGGGACGTGGGCGAAGGCGGCTATCAAGTCGGAAATTTTCCGGTGCTCTGGTCAGAATGGAATGGCAAGTATCGCGACACGATTCGCAGTTTTTGGAAAGGCGACGAGGGCCGCATTGGCGAAATGGGGTACCGGCTCACGGGAAGCCCAGATTTGTACCAGCACAATGGACGGCGCCCGTACGCCAGCATTAATTTCGTCACTGCGCACGATGGCTTCACGCTGATCGACCTTGTCAGTTACAATGAAAAGCACAACCAGCTGAACGGCGACGGCAATAACGACGGCGACAACAACAATCAGTCTTGGAACTGCGGTCTGGAAGGCCCAACCGTCGATCCACAAATCAACGTCCTGCGCGATCGCCAGCGTCGGAATTTCTTCACGACACTTCTTCTTTCGCAAGGCGTGCCGATGCTCTGTGGTGGAGACGAGTGGGGTCGAACACAGAATGGTAATAACAATGGATACTGCCAGGATAACGAAATCAGTTGGTTCAACTGGGATCGTGACGAAAAACAGAGACAATTCCTGGAATTCATTCGGAAGCTAGTTCAGTTCCGGAAAGAACATCCGGTGTTTCGCCGGCCGAAATTTTTTCAGGGTCGCCGGATACGCGGCTCCGAAATTCGGGATGTGATGTGGTTTAATCCCGGCGGAAGCGAGATGAACGAGGATGAATGGGCGTCGCCGTTCGTTCGCTGTATTGGCATGCTACTGAGTGGCGATACGATCGATGTTCTTAGTTTTGAAGGTGAGCCGATTCGTGACGAGACATTTCTGCTGTTACTCAACGCGCATTATGAGCCAATCCCATTTGTTCTGCCCGGACAGGAGCAGATCGAGTGGCAACTCATTCTCGACACGATGGATTCCGGCGGTTTCGTGATGGAGCCAAAGAAATTCGCCTCCGGCGACGATGTCGATCTTGGGGGCCGCGCTGTTTGTTTACTTCAATTGGTGAGGGGCGCGCAGGCCCAAGCCCGCGAGGAATCTTGGAAGAAACGCCATGTCGAGTTCCCGCCGATCAGCGCGGAAGAAGAACGGTCTCGCGGGAGCTAGGGTGACGTGTCGTGATATTAGGAATTTTGAGTAAGCGCGATGTTGCAATGGCAAACGAATTTTATTATAGACAAATCAGGCTGGCCTTGTTATGCGAGGCTGGTTATTTGGTCAGTGATTCGCCATGGTACTGAGTTCTCTGATTATCGTCACTGATCGAGGCAGTTTGAAGGCATATCGAGTCAATAAGACGCCTACGCGCGGGCCGAGGCTGCAACTCGTGCAAGCTTTTAACATTACCGATGCGCACGGGAGACTCGTGGATAAGGTTAGCGATTTGGCCGGACGATTTCCTGTGAGCAACGGCGCCGGCGTACGCCACGGAGCTTCGATTGCCGAGCGAACACAGTTGGCAACGGAAATGGACCGGCGCATCCAAAAGGAACTAGCCAATCAAATTGTGAAAATCGTCTCGGGCGATGGAAATGAAGGCTGGTCGTTCGCTGCCCCTGCAGAAATTCATTCCGCCATCGTCGATCTTTTACCTCCGACTGTGCGCAACCGGATCGTCGAGCATGTGAAATCCGATCTTGTCAAGACGGAACCGGCGAAATTGCCCGCGCATTTTCGCTCGTTGCAGCAGATGTAATGACTTGGCGGTGGATTTTGATACTGGGTGAAAAGGCCCGAGGTTGCTACATCAGTCATCAAGCATCCGTTGGCCAGTATCTGGCGACTGCAAATTTTGCTTCGCTCAATGGAAACGGGGCATTAATGTCAAATTGCTATGCAACTGCCTCTTAAGATATCGTACCGGGGTCTGGAAAAATCGGACCAGATCGACAATCTCGTTTTGAATTATGCAGCACGTCTGGAAAAATTTTGCGACCACATCAATCGCTGCGATGTGGCGATCGAGCAAACAAATCATACGCACCAAAAAGGAAATCCGTATCGATGTCGAATCGATGTAACTGTGGCTCGCGGTCACGAACTCGTCGCCGACGAAAGACAGAAGGACAACGGTACACACGAGCCGCTCAAAAAGGTGATCCACGACGCTTTCAAAACCATGGAACGCGAGCTGCGCCGAGTAGTTGAAAAACAACGGCGCGAAGTTAAAACACACGCCGACTCACGCTCGCCGAAATAACACGCTGCAAAACCGCGATTGTCTCTGAAATCTTGCGCGGGCTGCTGTGTTCCTTGCGGGTGATGACTGGCGCCACTAGAGTTCGCCTATGTGCGGAATTGTTGGGTACGTAGGCCGCGCTAAAGCGGCGCCTATTTTACTAGATGGGCTACGGCGGCTTGAATATCGCGGCTACGATTCTGCCGGGTTGGCCGTAGTTAATGGGCGTCACGAACTTCAAACACGCAAATGTGCCGGACGCATCGCGGCCCTGGCCAAATTGATGGCGAAGAAACCGGTTTCAGGTTCGTTCGGCGTCAGTCACACCCGCTGGGCCACGCACGGTAAAGTCACGAACGAAAACGCACACCCGCACTTCGACGCCAGCGGGAAATTGGCGCTTGTTCACAATGGTGTGATCGAAAATTATCAGACGCTTAAGGAGGAATTGATCCGCGGCGGTGACGCCAATTTTCGCTCGGAAACGGATACCGAAGTGCTGGCGCATCTGATCGGAAAGCTCTACGACGAATCATGTGCGACCACGGTAGATACGCCGCAAAAAAAGACCCGCCTCCTCGAGGCAGTTCGCGGGGCGCTTCAACGGGTGATCGGTACGTATGGCATCGCCTTGATCCATTCGGATGTACCGGAATTCATCATCGGCGCGCGACGAGGTAGCCCGCTGGTCCTCGGCGTGGGTAAGGGTGAAAACTTTCTGGCCAGCGATGTAAGCGCAATCGTCGCCTATACTCGGGATGCTATTTACTTGAATGACTTCGACGTCGTCGCAGTCGATCGAGAAAAATTCGAGATTAGCTCACTCGCTGGAGAAACAGGCGATCATCGAGTGAGCAAGGTCGAGTTCACCGCCGAGGACATCAAGAAGGGCGATTACGCGCATTACATGCTCAAGGAGATCTTTGAGCAACCCGACACGGTGCGCGACGCAATGCGTGGCCGACTAAGTCCGGAAGAATGCACTGCCAGACTGGGTGGATTGAATATGACGCCGGCACAATTACGCGATGTCGGTCGCGTTATTCTCACCGGTTGCGGGACCGCTCTCCATGCCGGCAGGGTGGGGGAATATTTGATCGAGGGGCTGGCGAATATCCCAACAGAAGTCGAATACGCGAGTGAGTTCCGTCATCGGAACACGCCGCTGACCCGCGAGACGCTGGTTTTCGCTATCAGCCAGAGCGGCGAAACCGCGGACACGCTCGGCGCGCTCCGCGAAAGCCGACGTAAAGGCTTCCGAACTCTTGGAATCTGCAACAACGTTGCGAGCACAATCGCGCGGGAGAACGACGGAGGCGTTTACATGCATGCTGGCCCGGAGATCGGCGTCGCAGCGACGAAATCGTTCACGTCGCAAGTTGTCATACTTGCGCTCATTGGCCTCCTCTTCGGACGTATGCGCACCCTTTCCACCGCCGAAGGGAGCCGGATCATTGAGGCATTGGAAACGTTGCCCGCGCAGATCGAGACGGTTCTGAAACTGAGCGATCAGATCAAGGAGATCGCTAAAAAATATGCCGATGTTACCGGATTGCTTTTCTTCGGTCGCCAATTCAACTTTCCAATCGCGCTCGAAGGTGCCCTCAAAATGAAGGAGATTACATATCTGTTTGCTGAGGGGCACCCCAGCGCCGAGCTCAAGCATGGCGTCATCGCGTTGATCCGTCCTGATCTCCCCTCGATTTTTATCGCGCCTGATGATGGCGTTTTTTCAAAAAACTTGAATAACATCGAACAGGTCAAAGCGCGAAAGGGCGCAGTGATTGCGCTTACCAGCGGGAACGGTGCTCGTCAACTCAAGACGCTTGCCAATGAAATTATCATCCTGCCGGAAGCGCCAGATTGCCTGATGCCGGTATTAAGTGTTATACCGCTTCAACTGCTCGCTTACCATCTTGCCGTCGAACTCGGCCGGGACGTGGATAAACCTCGCAACCTCGCCAAGAGCGTGACCGTAGAGTAATTTTAGGCCACCCACCGCGCGGCTGGGCGGCGATTACAGATTTGCGGTAAATTGTCCGCTCAGGCATCTTTGCACCCGTGCAACAAAGCGACGAGTACGTCCTCCGAATCCTGCAAGACGTCGGCCTAGTAACGAGACGCCAGATTGAAAGCGCGCAGGCCCGCTTGAACGGCGCGGCCAGCGTGGTCGAGGTCTTGATTCGCGATGGGATCGTTTCCGACGCGGACGTCTCGCGGACGCTAGCGGCGCAAGCGCACATGGATTGGATCGACATCTCCTCGATGGTCATCCCGCCGCAGATTATCAAGCAAATCCGTGCGGAGGAGGCACGCCGCTTCAAAGTGATTCCGGTAGGTTTCAGTGAGACCGGACTGGTAGTCGCCGTCGGGGACCCACTTGATATCGACACCATCGACAGTTTGAGTTTTCTCCTTCAACGCGAATTGGAAGTGGTTTGTACGAGTCCTCAGAAGATTCGCGAAGCCCTGATTAAATATTATGGCACAGCAGATGAAGCTGCCGACATGCTGCGAGAAAAAATTGGAGAAGATGTCGATCTTGGCTTGGAAATTGGGGACGGCACCGAGCCGATTGAAGTTGACAAAGCAGACGCGCCAATCATTCGCCTGGTCTCAATGTTGTTGATCGAAGCTCATCGGCTTGGTGCGAGCGACATCCATCTGGAGCCCATGGACAAAAAATTCCGGGTCCGCTTTCGCGTCGACGGAGTGTTGCAAGAAATGCAGGCGCCACCCAAGCGTCTTCAGTCAGCGATTATCAGCCGGCTAAAAATCATGACAGGCTCTATGAGCATTGCGGAAAAGCGGCTGCCGCAAGACGCCCGCATCCAGGTAAAGATCAAAAAGAAACCGCTCGATCTTCGTGTCTCGACTATTCCGACCAATCATGGTGAGAGCATGGTGCTGCGTTTACTAGATAAGTCGAGCCTGTTACTTGGCCTTCCCGAGCTCGGATTTTTCAGTGACGACGAAGAAGTATTCGAGCGGCTGATCAAACTCCCCGATGGCATTCTGCTGGTTACCGGTCCTACAGGCTGCGGCAAAACCACTACGCTTTACGCTTGCCTCAATTACGTTAATAAACCAGACCGCAAGATCATAACCGTGGAGGAGCCGATCGAGTACCAGATGATCGGGATCAACCAGGTGCAGGTGAATCCCGAGATTGGCATGACGTTTCCGGCTGCCCTCCGCTCAATCCTCCGCCAGGCGCCCAACATCATCATGGTTGGTGAGATTCGAGACCTTGAAACTGCGAGCATCGCCATGAACGCCAGTTTAACTGGCCATCTTGTTTTTAGCACGCTCCATACAAATGACGCGCCCTCGGCCGTAGCGCGTTTGATCGATATCGGTGTGCAACCGTTTCTCGTCGCTTCCTCTGTGCGTGCGGTCCTAGCCCAGAGGCTGGTGCGTCGACTGTGTACCCATTGCAAAGAACCAGGCGAATTGACGGAAACAGAACTACGGGCGCTCAGGATCGAGTCCAGCCAACTCGGCGACACGCAGGTAATGAAACCAGTCGGATGCGACCAGTGCCGTCAGATTGGCTACAAAGGCCGGATGGGAATCTTTGAGACTTTTATAGTCGACGATGAAGTTCGTTACATGATTAGCCGGCGAAGCCCTACTTTGATGTTGCGGCAACGCGCCCGCGAACTCGGTATGCGAACGCTTCGAGAAGACGGTGTGCGAAAAGTGCTGGCTGGGCTGACTTCCGCCGATGAAGTCATCTCAATCACGGTGGGGGACGTGAGCTGATCCATTTAGCGATTTAAGGATTTCCATGAACGACAAGCAAGTAGCAGAACTCTTTGTCGAGCAGCGCGTGCTTGAACCGTCGCAGATGGAAGACGTGCTCACAGAGGTCGAGCTCAACGGCAAGAGTGTCGCACAGGCGATCATAGATGGCGGTTACGTTGATGAGCGGGGTTTTTACCAAACAATGGCTGAAGCCCTTGGCACTGATTACATCGATCTAACCGAGTACGAAATTGCTCCTGAGGTTCTGCGTTTCGTGCCAGCTGGCATGGCCCGACTGCACGGCGCACTTCCGATCGAAATGATGGGCAATGTGCTGCGCGTGGCGCTCGTGGATCCGCTCGATCCACGGGCCACGGAAGACCTGCGCTTTGCACTAGGTAAAGATATTCAGGTCGTGGTTTCGCCAACCGAGCAGATCGAAGAGCGCATTAAACAATATTATGGAAGCGAGACGTCCAGCATGGAGGACGTCCTCAAGCAGCTCGGTGAAGTTGGCGAGCTTTTACAATTACGTGGAGACGAGGAGGCAGCGGTTGAAGCCGAGGCGAATGCAACGCCCATCATCCGCTTTGTTGATCTCATCCTTTATCAGGCGATCCTCGATCGCGCGAGCGACATTCACTTCGAGCCGTTCGAAAATGAATTCAAAATCCGGTACCGCGTTGACGGCGCGCTTTACGAAATGTCGCCGCCACCGCGCCATCTGGCCCTGCCAGTGATCTCACGGGTAAAAGTGATGGCTAATATGAATATAGCCGAGCGTCGGTTACCCCAGGATGGCCGCATTCAAAAACACATCGCCGGACGCAACGTCGATCTTCGAGTTTCGACGTTGCCGACGCAATTCGGCGAGAGTCTTGTGCTACGCGTGCTTGATCGCACGACGGTGAACTTGGAACTCGAAGCGCTGGGGATGCCTGATTACATCTACAATTTTTTGTTGGAAATGATCCACCGTCCAAACGGCATTTTTATTGCAACCGGACCGACTGGCTCCGGAAAGACGACGACTCTTTATTCCTGTCTACGAAAGATCAATACCATCAATTCGAAGCTGCTGACCGTGGAGGAACCCGTCGAATACGATCTGGAAGGAATTGTGCAGGTCCCAGTAAACGAAGCTATCGGTCTGACCTTTGCGCGCGTCCTGCGCTCGTTTCTACGCCAAGACCCCGATCGCATCATGGTGGGAGAAACACGCGACTTGGAGACGGCGCAGATCGCCATTCAAGCATCGCTAACCGGCCATCTCGTTTTTACTACGTTGCATACTAACGACGCCCCCGGTGCAATCACGCGACTGATCGACATGGGCATCGAGCCGTTTTTGATTTCTGCCACGCTCGAGGCCGTCCTTGGGCAGCGTCTGTTGCGAAGCATTTGCACGCAGTGTCGCACGGCATATCAGCCGAGAGAGGAATTACTTGGAGAATTGGGGATTTCTCGACGAGATATTGGTGAGAAGCAGTTTTACTATGGCAAAGGATGTGACGTGTGTAACAACACCGGATACAAGGGCAGAAAAGGTATTTATGAGCTGCTGCGAATCACCGACCCGCTCCGCGAGTTGATCAATGCGCGCGCTCCTACAGTTACCCTCAAACAGAAGGCAATTGAGCTGGGAATGGTCACGCTGCGCCAGGACGGTTTGCGTAGCATCTTTGCCGGTGACACCACCATCGAAGAAGTACTGAAATATACATAGTGATTTGGCGATTGAGCCACTGAAATCATACCTCGAAGAGCCGTTTGCTTTAATCGCAAAATGAGTAAATCGTTGAGTCCCAGAATTTCGTCATGCCGCGATATAACTATGTAGCGCTCGACACCCGAGGACAGGAATCAACCGGATTGCTCGAGGCCGCTTCCACCAATGACGCGATCGGCCAGTTGCGTCAGGCCGGTTATTTTCCCACCAGCGTTTACGAGGAGGCAAAGAGCGGCCCGGATGGGCAGGTAGCGCGTCGGCGTGCGGCCAAGATGGCCAAAATGACACAGCCGCGCGTAAAGACGAGCATTGTTCTCTTTCAGCGGAAAAAAATTAAGCCGAAGATCTTGATGATCTTTACGCGGCAACTCGCTACATTGATCGATGCTGGATTGCCTTTGCTGCGGAGCCTGAACGTTCTGGCGAAACAGGAACGCGATTCTGTCTTGCGAAACACTATCAATAAAGTGGCTGATGGCGTGCAAGGCGGCAGCACGTTTTCCGAAGCGCTCGCTCTGCACCCGCGGATTTTCAACGATCTTTACGTCAACATGGTGAAAGCGGGCGAAGTCGGCGGCGTGCTTGAGTTGGTGTTGAATCGGCTCGCCGAATTCCAGGAGAAGGCCGCTAAAATTAAGAACAAGGTCGCTACGGCGATGGTTTATCCGGCGATCGTGATCACAATGGCCGTCACAATCATGGGCTTCCTCTTGGTGTTTATTGTGCCGAAATTCGAAGCCATTTTCCACGACCTCCTAGGAAATAAACCGCTCCCGACAATCACGATGTTCGTCATCGACCTAAGCAGGTTCGTTCAGGCGCACTGGCTGGTGCTGATTGGCGCTCTCGCTGCGATTGTGGCCGGTTACAGGTTCGCCAATCGGACTAAGCCGGGAAAATCTGTCATCGATCGGGTCAAGTTGCATCTACCTCTTTTCGGCGATTTGAATCGCAAAACGGCGATCTCACGGTTTTCACGCACGCTCGGGACACTGGTCACAAGTGGTGTCCCGATCTTGCAGGCGCTCAATATTACGCGTGAAACGGCTGGCAACATGGTGGTCGCGCGTGCGATCTCGCACGTTCATGACAGCGTCAAAGAAGGCGAGTCGATCGTGCAACCGCTGGAAGCCAGCCGCGTATTCCCGCCGATGGTCGTCAGCATGGTCGATGTGGGTGAAGAAACCGGTAAGCTTCCCGAGATGCTTTTGAAGATTGCTGAAGTCTACGATGAGGAAGTCGATAACTCGGTGGCCGGCATCACTGCAGCGCTCGAGCCGATCATGATTGTTTGTCTCGCGCTCATCGTTGGCACCATTGTTATCGCCCTTTTCATGCCGCTGATCGCAATCATCCAAGGGTTGAATCAGCAAACGTGACCTCCCAAGGCGATAATGACGAA
>Ga0066388_100000745_pt1 | contig 16489 bp, 17 predicted proteins | sample PanSoiMetaGPlot6_FD_64539 | JGI IMG/M metagenome (GOLD analysis project Ga0066388, IMG submission 64539) | Tropical forest soil microbial communities from Panama analyzed to predict greenhouse gas emissions - Panama Soil - Plot 6 (Hybrid Assembly) | ecosystem: Environmental > Terrestrial >... | reverse complement strand
TTCGAACATCGATATGGTCCTCCGCTGCAGCGGTGGCATTTATGATCGGCGTCACCGGATTGGCGTCACAGCGTCATGACCTGTCCCCGCCTGCCAGGATTACACCGGCAAATGCAATCCACTCGCTGGACGTCGCTCGCGCCGGACCGATCCTGAACGAGTACGACTTTGGCGGGTACCTCGACTTTATCGGTGTTGCACCATTCATTGATGGCCGCGGCGAACTCTACGGTGAAACCTACATGCGGCGCCATCATCGCACGCTGCTGACGACGTCGCCGTGGTGCATACGCGACGTTGATCACAGCTAGTCTTCGCGCAAGGCGTCGACGCCGCCGGAGCTTTGGTGTTCAATCTCCTCGGGCGACCGTCACCGGGACGAGTCGCGATTTGGGGGAGACTGCCATGTCACTGCAAGCATTGATCATCCTCATCATCGTAGGCGCCATTGCCGGCTGGCTCGCCGGAATAATCGTGAAAGGTGTTGGTTTTGGCCTCGTCGGAAACATCATCGTCGGCATCGTGGGCGCCTTCATCGGCAGCTGGCTGCTCGGTGCCCTCGGCCTTGCTATTGGCGGTGGTCTTCTCGGATCAATCATCAACGCCACAATCGGCGCGATAATCCTGCTCTTCATCATCGGCCTAATTAAGCGGGCTTAATCCGTACCTGCTTAGGAGTGACCAACCGGCGGTCGGGATAGCATTCTCGGCAGCCGGTTTATGTTGCGTTGCAGCAATCGCTGGTCCAAACTATCGCGGTCAGGCGACCGATGCGAGACAAAACGCAACGCGACAAACCTTGGATTTTCCGCACCTACGCCGGCCATTCGACCGCTGCGGATTCCAATGCGCTTTACCGCAAAAACCTAGCAAAGGGACAAACGGGCCTTTCGGTCGCCTTCGATCTCCCAACCCAGACCGGTTACGACTCCGACCACGTGCTTGCCAAGGGCGAGGTAGGCAAGGTCGGCGTGCCGATCTGTCATCTCGGAGATATGCGCGCGCTGTTTGAGAAAATTCCCCTCGAGAGCATGAACACCTCGATGACCATCAATGCCACCGCGGCGTGGCTGATGGCGCTTTACATCGCGGTCGCCGACGAACAGGGCGCGCCGCGCGCATCCCTGCAAGGCACCATTCAGAATGACATCATCAAGGAATACCTTTCGCGTGGAACCTATGTATTCCCGCCCGTTCCGTCGATGCGTCTGATCAAAGACGTGATCCTGTTCACGACCAAGGAAATCCCAAAATGGAATCCGATCAACGTCTGCTCCTATCATCTCCAGGAAGCAGGCGCGACGCCGGTGCAGGAGCTCGCTTTCGCGCTTGCCACCGCTGTTGCCGTGCTCGACACGGTGAAGGCTTCTGGTGAGGTTCGACCGGACAAATTCGGCGACATCGTTGGGCGAATTTCATTTTTCGTCAATGCTGGCCTGCGCTTCATCACCGAGCTCTGCAAGATGCGGGCGTTCACGGAGCTCTGGGAAGAAATCACCCGGGAGCGCTATGGAATCACCGATACGAAGCAGCAGCTGTTTCGTTATGGCGTTCAGGTGAATTCACTTGGGCTGACTGAACCCCAACCCGAAAACAACGTGGCGCGCATTCTTATTGAAATGCTGGCTGTCACACTGTCGAAAAACGCACGAGCACGTGCCGTGCAATTACCGGCCTGGAACGAAGCGCTTGGGTTGCCGCGGCCTTGGGACCAACAGTGGTCGCTGCGCATGCAGCAGATTCTCGCATATGAGACCGATTTGCTCGACTACGGAGACATCTTCGATGGCTCGAACGAAATCACACGCAGGGTCGACGAGTTAAAGCATCAGGCCAGGCAGGAGCTCAAGCGCATTGAGGATATGGGCGGCGCCGTTGCGGCGGTCGACACAGGTTATCTGAAACAGCAACTCGTCGAGTCGAACACGGCGCGGCTGGAAGCGATCGAGCGCGGCGACCAAATCGTCGTTGGCGTCAACAAGTATCTTGAAACTGAGCCTTCGCCGTTGGCGGGCGCCGCCGACGCCATTCTAACGGTTTCCGAGGAGGCGGAGCACGGCCAGATCGAGCGGCTCAAGGCCTGGCGTGCGTCGCGCGACAGTGCAACAGTCGCCTCGGCCCTGAAGGATTTGAAACGCGCAGCGATGGGCGGTGGCAATATCATGCCGGCCTCGATTGCTTGCGCCAAGGCGGGCGTCACAACCGGCGAATGGGGCTGGACGCTGCGCGAAGCCTTCGGAGAATACCGCGCGCCGACCGGTGTCGGACGCGCCATGCGCAATGATGTCTCTGGCCTCGAGGATATTCGGGCGGACGTCGATCGCATTTCGCGTAAGCTGGGACGTCGGCTGACTTTTTTGGTCGGAAAGCCCGGCCTGGACGGTCATTCCAATGGCGCTGAGCAAATCGCTGTGCGTGCGCGCGATGCCGGCATGCAGGTGGTCTATGAGGGCATTCGACTGACCCCCGAAGAAATCGTCGAAGCGGCTCGTAAAGAACAGGCACACGTCGTTGGGCTATCGGTGCTCTCCGGCAGTCACCTGCCGCTGGTCGAGGACGTCGTGGATCGCATGAAGCAGGCGGGCCTTGATATACCGGTCGTGGTCGGCGGCATCATTCCGCCGGAAGATGCGATCGAGCTGGAAAAGGCGGGGGTTGCGGCCGTCTATACACCAAAAGATTTCGAGCTGAATCGCATCATGTCGGACGTGGTGCGGATCGTCGAACGCGCCAGAGGCGCCAACGACGCGTGACTCAAGTGACGACGGCGGTCAGCGCCTGCGCAAGCTTTGTCGGGCTGACCGGCTTTACGAAATAAAAGTTCGCCCCGGCCGCGCGCGCATCCTGCTCATTGCGGCCTTCGGCGTGGCCTGAAATTGCGATGATGGGCGTCCGACCCGCGCCGCCGCTCAGTGCGCGAATGCGCCGCGTGGCTTCGATGCCATTGAGCCCCGCAAGCGTGACATCCATCAATACCGAGTCATAGCTCCCGCGCGAGACTGCTTCGACTGCGGCCTCGCCGCTCTCGACAAAGTCAACACGATGGCCGAGTTCGCGCAAGATTGTGTTCATCACCACTCGCCCATACGGATTATCCTCGACGCAGAGAATCGAAAGCGCCCGCGAGATCACCGGGCGCGCATCGACACGCTCGAACGTAGGACGCTTATCCGCGCTTTTGACGATCGCGGTCAGGCGGAATGTCGAGCCCTCGCCCTTCTTGCTGCGCACGACGACATCTCCACCCATTGCCTTTGCGACCCGCCTTACGAAGGAAAGGCCGAGACCGGCGCCGCCAAAGCGCTTGGAAATTTCCGCGCTGCCTTGCGCGAACGGATGAAATAACCGTTTCAATTCAGCCTTGTTCATGCCGATACCGCTGTCGGCAAGCGTAAAAACCAGCCGTACACGATTGCGTCCCATGGGTTCTGCGTCAGCGGTAAAAATGACGGTACCCGTATCTGTGAATTTGACCGCGTTATCAGATAGGTTTTCCAGGGCCGAACGCAGGCGCAGAACGTCGCCCGAGACCACAGCCGGCAGATTACGCGCGATCTGGACCTCGGCCTTGATCGCCTTGTTGCTAGCACGAGCGGCAAGGGTCGCCCCGACGGTTTCGGCGAGCGCGCGCGGTGAGAATGTCTCGTCGCGCATGACGAGGCCTTCGGCACCGGCCCTGGCGCCATCGACGATCAGAGTTGTAAGGGCGGCCAGATGATCGGCGCCGCTTTTGATTGCATTTGCCCACTCGCGCTCGCGCGCGCCCAGGTCGGACGACGCCAAGAGTTCGGCAAGCGCCACAATTCCGGTAATCGGTGTACGGATGTCGTGCGCGATGTCCGCAAGAGCAGACTCAATCGCGCTCCCCGGGAAAGACGCACGCTTCATGCGACCCGTATTTGCGCGCAGCCGTTTTCCAGGCCTGCTCTTCTGCCGGCGTTTCGCCATTCCCTTGACCCCGAAACAAACATGCCATGGAAGCGGCGTTCAATCGAGCCCGACCATTCGGCGGATGTCGGCCGCGGACACACCGTCGGTGCGGAGCTCGCGCAGGCCGGTGGACCGCGTCGATTTCGAGAGCTTGTTGCCGTCGGCATCGAGAATGAGGCGATGATGGTAGTAGCGCGGTTGTGGCAGGCCAAGCAGCGCCTGCAGCAACCGGTGCACGGCAGTCGCATAAAACAGATCGCGTCCACGCACCACTTCGGTGATACCTTGCGCGGCGTCATCGACGACGACCGCGAGGTGGTAACTCGTCGGCGTCTCCTTGCGTGCCAGGATCACGTCACCCCACGCGGCGGGATCGGCGCCGACCATCCTGGTTGCGCCAGCAGGGCTGGCGCCGGATTCGATCCAGCTCAGGTCGCCGACCAGCGCCAGGGCCGCCTGCATGTCGAGCCGCAGCGCATAAGGGTCGCCGGAATCCATGCGGCTCTTCCGTTCGCGATCCGACATCATCTTTGCGGTGCCCGGATATAGCGGCGCGCCGTCCGGATCGCGCGGCCAGGCGCCCTGCGTTTCACACGCGGCAATAAGACGCGCGATCTCGGCGCGGGTTTCGAAGCTCGGATAGATCAGGCCCATGGTGTCAAGCCTGCCGAGCGCCGCGCGATAGTCGGCAGAGCGTTCTGATTGCCGTTGCGCCGGCGCCTCCCACTGGAGGCCCAGCCACGCCAGATCCTCATAAATCGCCGCCTCATAGTCAGGCCGGCAGCGGGTGCTATCGATATCCTCAATCCGCAACAGCAGCCGTCCACCGGTAAGTTGCGCCATATCGGCGTTAAGGATTGCTGAGAATGCATGGCCGAGATGCAGATAGCCGTTCGGCGATGGCGCGAAGCGGAAAACGGGTGGCGGCATGATCCCTCGACGGCATTTTATTCAGCACCTTGTCCCGCGAAAGTGGGCACGGAGGTCAATGGATCGTCCGCTTCCCCCGACGACGGCGGATGCATATGTTGCAAACACACGAACCAACCATGACCAACTTCCTCCACACAGACGCCGATTTGCACGCAGGGCTCACTCAGCTCATCGTCGCAGATCCGCGTCTGAGGCCAGTCGCGGAAAAGGCCGGCTCTTTCACCCTGCGGCGCCGCGAGGCAGGTTTTCCGGGCATATGTGCGATTATATGTGGTCAGCAGCTTTCAACCGCCAGCGCCGCGGCGATTCGCGCGAGGCTGTTCGCTGCATTCGATCCGTTTCATCACGATACGGTCAGGCGAGCTCGCACAGACAAGCTGAGGCGCCTCGGGCTGTCAGCCCCAAAGATCAAATCGATTCGGGAAATCGGCAAAGCGGTCGCCAGGGGACACATCGATTTGACTGCCATCGGGAACATGGACGCCGACCAGGCGCACGCAGCGCTCATCGCGTTGCACGGGATTGGGCCGTGGACCGCCGACATATATCTCCTGTTCTGCCTCGGTCATGCCGACGCGTTTCCTTCGGGCGACCTCGCAGTTCAAGAATCAGCCCGCATTGCCTTCGGCCTGCGCAAGCGACCGGACGCCAAAGCACTTACAAAAATGGCCGAGGCCTGGCGGCCGTGGCGAGGCGTGGCAGCACATTTGCTCTGGGCCTATTATCATGCGGTGAAGAAACGGGACGTGGTGCCGGTTCAGCCGAATGGCCGTCCGAAAAATCCGGTCAGCAATAAGGAGACGAAAGGGAAAAAGAAGAATGGCCGAACTTGATGGCCCGCGGCTCGAGCCGCGCTCAGGAGTGGCGCGTCAACTGGTTGTTTTCCTGCATGGCTATGGTGCCGACGGCAATGACCTGATCGACATCGGACGCGCCTGGCAGGGGTTGCTTCCGGATGCTGCCTTCGTCTCACCGCACGCACCACGTCCGTGCGGACAGGCGCCGGTTGGACGTGAATGGTTTCCACTGACTTTTCGCAATCCGGATGAACGCTGGACCGGAGTCAATCAGGCGGCACCAAAACTCGACAGCTTTCTCGATACCGAACTCAAGCGACGGCGACTGCCGTCAACAGCGCTCGCGCTTGTCGGCTTCAGTCAGGGCACCATGATGGCACTTCATGTTGGGTTACGGCGTGCTGTACCTCCTGCAGGAATCGTTGGCTATTCCGGCATGTTCGTGATGCCGGAGAACGGCGATCTGGACTCTTTTGCGACAGAGATCCGTAGCCGGCCGCCCGTCTTGCTCATCCATGGTGATGCCGACCAACTGATCCCGGTTCAGGCGTTGTTCCACGCTGCGCAAGGCCTGTCCGCGCTCAATATTCCGGCGGAGTGGCACATCTCCGCGGGGACTGGTCACGGCATCGATCAAGACGGCCTGCGCCAGGGCGGCGAGTTTCTCGCCAAGTGCTTTGCGCGGCACAAATAGCAGGTTTGCGGGTAACTCCCCGTCCTGGCTTCACAATCCTGTCACGCTGCCCTATTACTAGCCCGTCCTTAGGAGGTCGAGGAGCGTCGCTTGAACGTGCACGTCTCGCCCAGCGGTTTTCCGGCCCTGGTGCTCAACGCGGATTTTCGGCCGTTGAGCTATTACCCCCTGTCGCTGTGGTCCTGGCAGGACGCGATCAAGGCGGTCTTCCTCGAACGTGTGAACATTGTTGCCAACTATGACCGTGCGGTGCATAGCCCCTCCTTCGAAATGAAGTTGCCAAGCGTGGTCTCGCTCAAGACTTTCGTAAAGCCCTCGACCCACCCGGCCTTCACCCGCTTCAACGTATTTCTGCGCGACCGCTTCGCTTGCCAGTATTGCGGCGAGCGTGACGACCTGACCTTCGACCATCTGCTGCCGCGCTCGCGCGGCGGTCACACGACCTGGGATAACGTGGTGGCCGCGTGTTCGCCCTGCAATTTGCGCAAGGGCAACCTCACGCCCAAGGAATCGAAGATGTGGCCGGCCCAAATGCCATTCCAGCCGACAGTGCATCATCTGCACAGGAACGGCCGGCTGTTCCCGCCCAACTACCTGCACGAAAGCTGGCTCGACTATCTTTATTGGGATACCGAGCTCGAGCCCTGAGTTCCCAAGCCTCTTCCGCATTGGAGTCTGTCATGATCAGCAAGCTGCACTCTCGGCGCAGCGGGCGAGCCATTCTGCCCGCGCTGGCCGTCGCATGTTTTGCCAGTGTCGCCGTCGCGCAAACGCCTCCGGTATCGGCCGGGCCGCCTGATCCGCAACTGATCGAAGACCTTGTCGCCGCCAACCGAATCCTTGCCGACCACGCGCTGCTCGATGGCTGGGGACATGTCTCCGTCCGGCACAATCGCGATCCGAATCGCTTTCTTATGTCGCGCGGCCTTTCAGCTGATCTCGTCACTGGAAAGGATATTCTGGAATTCGATCTGGACAGCCGGCCCGTCGACACGCACGGTCTGCCGATGTCGGCGCTCTTCACCGAGCGTTACATCCACGGCGAGATCTACAAACTGCGCCCGGACGTCATCGCCATCGTGCACACGCATGCCCCCGCTTTGATTCCGTTCGGCGTTACCAAGGTGCCGCTGCAGCCGATGTACCACCGTTCGGCCTTTGTCAGTTTTGGCGTTCCGGTTTTTGAGATCCGCGAGCGGGCCGGCATGACCGACATGCTGATCCGCAACGCCACGCTCGGCCGCAACCTCGCAGAGGCGCTCGGTGATCATCCTGCCGCCCTGATGCGTGGTCATGGCGCCGTCGTCACGGGCCCTTCGTTGCCGCGCGTCGTAGGCCGCACCATTTTTCTCGCGCTCAATGCAACTCTCCAGGCTCAGGCCATGAGCATGGGCGCACCTGTCACCTATATGAGCCAGGAAGAGGCGCGCAAAATCGAGGAGCGCGAAGGACACGGGCTTGCTCGGACCTGGGAAGGCTGGAAGCAAAAGGTGATGGCTAAGCCATAGCTGTCAGCCGCGCGGCAACATCCGTTGCAGGACCCGGTCGCCGCGGATGAAGTAGTGGTAGAAATTGGCCAGGATGTGCAGGCCGACCAAAGTCAACATGACGTAGTTGGCAAGGATGGTATGGACGTCACCGGTCCAGCTCCACCTCTGTGCACGTGTGGCGATCAGTTTTGGCAGTTCCAGCCCGAACATCACAATCGGCATGCCACGCCACGAGGCATTGATCCAGCCAAGAACAGGCACAACAAAGAGCAGCAGATAGAGCAACCAGTGGATGAGGCGCGCCGACATGGTCTGCCATGGCGGCACACCGTCCTCGGGTTGAGGCCCGCCATGAATCGTACGCCAACTAAGTCGTACGATCGCCACCACGAGGATCACTACACCAAACGTGAAGTGCAGGCTGATGAGGGTCGTCACCGGCGTGTTGCGGCCAATATGCGGCATGGTCCACGCGAAAATGAACTGCGCCACAAGGAGCGCCACGATCAGCCAGTGCAGGAATTTCGCGGTTGAGGTATAGCCGCCCATTTTAGCCATCACTCAATCCTTGTTTTTGGAGCGAACGCTGCCTATATTCCCAGGGATGATGTCGAGCCGAAAGGCTCCGTCGTCGAGCGGCCACGAAATGCAATGGGCGACGCCGGATGTACGCGCGCCCGGCAATTCGTGGTCGTCAATTTTTTGGTCTAGGTCACGCCCGCGTCTTCAGCCGTTCCTTGTCGTAGCCCGCAACACGCTTGTAGCTTTCCGACAGGGCAATGAGCTCCTCACGGCTGATCACTTCATCGATGTTCTTGAACGGCTTGTCGCCGGTGCGCCGATAGACTTCGTGCAGGATCGCGTCGGGCGGCGCCTTGCGGTTTGCCAGCACCACTTCACTGGTCGCCGGTAGCCGCTTCGCCTCATAGACTTTCAGCGCTTCGACCGGGTCAGCGTCGGCTGAAAGCGCATCGGTCAGCGCCCGGCAATCGAGGATGGCCTGAGCTGCGCCATTGGCGCCGCGCGGATACATCGGGTGCGCAGCATCGCCCAGAAGAGTCAGCCGCCCGACGCTCCAGCGCGGCAAAGGATCCTGATCGACCATCGGATATTCGAGGATCGTGTCCGAGCTCGAGATGAATAGGGGCACGTCGAGCCAGTCAAAATGCCAGTCCGCCATCGCGGGCAGGAAGTCCTCCAGCTTCCCGCGCCTGTTCCAGTCGCGCGCCTGGTACTGCGGCGTTTCGATGTCGCACACCCAATTCACGAGCTGGCGACCCTCGGCGTCGATATTGTTGCGGATGGGGTAGATCAAAAGCTTTGCGGGATGATGCCAGCCGACGCGGATCATGCTGGCGCCGGACAGAAATGGCTTCCAGCGCGTGACGCCACGCCACATGTTGATACCCGAATATTTTGGCGGCCCCTCGTTTGGATAAAGCTGCTTGCGCAACACCGAATGAATGCCCTCGGCGCTGATGACGACGCTGCCGCGCTGCGACGGCAGCGGTTTTCCGTTTACGTCCTCAAAATGCGCGATTGCCTGCGGCCCATCGTGCTCGACCCGCGTGCAGCGCCAGCCCGCAATCAATCTGTCTTTCCCAGCGCGCTCCAAAAACGCATCGAGTAGCACCATTTGCAGGTCACCGCGGTGAATCGAGAATTGCGGGACGTCGTAGCCCGCAAAGCGTCCGGCCGGTTCGCTGTAGATGAACTGGCCAAAACGGTTGTAAAAACAATATTCGCGGGTGGTGACCGCTACATTGGCAAGCGCCTCTTCCAGCCCGAGCGCGCATAGCTCGCGCGAAGCGTGCGGCAGGATATTGATGCCGACACCAACCGGCTTGAGCTCAGGAGCGGCTTCGAAAATACGGCAGGCAATGCCGGCGCGGTGGAGCATCAGACCGAGAGTTAATCCTCCGATGCCGCCGCCGATGATGAGAACATCCATGGTCACAACCTCTCGGCGATGGTTCTATCCGGACCGGCGTTGTCGCGCCAGCGAAGCCTTGACGCCCCAGGCCGCGATGGCCGCGAGAAACAGTGAAACCAGCACATCATAGCCGGCGAGCGAAATGCCCAGGAACCGCCAGGCCGCCTCGTCGCAGCGAACGATCCTGATATTCTGAAGTTGCTTCAGCATGTCGCTCGCCGAACCAAGACTGTTGATCGGACCCGAGCAATCGGCGGGCCCAGGCCAGAATTTCCATTCGACGCCGGCGTGGTAGGCGGCGAGTCCTGTATTCCACAACATGATCGCCGCAATGACGGCAAACCCCGCCATCATGACCTTGCTCGAGGCACCATAGTTGGCACCGAGCCACAGCAATGCCGCGAGTGGAACGCCGACATAAAAGGCGTTCCGCTGATCGAGGCAAAGCGGGCACGGAGGATAGCCGAGAACGTATTGGAAAAAGAAGAATCCCCCGATCGTCACTGCGCCGACTACCGTCACGGCCGCAGCTGCGGTGGATGGCGGGTCGCGGCGTAGCAGCGCCACATGGTTGTTCATCGGATGCGCGGGGCCTGTCGAAGGATCAGATGGTGCCGGTGGTCGGGGTCGAACCGACACTCCTTTTGGGAACACGATTTTGAGTCGTGCGCGTCTGCCAATTCCGCCACACCGGCTTTTGGGGGGCTAGCTATAGCGTCAAGTTGCTGCTCAGCCAAACAAAAACGTGTGTCCAGCCGTTGATGGCCTAAGCCGCTTTGTGCGCGCGAAGCGGGCACGTAACATCACGAAACATGCCCATTATGGAGTTGTCCCGATGAACGAAGAAGCCCTCAACATGTCCTTGCGCAAATTCCTCAAGGTGGTTGGTGTTACCTCGCAACAGGAAATCGAAAAAGCGATCCGCACGGCAGTGGCGGATGGCCGGCTGAAAGGCAATGAAACCGTCCAGGCGCAGATGGTGCTGACCATCGGCAAGGTCGGCCTCAATCACAAGGTCGATGGTGAAATCCAGCTCGCTTAGAGGCCGGCACGCGCTTTCTGATAGTAGGACAGATCGAGATATTGCTCGGGGTCCGCCGGCGTGCCTCCCTCGTATTGCGCGCGCAACTTGAGCACGTTCTTGATGCCCGCCATATCGACGGCTCCATCGGGGCTGAAATCGTCCTTGGTGTTGTCATAGGCGAGGCTCGCGATGTCTGTTGGCAGCTTCAGCCTCTCCGCCAACAGGAGAATGGCTTCGTCCCTGTTCTTTGGATCGAAACTCCATCGCCGTCCTTCAATGTAGGCCTCGATATATTTGACCACCGCGTCGCTGTTCGCCTTGCCCCATCCACGCAATACGAACGCGGACGTTCCCTGGTAAGCGCCAAGCGCCGCGGCCGCAGTACCCATGTCCTTGAGCCCCGCCTTCAGTGCGCGAACGGAAAACGGCGGATTAAGCATTGCTGCAACCATGGCCTTGTCTCTTGTCATCGCATCCAGCCGCAGGCTGGTGCCGCCGACCGATTTGACTTCATAGTCCCCTTTGTTGAGCCCTTTCTGGCGCAACATTTCGTAAAGCTGGAAGGCGTAAGCCGTGTTGACGGCATCGACGATTACAGTCTTGCCTTTGATGTCAGCCAGCGACTGGATATCTGGCTGAACTATCAGGTGATTGAAGCTGTTGTCGCCGCCGCAAATGACCGCGATATCAACGTTCGCCTTGTCCTTGAGTGCAAAGGCATTGTCGATTGCCGAGTGCGCGATCTGATAGCGCCCCTCCGCCAGTCCATTGCGCAACTCATCTGAATTGGGTGTGAACTTGATTTCGACGTCGAGGCCACGCTTGGCGTAGAAGCCCTTCGCCTGCGCCGCAAACATAGGCAGGTTCTGCACGCCCGGGAAAACGATCACCGTGAGCTTGCTGCCTTGAGCGTGCACTCCGAATGGAAGTGCGACAACGAGCACAAGCGCGGCCAGCAGACGCTTCAGCATGTTTTTCCTCCCGGCTTCTCCTCTTCGTTAGCTCATAACACCGGCTCGGCGGCGGCATTCCGCCGGCCGAATGCCGCTTCCATCTCCCGCCGCACCTTCACGACACTGTCATTGGCGTCGTAGTCGACGTCTGACCATCGAAGCGGCTGCGCTTCGGCGATATCGCGTTTGAGCTTGACATTGTGAGCAAGGCCCAATGGCAATAATTCACGTTCGAGCGAAGTGTCCGCCGGGGTCTGCCTGCCCCAGACGCAAAATCCACCCTCCCCGTCGAGCACCTCGCCGGCCTTCAGGTTGCGCTTGGCCGTCGCCACCACGTCTGACCGAAATCCGGTCGGCGCTCCTGTCGGCTCGTTGCGGAGCGCCACGTTTGCAACTGAAATGCCAAGCTCGAGCCCAATCATGTGGATCGGCCGGTAAAGCGCCGCGTACTTGCCGGTTTTGTCCGGCAACATGGCGTATTCCTTGAAGCAGCGACGCGCGTAGTCAGTGTCTCCTTCGAACACGACATAGGTCCCAAGCGCGAGGTGGTGTGGAACATCGCGCCCGTCACGATAGACGGATGATGTCACCTCGGTGACGCCCGGTTTTTCCAGCGTGCCGCCGTCGCTTTTTGGCTTGCAGACATCCGCAAGCTCGAAGCGTGTCGCCGGCGGGAAACCGAGGCCATTGGTTTGGGGCACCAGCCCGGTCGCATTGCAGACAGCCGTCATCTCGATGCCGGATTTCGTGCCGTCGACAAATGAATTGAACATCTTCGGATTGATCGACTTGCGATCGGAGATGCTCAGATACCTGTCTAGAATGTCCCAGACATTGTCGGGATTGGACTTGTGATAGTGCGGCTCGTAGCGGGTCCCCTTGCCGGCGCAAACCACCTTGAAGCCGGCAGCGCGCGCCCAGTCGATATGCTCGCAAATCAGCGCCGGCTGATCGCCCCAGGCGAGCGAGTAGACAACGCCCGCGGCCCTGGCCCGGCGCGCCAACAGTGGACCCGCGAGCGCATCCGCTTCGACATTCACCATCACGATGTGCTTGCCGCTGCCGATCGCGGCAAGCGCGTGCTGGATGCCGGCGCCTGGCACGCCGGTCGCCTCCACAATGACCTCGATGCGGGGATCTTCGATCAGGGTGTTCGCGTTGTCAGTGACGAATGTCGTGCGCTTCCGGTGTGCGTCTTCAAGCGACGCGGCGCCGAAGGCGGCATCCGGCCAGCCGGCATTCCCGAACTGGCTGCGTGCCCGTCCAACATCAAGATCGGCGACACCAACGAGGTGCACGCCGCGCGTGAGCCGGGCCTGCGCCATAAACATCGTACCGAACTTGCCGGCGCCAATGAGCGCGACGGTCACGGGCCGCCCGGCAGCCTCGCGTTCCATCAACTTGGCATGAAGGTTCATGCGCGAAACGGAAACACAGGCCTGGCGGAGATACAAGCGCCGCCTGATGGTGCGAAAAGCGCTATTGGCAAAGCGCGCGGGAAACGAACGTCTCGGTGGTGCATTCGGGGCCGGTCGAGCGTCCCGACAAGTAGACTTTTGCAGGGCAGACATCGGCGGTTGTCATGTCAACGCTCTTCCCCGAATCGAAGCCTTTTGTTTTGCACATTGCATTGGCCGCGGCGACGCAATCTGGCGCACCATTGGCTGCCAATTGACATTTTTCGTGACCGCTGACCGCACGGGCCGACGGTATGCGCGCGATTACGTCAGCGGCATCTCTGGCGCCTTCAACCGTCGTCTTGGCCGCGTCGCTGGCGGCATTGTTAAAGCCCTCGACTTTTTTGCGGGCGTTTTGCAAAGATGAATTGACTGTCGCAGTCTGTTCTTTGAACCAGCGGCTGATGGTTGCGAGGAACCCGTCATCTTGGGGCGAATTTTGGGTTGTCGTCTGCGGGTCGGCTAATGCCGATAGGAGAGTCAAGCCGCACAGAAATACCGCGGCGAGCGGGGCAAGCCTTGCCAGCTGAGTTCGACGCAAGCCCAAAGTCCGTTTGAAATCCATGGCCGGCCAAGATCCAATCGGGATCCGATGATCACATGCCTTCGCCCTTCGATCGGCATTTAGGATCGACGGGGTGGCGAAATTGAGGAACGCTCTAAATCAAATATAGCGCCGCCACGATGCCGATGACGATAACCGCGGCACCAATCGTTGCCCATAGACCCAATCGTTTTTCTATAATATGGCGAGCGCTGTCGCCGTACCGGTGCAGAAGCAGCGCCAGCAGGAAAAAGCGGGCGCCGCGTGTAATAATCGAAAATAATATAAATAGCGCAAGATTGTAGCCGGCAAATCCGGACGTGATGGTCACGATCTTGTAGGGAATCGGCGTGAGGCCTTTCAAAAGGATGATCCACGCGCCCCACTGGGCATAAGCATGCCGAAAGGCCTCAACCTTATCGCCATAACCGTAGATACTGATAAGCCATGCTCCGACGGAATCGTAAAGCAGCGCGCCAATACTGTAGCCAAGCAGCCCGCCGGCGACTGATGACACGGTGCACCACGCCGCCATGACGTACGCGCGCTCCGGCCGCGCCAGCGCCATCGGGATCAGCATCACGTCGGGGGGAACGGGAAAGAACGAACTCTCGGCAAACGACACCGCGCTCATGATCCACAGAGCATGTGGCTTATGAGCGGCGGCCAGACACCAGTCATAAAGACGCCGCAGCAATGAGCGCGGCTGGGCAGCCTCGGCAGTCATAAGGATACTCGTGAGGAGAATTGTGACGGTTCAGCGGCGCTTGCGAAGGTGCCTAGTTTCCAGCGCTACTACCTTACGTCGTGCCGGTCCGTGTACCAAATCTTTCGGCACTTTTTCAGCGATTCCGAACATCAGTTCGCGCCGACGCATCTCGGCCCAGACGTCCTCGGGTCGCACGCCCGCGTGGACCCACAGCACCACGAGGTTATACAGCAGGTCCGCGCTTTCCTTCACCACAGCCTCAGGCTGACCGTGCATCGCGTCAATCACGACCTCGACAGCCTCTTCGGCGAGCTTCTTTGCCATCTTCGCTCGGCCTGCACGCAAAAGCCGGGCGGTTCGCGACTTCGCGGGATCGGATCCGCGAACGGCGATGACGGCCTCATAAAGCCGAGCGACCGAATCACTCATAAGTGCCAGAATACCCGATCCCTGGAGGGAAGCGGTTAACACCTCCTGCGGCGAGCACTGCAATGTGGGATTTGGTTACGACGACGGTTATCGCGCGATTAACAAGAAAAATGCCTCTCAACGGCAAAATTAGCGATATTCGCCGCCTTTTATGGTGCATGCGTTCGTTCTCTACGCGACTTTATGTCTCGCACGCCCTATTTGTCGTCCTCGGACAGGAGCGTGGCGTTACCGCCCGAAGCAGCGGTATTTACGGTTACGACCTGCTCGGTCGCAAAGCGACCTAGATAATGAGGCCCCCCGGCCTTCGGTCCCGTGCCCGACAGGCCGCTGCCCCCGAACGGCTGCGAACCGACAACCGCACCGATCATGTTGCGATTCACATAGATGTTGCCGTGCGGTAGTCGCCCGGCGACATGGGCGATCGTCGACTCGATGCGGGAATGGACACCAAGCGTGAGCGCGGTCCCGTTCGCGGCGATGTCGTCGAGAAGCTTCTCAAGCTCATCGGCGCGCCAGCGCACGATATGCAGGACTGGACCAAACACCTCTTCCTTGAGTTCCCGCGCGTTGTCGAGCTCGATGATGGCTGGCGCAACAAAAGTGCCGCCCTTCGGCAAACTGGACTCGAGCCGGAACATAACCGCGCCTCGGGCCTCCATGGCTGCAATCCAGCGATCAAGCTTGTCTTTTGCCTCGGCATCGATCACCGGTCCGACATGGGTCGACAGATCACGCGGGTCGCCAAGCTTGAGCTCACGCGCGGCACCAATGATCATATCGAACACGCGGTCGGCCACATCATCCTGCACGCAGAGCATCCGCAGCGCCGAGCAGCGCTGACCGGCAGAACGGAACGCAGACGCAATGACGTCATCTGTCACCTGCTCGGGCAAGGCCGTCGCATCGACAATCATGGCGTTAATACCGCCGGTTTCGGCTATCAACGGAGCAATCGGGCCATCCTTTGCGGCAAGCGCGCGGTTGATCACCCGCGCAACTTCCGTCGACCCGGTGAAGGCTACACCGGCAACGCGGCGATCGGCTGTGAGCATGGCGCCGATTTTGCCATCGCCCGGTACTAGGTGCAGCGCACTGCCTGGAATGCCGGCCGCATGCAAAAGCTTAATCGCTTCGTACGCTATGAGTGGAGTCTGCTCGGCAGGCTTTGCAACAACGCAATTGCCTGCAGCGAGCGCTCCGGCGACCTGGCCGGTGAAAATCGCCAATGGAAAATTCCACGGACTAATGCATACGAACACGCCGCGGCCGCGCATGTGCAGCTCGTTGCTCTCGCCGGTCGGTCCCGGTAACGGTCTTGGCGTTAGCATGCGGCGGGCCTCATTGGCGTAGTAGCGACAAAAGTCGGCCGCTTCGCGCACTTCCGAAACGCAGTCGTCGATTGTCTTGCCCGCTTCACTTTGCAGCAGCGCGACCAGCCGGCCGCGATTTTGTTCAATCAAATCCGCTGTACGCTCGAGAGTCGCCGCGCGGTCGTCGATCGGCGTGGCGTTCCACGCGGAAAATGCGCCCTGGGCCGCGGCGATGGCGGACGCGACGATGCTTTCATCGCCGTCCTGCACTGTGCCAATGGCC
>Ga0066388_100000744_pt1 | contig 16507 bp, 12 predicted proteins | sample PanSoiMetaGPlot6_FD_64539 | JGI IMG/M metagenome (GOLD analysis project Ga0066388, IMG submission 64539) | Tropical forest soil microbial communities from Panama analyzed to predict greenhouse gas emissions - Panama Soil - Plot 6 (Hybrid Assembly) | ecosystem: Environmental > Terrestrial >... | reverse complement strand
TGGACCCGCCCGGCATCTTCCACAACCGGCTCACCTACCGCCTGCTCGACGCCGACCTCGCCCGCCAGCGGATGGTGTTCAGCACCGGCCGCTACTTCGACAGCCTCGACGTGGGCGAGGCGTGCGCGCACGAGTACGCCGCCGCCGCGGCGGGTGAGACGACCGCGCAGCCGCTGCGGTCGGCTGTCGGCCAGCCCACCGACCTGCAGCGGCGGCCGGTGAACGTCGCGGTCAGCACGCTGACCCTCCGGCACGACCGCGGCAGCGGCCAGACGACGTTCCTGCTCCACCAGCGGGACGTGGCAGCCGTCGGCCACGCCGCAGGGCTGTACCAGGTCGTCCCGGTCGGTATCTTCCAGCCCGCCGGCGACGAGCCGTGGAACACCGGCAACGACTTCTCGCTGTGGCGGTGCATCGTCCGCGAGCTGGCCGAGGAGCTGCTCGGCCAACCAGAGACCCGCACCGCAGAACACCGGATCGACTACCAGGCATGGCCGTTCGCCGCCCGGCTGGCCGCTGGCCTGAGCGCCGGCCAGCTCCGCACGTACTGCCACGGCATCGGGGTCGACCCGCTCACCCTGGCCACCGACATCCTCACCGTGGCCGTGTTCGACGCACCGCTGTACGACGAGCTGTTCGGCCAACTCGTCAGCGCCAACCCAGAAGGCGCAGTCCTCGCCGCGCTGCCGTTCCGGCACGACCTCATCGACCACTACACACACCGCGGACCCACCCAGGCCGCCGGAGCCGCCCTCCTGCGCCTGGCCTGGCGCCACCGCCAGCACCTACTCCGCTAGCCCCAGCCAGCCACCTGGCGCGCTGGGGCGCGGCCACAAGCGCTGCTTGTACACCCGCCGCTTGTTGGCCGGCGACCCCGGCCAGCGAGACGCTTCCTGCTACCACGGCCAGCCCCCAACCGCCGGCCGGTACGTGGCCCGCCGCACCTTCACCCACGCCAGCACGAGAAAGGACTCAGAGTGCCTGGCCATGATCCTGCCGGTACCCGCCCGCCCGACGACGCGGTCACCGCGGGAGAGGGCGAAGGCCGGACACCGCAGGTCTGTCCTGACTGCGGCGCAGACCTGCACTGGCAGACCGGCAGCACACTCGCCTGCCAGCGGTGCGCGTACAGCACGGAACCGCAGCAGTGACCGCGCGGAAGGTCCGCACGGCCTGGCTGCCGGCATGGCGCGTCCACGACGGTGACCGGACACCGGCCGGTGTCGCCGTAGTCTGCGTGCTCCGCAACCTCGCCACAGGCCACGTGCGGACCGGCCACGCCAACGGCAGCAGCATGACCCTCGCCGGTGACCGCCCGGCCGCCGTTGCGCCAGGGCCGAGGTGAGACCGGGTGCCGAGGTCGGCAGCCGCGTCGTTCCTGACCACCTCCGGGCGCCGCGGCGGGGTCGTCGGTGACCTCACCAAACGCAAGCCCCACGCCAGCCTCGACGCGGTCCTGACCGCTGTCGACTCACTCGACCTCACCTCCGCCGCGATCCTCACCGCGGCCGGCGTCACCGACCCAGACACCCAGCGCGCCGTGCTGGCAGCACTGTGGGCGACACACTGAAAGTCAACGGCGGGGCCTGCGCACCCCACATGTCAGATCGGCGGATCGGGCAGCCAACAGGATCTCGCCAGCGCCTACGCCGGCAGGCCCCACGCGATCCGAGCACGCCATGTCGTCGGCCGGCAGACGGTCGAGACGTCCCCAGTAGCTCGGGGCGGACGACATCGAGCGCTGGCGGTAGCAGCGTCGAGCCCGTGACCGGTGGCCGTGTGGTTGGTCGACCGGCGTCGAGTCCGGGTTCAGCTGACCAGCGGCAACGTCATGTCCACTTCTGACCACCAGGGCTCGTCGGGTGAACGCCGAAGGCGCTCACGCAAATCGAGCCGGTCGTTCACGACCGCCAGGAAATCCACTGACGGCCGTGGTGGGTCGGCCGGGAGGCTGGCGGGCTCGTGCCGAGCGAACCACGTCCGCACCTGTTCCCAGCTCCACAGTGGACTGCGGCGGCCGCGGCGGGACGCCGGCGCCGGAAAGTCCCCCAGGCCGCGCTCGCCGTTGATCAGCTGGTGCACGCTCTGCAGGCTCCGGCCGGTCCGCTGCGCGATCTCCGGCACCGTGAGCCAGTCGTCCTCGGTGGCCACTCGGCCCGGCCACCTGCTGGGCGAGGGCAGCTGCCTTCGTGCTCAGGCACACCCGCTGCGGCAGCACCAAACGCCACCGCCGTCTAGAACCAGCCCCTCACCATCTTCACTGCGATCGGCGGCCCGACGCCGCCCGAGCACGCGCCCTGCTTGCTCAATGACCGCACTGCCCGGGGCGCTGCCTGAGCCGGGCCTGTCGGCGCTAGGGGGACCCCATTGGGGATCGGTGGGAATGGTAATGGGTATAGTTTTGCCTGATTTGCACCAACTCCATCGCGGAGTACGATTCTCTTGTGGGCAGGTCTCTGCGGTGAAGTGGGGGAAGAAGAGTGAAGTGGGGGAAGAAGTCGGAGTGGGCGCCGAGCGCGTGGCAAGCCAGCGCCCGGGTCTGGGCCAACCGGTATCGCGCCGCCCGATACGCCTTGGCCATCATCGCCGGCCTCATCACCATCGCTTGCGCTGCCACAATCCTCGCCGTGGCGATCGCGACGGGCTATCTGAGCATGCCGATCGGCTCGATCATCGTCGTGATCATCGTCGTCCGAATCTTTGCCGGCCACGGCTTTACCATCACCGGCCGGGACCTCCTCCTCGGCGCCAGCCTCGGCCTCATCGTCGGCACCGTCTGCTTCGGTGCCGGCGTCGTCTTCGGGGGCCAGCCCCCCGCCACCCTCGTTTTTGGTGCAACCGTGAGCACCGCCGGCATGATCGGCGCCGCCATAGGCCAACGCAGGCGCGAGGAACGACACGGGGGAGCGGATCGCGGGCAGTAGACACTGGTGGCCGCGGAGCGCTGCCGGGCGAGCGGCAGGTCAATTGTGGGCCAATCCTGATAATGGCGGTCTGGAAGCAATGGGTGAGCGCGGGTTTGTGCTCCACGAAGCCGGCCGACACGACGGTCGACCCGCGGGTGGCGTCGGTCTTGGGGCCGTTGGCCTCGGGCAGGCAGCCCACGCCTCGAACGCAGCAAGCCCGCTCGCTCAGGTTCGCAGATGAAAGCGGAGCGCTGGATCGCCGAAGCGGTCGGTGATGCTGGCCGTTGATCTGTGGGGGAGTGGTGGGTCCTGGCGTGGCAGGGGCAGAGGACTTGACGGCGGCCCGGCCGCGGACCGGGGGCCTGTCGGCCGGGCTCGCCGGGTGCGTCAGTAGATGGTGACGCTGTATGCGTTGGCTGCCTCGCGAACGGGCTGGAAGAAGGTTGTGCCACCGCTCGTGCAGTTGCCGCTGCCGCCGGAGGTCAGGCCGAGCGCCCTGGTGCCGTCGTAGAGCGGGCCACCGGAGTCGCCGGGCTCGGCGCACACGTTGGTCTGGATCAAGCCGCTCACGGTTCCACCCGGGTGACCAACGTAATGGACCGAGACGTTGAGCGCGGTCACGGTTCCGGTGTGGACACCGGTGGTCGACCCATCGCGCGTCACCCTTTCGCCGACGAAGGGGTCTGCGACGGCGAACCCACCCGGGTGGCTGAGCGAGGTGTTGTCGTAGCGGACCAGCGCGTAGTCATTGCCCGGGAAGCTGTAATTGACGGTCGGGCCGATGAGCGTGGTGTGGCTGGAGTTGGTGTACCAGGTGCTGGCCAGTTTTCCGCAGTGCCCTGCGGTGAGGAAGTAGTAGGTGCTGCCGCTGACCACGTTGAAGCCGAGCGAGCAACGGTAGTTGCCGCCGTAGATGGCGTCGCCGCCATACAGCAGCGGGGTGAAGACGCCGGTCGCGCGCTGGATCCGGAGCGCACCGCCGTTGCTGCCGGCAGCCTGCCTGAGCATCGCGATCTCGGCGCCGGAGACGGAGCTGTCGGCGGTAACGACAACTTGGTGCGCCGCAGCGTCTACGTACCAGGCGATGCCCGCGACGCCCGACCGCTCCACCGCCTTGCTCACAGCGGCGAGCTGGCTGGCGCCGTACTGATGAGGCCCGTACTCATGAGGCGATGCCGCCGCACTGGTCGGCAGGATGAACGCGCCGACGGCGACCGCAGCGACGGTGCCAGCGAGCAGCCGTCCGAATCGGCCGCCGAGATGAGTGTACTTGATCCGCACTGTGGCTCCTCCTCAGGAGTCGATAGGACCGTGGGTGGTGTCCCGTCGTCGCCGCCAGGAGACGCACCGCCGGATCAGCTGATGTCGTGCACCTGACGGCCGGTTCAGTATCGGCTTATCTCAATAAGACCGCAAGCGTCCCGTTATCCCCCGGCGACTGTCAGTGACAGCGCGTCGGCCCGAGACGCTGAGCGGCGGCCAGTGGGACGTGGTCATCGCGGACGAGGCGCATCGGCTGCGCAGCCCCCGCGCAGTGCGTCCGGGCGGCTGGCTCGCGCCCTGCGCACGCGCTACCTGCTGTTGCTCACCGCGACGCCGGTGGAGAACACGTGACAAGGGTGAACACTGTATCCACCCGGCGGGTCGCGGGCGGCAAGCCGGCGGCGGAGGTCTGCTTCGCTGTGCCAGGTCGGCTGGGCCACCGGCTGGAGCGTTGCGCCGCGGTGGAGGCTAGACGCGCGGGCTGCTTGCGATCGGCGCACCTGCGGTTGGCAGCGCACCAGCCCGGTTTGGGAGGCTGGGGAATGCACTTCGCGAGCCTGACCGCAGTGGTGAACCGGATCATCGGCTGGGCGGACGGCGTGCAGCGCCGGCACAGCGTGCTGGGATTCCCGTACGCGGTGATCAAGAAGTATGGAGACGACGACGGCGGACGTGAGGCCGCGCTCATCACCTACTACGGCTTCCTCAGCATCTTCCCGCTGCTGCTGCTCGGGGTGGCGGTCCTGTCACGGGTGCTGACGGCCGACCCTGAGCTGCGGCAGCGGCTGATCAACGCGATAGTGCCGCCGGTGCTACAAGCGACGGTCGAGCATTCGGTGACCTCCTTGCCGACCTCGACCGTTCCGTTCATCATCGGCCTGGTCGGCTTGCTGTTCTCTGGGACCGGCGTCGTGTTCTCCGCCTACCAGACGCTGAACAACATCGCCGGCATCCCGCGCAGGCTGCGTGCCGGGTTCTTCCCCCGCTACATCCGGGTGTTCGTGGTGCTGGCGACGCTGATGCTCGGGGCGCTGGCGGTCGGCGCGCTCACGGTGGCGGTCACCGCGCTGCCCGGCCTGGCCGGAGTCGAACGCGCCGTCGCCGTGCTCGGATCGGCCCTGGTCATCTTCGCTGTCCTGCTGCTGGGCACCAGGCTGCTGCTGTCGCGACCCGCGCCGCTTCGTATCCTCTGGCCAAGCGCGGCCCTGGGTGCCGCGGCGGTGACGCTGGTAATCAGCCTCGGGCCACCGTTGCTGGTGAGGCTGGTGGTCAGGGCCGGGCCCGTCTATGGCAGCTTCGCCACGGTGGCAGGCATGTTCGCCCTGCTCTACCTGGTCAGCCAGGCGCTGGTCTACTCGGCCGAGGTCGCCGCCGTTCGGCATGCCGGCCTGTGGCCGCGAGCCCTGGACCAGAACCGGCCCACCGCGGCCGACGCCCGCGCATTCACCCTCCTCGCCCGTGAGCAGGAGCGCATCCCGGCCGCGCGGGTCGACCTCCGCCTTGTCTCCCAGGATCCACCCCCCGCCGAATGCGGCACGCCGGAAACCGCACCGCCCGTAGGGCCGCCAACCGAGCCGGGACCGGAGCAACGCGGTTAGCCGTATTCAGCGTCGGCTAATGATGCGCTAACGGCGGTCCCGGAGCATCCCCCCTTGAGCCGGTGCCCGACGGGCCCGCAGGTGGTGGCTTCCTGGGTTCAGCGGCGAAGCCCACGGGAGGGATAGATGAGCGTGTTCGAAACGATCGCTGACGGGACCGCCGAAGTCACCGGCGAGTGGTCGCAGGCGTCGTACGAGACCAGCCCGTTCGCCGCCGCCGCACTGTCCCGGCCGGACGCGACGACCGTGGCGCTGTCATATGGCGCGGCCGGCCTCTCGGCGGGGTCGTCGATCAGCACGCCGTTCGCCGAGGCGCTGGCCTCCTACGACGAGGCGCAGCTCGAGGCGGAGACCTTCGAGGCGCTGCTGGCCGAGTTCGAGGACGAGGACTTCGTGCCCGCCCTGCAGGCGCTGGCCGACGAGGTGGCGGCCCGGCACCTGACCGCGGCGGGCAGCTGGACCGAGTCCGAGCAGGGGATGGCGCGCTCCGCCGCGGAGGCGCGGCAGTGGATGGAGGCGGTCGCGGACCGCAGCGATCGGCTGCTCGCCGAGCTGGAGTCGTATTTCGGCCAGCGGCCGGTCGAGTCCCTGGCGCCCGGTGAGGTCGAAGCCGTCGCCGGATCGTCGAACCAGCTCGGTGGCTCGCCGGACACCCTGCAGATGTTCGAGGGGGGCCTGCTCGGCAAGGTCACCAAGGTCGTCCGCGGAGTCGGCAAGGTGCTCGGCAAGGTGGCGCTCGGCCCGCTGTTCGGGGTGCTGCGCAAGCTGGTCCGGCCGCTGCTGCGACGGGTGCTGCAGCGGGCGATCGGCCAGCTCCCGCCCGAGCACCGTCCGCTCGCGGAGAAGCTGCGCGGAAAGTTCGGCGGAAAGCCCACCGGCACCGCGGTCGGCACCCCCACCGCCTCGACCGAGCCGGCCACGGCAGCCGCGCCCGCAGCCGCCCCGGCCAGTCCGGCCGCTCCCGACGCCGCCGCTCCGGCCGAGCCGACCGCCGCGCAGCTGGCCGACGAGTTCGACACGCGGCTGGCCGAGGCCCTGCTCAGCCCGGAGGGTGGTGCCGACGAGCTGCTGGCCCGGTACGACGGCGAGATCCCGCAGCCGGCAGCGACCGGCCCGTACGCCGCTCTGGACGCCGCGCGGCAGCGTCTGGCCCAGCAGCTGGTCGACGCCGAGCCGGGCCGACCGCCGACCGCGGAGCTCGAGGAGTTCGTCCCGGTCGTGATGGCCGCGATGAAGCTGATCAAGCTGGGCGTTCGGGTCGTCGGCCGGCAGCGGGTGGTCGGGTTCATCGCCAAGCTGCTGGCCAACCTGATCAAGGGCATGGTCGGCGAGCAGCCGGCCCGGGTCCTGTCGCGGCACATCGCCGACGCCGGGCTGCGGCTGCTCGGCCTGGAGGCGGAGCACCGGGGCGACCCGATGCTCGGCGCCGAGGCGCTGGTCGCTGCCGCCGAGGACACGGTCCGCGAGGTGCTGTCGCTGCCGGCCGAGTCGCTGGACAACCAGCTGCTGGTGGAGGCCGCCGTCCAGGAGGCGTTCACCGCCGCCGCGGTCCGGCACTTCCCCGGCGAGGTGCTACGCCCGGAGCTGACCGAGGCGAACGGGCCGTCGGAAGCAGAGGACGGCGAGCGCGGGATCTGGATCATGTTCCCGCGCAATGCCCGGCCGCACTACCGGTACAAGAAGTTCACGGTCATCCAGCCGGTGCGGATCACCCGCGCGCTGGCCCGCTCGGTGGTCCTCACCGACGGCGAGACGCTGGAGGACCGGCTGCTGGATGCCGGCGCCCGCGGCTGGCCGGTCGGCGGCGAGGTCCACCGCTACGAGCTGCTGCCGGGCGCGGAGCTCGGCCACCTGGCGGCGTACGAGATCCCGGGAGAGATGCCGTCCTACGCCGAGGCGGCGCGGCAGTTCGAGCTGGTGCCGCCGGCGCACCCGCTGGCGCACCCGACCGGTCCACAGCGGACGACGGTGGTGCGGCTGGTCGTGCCCGGCCTGGCGCTGCGCCCGTTCTCGCCGTTCTCGCTGCGGCTGGACCTGACCGCGCCGAGACCGCAGCTGCGGCTGCACCTGCATTTCGGCGAGCGGGTCGCGCACGAGCTGGCCGAACATCTGGCCCAGCACCGGATGGCGGCGGTCGTTGCCGCCGTACGCCGCCACGTCGGCGGGCCGCTGCGCGAGGCGCTGGCAGACCGGCTGGTGCGCAAGCTGGGCAAGCACGGGATCACCCTGGCCGAGGGCCGCGGCCGGGTGCTGGCCGCCGAGCTGGCCGAGGCGGCCGCGCGTGCCGCCGCGCACCACCTGCCAGCCTCGGCCGACGCCCTGGGCGCCGCGGCCAGGGACCCGAAGGCCGGCCTGACGATGACGTTCGCGTTCGGCTTCGCCAACCGGGAGGCGATCAGGCACGGCCCGGTCGGTGGACCGACCCTGTCCATCCACAGTGGACTGCACCGTGACTGACGACGCCGGCGCCCGGCAGACCGCCGCCGAGATCGCGCACTGGCTGCTGGCCGCGCAGGGCCTGGCCGACCTCGACGACGCGGCCGCGCCGGAGGCGTGGGCCGGGCTGGAGACCTACCTGCGGCGCGGTCTGCGCGACCGGATGGCCGGCATGGTCGCCGCGCTCGTGCAGGAGGCTCGTGGCCTGCAGCGGCTGGCCGCGAACGGCGCCGACCCGGCGGCGACCCGTGCCGGCGTGCTGCGGCTTCGGCAGCGTTACCTGCAGGCCGAGACCGTGCTGGACTTCTACGGCGACGCGATCAACTCGCGGTCCAACCCGGCCCTGCGCGGCCTGCTGCGCGGGCTGGACACGCTGGCCGGCGACTCGATGGCGGCCATCCTCGGCCCGCTCGGCATCGAGGCCCCACCGGCTCTGGTGTACGTCGACAAGGGGCTGGGCGCGTCGATCCTGCGGGCCGGGATCCGGCTGTGGGACCACGCCCACCCCTCGCCCGCGGCCGCGATCAAGCTGACCCGGCACAACCTGTCGCACCCGACCGCGATCCTGCACGAGACCGGCCACCAGGTGGCCCACCTGACCGGCTGGACCGGCGAGCTGGCCGACGCGCTGCACGACGCGCTCGTGCCGCGGTCGGCCGATGTGGCGCGGCTGTGGCGGTCCTGGGCGGGCGAGGTCGCTGCCGACGTGCACGCCTTCGCCCTGGCCGGCTGGGCACCGGTGTTCGCACTGTCCACTGTGGTCGACGGTACGACGGAGGAGGTGTTCCGGATCCGGTACGGCGACCCGCATCCGTTCGGCTGGATCCGGGTGCTGTTCAACGCCGCGCTGTGCCGCAGCTGGTATGGCGGCGGGCCGTGGGACGACGTGGCCCGAGCGTGGTGGCAGCGGCACCCGATCGCCAGGGCGGACCCCGACACTCGGCTGGTCGCCCGGGTCAGCGTCGACGCGCTCGCCGACCTGGTCGAGGTGTGCACCCGCCGGCCGATGCGGGCCTTGCGCGGCGCGCCGCTGTCGGCCGTGGTCGACCCGCGAGCGGCGGCTCCGGACCGGCTGCGGGACCTGCAACGGCAGGCCGGCGGCACCCTGCTCACCTCGTCGTACCTGCGCCGCCGCCATTCCCTGCAGCTGTTCGCGTTGCTGAGCACCCGCGCGGTGCTCGACCCGGCCAACGCCGAGGCGCACCGCGGCCGGCTGCGGGCCTGGCTGCGCGACGTCGGCGCCGACGCGGTCGCCGTAGCACCGACCGACACCCGAGCCGCCTGAGCGGCCGGCAGAAGGAGCGCACATGCCCACCCAGCAAGAGCAACTGATGCAGCAGCTCGTCGAGCTGACCGAGGCGGTCAAGACACTCGCCGCCCGACCCGGGCACCCGCCGGCCGAAACCCCGCAGCGACCGCCGGTCGTGGTCGACGTCGACATCGACGAGCCCGCCCCGGTCACCGATGCCGACCGGGTGCGCCAGCGGGTCGCGTTCAGCTACCAGGCGCTCGGCACCCTGACCGGGCGGGTCAGCACCGCGACCGGCCGCGAGTTCGACGTGCCCGTGGTGAAGGCCGCCCGCGGCGACAACACGATCGTCTTCGACGACCTGCCGCCCGGGGCGCACTGGGTCGAGCTGCGCACCGGCGGAAAGGTCGAGTCGCTGCGGATCCGCCGTACTCCCGACCGGGACGACGACGGCGACAGCGACAGAGACGGAGAAGGAGACCGACGGCGGTCCGATGCCGGAGAGGTCTTTCCCAAGCTGTTCGCGGCGTCCGAGCCGATCGGGTCGACGGTGTTCCTGCGCACTGCGCGCGGTCCGCTGATCGCCTTCGGGCCCCGGCTGGCCGCGTTCGGGTCCGCCGAACCCGTCGAGCCGGCCGAGCTCGCCGTCACCTGAGAAGGGTTCAGATCATGTTCCTCAGCCTCGCCAAACTGTTCGAAGCCGCGGGCGGCACCCGCGAGCAAGTCCTGCTGGTCCACCCGGCCCAGCTCAGCCGCTGGCTGGACGAGGCGTGGGAGGGCGCCGCGCTGGTCCCCGAGCTGCCGATCGGGTCGACCTCGACGCAGGCGCCGTTCCTCGGCGACCCCGGCATCATCGGCGCTCTGAACCTGCCGAACCAGCGTTTCCCGGCGCTGCTGGCTCCGTCCGGCATCCGGCCGCCGGAGGCCGACAGGTTCACCGGGGCGCGCGAGCAGTCGACCCGACGCGGGGTCGGGCTGCTGTGGCACCACCTGATCTACGCCTACCTGATCGAGAGCACCGGCACGTTCGAGGTCTTCGCCGAGGTGGTGCGCCGGCTGGTCATCGGCGAGACGCTCGGCACCCTGTCGTTGGACGGCGCGAGCTGGCTGCGGGCCACCGAGGAGCTGTTCTTCCGCGACCCGCCGCTGTACTCGATCGCCGGCATCATGAGCGAGGCTCGGCCGCTGTCGCGGGTGACCCGGCGCAACGCCTACTGGCGGATGTTCGGCTTCGACCTGCCGCATGCGCTGCCGGACTGGCCGTCCGGCGGTGGGGAGCGCCGGGACTGGAAGGCGCACGTCGGCTCGAGCGCGAACGCCGACTTCCGTCCCAAGTGGACCGAGCTGCTGCGGCAGGTCTGGCTCGGTCTGGAGAACTTCCTGAACACCTCGGGCGCCAACGCGACCGACCCGTCGTACATCGCCTTCCTGTGCGAGTCCATCAAGGACATGCTGAACAACCGCCGCCGCGGCGGGCTGCTGGCGCGCGAGGAGTTCGTGCACGTCACGGTGCTGAGCTGGTTCCACCTGAGCCTGCAGACCGATACGCCGATCGTGCGGGACCTGAAGGCGGAAGCGACCAGCCCGGCGGACCGGCTGTCGCTGATCGCGCAGCGGGTCGGGATGGCCCCGGCCGCGCGCTCGCGCGAGCTGTTCGAGCTGGCCGAGAAGATGTCCAGTGTGTTGCGCGCGATCGAGCTCGGGCTGTTCGACGACCCGACTGCGGCGGCCACGCTGTTCGACGCGACCACCGCGCTGGGCGGGGAGATGCGCGACCTGATCGACCTGTGGCAGTCGGCCACCGGCGAGCGGGTCAAGGACCGCCCGATCGGCAACCCGCAGGTGCTCAGCGCCCAGCCGGTGCGGCTGCCGTCGCTGCCGGCGGTGGCCGAAGCCGGCGCCAACGGCCACTCGGTGCGGTGAGGGTACGGCGATGACAACATTCGAGACATTCGGCTACGACGAGACGTTGGCGTCGCCATTCGCGTCGCCGTTCGCCGAACAGCCGGCGGCCTACGCCGAACCACCGGCGGCATACGCCGAGCAGCCGATGCCGTACTCGCAGGCGGACAAGCCATGCGGGTGCCGGCGGGAAGCGCCGTACCAGATGCTGGCCGAGCCGGCGCGGTTCCCGCTGGCGCACGAGTCGCCCGAGCCGGCCAAGCCGGACGCCGGCGAGCTGTGGGTGCCCGGCGCCGAGCGGGTCGCCAACCCGAAGTCGGCCGGCGGCAGCTACCTGCCGGCGCCGTGGCGGTTCGTGTTCCACACCATCGAGGGTGAGCCGAGCGCGGATGGCTTCCGGCGGCTGGCCGCCGAGCACACCAACTCGCCGCACCTGTGGGCGATGCCGTCGGCGAACCTGCTGCTGCAGACCATTCCGCTGAACCGGTCGGCGTACGCCCTTGCCCGGCCCGGGTCGGTGCAGACCAACCGGCTGCACGCGGTCCAGGTCGAGGTGTGGGGGTTTGCCGCGAAGATGGGCACGCTGCACCAGCACGCGGTCGAGTGGCTGGCCGAACGGCTGCTCGCGCCGGTGGCCCGGCTGGTGCCGGTCAACCTCGACCGGGTGCACCCCACCGGCGGGGTGTCCTGCTACGGCCGCAACTCGCACTGCCGGATGACCGCCGAGCAGTGGCAGTCCTTCGACGGCGTCTGCGGGCACCAGCACGTGCCGGACAACGAGCACTGGGACCCCGGCGAGATGCCGCTGCGAGCCATCGCCGACCGCGCCCGCCAACTCGTCGGCGGCGGCACGCCGAAACGCGAACTCGCCGACCACGACGGCCCGGCCTTCGCCGCCGAAACCGACGAGACGCAGTCGTGGACCGGTGGATTCGAGCAGCTGACCCCGGCGGCCCCGCCGGCCGCGGCGTACGTGCCGCCTCCTCCGCCCAACCCGCCGTCGACGGGACCGGCAGCCGTACGCCGTGACTGCTGCCTGCTCGCCCCGGGCTCGCTGAAAGACATGAGCACCATGGGCGGCTATACGACTGTCGGCCTGCCGGGCTTGGGGAATCCCGGCACGGTCTACACGAGCAAGGCGGGGTTCGTGGACCTCGGCCACCTGTTCGCCGTCGCCGACGTGACGGCCTACGCCTACCAGCAGATTTACGCCGCGAAGGGCGCCACCGGTACGACGGTAACGACCGCGCACGGCACCGCCACTCTGGGCCAAGCGGCACCGGCGACGGACTGGCTGGAGCTGGCCCGCAAGATCGCATACGACGACTCGATCGCCTACGAGATCGAGACGACCAAGGGCGTCAGCAGCCGCCTGCCCGGTCACCTCAACTCGGCCTTCTCCCCCGAGGACCTGTGCTCCAACTACCTCGGCACGGTCGTCGCCGCGAGCGCCCTCACGTCACCGTCTGCGGCGCCGTTCGGCGAGAAGGTCGACAGCGAGGTCCGCACGTTGCTCGTGTCGCTGGGCGTCCAGTCGGCCACCGAGGCAAGGAAGGCATTCGATCTGAAGAACCACCGCTGGGTCGAGTGGGTCGACGTGGGGTCGGGTTTGAGCTCTGACTACCTGCGGCGGCGGAACTTCACCAACACTCCGTGGCTGGCTGGCCATCCGAGCGACCAGCCGGGCGCCTGGGCACCGACACCATTCAAGAAGACCTCTCTCTACACATACCGCCATACCAGTGGGTTCACCAACTGGCAGTTCGGCCTGGAGATCGACGCCTTTCGGGCCTGGCTCAGGGCGCAGCCGCAGTTCGGCCTTGCCTACGACCAGCCCTGACCGGACGGGTCGGATATCGTAATGGTCCTGAGCCTCGGGCGCTCGCCGGTCAGTCGTGGAGTGCTTCGTCGAGTGGGACCAGCCGCTGCTGTAGGCCGAATATCGCCGCCTGGGTGCGGTCGGCGAGCTGCAGCTTGGCCAGGATGCTGGACACGTGCGTCTTGACGGTCTCCTCGCTGATCGACAGCGTGCGGGCGATCTGGCGGTTGGACCGGCCGTGGGCGAGCGCGGTGAGCACGTCGAGCTCGCGTGGGGACAGGGCGTCCAGCGGGCGGCGGCGGGCGGTGGCGGTGCGCAGCTCGCGGACCAGCCGGGCGGCGACGCGTGGCTCGAGCAGGCTCTCCCCGCGGGCGGCTGCGCGGACGGAGGCGACCACCTGGTCGACCGCCGCGGTCTTGGGCAGGTAGGACGCTGCGCCGCCGCGCAGCGCGGCGAGCAGGTGCTCCTCGTCCTGGGAGGAGGTGAGCACGACGACCTCGACCTGCGGGTGCGCGGCCTTGGTCTCGGCGAGCACGTCCAGCCCGTTCCCGCCGGGCAGGAACAGGTCCAGCAGCAGGACGTCGGGGCGGTAGGTAGCCACGGCGGCGGCCACCTGCGCGGCGGTCGCGCAGTCGCCGACCACCTCGATCCCGTCTTCCTGGGCGAGCAGGAACCGCAGGCCCTGCCGGACGACGTCGTGGTCGTCGACGATCAGCACCCGGATCATGGCAGCGACTCCGTAGGCCCGCCGCGGGGCAGCGACGCGCGGACCGAGGTCCCGTGCTCCGGCGCGCTGCGCACGGTGACCGCCCCGCCGAGTTCCTGCATCCGCTCCTGCATGGTCACCAGGCCCATGCCGTGCCGGCCGGCGCCGTCCGCGGGGTCGAAGCCCGCCCCGTCGTCGACCACCTCGAGGACGACCGCGCCGTCTTGCACGCCGAGCCACAGCCGCACCCGGCGGGGGCCGGCGTGGCGTACCGCGTTCGCGATCGCCTCCTGAGCGACCCGCAGCACGGCGTGCTCGGCCGCCGGCGGCAGGTCCACCGGCCGCAGGTCGGCCTCGACCGGGACGCCGAGCCGGCTGCGGTAGGAGGCGCACAGCTCCTCCAGCGCCGCGGCCAGGCCGAGGTCGTCCAGCGCGACCGGGCGCAGCTCCAGCAGCAGCGCCTGCATCTCGGTCACGGTGCCGTCCGCGGTGCGTTCCAGCGTCTCGACCTGGGGGCGCAGCGGCGAGCCGGCCGGCAGCGCCCGGCGCAGCCCGGCGGCCAGCAGCCGCAGTGAGAACAGGTCTTGGGAGATCGAGTCGTGCAGCTCGCGGGCGATCCGGGTGCGCTCGCCGTGGCGCGCGGCGGCGCCGGCCCGCCGGCGTTCGGTGGCCATCGCCGCGGTCAGCTGCTCGGCCATGAGGTTGACGCTGTGCTCCAGCCGGGCGACCTCGTCCTGCCCGGTGACCGGCAGCCGCTGGGCGAAGTCGCCGTCCGCGATCCGCGCGGTGACCTCGGACAGCCGCCGCAGCCGGTGCACCAGCCGCCGGGTGGCGAGCAGCCCGAAAACCACCCCTGCCGGCACGCTGAGCAGCAGCACGACGAGCCCGATCCGGACCAGCGGCGCCAGGTCCGACCAGGTCGGGCCGGTGGCGGCGCCGCCGGGGACCTGCACGTACACCGACCCGTAGGCCGGGACGAGGCCGCCCTTCGCCGGGCGCGCGGTCACCGTCGGCACCGGCGAGGCGGGCGACCCCGGCGGCCCGGTCGCGGCGGCGGGGGCCGCCGGGGCCTTCCGCGGGACCGGGGTGGCGGTCGGGGCGGTCGGCGTCGGGGTCGGCTGGCCGGCGATCACCGGAAGGGCGAGCCAGCGGACTGTGCCGCCGGCCAGCGTCGCGACGCCGCGGCCCTTGGGGCCGACGCCCGGGTCGTAGGGCAGCCCGGTGGGTTTGCTGCCCACGGGATACTGGCCGGGGAATGAGCTGATCATGACCCGCCCGTAGCGGTCGAACAACAGGGCCAGCGACCTGGGCTTCTCCCGCGGCCCGCGGTACGGCCCGGTCGTCTGCCCGATGAGCGCGCCGGACTGCGAGTCGGTCCGGGTCTCGCCGGGCACCAGCTCGACGCCGGTCGCGCCGAGCTGCAGCACGCTCGGGCCGGGCAGCTGCCCGCCGTGCCGCGCCGCGTACTTCCCGGCCTCGGTCGCCAGCCGGGTCGCGGTGATCGCCAGGTCGGAGTCCGGCTGGTCCGGGTTGGTCAGCCGGGGCAGGAGCAGCGCGAGCAGGACCGCCTCGACGAGGACCACCGCCGCTGCGGTGACGAGCACGTACGAGGTGGTCATCTTGGCCTGCAGGCCACGCCCCGGTCGGCCCACCGCACTCAGCGTACGCACCGCGTGTCACACCGACCGCAGCGCGTCGGTGGGGGCCTGCCGGGCGGCGCGCAGCGCTGGGTAGAGGCCGGCGACCGCGCCGACCACGACCGCGGCGCCCAGCCCGCCGGCGACGGCCGCTGCCGGCACCAGCGGGACCCAGTGCCTGGCGCGGGCCAGCGCGGCGGTGGCGGCGGTGCCGAGCAGGATCCCGGCGCCGCCGCCGGCCGTGGACAGCAGCAGCGCCTCGGCCAGGAACTGCGCGGCCACGTGCCCCCGGGTCGCGCCGAGCGCGCGGCGCAGCCCTATCTCCGAGCGGCGCTCCAGGACCGAGATCACCATCGTGTTCGCGATGCCGATGCCGCCGACCAGGACCGCGACCGCGCCCAGCCCGAGCAGCAGCCCGGTGCCGGCCTCGGCGGCGGCCACCCGGGCCGCCAGCGCGTCCGACGGCCGGCTGGCGACTACCTGCTCGGGGTGCTGCGGGTCGGCGCTCGGTGCCAGCAGTGCGGCGACGCCGGCCACCCGGTCCGGGTCGGCGCGCAGGTAGATGCGGCTGGGACGGCCGTCGTAGCCGAGCAGCCGGGCCGCGGCCGGGAAGCCGACCAGCGCCGAGCGGTCCAGCTCCGGCGCCAGCGGCAGCGGGTCGAGGATGCCGACCACGGTGAACCACCGCTCGCCGACCCAGATCGGGGTGGCCGGGTCTACCCGGTCGATACCGAGCGTCGCCGCCGCCTGGTAGCCGAGCACGACCGCCGGCAGCCGGGCGGTGGCCGCGTCGAGGAACCGTCCATGCCGGACAGTACCGTCCACTGTGGCCGGCAGCCGGTCGTCGCAGCCGCGCACGGCGATGCCGCCGGTCTGGTACGGGGAGATGCGGTCGGTCCGGTAGACGTGCCGGCCGGCGATCTCCGCGGTCGGCGCGATGCGGCGTACCCCGTCCACCCGGCCCAGCATCGCGGTGGCCCGCGCCGGCAGC
>Ga0066388_100000743_pt1 | contig 16523 bp, 14 predicted proteins | sample PanSoiMetaGPlot6_FD_64539 | JGI IMG/M metagenome (GOLD analysis project Ga0066388, IMG submission 64539) | Tropical forest soil microbial communities from Panama analyzed to predict greenhouse gas emissions - Panama Soil - Plot 6 (Hybrid Assembly) | ecosystem: Environmental > Terrestrial >... | reverse complement strand
AAGCGGCAACTTCGCTGACGACGCCGCAAAGCTCCCAGCTGGTATCGGCGACAACCAGATGTCCGGTTTTCTTGATCGACGCGAGAATAGCTTCTTCATCAAGCGGGCGGATTGTACGCAGATCGATCACATCGGCCTCGACGCCATGGCGCGCCAGCTCATCAGCGGCATGCATCGCCTCGTACGCCATAAGCGAGGTTGCCACGATCGAGATGTGAGAGCCGTTTCGAACTTTGTTAGCATGTCCCAGAGGCACTGCCGCAAATTCCTCCGAAACCGGACCCGTCACCGTGTAAAGGGACCGGTGTTCAAGGATAACAACGGGGCCGTCGTGCTGGAGCGCGGCGATCGTCAAGCCCTTTGCGTCGCTTGGAAAGGCAGGCATCACCACAGTCAGACCGGGGAAATGTGCGATCGGACCCTGAAGACTCTGCGAGTGTGTGGCGCCTTGGCCCCAGCCCTTGCCGATCACGGCTCGCACGACAATCGGCACGATGCCGGCGCGGCCATTGAACATATATCGCCACTTCGCCGCGAGATTGATGAGATTGTCGAAGCTGAGGAACATGAAGTCATTGCGGGGATGCGCAATAACGGGGCGTTTTCCCATCGATGCCGCGCCAATAGCAATGCCGGTCATGGCGTTTTCCATCGCGGGAGCATCGAATACCCGCGACGGGCCGAACCGTTTGGTCGCTTCCGTTGTCGACCCAAATATTCCCGAGGGATAATCCACGGCGATCCCTGTCACGAAGATCGATGGGTCACGCTCCATCGCCTGGCACAGCCCCTCGGACAATGCCTGGGCATAAGTGAGTTCACGAACTGTCATTGGATCACACGAAATCAAACAGGGTTGACACGGCCGGCCAAGGCGCTTCCCTGGCTTTATCGATATCTGCGTTGACCTTTCGCTGCACTTCATCTTGCCAGTTATCGAGTTGGGCTTCCGTTGCGATACCGGATTTCATGAGGCGCTCCCGGCTGCGGGTGACCGGGCACCGGGCGATCCAGCCCTCGACCTCCTCGCGAGTTCGGTATGTGCGCTTGAGGTCGTGGTCGAAATGCGGCCCCACGTGTTCCCGCCAGCGATAGGTCATGCATTCCAGAAAATAAGGGCCGTCGCCGGAACGCAATTGCTCAACGACAGCTTGCGTAGTCTGGAAAACCTCAAGGACGTCATTGCCATCGATACGTTTGGCGTCGATCTTGAATGAGCGAACGCGCTCACATAAGTCGGTTCCGGCGGCCTGGCGGACGTGGAGAGGACTCTCTGTTGCATATAAATTATTCTCGCAAACAAAAAGAACCGGCAGTTTCTTTACGGCTGCATAATTCGCGCTCTCGTAGAAAGAGCCCTCATCCATGGCGCCTTCGCCAAAAAAGGTGACAGCCACCCGGTCAAGCTTGTCCATCTGGAACGCCAGTGCAGCGCCCACCGCAACCGCTGTCATCTCTCCCAAAATCGCACTCGACGCGATAAATCCGACCTCGGGAGCGGTGAGATGCACGGATCCACCGCGGCCTCCAGAGCATCCATCAGCGCGGCCATAAAGTTCTGCGGCCAGCTCGTAAGTGCTTCCGCCTTTAGCAAGAAAATGGTTGTGGCTTCGATGATGGGTGTAGACGACATCGTCTGTTCGGAGCGCATGGCAAACGCCAACAGCAACAGCCTCCTGTCCCGATCCGAAGTGGGCGGGCGTACGCATTTCCTGCTGCTTGTAGCGTTCAGCGAGAGTTTCCTCGGTCAGCCGAACTTTCAACAAATCTTGGTGCAGAGAGATGAGGAGATTAGGTCCCGACATGCTTGCCACCCAGCTTGCTACTTACCCAGTCGAATTGCGAAGGTCATCTACTACTATTATTCTTTTTTTTCTGCCAACAATCTTGGATCTGCCCGCGCCATTCGTATTGTGCAAATATTCGCTATTGCGTTTTTCGCTCGGAAGGCTCAATGGCCGGTCGCGTCGGCATTCTGCCGGCTTCTAGAAGCGGTGCGACCTTCGTTGCAACCTTGCGGACCACGACTTTCAATTCATCCATCCGTTGTGGCGAGACTTCATCAATTCTGTCGGCAAGTCGCATAAAAAGGTCTATCGGATGCCCGATTGTCTCAACAAACGAAATCGCCCGTACATAAGCGAGCGTAAGTGGGATGGCGACCGCACAAACCAAAAATATTGCAACGATCAGCGGTGACCATTGATTACGCAGACCATTTTTTCGTATCGATCCTAAGTCTGTTTGTCCCGGCTCAACACCAGCTTCCCGAAACTGTGCCGCGACATTCTCCACTCTGCTCTCGAGCTCCCGGATTCCAGAGTTTGGATCGTCCGCCCAGACGACCACGCCATACTGTCTCGCGACAAACACGTAACGATCCTCGCGCCTCTGTACGGTGAAGTCGAAAGTGCCGTTCATTGGAATGTTCTCCGTGAGCGCTACGCTGCTTAATGCAAATCTGGAACGTAACGATTTTTCCAGTGTACTTTATAGATTGCCCACAAGGCATGTTTTTCATCTCGTCTAATGAGTTCCAGATATGGGGCGGCTTTTTTGTCCGGATCACTTGATTGCGCCGTTAGATATTTTTTTGAACAATCGAGCGTCGCATTCGACGGCGAATTGATCAGATCAATCAGCCGAGAGTAGGTCGCAAGCGGCTCGAAGCACACAAAAAATCCGGGCGTTTTGTAAGCTAAATTTGAGCTACGGTCGGCAAACCAAAGGTATTTAGCTGCTGTTTTTTCGGCTCCGAGTTTTTTGCTGTGTTCTCCAAAATCAGCATTCATGTATGCCCACGTATTGGCTATCAACCCAAATGGAACAGCATAGGTATTAGAAATGATGCCCTGCGAAAACGCGTTTAGGGACTGCGCGAATGAAAACTGCGTTGGCGGCACCAATTCCATGTACCGATACTGCAAGACACCCCAAAAGCCGGCTAGCGCAGCGAGAAGGCCGGCAAAAAGTGTTGTGGCAGCGCTCATAGCAAATGTTAGCCCAGAATTTGTCAGGCGCTGGGTAATAACCAAAGTCATGCATATGGCGGTAGAAACACCGACACCGAGCAATGCGTCAATGTGAAACACAGGTAAAGGACACAGTCGAAGGAGATATCCTGAGCTCAAATATCCGGGATTAAATTCATAAGCAAATAGATAACCAACAGCGCCTGATACGAAAAATGGAATAAGCGAAGTCGGAGCGTTATGCCATTGCCCCAACAGCGAGCGTCTACCAACCAGAATTAGAAGGCCAGCCGCGAAAGCGGCGACACAAAGAGTTAGATTAGTGATCCACGTCGGAACGGGCGAAAGCAAATAGAGCCACATTTGCTGCTGTGTCAGATCATACAAAAACCCCTGGAGAACGATGAAAGTTGCCAGGCAAATAAAGTAGAGGCTCGCTGCAAGGCAGCGGTCAGGGCTCGGAGGAGTTCTCGTGACTGCGAGGGCGCCTGCGAGATTGCGAAGACCAATCGCGATCGCCCACGAAACTACCAATAAGAGAAGAATCGTTAGTAGCTGTCGATTGGCCGACTCAAAAGATATCGCGGAATATGGGCCAGAGGCACCAGAGCTAAACTGTACTGTTACCAAAAAGAAAAAGAGACCGGCTGTGAGCACGGCAGTTGCACGCGCAGAAACAGATGGGTCCGCAACCACTGTGTCGTTTGCATTGGGGAGCCGCGCATCGGCAACAAACGCAGCGGTCGCTACACTCAACGCAACAAGAACGTAGAAGGGGGTTTGAACCTGAAGAACGTTCGCAAAAATCGACCGTAAGAACGACACTGGTCCACGGAAATTTACGTCCGACTGGATGTTATACCAAAAGGTGATATTGCGGCTATCATAGAACTCCTTGAGCTTTTCCACAGCTACCAGAGGATCATCGCCGAAGTTTCTTGCTCCGTAAGTTGACTTCAAGTCCACAAGAAAATCCTGCCACCCGAGATACAGCACAACCTGCGTTATCAAGATTCCCAAGCCAATTGCAGCTCCGATCGACTGTGTGAATGCGGCAATCAAAATTAAGCGGGGCGTACGACGGTAGATCCACGCCGTGTACGCACCTGTTGTCACGGCGACAAAGGATGCAAATATAAGCTCCCAGTAGAGGAGGCAGGCATACAAACATACTGTCGCAATTACCCACTTCCTCCGGCTCCAGTCGCCGAGTCCGTGCGCGCACACAAGGCTAGCGAACAGAAAGAAGCCGTGCCAAACGCGATAAATATTCACTTGCCATTGGGCAAACAAAAGATAGTCAGTCATTAAAATGAGGACGATGATCGTCGCAAAGAGATCTCCCGCCACGCGCGTAAAAAACGTTTTTGCCAATAGAAGCGACGCTATGCCAACGGTAAATGTTGTAATCCAGATCTGGCTCTCAGCGCTTCGTGCGCCAAACGCATACAAGATGAATGCAAATAGCCGCGGAAAGTCTCCTTGATGTGTATGAATAACCGGATGTGCTGATTGCACAGGAGAAGCGACGTCGTCCGCCAAGCCGAATGAACGGAAAAAATCGAAGTTCCATAAATTATGCGCGTGCAGCAGCGCAGAATACGTTTCGTTGTTGTCCAATACATAAGGGACGCCATGGCCACGAGAGATAAGCAATACATAATAGACCGTATAGGCGATCAGTATGATCACCGTACCGGTATTTCTCTCACTGACTCGCGAGCGGTGCAACGAGTCAATCGCCAATGAATATTTCATTTCAAAGGTATCGAGTTCATTGAATCTTCTGGCACGGCGAAGAAATTTCGATGAGTGAACGTTGCGCGTTTCGTGCTTAGCGCGATGGCTGGCGCATGAGAAAAAGTGTCGGAAAAAATATCGTAGGTGAGCAAAATATAATGACGGTTGGAGAAATATTTATAAATCTGATCATATTCAGAATCAGCAATTTCGATCATGATAAATGGCCGGCTCCTTTCGATCGTTGTTTTTAGGCCTTCGATAACGTCATAGTCAAAGCCCTCGGCATCGATTTTGATAACCGAGGGATTTATATCGAGCGAATCCACCGGAATGATATCGCAGTCGAATGATTTGATCATAACATCATTGGCGATCGATCCTCCAAAACTTTTTTCGATCGCAGCGAGGATGTGATCTCGGTTATTTGAGGTGAATGTATGCAAGACGATGTTCTTGTAGACCGGAACGAAGAAGGTGATGCGCCCGGTGACGGCGCCTGCGCCGACAATCTTGTAAGTGAAATGTGGGTCCGACGCCTTGAGCTTCGTCAGGGCCGGCTCAAGGAGTGCGTTGGGCTCGAGAGATAAGATGCGATAGCTTTTGGAAAATTTGCGAAATGAAAGAGCCGATATCCCGTCGTTCGCGCCGATATCAAGAAACAATCCTTCCGGCTTTAGAGCGATGAAATGGCGCAGCGCATGGTAACTCTTGTCATGTGGTAACAGGAAGGGCAGCTGGTGTACCGCGTCCCACGCCAATTTCCAAAGACGGGGATGACGCTGAACCAACTGCGCGCACAGTTCGACCGCGCTATCTATCAGTGGACGCAAAAGCTAACCTATCTTGTTATGGTTTCATGTGACCGCGCCTTCGGCCACTCTTTTTCAGGATTGGGAACGTCATGAGACCTTGCGTTTTTAGTTGGATGCAGAGCTAAAACCGTAACCAACCTAACGAGCTTCAGTACAGTTCGCGTGACGCTTGCGAGATTTCTGAAGCGAAAAACCGATGACTTGTTGGTTGTCTCGCTACCCAACACACCGACCTGCAAGTAGCTATGGCCAGATTTGATAAGTTTGACGAGGATTTCTCCCTGGAACCCGAATCCCGAACTCGTCATCACCGTTCGGTTGAGGAGGCTCCGCTTATGAACAGGCAGTCCGTTGTAGTAGTTCAATCTATGTCCGGACAAGAAATTGAGCAGGTGCGTATAGGACCGGGAGATAAAGTATCGCATCGGCGTTTTTATGGTTTTTAGATTGGTCATATAGGGAACGACAATATCGGCTGTCCCTATCTGCTCGATAATTGGCGGCAGACTCGATGCCGGCAGGCCACCATCGCCGCAAAGCATCATGACGTAGTCGTGCCGAGCTTCGGCGACGCCGCGTTGATACGATGCGCCCAGGCCGATGTTCGGTTTGTTATGGAGCACCCGCATGTTGGGCAATTCACGGGCGAGCGCCTCCATGATTTCACCGGTGCGATCGGTGCTCCCGTCGTCGATCAGAATGATCTCATTCGTTTGGATGAGATTGTTGACATGCGAATGAATCTCGCGAACAACGTCGTCTACAACCTTCTCTTCGTTCAGTGCGGGTACGACGAAGCTGACGCTATAAGGAATCTTAATCTGCTCAGGCATCTTTTGCGATCCGTCAGATCTGCGAATGGGTTTCGTTCTTATCGCCTTTGATCGCAGCCAACAGCAAAAAGATAGTGGGCCATTTTATGGTAGCCCGTGTGCACGACCTCGTCGTTCATACAGAACATAAGAACCGTGTGGAAGTATTTTTCCATCGTCGCTTTGAAATCCGGCAATGACTTGCAATTCACGTGGCCAGCTTTGGAATTGGGAGATGCGTATACCTGCGATTCTAGCGACGGCATTCCGAGCACCGCAATACCGTGCGCAGACAGTGATTTGACCATGTTGGTAAGAAATATGTCTTCCTTTGCGGGCTCAATGTGCTCGAGGACGTCGAGCGCATAGACCCCGTCGTAGCTACCCGGAACCGGCCCGGAGAGCATATCATGGACGAATGCGTCGAATTCCCACTGGGGGCTCATTCTTTTTTTTACGTCCTCGATGAAAACCGGATCGAAGTCGGTGGCGGTGAGCTTTTGCACTTCCTGCCGAACAATACGGGTGCCAAAGGCGTCAGCGCAGCCGATCTCGAGGATATGTTTGCGACCCGACAGAAGCTTTGACACAAACTTATAACGAGACAATGTGAAGGTCAGCCGCTTCGGATCGTCGTTCCACGCATAGCTCGTCATGAGACCGAACGATTCGAGCCCACGGTCGCGCTCCTGCTCAACCATGCCCTGGTATTGAGGTTCCTTGGTCGAACTCATAATCGGCAGCTATTTCAGGCGTGGAACGTATAGGTTTGCGGAACGATAACCAGATGGGACAAATATTTTCGGCCCCACGCGACCATGTCAGCAACCCCTTTTTCAAGGCTGATCTGTGGCTTCCAACCGAGGTCCTTGCCTATCGCCGTGCTGTCGAGCCAATAGATCCAGTCTTCTCCGAAGCGCGGCGGAGTGACGTCGCACAGAGCATCGAAGCTGATTTTCATCTCTGCGGCAGCAAGCTCCACCAAATGCCGTATAGCAACCGGCTCCTTTGGACCGACGTTGTAGGTTTTTCCAAGCTCGGCTTTCTGCGCCACGAGGTAGATCGCGTGTGCCAGATCTCGCGCGTGGATATAGGACTTTTTCGCTTGGCCACCGCCATGAAGAGGAAGTTTCTTGCCTGACAGGCCGCAAACGACTGTGCGAGGCAGGATCCGATACAGCTGCTGGCCCGGTGCATAGGCGTTTGAAGGCCGAATGATGTTCATCCGAAACTTGAGCGTCTTGGCAATCGAGATCAGATGCATGTCGCCCGCGGCCTTCGATGCAGCGTATGGGCTTGTCGGAAGCACCGGTGAATTTTCGTCGGCCGGCTTGCTGACCGAGCCATAAAGTTCGGAGGTCCCAATCTGAATCCAGCGTTCCATGTACTCGCGCTTCATCAAATCTTCGGTGATGCGCGCGATCGCTGTGGCGTTCGTGTCGAAATATCGCCACGAATATTTCCACGACGCGGCGCCTTCGCCCTGTGCCGCAAAGTTGATAATGACGTCGGGCCTTTCACGATCGAGCATTTCGAAAAGGCGATCATGCTCGAATACGATATGGATTTGATGATAAGCGTAGCGAGGATCGCCCTTGCCGAGTTTGAGAGTGAAGGGCTCGGGCTTTTCGGGGTTTCTGCCAACGCAAATGACCCGCTTAGTGTCGGGTTGTTCGAGGAGATAGAAGGCGGTATGCACGCCAAACACGCCATTCCCGCCCAGAATTACATAAGTCTTCATAATACGTTCCCTGCTTACAATCGTGAGGGCGTGATCAGTTAATCGGACCAATGTTTTCGCGCTTGTTTGTTCAACACTTTGGCCGATTTAGCAACTGTCCAGATGATTTTGCGAATTGAAACTGATATCGGTTCTGCCCCCCGAAATTGTCGACTATGCTATAAAAACCAGCCGTTCATGCGAATTTCCACGATGTTGCAAAACATTGCTCAGCCCGCCCACTCTGAAAAAACTGAAAGTCCCGCCGTGAAAGGGCGTCAATCAGTATTTTATTTTCTCACGCCGGTCTGGGGTGAGTCTTACACCAGGCTCTATGTCGATACGGTCATTCCCGCGCAACTCGCCCGCGGCAACCTTGCCGCTTTTCGCCGCGAGCCCGGCCATCGATACATTATATACACGCGGCCTCAGGACGCAGACTTCATCCGCGCATCTGCGTCCTATGTTGCACTAAATGAATGCGTTCCGGTGACCTTCGAATTTATCTCGGGACGTGTCGACCTTGTGCACGACATGATGACCGAGTGCTATCGGCGGGGAATTGCCGAGGCGGAAAACGCGAATGCTGCGATCATTTTCCTGACGCCAGACATCGTTTTCTCGGCAGGATCCTTCGAGGAAATCAGGCGCATATCGGACGGTAGCTGGGATGTGATCTATATTCCCGCGATCCGCACGATGAAGAAAGCGGTTTCCGCCACGCTGGCGTCTTCCTTTCAGAAGGGCAACGTGATCGAGATCCCGGCTCGTCAATTGATGCGAATTGCCTTGGACAGTCTTCATCCCTTGGTGGATGCATCGTGGTGGGACGAAGGCGAGGGCGGCCTTTTGCCGGCCACCGTCTATTGGCGCGTCGGTGATGAAGGGATCGTTGCCCGCTGCTTCCATCTCCATCCTATTTGCGTTTACCCGCAGCGGAAAGGCGTGAAGTTTTTTGGAACGGTTGATGACGACTATGTTACTGCTGCATGCCCGGACTCAAGCCGCGACATGGTCGTTAGTGATTCCGATCAGCTCGCCGCGATCGAGTTGAGTGACCCAGGGCGGCACGCCGTCTCACGGCTCGCCAAGGGGTCGGTTGCCGACGCGGCACGCTGGGCCGAGCAATACACGGACGAGCGGCATCGAAAGCTGTTCAAAGTCGGCATTCGGATGCATACCGGGATCGGCGCACCCGAAAAATGGCTCGCGACGGAGAAGCGCGCGATCGCGGTCGCCAGCGACATCGAAAGTCATCTCGAACGGCCCGCGTGGCGCCTTTTGTTTGATGCTGACATTTTGATGAGCCGCTTCAATCAATGGCTCAAACAATATCGGTCCGGTTTAGCCAACCGAAGAGACGTCCTGGCAGACCATCAAATTGCCGCATGGAAACTGGGGATCGTTTCGGCAGGTCGAGCATTTGCACATGCGCGACATTTTGTCGTCGCCGTGATGCGACGATCCGCCAACGGGATTGAAACACGAGCGGCAAAATCTTATCAGGCTGATCTCGAGCGTGAGGTGGTCGCCTTGCTTCCCGAAGCGTCGGACCCGGTACTAATCACGAACACGCCAGAAAAAGAGTATATTGCGCCGCTGTTGAGCCGGATGACGGCGTCTTTCTCCAGCGAGCGATATGCGAGCCTGCTTCGCCGGGATTCGGTCGTTTTCCTCGACAAGGGCGAACGAATCCTGTCGTCGTCGAAGGGTCTGGTCATCTTGGAAATCGACGCCCACCGGACGAAGGACTTCGAACTTTACCTGCGCGAAGGCGAGCGCGTTCTGTGTGAACAGGGCCGCCTCGTCGTCTATCTGCATCGCTTGGGGCTTGTCTGGCCGACCGACGACAGGGCGGAGAAATCCTTGGCCGAAATCGTTGACAAGATCGGCAACGAATTTCAGGTCGTTTCAATCCGGCAACAGGCAGGACCTGGTGCGTACATCCGAGTCAGGCTCGCGGCCTGGTTCCGTGCCCTCATAAGCCGCCGGCTGGCGGTGCGATGGCTTCTCCTCATCTTTGGCCTGCCGTTTCTTCCACTCATCATGGTTATTGGCGGGCTTTTCGTCATGGCTGCAGACGCGCTCGATTCTGTCGCGCGATCGAGCAAATACTGGATCTCCAGCCTTATTCTGGCGCGTAACGATGCCCCCAAGACCTGAACGGAAGTCACGCTGGCTTGTTTCGGTTCGCAGGCCTCCACAGCCGCAACAGGTATGGCCGCGCGCGTGCCGTGACGAGTGCCGCCAGCAACAAGGGCAGGGCGTAGAAGACGATGCGCCCCTCGGGTGCTCCCGAAAAGGCGATCGAAAGAAGATTGTAGCAATAGAGCAGTACACAGAATGCCCAAGCTGGCCCGTGAGGCCCTGCCGTCAGCAGCACGAGTATCGTGGCGATGATCAAGGTCGTGTGGAAGAGGGGGTTGACGACTCTTGCCAGTGGCGTGACCGCCGTCTGATCACCGCTGCGCTTAAATTCGTCGTTCAGGCGCGCGTCGTCGATCGTTATTGGCGGATGTTGCCAAACATACGGGCTGTTCAGGCGAAAAGCCGCTATCGCCAAATTGTGTCCATACAGAATTGCCATCTTAGACGGATGCGCGAGGACGGCTTCTATCGTGACGCGCATCAACAGGCTGTTCGAGGCTGCGACGCCTATTTTGTGGTCCAGCCCTTCCCATATCGCCCACCATTGGTCGAGGGTCGGCGGCTCGTTCCCCGTGAGCGAAAAGAGCGTGGCCGAAGCCGGGCCGTTGCTCGGCTCGACGATGGTCCAGCCGAAATAACGATTGGCGTCGAGATACGGCACCATGAACAGGTATTTGCCGACGGAATTGGAAAGCGATGTTTCGGTGGCAGACTGAGAGAGATACGATTCATGGTTTCGCAAGTGTGCCGAATAGACGAAAGCATAGGTGCTTATGATGACTGCAACGGCAGCCGCGGCGAATAGGACTGGCTTCCAGAACTGCGGTCGGAAAAAAAGTAGGAATGGGAAGATGACAATGCCGATGAACACCCCCTGGACGCGGGTGAGCATCATCGCGAGTACGGATGCAGCGATAAGCGCGAGCCGAAATCGACTACCTGTTTGAAGGTAGTGCAGCGTGCTCGAGAGGCAGAGTATCAACCCGGACAGATAGAGTTGTTCTGTCATAATCGACTTTGAATAGACGAACGGAACGAATGTGGCGGCGAATACCGCCGTCGCAAATGCAGCGCCCGTCTGTGAATAGGTGCGCAAGCCATCATGGAACACAATGACCATGGCAACCCCAAGTGTCGTTTGCGACAGGACGAGCCAGAAAAATGTGCTGAAATTCGCAACACCCGTCACGACCAGGAAGACGGGGTACAGCGGCATCCGGTAGTAGGGGACGCCGCGCGCGGAAACTCCGGCAAGGTATTTTGCCGCTGCCACGTAACCGAAACTATCGTTGGTGAACACGATCGGTTCGCTGATGTACCAAACGAGCGCCGCCAGGATAGCTATTGCGCAAATCACCAATCGGTCATGAGTAATGATCCACGGGCCCATCCCATCCGTGGTGCCCAAGCGGTTGCGTGTTTCCAGCGCAGGCATCAATTTTTTCTCAGATCTAGCCAATCGTGATTATCCTGCGGCCGGCTGAGGCTCCAGACGGGCTTTCTCGTCATGATACTCGAGCAGTATCTCCTCGACCGGACCAATTTTCACAATTCGTCCCGAATTCATCAGAGCTGCTTTGTTGCAAATGGCGCGAATCAAATCATCCGTATGACTGGCAAGAACCAAAATCGCGCTTTGTACGGCGAGTTCCTGCAACCGCCGCGATGCGCGTTCGGTAAAGCGGGCGTCACCGGCACCGATGCCTTCATCAAGTAGCAGGATCTCGGGGTCCAGAACCGTAGCAAGTGAGAATCCCAGTCGCGTCGTCATCCCCATGGAATAGGTTCGAACCGGAAGCGAGAGGTAGTCGCCAAGCTCACTGAAGCGCTCGATTTCCGGAATTTTTCCCTCCATCTCTGATTGCGTCAGGCCATGCATCATGCCTGCCGTAACTATCGTCTCATAGCCGGTATCGTCGATGTCGATATTCAGGGCCAACTCGAACAGTGACGAAATCTTTCCGTCGACCCAAACCTTGCCGCGAGTCGGGTGATAAATCCCTGCAAGCACCTTAAGAAGAGAGGATTTCCCTGCACCGTTGTGTCCCACGAGGCCGAGGCGGTCGCCGTCATTCAATTGTAAGGATAATCTCGTCAGCGCCGTAACCGTTACGCGGCGGTGCTGCAGATCCTTCTTGTTTATGAATCCACCAGCGGCATTTTGGAACAATGCGCGCCGCAAGCTGCGTTGCATCCCATATATCGGAAAATCTAGATCAACGTTTTCTACAAGAATTTTTGCCATCCGTCACACCCAGAACGCAATTCTCTTACGAAACGTTGAAAACGCGTTGAAGGTTACGAGCCAGCCGATCAACGTCACCGCTGCTACCATGATATACGACGACAGTGTCGGCGCATGGCCGAGCAGCGGCGCACGCACTATCTCGATGAAACTGTAAAGCGGATTCAGCTGGACAAAGATCAATCTCGTTGTTCCGGTCAGTAAATGGGGCGGCCAGAAAACCGGTGTCACGAACATCGATATCTGCAGAAGTGAAACGACGAGCTGCTGTACGTCGCGAAACCGGACACAGGCCATGCCGAGCAAAAGAGCGACCCAGACAGCGTTCGCTGCGATCAGGAAAAGGCCAGGTATCATCCAGAGCAAGGAAAAATTGACTAGCCCCGGTAGAGCGAGGATTGCGACGAGCAAGTAGGCTGCAAGGTTATGCAGAAAGCCAACAAGATTTCGCCAGACCAAAGCGAAAGCCAGGATCGAATAATCGATGCGCATGCGGCTGAACAGGTGCTGGCTGTTAATGAACAAGGTGCAACTTTCGCTGATCATGATTGAAATCAGCAGCCAGACCATCATGCCGGAGGCAAGAAAAGGCATGTATTCGCGCACAGACTGCTTCCAGAGTCCAACCCCGACAGTGCTCATGATGGTGATGAACACCGCCAAGCTAATCGTGCTCCAGAAGGGGCCGATGAGTGTCCGGCGATATCGCCGCTTGATTTCCATGAAGCCGATGCGGCTCCATAAATCATAACGTTGCAGACCATGAAGAAGATCTTCCGCGCCGGTTGTTACGAGGAGACGAAGACGCCCGCGATTTTCTATTTCTGCCATCGTCACTTCGTCATGTTGACGCAACCAGGCCAGAATCAGCCTTCGAGGATCGTCCAGTAGTAATCGCCGGAATACCCTGCGTGCTGAAACAGGCTGACCCATTCGCTTGGACGCAGATACGTAACGGCGGTCAGGCACCAGCTTTCGAAAAGCGCCTTCTCGTCGTCGGAACGATAGGCGTCGACCTGCACGAAGCAGCAACTCGGATTTCGCACGATGCGAACCATTTCTTGCAGTGCTCGGATGCAGCCCTGTCGGTCAAGGTTGTGAATGGTGTTGATGCTCAGCACCACATCGAAGCTTGCGTCCGGGAAAGGGAGACGCTCCGCTGTCCCGAGGTGCAGGCGTCCGACGCTTTCGGGTTCACAGTGCATGATCGCGTAATCGGAAATATCGACGCCAAATGTCTCTAAGCCCGGGCATTCCTGCATCAGGTCCTTGACGAGAAAGCCCTTGGCGCAACCCACATCGAGCACGCGCATCCCCGCTTTCAGGCCGAAATGCACGATCACATCGCGCGCGACCGGCCGCCATCGCCCGTCGTAACGATAGCCCCCGTAACCGTATTCGCGCGGTCCATCGAAATACATCTCGCCAAACTTCTTCGCGATCGTCACGACCGAGGCGTCCTTGGCGTCGCTTCGCTTCTGGATATTTCGCTTTGTGTTGGGAAGCGCGCGGAGAAGATTGAACTCTGGCATCACCCAGCACTCATCTGATCGCGCTGCGCGCGGGCCACGCCTTCGGCCAGAGACGTATAGCGGAAGTCCGGAAATGCGGCTTGCGTGGCAGAGCTGTCAAACGGGCGATATCCATTGTGAGGCATAGGTCCGACCCGGGGAGAGCACTTGATGCCGACTTTGTTCGGCGCCTCGGCCGCCACTAGTTCGGCAATTTCGCGGAACGAGTGCGTCTGCCCCGTTGCAATGTTCAATGCGCCTATGCTTCGACGTTCGATGACGCGAGCGATGATTTTTACCACGTCATCGATGAGGACGTGGTCGCGGCGCTCTTCGCCTTTGCCAAACAGGATGATGTCCTTGCCGTCGTTGGCGAGCCTTCGGAACCTGTTCGGACCGTATCCGTTGTGCGGATCGGCCGCACCGTAGAGCAGGCTTGGACGCAGCATGGTGAGCGGCGCATGCACGTCCTGGCGAAACGCCAACTCGCGCGCTAGGTGCATTACACCGTGGAGGGTGTTGGGCGCCATTGCCGACTCTTCGGTGAGTGGCGCCGAAGAATCCGCGTATACCGCGTCGGAGCTGATATTCACAACGTGAGCAACGCGCGACTTCGTCAGAGCCTCGACGAGCGCCGCTACGATTCTCATATTTTCGACCAACATTGGAACGTTTTTGCATGGCGCGCGGGCGGCCACGGCAACAAAGACGTCGTCAGCATGTAACATGGCTGCCAAGCGGCAACCCGCATCGGACGCCAGAAGATCAATCTCACAGCGGCCCAGGGGGAGAGTGGGAATATTTTTGGACGTAAGTTTCTTGACCAGCGTGCTGCCAATAAAGCCTGCCGCGCCCACAACAACAACACGTTCGGGACGTTGGGCAGAGGAAAACTGGTGATGTAACATGAACCGTCTCTAATGGGATGGTGCGATCGAACGTCCCAATGTGTAGTGAACCAGCTTGGAACGTTGCGCTCCTTTTGAATCGACCACGGAATAAGGGTCGATCACGATCCGCCCCGACAAGAGCTTCGCAATTTCGTCCGCAGGGATATTTCGGTATTGCGGCCAGGCCGTCAGGATCATGAGCGCATCGGCGCCCCTGAGAGCTTCTAACGGATCGCCGAAACGTTCAATCTTCAATTGATCGACAGCGGATTCTGGAACCGAAGGATCGTGCGCTCGGACTGTGATTCCCTTGAGTTGTGCGATCGTGGCCAAGGACGGAGAATTCTTGATAGAGTGAGTGTTCTCCTTGTAAGCAAGGCCCCAGACGGCAATGGTGGCGTCCGGCTTCGAGTCAAGGAGGGCGGTGCGGACGGTGCGCGCGGCCCAGTCGCGCCGGTGATGGCTGTTGTGCACATAGGCCTGTACGACGGACGAGTCGGTTGCATGTTCGGCAGCCAGCCGCTCGACAGTTGCAAGATCGCGTTCGAGATTGCCGCCGGCAATGCCAAGTCCCGGTGCCAAATAACTATATTGCCCAATGCGACGATCGAGTTTCAGCGCCGGAACAATCTCCGACCAATCGGCGCCGATGTTCTCGCACAGTTCGGCGAGGGTATTGGCGACGGTGACCGAAGCAACGAGACACATGTTGATCGAGATTTTTGCCAATTCGGCACTTTCGTAGCGCATCTGCAGAATTGGACAGGAGAAGGCGCCAAGGATCAGCGCAAGGCGGGGGTCAAGCGGCTGGTCCGGAAAGGCGCAACCGATAATGTAACGTTCCGGCTGGGTTGCGCGTTCGACGGCACGGCCAAATACGAGCGTTTCAACCTGATAGTAAAGCCGTGCGGCCGGTAGGACGCCGAGGCCGCGCGTAAAGCCCGGCGGCACCTGGCACAGGATTACCATGATGCCGTCAGGGCTCAGCACTTTGGCGACTGCTTCGATTAGTAGACGAATGTCCGTTAAATCGCTCTTGCCCGTATCGTCGGTCGGAACGTCCGGAGCAATGTAGACAACATCGCACGCCGACAAATCGCCGATTTGATCTGAAAAGCGCTGGTTTGACCGGTTTGCTGCCAGGAGCTCGGGCAGGCCTGGTTCCTCTATCGGTAGCGATCCACGAGCAAGGGATACGATGAGCTTGTTGTCAGGATCGTAACAAAGGACTGGAAAACCTTTGGCTGCGATTGCGGTGGCCGAGACAATGCCAAGGTGGGTCATCCCAACAAAACCAATCGTTGGCCGATTCATGCCACGGCATCCTCGGCCAGCCGTCGCAATGTGCGCTGAAGGAGGAAATCATTTGTCAGATTAGTTGGCGTGCGATTGGCGCAGAGCTTTTTGAAATATTCGTACTCCAGCACCCATGTTGGGTCCTCTTGTACCAGCGTGATCGCGGTCTCGGGCGGGTGCCCGCTGGGCAAAACGCGTCGCCGGTGGCGAAAGGTGGTCGGACCCCATTTGCAAAGGCTTTCAATGTGGGCAGTGCCGCGCTCGCCCAGGATGTCGCACGTGAAATGGTTACGCCACATGCACAGGGTGATTTCCAGCTCGATCCTTGGCTGCTGACCTTCTGCTGTGATGATGGCATGATCGGGCGCCCGATT
>Ga0066388_100000742_pt1 | contig 16541 bp, 15 predicted proteins | sample PanSoiMetaGPlot6_FD_64539 | JGI IMG/M metagenome (GOLD analysis project Ga0066388, IMG submission 64539) | Tropical forest soil microbial communities from Panama analyzed to predict greenhouse gas emissions - Panama Soil - Plot 6 (Hybrid Assembly) | ecosystem: Environmental > Terrestrial >... | reverse complement strand
TCCTCCGTCTCCCCCGGGAACCCGACGATGATGTCGGTCGAGACCGCGATGTCGGGGACGGCGTGACGGATCCGATCCAACCACCCCAGGTAGCGGTCGCGACGGTACGAGCGCTGCATCGCACGCAGCACGCGGTCGGAGCCGGATTGGAGCGGGAAGTGGATGTGCTCGCACACCTTCGCGCACCCGGCCATCGCCTCGATCACGTCGGGCGTGAAATCGTGTGGGTGCGGCGACGTGAAACGGATCCTCCGGACACCGTCGACGCGATCGACCTCGTGGAGCAGCCGCGCGAACAGGGGACGCCGTGAGGAGCCGGGCACGGTGAGATCACGACCGTACGTGTTCACGTTCTGCCCCAGCAGCGTCACCTCGACGACGCCGCGGGCACCCAGGCCCTGGACCTCGGCGAGGACGTCGCCGATCGGCCGGGACCGCTGCGCGCCGCGCACGAGGGGCACGATGCAGAAGGTGCACGCGTTGTCGCATCCGACCGCGATCGAGACCCACGCGCGGAAGGGGTCGTGCCGGGCCGCGGGGAGGGCGCTCGGGAAGGTCTCCGTGTACTCCCGCACGTCCATCTGCGGACCCTCATCCTGGGAGCGGCGCAGGAGCTCGACGAGGTGCGGGAGCGCGTGCGTCCCCACCACCACGTCCACCCAGGGGGCCCTGCGTTGGATCTCGCCCTGATCCTTCTGCGCCAGGCACCCGGCGACGACGATCCGCAGCTCCGGCCGTTGCTCCTTCAGGGGCTTGAGGTGCCCGAGGTTCCCGTACAGCTTGTTGTCCGCGTTCTCGCGGATCGCGCACGTGTTCAGCACGATCACACGCGCATCGTGGGCGACGTCCGTGGGCCCCATCCCATCCGCCATCAACAGCCCACCGATCCGCTCGGAGTCGTGCTCGTTCATCTGGCACCCGAAGGTGCGGATCAGGTACGTCGGCTCCATCGGTGTCCTTCAGGCTACCGGCCTATCGGGCGAATTCGGTCGCCCGCGTCTCCCGTACAACCGTGATCTTGATCTGCCCCGGGTACTGGAGCTCCTCCTCGACCTGCTTCGCGATGTCGCGCGCGATCACCTGCGCGGACAGATCGTCGACGGAATCGGGTTGCACCAGGACGCGAACCTCGCGGCCGGCCTGCATCGCGTAGACCTTCTCCACGCCCGCGAACGTGGTGCAGATCTCCTCCAACCGCTCGAGCCGCTTGATGTAGGTCTCGAGCGACTCCCGGCGAGCGCCCGGGCGGCCCCCGCTGATGCCGTCGGCTATCTGCGCGAGCACGGCGTGGACCGTGCGTTGCTCGACCTCGCCGTGGTGCGACTCGATGCAATGCACGACCTCGGGGTCCTCCTTCATCCGCCGCGCGATCTCCGCGCCGATGATCGCGTGGGAGCCTTCGATCTCGTGCGTGACGGCCTTCCCGATGTCATGCAGGAACGCCCCCCGCTTGGCGACCGTGGGATCCACGCCAAGCTCGGCCGCCAGCGCGGCCGCGATGTGTGCAGATTCGACGAGATGCTTCAAGACGTTCTGCCCGTAGCTCGTGCGGTACTGGAGCCGGCCCAGGAGCTTGATCATCTCCGGATGGATGTCGGTGATACCGACCTCCGCGACGGCGTCCTCCCCGGCGCGCCGGACCCGTTCCTCGATCTCCGCGAGCGACCGTTCGTGCACCTCCTCGATCCGCGCAGGGTGGATCCTCCCGTCCTGGACCAGCTTCTCGAGCGTCAACCGTGCCGCCTCCCGGCGGACGGGGTCGAAGCTGCTCAGGACCACGGCCTCCGGCGTGTCGTCGATGATCAGGTTCACGCCCGTGGTGGCCTCGAACGCCCGGATGTTCCTGCCTTCCCGGCCGATGATCCGACCCTTCATGTCCTCGCTCGGCAGCGTGAAGACGCTGACCGTGGACTCGGCCGTCTGCTCGGACGCGACCCGCTGGATCGCGATCGTCACGATCTTGCGCGCGCGCTCTTCACCTTCCTCGCGGGCATGCTGCTCGATCTCGCGCACCTGGGCCATGGACGCGCGCTTGGCGTCGTCGATCAGCTCCGCGAGCAGCTGATCGCGCGCCTCGGTCGAGGTCATCCCCGCGATCGTCTCGAGCCGGGTGCGCTGCTGCTCCGCGGCCTTCTCGAGGCGCTCGCGGACCTCCTGGAGCGTGCGGTCCCGCTCGTCCAGGTCGTGCCCCCGATCGTCCAGCATGCGGGTCCGCGCACGCAGCTCGTCCTCGGTTTCGGAGATCCGCCGCTCCAGTCGTGAGATCTCCTCGCGACGGGCCTTCACGTCCTCTTCGGCGTCGCTGCGGACCTTCCCCGCATCCACCTTGGCTTCCTCCAGCGAACGCCGGAGCGTCTGCGCAGCCTCCTCCTGCGCTGCGACGAGCCTCTGATCGGCTTGCACCACCTTCTGCTGGGCTTCCCGCTCCAGGGTGGTAGCGCTCGAACGCGCGATCGTGTTCCGGATCAGGAACCCGACGCCGACCCCCACGATCAGGGCGACGACGCCGACGATGACGGCCGTCATGGCTCCTCCCTGCGGTCAGGGAGAGGACCGTGCGGTCCGCCGCACCCCTGGCGGTCTGGAGAGCGAGTACGCGGCAGCCGGAGGACGCTACAGGGTCGCGCATCCTCCGTGCGGGAGATCGGTTCGTCGGGTCGTCGTCCGCGTGCTCACGTTGTCGGGCCGTTCGGTGTACGTCGGGTTGCCGTTCGGTGACCTCTCGGTTGGTTACTGGTTGGCCACACGATACGGCCGGCCCTCCCGCGAGGCAAGGGCTCAGTCGCCGACCGCCTCCAGCGCAAGCGCTCTGCGTGATGCCCAGCGCGCGACATCCGGCGGGTAACCCCGCCGCGCGAGCAGACCGGACAGCCGGCCGAACGCCTTCTCCGGCGGGAGGTCCCGGAGCCGGTTCGCCCGTGAACTGGCGAGCGCCAGCGCGCGATCACGCTCGTCGTCCGAGGCGAGCCGGTCCAGCACCTGCTCGGCTATCGCCGGCAACACCCCCGCGATCGCGAGCCGCCGGGCGACCGCGCGCCTGCCCTCCCCTCGGGCTCCGAACGCGTGCTCGGCGACCGCCTCCGCGAACGCCAGGTCGTCGACCAACCCGACCGCCTGGAGGCGGTCGAGCTCGGCGGCGACCTCGTCGGCTCCGAACCCGGCACCGACGAGCCGCCGCCGGAGCTCCGATCGACTCCGCTGACGGACGGCGAGCAACCCGAGCGCACGATCGTGCACGTCGCGCCGCTTGGAGGGCCGGCGCCCGGCGCTCTGTGTCACCGGCTACTCCGTGGCTGCTGCCGCCTTGGGCTTGGCGACCGGCTCCTGGTCGAGCGCCAGATCCGGCACCTCGATCGGCTGGTCGTCCGCATCCGTGAAGGCCGTCAGCCCCACCGCGTCACGCACCTTCCGTTCGATCTCGTCCCGAACGTCGGTGTGCTCCGCGAGGAACGCCCGGGCGTTCTCACGACCCTGTCCGAGCTGCTCACCTTCGTAGGTGAACCACGCCCCCGACTTCTTGACGATCTCGAGGTCGACGCCGACATCCAGGAGCGATCCCTCCTTGGAGACGCCCTTGCCGTACATGATGTCGAACTCGCACTGACGGAACGGCGGCGCGACCTTGTTCTTGACGACCTTGACGCGTGTCCGCGACCCCACGACGTCCGTGCCGTCCTTGAGGTTCTCGATCTTCCGCACGTCCAATCGGACCGAGGAATAGAACTTGAGCGCCCGCCCGCCGGGGGTGGTCTCCGGCGAGCCGAACATCACCCCGATCTTCTCCCGCAGCTGGTTGATGAAGATCGCCGTGGTGTCGAACTTGGACAGCGAGCCGGAGAGCTTGCGCATGGCCTGCGACATCAGTCGAGCCTGCAGGCCGACGTGCGTGTCCCCCATCTCGCCCTCGATCTCCGCACGTGGTACGAGCGCCGCGACCGAGTCGATCACCACGAGGTGGAGCGCGCCGGAGCGGACGAGCATGTCGGCGATCTCGAGCGCCTGCTCCCCCGAGTCCGGCTGGGAGACCAGCAGCTCATCGATGTTGACCCCCAGCTCACGGGCGTACGTGGGGTCGAGGGCATGCTCGGCATCGATGAACGCTGCGATCCCCCCCTGCCGCTGCGCCTCCGCGATGATGTGCAGGCAGACCGTGGTCTTGCCCGACCCCTCCGGCCCGAAGACCTCGACGACCCGTCCCCGCGGGATCCCGCCGACGCCGAGAGCGATGTCGAGCGCCAGCGCCCCCGTGGGGATCGTGCTGAATCCCCCCGAGATGGGGTGCTCACCCAGCTTCATGACGGCGCCCTTGCCGTGCTGCTTCTCGATCTGCTGGAGCGTGACCTCCAGCATCTTGTCGCGATCCACGCGATCCCCCTTCCGATCCCGGCCCACCCCGGAGGAGGGGCGGATGGGCGCGCCAGACGAACGTTCGAGCACCGTAGCGACCGGGTCCGACATAACTTACACCCCTGTCATTCGAGCCCACGGCGCACGCCGTGGGCGGTCGTGGACCCGCCGACCGTACCCGAACGTGTGTTCGGGTGCAAGCAGCCGTCAGGACCCGCTGAGGGGGAACGTTTCCAGTGCCTCGTAGCGTGGAGCCGGCCGGCCGAGATGACTCCGGAACAAGACGATCCGGTCGACGGTGAACCCGGCCGGGTCGAGCGGGCGCTCCGCGAACCCCTGGGGGAGCCGGAGCGGCGGATCGCTCCTGGCCATGGTGAGGTGCGGTGCGAAGGGGCGTGTCTCCGGATCGAACTCGCGCCGCAAGGCATCATCGAGTGCGGTCGCGATCTTCGCGAGCCCGCCGGCCTCGTCGCCGAGTCCCGCCCACAGGACCCGGGCGCGCCCGCGAGAGGGGAAGGAGCCGAGCGTCGTGAGCCGCGTCGCGACGGGCGCGGCCGCAGTGGCGGCGTGCCCGACCCGCTCACGGACCCACCCCTCCAGACGTGGCCACGTCTGCCCCAGGAACTTCAGCGTCACGTGCCAGTTCTCTCGTGGGACCCACCGCGCGCGGGGGAACGCGGTGATCCACGGGTCGATCGCCCGCGCCACCTCGTCGGCGGCGGCGGCGGACACGTCGAACGCGACGAACAACCGCAGCGACCTCGCCTCCGGGCGGCTCGCGCGGTCGCGAGCCATCTCAGACCGTGCGATCGGAGACCGGGAGCGGGCGCCCGTCCAGATACCGGCGGACGAGGTCGAGCGCGGCCTGCTGCGACCACCGGATCACGCGAGCGCGTTCGCCGGTGACGCGGAACCCGCGGGTATGCGACACCGTCGCGGCGTCGATCGCCAGCCAGACGGTCCCCGGTTCGTGTCCGCCGTGCGGCTCGGGGCCGGCAACACCCGTCGTCGCGAGCCCGATGTCCGCCCCGAACACCCGCCGCGCCCCCGAGGCCATCTCCCGTGCACATGCCTCGCTCACGACGCCGGGACCGTCGATCGTCTCCTGCGAGACGCCGAGGACATCGCGCTTCGCCTCGGCAGCGTAGGCGACGACGCACCCCGTGAACGCCGCGGACGCCCCGGCGACGCTCGCGATCCGCGCGGCCACGCTCCCGCCGGTCAGGGACTCCGCGCAAGCGATCGTCGCCCCTTCGCGTCGCAGGAGCTCGAGCACCGTCTCCTCGAGCGACGCGTCATCCAGGGTGAAGACCACGTCGCCGAGCCGGCCGCGCACCTCCTCCACGACGGGTCGCAAGAGGTCGTCGGCCGCGGTGGCGGACGCCGCCTTCGCCGTGAGTCGAACCTTCACCTCGCCCATCGACGCCAGGTAGGCCACCGTCGGGTTCACCGAGCCGTCGAACAGGTCGGTGAGGACCTCCGCCACCGCCGACTCCCCGATCCCGGTGATCCGGAGCACCCGGGACGCGATCACACCGTCACCGGCGCGGGCCGATAGCTCGGGGAGGATCGTGCCGGTCATCATCTCCACCATCTCGTCGGGGACGCCCGGCATCGCGTAGACCCGCGTTCCGGATGCGAGATCGACGATCAGTCCGGGAGCCGTTCCGCGGTCCGGGAGGATCGTGCGCGCCCCCGCGGGCACGTCGGCTTGCCGGAGGTTGCTCTCCGGCATCGGCCGCGCCGAGAACCCGCGGAACTTCTCACGGAGCATCTCTTCGAGCTCGGGATCGCGCACGAGCGCGAGACCGGCGAAGCTCGCGATCGCGTCGCGTGTGAGGTCGTCCTGGGTCGGACCGAGACCACCCGTGACGAGGACGGCGTCCGCGTCGGCCGCGGCCAGCGCCAGCACGTCCACGATCCGCTCGAGGTTGTCGCCCACGGTGTGCCGGCGGAGGACGTCGACGCCGACCGCGGCGAGCCGTTCGGAGATCCAGCGCGCGTTCGTGTCGTCGATCTGGCCGAGCAGCAGCTCGGTTCCGACCGAGACGAGCTCAGCCCTCACGGCGTGTCGGTCGCCTGCGGACCCGGAGCGAGGAACGTCTTCGACCAGGGCTGGCCGGCGACACCCGGCACCCCTCGATCTTTGCCGTTCACGACGATCGTCACCGCACCCCCGTCACTCGCCGACAGGACGAGCCGGTCCGACGCCAGGAAGGAGACGGACTCGCCCGGACCCAACGACACGGTCTCCGGCTGTTCGCCGTCGCGCTCGGACGTGATATCGACCCCCGCGGTCGCTTCGACGAGGACGCCGACGCCCGTCGAGGGCGTCGGGACGTCGACCGGGGACGTCGCGGTGGGGATCGCGGCGGGCGCCGGCGCGCCACCCCGCGCCACGATCCCCACCGCGACCGCGGCCAGGAGCACGACCGAGGCGACGATCAACAGGAACCGCTGGTTGTCGCGGATCCTCGCCGCCGCGAGCGCCTGTTCCACCCGGCCCACCTTCGCGGGCGGCATCGGAGGTTCGGGCTCGTCGACGTGCCGGCCGTACGCGGCCATGACCTTGTCCGGTCGCAGACCCAGGTACTGGGCGTACGTCCGCAGCATCGCCCGGACGTAGACCTCTTCGCCCAAGGTCTCGAAGTCTTCGGTCTCCAGCCCGTCGAGCTGCTCGACGGTGAGCTTGGTGTCGCGCGCCGCTTCCTCGAGCGTCGTGCCGCCGATCTCGCGGGCGCGCCGAAGGGCGGGGCCGACGCCGATCGTGGCGGGCCGAACCGTATTCCCGGCCATCGCGTCGATGGTATCGCCCGGAGGCGTCGCTAGACTCGCCCGGGTGGGCGGGGACAGACGCGTTCGGGGAGGTGGAGACGCCGACGCCGAGGCGGTCACCGTCATCGTCGAGATCCCGACCGGCTCTCGGAACAAGTACGAGCTCGACCATCACACCGGCGAGATCTTCCTGGACCGGATGCTCTTCACGTCGGTGCGGTACCCGACCGACTACGGATTCATCGACGGGACGCTCGGCGGGGACGGCGACCCGCTCGACGCCCTCGTGTTCGTCGGCGAGGCGACCTTCCCCGGGTGTCGGATCCGCGCACGTCCGGTCGGTCTGTTCCGGATGCACGACGAGAAGGGCGAAGACGAGAAGGTCCTCTGCGTCCCGCTGCGCGACCCGATGTGGTCGCAGGTCGAGGACCTCGACGGGCTCCCCCGGTCGCTGCTCGACGAGATCGAACACTTCTTCCAGGTGTACAAGGACCTGGAAGGCCTCACGGTCTCGACCGAGGGGTTCGAGGATCGCTCGTCGGCGCTCCGCGTGATCGACGAAGCGCGGCGCCGGTACGTCGGATGACGACGGCTCCGTCCGTCGCCCTCCGCCGTCTCCGCTCGGACGACGAGGACGCGTTCCTCGCAGCCGTCCGGCGGAGCCGTCGGCTGCATCACCCGTGGGCGTACCCGCCGGATTCGAGCGAGGCCTTCGCGTCCTACGTGGCACCGTCCCCCGCGCGGGTCCCGCTCGCCGTCGTCACGGACGACGGCGAGCTCGCCGGCGTCTACACGCTGTCGCAGATCCACTACGGCCCGTTCCGCAACGCCTACCTCGGCTACTACGCGTTCGTCCCCCACGCCGGCACCGGAGCGATGCGCGCGGCGATGCGGCACGTCTTCCGTTCCTCGTTCGGGGAGCTCGGGTTGCACCGCCTGCAGGCGAACGTTCAACCGGGGAACACGCGATCGGTCGAATTGCTCCGCGCGACCGGGTGGCGGGAGGAGGGCTTCGCCCGGCGGTACCTGAAGATCGGCGGACGGTGGCGCGACCACCTCATGTTCGCGATCCTCGCGGAAGACGTAGGCGCCTCCGCGCGGCGCAGGTCCTAAGCCGGACGCCGTGCGAACCAGCCCTCCGGACGCTGGCGTCCCCCGGTTGGGTGATTACCATCACGGCACGAGCAACGTTCGGGCGACACGCGGAGGGACGGCGAACGATGGAACAGCAGCGGATCCGGTCGATCGGCGAGGACCGGTCACCCTTGTCCTCGGTGGGCGACCGTGTCACCGCCCCGGACGCGCTCGCGGAGGGCCCCGTTCGGTTCCTGCTCGTCTCCGGTGAGCTCGACGATGCGCGATGGGGTCTGGTCGGTGCGTTCTGGCTGTCGATCGACGGGGCCCGCGGCGGGTTCCTGGTCGCGCCGCCGGCGATCTGGCATGGCTCGGAGATGGCGCGGAGCTTCCGCAGCGCGATGCTGCGAGGCTGGACCGCCGAGGAGATCTACCGCTACTGGCAGCACCAGGTCGGCGCGACGGGGACGATCATGATCGACCCGCAGCAGCACGCCGACACGTTGTTCCAGGTCGCTCGTCGCGTCGGCGCCCTGTAGGTCAGGCGCTCCGCCGCTCCTCCCATTCCTCCCAGGTCACGAGCACGTCCCGCGCCTTCGAGCCCTGTGAGGGGCCGACGATGCCCTGATCCTCGAGCAGATCCATCAGACGCCCTGCACGGGCGAAGCCGACCTTCAGCTTGCGCTGAAGCATCGACGTCGACCCGAGCTGCGACCGGATCACCAGGTCGGCCGCCTGATCCAGCAGGTCGTCGTCCGACCCGAGGCCCCGATCGTCCCCGGCCGTTTCGGACGGCGGGAGCCCGAGCCCTTCGACCGAGTGCTCGTACACGACCGCCCGCTGCGCCCGGATGAAGTCGGAGACCGCCCCGATCTCCTGCTCCGTCACCCATGCGCCCTGCAGCCGGACCGGCTTCGACAGGCTGGACGGCGCGAAGAGCATGTCGCCGTGGCCGACGAGCTTCTCGGCGCCGTTCATGTCCAGGATCACCCGGCTGTCGGCCTGCGAGGAGGTCATCAGCGCGATCCGGCTGGGGATGTTCGCCTTGATCAGACCGGTGACGACGTCGACCGACGGACGCTGCGTGGCGACGACGAGATGGATCCCGACGGCCCGCGCCATCTGGGCGATCCGGCAGATCGCATCTTCGACGTCGCGGGGCGCGACCATCATCAGGTCGGCGAGCTCGTCGATCACCACGACGATGAACGGCATGTGCTCGAACCGCTCCTCGAGCCCCGGCGGGATCCGGAGGGTCCCTTCTCGAAGGCCCTCCTCGTACCCGTCGATGTCACGGACCGCGACGGTCGCGAGAGTCTCGTACCGCTGCTCCATCTCCCGGACGATCCACCCGAGGGCCTCGGCGGCCCGCTTGGGATGCACGATCACGGGCGAGAGCAGGTGGGGCACGTCGGCGAAGTGGCCGAGTTCGACCCGTTTGGGGTCGATCAACACGAGCCGCACGTCCTCGGGCGTCGTCCGGGCGAGCAGCGAGGTGATGAACGAGTTGACGAGGCTCGACTTGCCGGCCCCCGTCGCACCCGCGATCAGGAGGTGCGGCATCGTCGCCAGGTTCACCATCCGAGCCTGGCCGTGGACGTCCTTGCCGAGCGCGACCTCGAGCGGATGTGTGGCATCCCTCGCGGCCTTCGAGCGGAGGATGTCCCCGAGCATCACGAAGTCGCGGTGCTTGTTCGGGACCTCGATCCCGATCGCCGACTTGCCCGGGATCGGCGCCTGGATCCGGACGTCCGGCGTGGCGAGCGCGTACGCGATGTCGCTCGCGAGCTGGAGGACCTTGCTGACCTTCGTCCCGGACGCGACCTCGACCTCGTACATCGTGACGGTCGGACCGCGGTGGGTCGCCGACACGCGAGCGTCGACGCCGAAGGTCTGGAGCGTGCGCTCGAGCGCCTTGCGCATCTCGGCCTCGTCCTGTGCGTCGGCGTTGGACGGCGGCGCGCTCCGGAGCAGGTCGAGCGGCGGGAGCTGGTACGGCCCACCGACGGTCTCGACGGTCTCCGACGAGGCCGGCCGTGGCACCGGGTCGGCCTCCTCGTCGAGCTCCGGATCCGGATCCGGCAGGACGAGCAGCTCGTCGACGCCATCCGCCCCATCCGGCTCGAGGAGCCCGAAGGCCTCTCGGAGCCTCGCGGCCCGCGGATGCTTCGCGCGAGGCGCCGGCTCCTCGACCACCGGTTCCTCGACGACCTCGTCTTCGACGTCGGCGGCGGTGAAGAAATCGCGGACGTTCGACCACGCCACCGACAGCGGGGTCCCCGTGAAGATGAGCAGCCCGACGGTGAGCAGCCCGACGCACACGATGAAGGCCCCGACGGCGGAGATCACGAGGGTGAGCGGGTGCGCCACGAGCGCACCGAGGACCCCGCCGGCCACCGAAACCGCGTCGAACCCATCGCGCGGTCCCGGCCGACCACCCAGCAGCGAGATCGCCCCGAGCACCCCGAGCCCCAGCACACAGAACCCGATGAACATACGGACGCGGTCCTCGCGCGCGGTGTCACGCAACAGGAGGATGCCCCAGTAGATGCCGACCACCGGGAACGCGATCGCGGCCACCCCGAGCAGCCCCCGCAGCGCCCACGTGAGGAAGTCCCCCACCGGGCCGGCCGCGTCGAACCACACGCCGAGCACGGACACGAGCGCGAGCACGACCAAGAACACCCCGAACGCGTCGCGTGCGTGCGGGGACAAGATCTGACGGACCGGTGTCTTCGGGGGTGGCTTCGGGGCGGCCCGCCGGCGGGCCCTGCCCTTGGCGTTCCGCTTCATCGTCGAAGCGCGCGACGACGAGCGCCGCGAAGGGGAAGTCTTCGTCGCCACCTACACCTCCATGATCACCGGCAGGATCACGGGCTTCCGTTGGGTCACATCGAAGAAGTACCGCTTGAGCACCCTTCGAACGTTCTGCTGCAACACGGATGGGTCCGTGACGCGGGCCCCCGCGCTCTCTTCGAACGCAAGCATGACGCGTTTGCGGGCCTCTTCAAGGATGTCCGCGGAGGTCTCCTCGTGGACGAATCCCCGGTTCACGACGTCGGGGCCACTCACGATCTCGCCCGTCTGCATGTCGACCCCGACCACGACCACGACGACCCCGTCGCCCGCGAGCTTCCTCCGGTCCCGGAGCACCTCCCCGCCGACGTCGCCGATCCCGAGTCCGTCGACGAAGGTCATCCCCGCCCGCACGCGGTCGACCTTGGTGAGCTCCTCGCCGATCTCCAGCATGTCGCCGTCCTCGCAGATCAGGATCCGCTCGCGGGGCAGCCCGACCTCCTCGGCGAGCCGGGCGTGGTGCTGGAGATGCCGTCGCTCCCCGTGGATCGGGATGAACCACCGGGGACGGACGAGCGAGAGCAGCAGCCGGAGCTCCTCCTGCGCGGCATGCCCGGAGGCGTGAACCGGGTCGGCCGGCATGTGGTACACGTCGGCGCCGCTGCGGTAGAGGGCGTCGACGACCCGGTGGATCGCCGGCTCGTTGCCGGGGATCAAGCTCGACGACAGGACGACGGTGTCCCCCTCGGAGAGCTTGACCCACTTGTGCTCACGGGCCGCCATCAGGCTCAGCGCGCTGTACGGCTCACCCTGCGACCCGGTGCAGGCGATCACCACCCGCCCCGGATCGAGCCCCTCGACCTCTTCGATGTCGATCACGTCGCGATCGTCGACCCGGAGGATGCCGAGCTCGCGCGCAGCCCGGACCGAGTTCTGCATGGACCTCCCGAGGAAGCACACGACCCGGCCGTTCGCCTGTGCCGCATCGATCACCTGCTGGATCCGGTGGATGTGGCTGGAGAAGCACGCGACGACGACGATCTCTGGTGCCGAGGCCACGATGTCTCGCAGGACCGGGCCGACGGTGCGCTCGCTGGCGGTGTGGCCCGGCGTCTCCGCGTTCGTGGAATCCGACAGGAGCAGATGGACGCCGCGACCCGACTCGTCGGCGATCCCGTGCAGGTCCGTCGGCTGGCCGTCGATCGGCGTCTGGTCGAGCTTGAAGTCCCCCGTGTGGAGCACCGAACCGTGCGGCGTATCGATCGCGACCGCCATCCCGTCGGGGATCGAATGCGTGACGTGGAAGAACCGCATCGTGAACGGGCCGACGGTGGCCCCGCCGCCGGGGACCGCGACCCGAAGATCCGTCAGGTGCTCGACCTCGTGCTCCTCCAGCTTGCCCTGCAGCAACTCCAGCGTGAAGGCGGTGCCGAGGATCGGCACGGGCCGCCCGAGATCGCGCAACAGGTACGGGAGTGCCCCGACATGATCCTCGTGACCGTGCGTCAGCACGACCGCCTCGACGTCCGCGCTCCGATCACGGATGAATTCCATATCCGGGAGCACCAGGTCGATCCCGGGCATGTCGGCGGATGGGAACGACAGGCCGACGTCGATGATGAGCAGACGCCCTCCGAGCTCGAGGGCGGCCATGTTCCGCCCCACCTCGCCGATCCCGCCGAGGAAGACGAGGCGGCCGTCGCCGTCAGCCAAGGAGACCGGCGTCCCCCAGCGCCTTGCGGACGCGCTCCCGCTCGTCGGTCGTGGCGGGGACGAGCGGGAGACGGGGCTCACCGCACGGACGTCCCACCATCTCGAGCGCGGCCTTGACCGGGATCGGGTTGGAGGTGACGAACAGCGCGTTGAACAGCGGCGACAAGGCTTCGTGGATCTTCCGCGCCGCCGGGACGTCGCCCGTCTCGATCAGATCGATCATCTGCCGCATCTGCGTCCCGACCAGGTGGCTCGCGACGCTCACGACACCGACCGCACCGAGACAGACGTAGCCGAACGTCGCCCAGTCGTCCCCCGAGTAGACCTCGAAGCCGTCCGGCGCTTCGGCGATCACGCGGGAGATCGCCTGGAAGTCGCCGGTCGAGTCCTTGACCGCCACGATGTTCGGACGCTCCGCGAGCCGCAGCAGCGTGTCGTGCTCGATCCTGGTCGCGGTCCGACCGGGGATGTTGTACGCGATGATCGGCAGATCCGTCGCGTCGGCGATGTGCGCGAAGTGTGCGAGGAGGCCGCGCTGCGGCGGCTTGTTGTAGTACGGCGTCACGACGAGGAGCCCGTCCGCCTGCGCGTCCTCGGCGGCTTGCGTGAGCTCCAACGTCTCCGCGGTCGAGTACGTCCCGGTCCCGCAGATCATCTTGCCGCGGCCCCGGATCGCCTCCCCGACGGCGAGGAACAGCTCCGACTTCTCCTTGTGCGTGATCGTGGGCGACTCGCCCGTCGACCCCGCGACCACGACCGCGTCCGAGCCGTTGCCCACGAGCCACGACGCGAGCTCCTGGGCTCGGTCGAGGTCGAGCGCGTGATCGTCTCGGAACGGCGTCACCATCGCGGTGACGACGGACCCGAACCTTCCGGCCATCGGCGTCGCCTCCTCGTCTGCGCACATCCGTCACGGGCGGACGGCCTCGGCGGACGCCCTATGCTAGCCCTCGATGCCGCGCATCTACACGAAGAGGGGCGACGACGGCACGACCGGGCTCCTGTACGGGAGCCGCGTGGGCAAGGACGACCTGGTCACGGAGGCGTACGGGACGACGGACGAAGCGGTCGCCGTCCTCGGGCTCGCCCGATCTCTGTGCGGCGACGAGGCCATGGCCGCCGATCTCCTGACGCTGCAGCGCGAGCTCTTCGTCGTGGGGGCCGACCTCGCGACGAACCCGTCCGAGCGCGCGAAGCTCGAACCCGAGGTCTCGCTCGTCACCGAGAAGATGGTCGCGCGGCTCGAGCGGCGGATCGACGACCTCGTCGAGCAGCGACCGCTCCCCGACGTGTTCGTCGTCCCCGGCGCCAACCCGGCGTCGGCTTCCCTCGACATCGCGAGATCGGTCGTTCGGCGGGCCGAGCGGCACGTCGTCGCGCTGGCGTCCTCCGGCCGCCTGGGGAACGACGAGGTCCGCCGGTACCTCAACCGGCTGAGCGACCTGTTGTTCGTACTCGCTCGATGGCAGGCGGGCGAGAGCGAACCGGCGAGCCGGTAGCGATCTTTGGGTCCGTCGGATCCGATGATGGCCGCGACACGGGAAGCATGAAGCAGATCGAGCTGCGTCGCCACGCGCCGCGAGACCCGGAACGCGACGCGCTCACGCTGGATGGCCGAAGCCTCGCGGCGAACGTCGGCGCGAGCCGAGCGGACGTCCGCTACGACGCCGTCTTCGTCTCGCCCGCCGAGCGAGCCGCCGAGACCGCAGCGTGGTTCCTCCGGGGCGCGGGCCAGCAGCTTCCCCCATCCCACGCGGTCGTCCCCGGGCTCGCCGGGAAGGACGCCAGCGGTGGCTCACCGGAAGGGCTCGCGGCTGGGCTCCGTTCCCTGCTCACGGAGCTGGACGAAGGCGGCCGTGCGCTCGCGATCAGCCACACCCCGTTCGTCGAGCGCGCGGCCTTCGGGTTGACGGGGCGAGAGGTCGAACCGATGCGCGAGTTGGAGGGCATCGTGATCACGCAGGCGGACGATGGGACGATCTCGGTCGTAGAGCTGCGGATCGACCGCTAGTCCAACAGCGGGTCGAGTCCGACCGTGAGCCCGGGCCGCCCGTCGGCGCTGCGGATCGCCAGCAGCACGCCCGGCATGAAGGAGGAACGATCCGTCGAGTCGTGTCGGATCGAGAGGGTCTGACCCGGGCCTCCGAAGATCACCTCTTGGTGCGCGAGCAAGCCCGGCAACCGGACGCCGTGGACGCGGATACCGTCGACATCGGCCCCCCGCGCGCCGGGGTGCTCGTCGTCCCCGCCCGGCGCCGTCCAGGCGCCGGCGCGCGCACCGGCGATCCGCTCAGCGGTCGCGATCGCGGTCCCGCTGGGGGCGTCGGCCTTCGCGTCGTGGTGGAGCTCGATCACCTCCGCCGCGTCGAGATGGTGGGCGGCCTCCTCCGCGAACCGCATCATGAGCGCGGCGCCGATCGCGAAGTTGGGGACGACGATCACGGCGACCGGTGCGTCGGCCCAGGCCGGGTCGATCGGGAACCCGGTCGTCCCCTCGACGATGTGCATCCGGTGCGCGATCGCCCACGCGACGTGCTCGGGCGCGTACGCGGCGCCGCTGAAATCCACCAGCACGTGGACATCGGCAGCGAGCAGATCGTCGAGGTGCTCGACGAGCACGACGTCCGCGGCAGGTCCCGACAGACCGATCGCGTCGCCGAGCGGCCGACCCGCCGCCGTCCGCGAGATGCCTCCAACGAGGGCCAGGTCGTCGGCGTCGTCGACCGCACGGCAGACTTCGCGACCCATCTTGCCGGTCGCGCCGACGACGGCGACCCGGATCACGCGAGCGCACCTTCGAACGAGGACGGCGCGACCGGACCGAGCACCGTGAGCGTCATCGGCTGGGACAGGACACGCTCGGCGACCCGACGCGCGTCGTCCAGCGACACCCGGGCCACCCGCCGGAGGGTTTCGTCGACGGTGAGGATCTCGCCGTGGGCGATCTCGGATTTCCCCAGCCGGGACATCCGTCCGCCGGGATCCTCGAGGGAGAGCACGGTCGACCCCTTCACGTGCGACTTCGCCCGTTCGAACTCTTCCTCGGTCAGCCCTCCGTCCCGGATCGCCTCGATCTGCTGACGCATCAACCGCACGACCATCGTGGCCTTCGACGGTGTGGTCCCGGCGTACGCCGAGAACAGGCCGGTCTCCGCGTACTGGGCGTGATAGCTGTACGCGGTGTACGCCAGTCCGCGCTTCTCACGGATCTCCTGGAACAGCCGGGACGACATCCCCCCGCCGAGTGCGGTATTCACGATCAGGAACGCGAAGCGATCGGGGTCGGTTCGTGCGAGACCGTTCGTGCCCATCACGATGTGGGCCTGCTCGGTCTTCTTGCGCTCCACGAGCGTCCCGCCCGAGGGCTTGGGGGCCCGGGGCGCGTCGCGGAGACGCCAGACGGCGTCTCCGCGACCGGTGCGCTCGCGCCCGACGTCCATCCGCTTGCGGAGCATGCGGACGAGGTCGTCGTGGTGGACGTTGCCCGCAACGGCCACCACGAGGTGCCCCGGGATGTAGTGCCGGCGGTAGAACCCGCGAACGGATCCGCGCGTGGCCGCGCGGATCCGTTCGCGCGTCCCGAGGATCGGCCGGCCCAGCGGGTGGCCCGGCCACAGCGTCGTCGTGAAGAGGTCGTGGACGACGTCCTCGGGCGAGTCCTCGTGCATGTCGATCTCCGACAGGATCACGTGGCTCTCCGCCTCGAGGTCGTCCGGGCGGATCGTCGAATGCTGGAGCATGTCCGTCAGGTGATCGACGGCCATCTCAAGATCGCGGTCGAGCACGCGCGCGTAGTAGCACGTGTACTCCTTGGCGGTGAACGCGTTCACGTCGCC
>Ga0066388_100000741_pt1 | contig 16545 bp, 18 predicted proteins | sample PanSoiMetaGPlot6_FD_64539 | JGI IMG/M metagenome (GOLD analysis project Ga0066388, IMG submission 64539) | Tropical forest soil microbial communities from Panama analyzed to predict greenhouse gas emissions - Panama Soil - Plot 6 (Hybrid Assembly) | ecosystem: Environmental > Terrestrial >... | reverse complement strand
AGATTGTATGCGGTCACGTGGCACTGCACGCCGAATTCGCCGCCGGATATACCGATCAGGACCTTGTCCTTCACGATCATCGGCGCCGACGTACCGGTTTCGCCTTTTTTGGGGTCGCCGTTCACGGCTTGCCACAGCACCTTACCTGTCTTGGCGTCGAGAGCGACCAACGTGGTATCGGCCTGGTGCAGGAAAATCTTTCCGTCCGCATATGCTAGGCCGCGGTTGACCGTATCGCAGCACATCACAGGAATGACGTTCGGGTCCTGCCTCGGTTCATATTTCCAGAGGATCTTGGCATCGTTGTTGAGGTCCAGCGCGAAAACTGGATTTGGGAACGGCCCGTGCACGTACATTACGTCGCCAATGATCAAAGGACCGCCTTCGTGACCGCGCAACACGCCGGTCGAGAAGGTCCACGCAACTTGCAGCTTGCCGACGTTATCCGCGGTGATCTGCTTAAGTTGCGAATAGCGCGTATTTGCGTAGTCCCCCGTGGGCATCACCCACTCTTTTGGGTTCTGCGACTGTTTTTGCAATTGCTCGTTGCCGCTAGCTGAAGACCCAACTAACGCGGCCGCGGCACTGATGCAGCTGGTTAAAAGCAGAAAACGCATCCGTGTCCTCCCTGCGAAATTGTCGCGGGTTGACCGGCGCAACAGCACTCAACGTGCCGCGGTCGGCACCCGTGCATTGGGAAGGGCTCCGGCAGCGTGTCACAGCACAGCGTGGCACCTGGGGCATTCTGCAAGATGCCCCGCCTAGCTTACGAAAAGCGTCAGTATTCCCGTTCGACTGACGCCCTTGAAGCCGGAACCAAATTGAAGTGTATGCTTGCGTTCTAGCGGCCGCAACTAAAAAACATATACGCGACATCATCGCGCGTACCGAGAAGTACCACCGCAGCAACTAAAAACACCGCACCTCTGCTTCGGCTTGTGCTTGCCGCAAATTTTTTACCGCCTCTTTTGCCGGCTCGGGGGATCGAAACATTGCACCAAAGCGACCCTGAACCTGCGAAAGGCTTAGCACGGTCTGCGCCGCCACATAGCGGTCGTAAGATAGCAGGGTAGCAATTACGTCGATTGAGCAGGAGCATTGTCGCAACGCAAGTTGCGTTTCGCCATGCGTCTTCATGCACGCAAAAACATAGTCAGCTCTCGCCTCGGTGGGGTAGTCGTTGGTTTGCGCCGGCGTCAGCGCCTGTGCTGCTACTGCGAGCATCAGCGCAACACTAACGCCTGCAATGCCTCCGGGCGATCTCTCCATTACAGCGTCCTTGCGCACCAGATAGGCCCTGCTGGTGCGCAGCATGATAATGCGTGATGCTGCTCACTCAAGACCGTTGCGTTGCCGGATTGGCAATAGTGTCGCAGGCTGCTTGGCAGCGTCAATGCAAATAGGTTCCTATAGTCGAGGCCGAAACGGGCTTCTGCCTGGGCAACCGCTCAGCCTGCCAGATCACGCCATGTCGAATTTGCGGACTGTCATCTGGTTCTGTTTCATCTCCGCTGTCTGCTTTTGGGTGGATCGCGCTCCGGCTGACGTAATCCGTTTGGCAGTTCAGAAAACCGGGACGGTTTCTTGGGTGCTGGACGTAATACGCGCGCACCAGCTGGATAAGGAGGTTGGCATCGCCATCAAGGCGCTGGAATTGGCAAGCCCAGAGGCCGGGAAGATCGCGCTGCGCGGCGGCTCCGTTGACGTTGTCGCCGCCGACTGGCTGTGGGTTTCCCGCGAACGCGAACTCGGCGCCAAGCTCGTTTTCTATCCTTACTCGACGGCGCTTGGTGCCGTAATGGTCCCCGAGAATTCATCGATCAGAACTCTCACCGATCTACGAGACAAAACGATCGCGGTCGCGGGCGGGCCGCTTGATAAGAGTTGGCTGCTGTTGCGAGCCGCGACAAAACAAAAGGGTGTCGATTTAGGCACACAGGCAAAAGTGATATACGGCTCGCCTTCATTGCTGGCAGGCAAAATGTTGCATGGCGATTTCGATGCGACGCTTAATTATTGGAATTTTTCTGCGCATCTGGAAGCGCTCGGCTTCCGCCAACTTGTCAGCATAGACGACCTGTTATCGAATTTCGGTGTCACTGGTCCCTTGTCGATGATTGGGTATGTCTTTGATGAAACCTGGGCGGCAGCGCACCGTGAGACCATCAACCGGTTTCTCGGCATCACCCAAAAGGCGAAGCAAATCCTGTTGAAGTCAGACGCCGAATGGGAGCGGATCGCGCCACTGGTTGGCGCGCGCGACACCGCCACCCTCAAGATCTATCGCGACCGCTATCGCCAAGGCATTCCGAGCCGGCCGGTCGATTCCGAGGAGAAGGATGCAATTGCACTGTATCGCGTGCTGCTTAGCCTCGGCGGCACAGCATTAGTCGGGCAGGGCAAAGAACTTGCGCCCGGGACTTTCTACCGGCCAGGCATTCCAAATTAAACGATGGTACGCCTGATCTCGCTTACGCTGTTCATTGCAATCTGGTGGTTCGCCTCACTTTTCGCGGGACCCCAGATGCTGCCCGGACCGGGCCAAGTGTTGAACACCATCGCCGTGCAGGCGCAAAACGGCGATCTGTTCTTTCAGCTCGGCGTGACGTTGGCACGGGTCCTAGCCGCCTTCACGATTGCCATGATAGCCGGCACCGCGATTGGGCTGCTTATGGGCCGGGTAAAGATTGCCGACCGGATCGGCGATCCGTGGCTCATCGTTTTGTTGAATCTGCCGGCGCTGGTGATCATTGTGCTGGCCTTCATCTGGGGTGGGCTGACAGAGATTGCAGGCGTCTTGGCGGTCGCAATCAATAAATTGCCGAACACCGTGGTTATGGTGCGCGAAGGTGCGCGCGCTCTGGATACCGGCCTTGATGAAATGGCGCGCGTCTTTGCCCTGCCACGAGGAAGGTTCTTGTGGCACGTCGTTTTGCCGCAGCTCGCGCCATATCTCGCTGCGGCGGGGCGTTCCGGCCTTTCTTTGGTTTGGAAGATCGTGCTTATCGTCGAATTGCTCGGGCGCCCGAATGGCATAGGCTTTCAAATCGGTGTGGCCTTTCAGTTATTCGATGTGACGCTTATTCTTGCCTACGCACTCGCATTTGTGACAGTCATTCTCATCATCGAAACCGCAGTGGTGCAGCCCATTGAACGACGCGCATCTCGCTGGCGAAAGCGGGCACCTTAAAGTCCGCATTACGCACAAGGCGTTCACGGCAGCGTCAGGCGAGCGATTCGACGTTCTGCGCGATATCTGTTTCGACCTGAGGCACAGTGAAGTCGGCGCTCTCGTCGGTCCGTCCGGTTGCGGCAAGACTACGATTCTTCGGATCATTGCGGGACTCGATGTTGATTTTGACGGGACGATAACGCGTCCGCTATCGGGCCGACTTGGGATGGTTTTCCAGGAGCCACGCTTGCTTCCTTGGCGGACTGTCGACGACAACGTGCGGCTCGTCGCGCCAAGCATCGCCGCTGAGGCGCTTGCGTCTTTATTCGAAGTTTTAGATCTGGAGGCGCACTATCTGCACTATCCCGGCGAACTTTCGCTCGGGCTTGCGCGCCGCGTTGCGCTGGCGCGAGCACTGGCGATCGACCCGGACCTGCTGCTGCTTGATGAACCGCTCGTATCCCTTGACGAAGCTTTGGCAGAGCGACTGCGCGCACAACTTGCGACACTGATAGAAAGTCGTCCGATTACGACGCTGCTTGTGACCCATGATGTTCAAGAGGCTGTCCGACTTGCTGATCGAATCTTCCTGCTGTCTTCGCGGCCCGCGCAGATCCTTGCCGAAATCCCACTTGCGACTCCGCGCTCTACCCGGTCCGAGCGGGAGATCGGCACAATTGTCGAAGAGGTCACGAGTCGAATAAACGGGCGCGGCTAGAGTAGGGAGACTTGCCCTTCACACTACTAGGAGCAAATATTTGCCCCAGTATCGCTTGGATGCGGACCGTATGGCCGGCAAGTCAATCGCCATGGTGACGCTTTGCGTGTGTGTCGTCGCGTTTCCCGCGGTGGCGCAGGACATGATGCGTTATGTCGATCTGAACTCGCCTGAGATGACCACAGCAGAAATGACACGCGACGAGGTTGCTGCCAAAGTGGCGGCCGCGACGCCAAGCCATCCCGCAGATTTTACCGGAAAGAAGTTGTCGGGACTCGATCTGTCGGGACTCGATCTCTCCGGTGCAAATTTTCGTGCCGCGCGCCTCAACAAGGCCAAACTCGTCGACGCGAAACTCGATCGCGTGGTCCTCGATCAGGCCTGGCTGCTGGAGGCGGATCTCAGTCACTCGAGCTTGCAACATGCCAATTTATTTGCCGCACAAATGTTGCGCGCTCGGCTCGACGGCGCCGATCTCTCGGGAGCGCGAGTAGTCGCTGATCTCAGCGGCGCGAGCCTCGTCGATGCCAAGCTTACCGGCGCAAATCTCGCAGCCGATATGAAAAATCAGTCCATGGGGTTGATGCATACGGTTCTTAAATCGGCGCGGCTTGATGGTGCTGACCTCCGCAATGCGGACTTATCGCGCGCCGAACTGCAATTCGCGTCGCTCAAGAAGTCCAACCTTTCGGGTGCCTCGCTGCGCGGCGCCGACCTCAGCGGAGCCGATCTCACCGGCGCAATTGTATCCGGTGCTGATTTTCTTGGAACCGATCTTGCTTCCGCACGATTGACTGCCCCCATCGGTCTTGAAGACGCCCGCAACTTCGACAGGGCTGTAAATCGAGACCGCCTCTTGAAACAATAGATCGCCGCCTCCATGGCCTGTTGGAGAAACGACATGTGCAGACTGGTAATCATAGGTGTTGCCCTTTTTGTTATGAGTTCTGGAGCGCAGGCCCAAAACAAGCCGATTCGCTTCTGGAATTTGACCGTTAACACCATTACTGCACTTCAGATGTCGCCTGCGGGTAAGCAAGATTGGGGAATCAATCAGTGCAAGAACGATCGGGACGGGACCGTCGATCACGATGAACGCCTGCGAATAACCGACGTAAATCCGGGGCGTTATGACGTAAAGATTGCCGATAAGACCGGGCGGGTGTGCATCGTGCGCAATATCGATGTGAAGGAGGGCGCTGTCTTCACCATCGAGGAGAAGCAGCTTACCGAATGCGGCAAGTGACGACCGCGTCGGAGTAACCTTTCATTTATCGCGGATAGTCTGAAAGACACGCAGTGCGGCGACATGCTCGGCAACGTCGTGCACGCGTACGATTGCGGCGCCGGCTGCCACTGCCGCGATGCTCGCCGCAAGTGTCCCGGATAGCGTTCCTTCGATTCCGTCGCCGGTAAGCGAGCCGAGAAATCTTTTCCGGGACACCCCCACCATAAGAGGCAGTCCATAGCTCTTGAATTCACCGAGCCTGCGAATGACTTCACGATTTTGACGGCTGCTCTTGGCGAACCCTATACCGACATCGAGGATGATGCGGTGCCTGGGAATTCCGGCGTTCGCCGCAATCGCCAGTGAACGCTCGAAGAAAGAGCGAATATCGCCGATAATATCGAGATTCTCATCCTTCTCCGCGCGATTATGCATGATCACAACCGCGGCCTCGGCTTCTGCCACCACATCAGCCATGCGAGGATCCTTCTGCAGGCCCCAGACGTCATTAACGAGAACGACCCCATACGACAGGGCGCGCGCCGCCACCGCCGCCTTTGTCGTGTCGATCGAAACCGGGACATCCAATGACGCGGTCTGCGCAAGGACTTGATCGAGACGGGCCATCTCCTCTGCCTCATCGACCGGTTTAGCGCCTGGCCGAGTCGATTCGGCACCAATGTCGACGATATCGCAGCCATCCGCGATCATATGCCTGACACGTTCAATTGCGTCTCTAACGGCAAGGAAATGTCCGCCGTCGAAGAACGAGTCGGGCGTCACGTTGAGGATGCCCATTATGAGCGAACGGGAGCCGATTGCAGCGAGAAAAGTATCGCGCTTGGTGCGCGCCTCGGGGAGCATCATCGAGTATCAGATGCCAGCATCAGATTTTTTTCAGGCCGGAGTATTCGCAGTGCCAGCGCACGGCCATCCATTTCGGATGTTCGCCAATCCATTGCGCAATGTAAGGCGCCGCGCCCATGGCGCACTGTCGCAGTGATCCGCTCCACGCGTACTGAAGATGCTGATCTTCGCAAAGCGTGGGTTGTGCGACGGCGCACACCGTGATCACCAGTTCGAGCAAGCCCATGGCGTTTATCTCCGCACGAACAGCTATTTACTGCAAATAGCCGCGTCTGACGAGCTTAGTTCGCAACGGGACAGAAAATTTCCCCTTTACCAATGACTGCCATGTCGCCGAGCAATCGGCGCCAAGGCCGCCGCAGCATCGCAGCAACTCCGGGGCTGTAAGTTTGGATATAGCGAGCCATCAGGGCAGTGGCGAGCAAGTCATGCACGCCTGAGTCGACGAACGTTGGAGACAAGCCATCGCTCCCCTCCACAGTGACGATGGTGCCGCGGCTCATGAGATAGCCGGGCAGCCGGCCGGCGCGGCCGCGCACGACGATTGTGCCAGCGATCATGCGGCTGCCCGTGTGGCTGTCAGCCTTGCCTTCAACGATGATCATCCCGCGTCGCATCCGGTCGCCCGCACGCGCCCCGGCGTTACCGCGAACGATGACCACGCCGCCGCGCATGCCGAGTGTCTCGCCGGCGAGAGGACCGCCGAGCCGGTCGCCGGCATCGCCAGAGATCGTGAGGCAGCCGTCTGTCATGCCGGACGCAGCCCAGGGTCCGGCATTCCCGGCGATTGCAAGCCTGCCCCCCTGCATCAACCGGCCAGCCTGGATACCAACGTCGCCGTCGACACTGACTTCGCCCTGGCTCATACCGGCACCGATGCGATCGAAGCGCTCGCTGCCGCCCGAGAAGCGGATTTGCGCAGCATCACCCATACGGATTTTGAATACATCCCCGACAAGCACACGTTCGCGCGTCGTCTGTAGCTGGATCGCGGCTACTTTGCTTTCGCTCTGCCCAACCAGACGATCTGGCGTTAAGGGCGACAGATCGAGTCGCTGAGCGGGCGCGTCGCGCAACGTGAAAACGAACGGACTCACGACAACAAATCCTTGAGGCGGTAATGATGTGGACCCAGCTTGCCTCCATAGTTTCCTGCACCGATGCGTAGAGCGCCCCGATCCGGGCCCAGTGCCAAAATGGCGCGCAGGCCGGCGCGCATGGCGGCAGCAACTGCATCGGAGGTGAGGCCGTCGATAACGATCTCCAGAACCGACGTGATATCGGGGTCGAGCGCACTGTTGCCGGCTCCCTTCAGGGTCGGGCAATAAGCGTCATTGGTCGAGGCGATTACTCCTCTATATTTCGAGCCGACCTTGGAGCCGGAGCGAGCGATGCCGCCCGGAAACGGCATGATCGCATTTGGCACCGTCGCAATTGCCTCAACGGCGCGTTCGGTTGCGGCGAGTGTCGTCTCTGGGGTTGCGCCCATGACGATGATATTGCCGCCCCCAACGGCCGTTCTGCTGAGGCCGGTCGTTGCGTCACAAATGAATTCACCATCCATAACCGGTATGCGCCAGTAACGTCTGTCGCCAAAGCGCTTAGAGATTTGCCAACCGTCGCCGAAAAAGCGCAACGCATTGCCAAGCTTTAGTCTTTCATCCGCTTCCAGGCCCGCGTAACAAGCCGATCCCGGACTCGTCAGCACGCATTGGCCCACCCGGGCTTGCAACTGTTTTTGCAATTCGGTGGTGGAGACGGCAAAGAGAAGTACCCGCACGCCCGGTCTGCCATCGGGCGTTTCGTCAGGATTGAGGACACGATCGACACCAGCCTCGCAACCGCAACCAATCACCGAAGTTGCAAACCCTGTCATGGTTGCGGCTGCCTGGCGTGCCCAAGCCGCATTGTGTGCGGTGATGGTCAGCGCCGTAGCCCGCATCTCGAAGGCTTCGGCGAAGGTGTCATCCACTCGGATGCCGTTCACGGTCAATTGAGACATGGAATGGTTTCGAAAGACTCCGGGCGGCCAATTGCCGCGTCGGCCACTGTCATAAAGTCGGGTGAAAGTCCGTAGCGTTCCTCATAGTAGTCGCGCATGCGCCGCTCGATCGCGCGCTCGCGTTCGGTGCGTACGCTGAGGGTGCGACCGTAGGCATCGTGAAGTGGCGCGCCATCTCGCACGATAAGCTGCCCGCTCTTGAATACGAGTGCGGCCTTGCGGAACATCTTGGCTTTGTCGGTGTCGGTCTCGTAGACAGCAACATCGGCGAGCGCACCAGGACCAAGATGGCCGCGATCCTTGAGGCCGAGAAGTTTGGCCGGCGCGGCGCGCGTCATGATCGCAACCTCGGTGAGGGTGTATTCGCGGGCAATAGAGGTCAGTGTGGTTACTGCCATCGCCTCTTTTGGCAGGCGCGATATCCATTCCGCCCGCAAGTCGCGGTCCATAAGCAGAGCCAGAATATCGGGGTAGGCAGTGAACGGCGCGCCATTGGGATGATCGGTGGTGAAGAACACGCGCCAAGGATCTTTCGTCAACAAGAACAATTCGAGACCGACCGCCCACTGCACGGCGTTGAAGAAATCTGTGACTCGATAGTTATAGGGTACAATGCCGGCGCCGTTGGAATCTCCGTCGCAAATCATCCACTTCTTCGGATGCGCTCGGTTGCGGGCGTTAAACTGTCGCAGCACATCACATGAAATCGTGACGGTCTGTCCGAACATGACCTGACCGATATCGACGGTCACGGAACCGGCCGCGTTTACCGCTTCCGCGAGACGCGCAGCACCAGAGGAGAAGCCGCGAGGGCCTTCCCTGCCATAGCCATAAAATTGCAGATGCGCGAGATGCAGCGGAAGGCCTTCCGCAGCGGCGATTGTTGCCAGCGCGGTCTCGACATTCCCAGCTATGCCCAGATTGTTGCAATGGACATGCAGCGGATGCGGCAACTGCAATTCGTGCACTGCCCGTTGAAGCGCTTTCATAATAGTGCGTGAGGATACGCCATAACCGGGCACTTCATCGTCGAGCGAGAACGCGCGCAAATTGGCCTTGAAGGCTGCCACGCCTCCTGCATTGATTACTTTGATGCCAAATCCACGAGATGTGGCGAGTGTCCAGGCCACATAGTCACGTACGGCATCAGGGCCCTCGCGGCGATGCAGGAGGTCGAGCAGAAAATCGTCGTTTCCAAGCACCGTCAGCGTTGCCTTGTCGATGATCGGAATGTCAGCCAATTCAAGATGCGTCTGTATGGCCTGATGCGGCAGCACCGCGGGTTCAACGACTGTCGTAAAGCCCATCGTTGCGTAGATGCGGCCAGTCTCGAAAGTATTCCACGTCCCCCACGGTTGTGGGGCGTGACCGGGATGAACGACATCCGAAGCGTAGCGCTGTTCTGGCAACAACAAGCGGCCCATTGTCTCGTTGTTGCCCGCGATGTGGGAATGCACGTCGATAGCGCCGGCCATGACGATCTTGTTTGAAACATTATGTGTCTCGTCCGCAGTGCCGTCAGGCGGCGCATCGACTATGCGTCCGTCACGGATGAAAATATCCCCGACGGCATCGCGACCGTTCTGCGGATCGATCACGCGTCCGCCTGCGAGGCGGGTCAGCATGGCTTTGCCGTCGGCAACGCCGCCCGGATCTTGCCGATAACGCTTGCCACTGACATTGCGGTACTCGGTTTCTTGGCCCTCACCGCGGAAAGCGTTGCAGTTGAAGCAAGATGCTCGACTGCATCGTGGTCAATGCCTGGCCGGCCAACCGCGATGGTGATATCGGCCCCTGACGTGTCGGGTCTAGCAGTGAGCGCGACAAGCGGCGGTCTGCGCTTCCAAATTGGCGACGGTGCGCCATAGGCCGAAATCCATAGTGCGCAGTCAGCTTCGCCGCTATCGATGAGACGCGATGCTTCGAAGCGCCAGGGGTCGTGCTCCGGGAGCCCGCGACCAAACCCTGTTCGCAAAGGAAAGCCGGTCATCCAACCGGCTACTTGTTGCACCGCGGCGGCATTGTCGGTGGCTGCTAACGGCAGGCCAGAAAACCGCGTCCCTTTGTTAAGATCAGCCACCAGGCCGCATAACATCTCGATGATGAGTTCGTCGTGCTGACTTGCTGACCATATTGCAACTCCAAAGCGAACTTTTCTCAGATCAGCCACGAGCGAATCGATTGTCGCTGGGGAAAGCGGTAGATGCGCCATCGGTCTTCCAGCGCAACGCGCGCGCAAGCCTGCGAGAATAACTGGCAAGTCAAAGGGATTGTCGCCGACCACGACCATATTTTGGTATGTGTTTTCAGGCTTGGCTGCAGCACCTGGGCAAAGCCAGACGATGCGGCGATTGGCAAACAGCCTTTTAGGTAAGGCAGGCCAAGCTTCGATCAATCCGGGACCGACCAGCAGCAGAAAGTCTGCGCGTACACGCGCTTCGGTCGGCGTGGTCAACATCATTCCGGCCTCGCGCATGACATCAAGGTCACGCAGCAGGGCCTCTGAATACATGTGATCTATTACACCGCCCACGGTTTGCGCCAGTTTGATGGCGGCGCGAGCCCCGGCAACATCGGTGCCGAGCCCGGCAATGAGCGGCAAGCGGCTAGCCGCCAAGAGGCTTGCAGCTTCCGCGATCGCGGCGTCGAGCGCGGCTGACTTGCCGCGAATCCAAGCTTCAGCCATGCCGTTTCCCGTCGTGCGGCGTGGTCGGTTCACTCGTCATCAATCTATTGTTGCGTCCGACCTTACTTGTCGTACTTGATATAGGCGAAGCGTGCATCCTGTTGCGGCGTGCCCTCTAGCGAGCCTCCTTCTTTAGCGGGCTGCCACTGGACGACCTCTTCGATCTTCTTGGCCAATTCGAAGTCCTTGTCGGTGATCCCTTTTGCTGCATGGTTCTGCAGGCGCACCTCGACCCAGGCGTAGGAAGCGGTGATGTCTGGATGGTGCCACGCTGCTTCAGCTAAATGACCGACTCCGTTGATGACCATCAACGTTCCTTTCCAACTGTTAGTGCGGTACTTGCGGCGAATCCAGCCGCCTTCCAACCACCAGTGCGGCAAGTCACGGGCAAGCCGGGCCTTGATTTCCTCGTCGCTGTATGTGCGTTCCTTGGTTGCTTCTGCCGTCATGATGCGAAGCCTTTCTCGTGGGCGATAAATCCGATCGGTTCGGATTGCCAAGCGAGTCCAACTGTCGCAGTCTAGTCCTGGTTTGTGTAAATGAAAAACCCTGTCCGGGAGCAAACGATTGAGTAGAGGGCCGAACAGCGTGACGGTTACCGCTTCGGCCAGGCTGCATCTGGGATTCCTTGATCTAAACGGCGAGCTTGGACGAAGTTTCGGCAGCTTCGGTCTTGCGATCAGCGACCTGCACACGCGCGTTGTCATTTCTAGAGCGGCGGTGCCGCGAGTGAGCGGACCAGACAGTGAACGCGCGCGTCGTTATCTCGAACGTCTGCAAGTGCTGCTCTCCCTTGATGGTGCTCATCACGTGCAGATTGCAGAAGCTATTCCGGGTCATGCCGGACTTGGCTCCGGTACGCAGCTCGCGCTTGCACTTGCCGCGGGTATCCGCACGCTACACAACATGCCACTCGACATCCGTGGCGATGCATTCCATCTCGGGCGCGGACGTCGCTCAGGCGTGGGCATCGGTCTATTCGAGTCAGGCGGCGTGGTAGTGGACGGCGGATGCGGAGACAGAACCCGCGTGGCGCCAATCGTCAGCAGATTACCTTTTCCGGACCAATGGCGCATCCTGCTCGTTCTCGACCGCAAACGCATTGGCGTACATGGAGAAGAGGAGAGCGCGGCGTTCGCTCGTTTGCCTGCATTTGCCGCTACGGATGCCGCGCGCATCTGCCGCCTTGTATTAATGCAGGCACAGCCGGCGCTCGCGGAAGCGGACCTCGTTTCTTTTGCCGCGGCAATCGGGCAGATGCAGACAATTCTCGGCGCGTATTTTGCACCCCTGCAAGGGGGCCATCCATTTGCCAGTCCCGATGTCGCCGCGACCCTCAAGCTTCTTGAAGGCGAAGGAGCGCTCGGCATCGGTCAGAGTTCGTGGGGTCCGACGGGATTTGCATTTGTGCGTTCGCTTGATGAAGCGAAACGTTTGATCGCCTTCGCGCGCAGCCACCCACGCTGCGAAACCCTGGACATCGTCGCTTGCAAGGGGCTCAATCGCGGCGCAGATGTAGAAGTTGGCATGGTTGCAGCGATGCCTCATCTGTGATCTGGCCAGGAGATGGATGTGGCTGAAAAGCATATCCTGCATATGCTGACCCCGCTCAGGCATATGAGTCCCTTCGATGCCAATATGGCTCTCGATGCCGGGTTTGATGCTGCCATTCCCCATACCGAGGTAAAGCTCGAAGAAGTAACCGGTCTGGTACAGGACGCGATGTTTTCGCGGCCGCCGAAACTAGGCGTGAAGACCGGCATCTTCATCGGCGGCAAGCAAGCGATAATGGCCCTGGACATGCTGGGGACGGCGAAGAAGGCGCTCGTGCCGCCATTCGGTATTTCGTTCTTCGCCGACCCCGCAGGCTCCTTTACCACGGCGGCCGCAATGGTCGCCTGTGTTGAGAAATTGCTACGTGAAAAGAAAGACAGGCAACTCAAAGGCGTACGCGTCGCCGTGTTCGGCGCAACCGGCGTCGTCGGATTTTCCGCCGCCGTCATTGCTGCTCTGCAAGGTGCCGATGTCAGACTCGTCGGCTATGACGGCATCAAGCGCGTAAGCGACGGAGCCGCTGAGATGAAAGCACGCTTCGGCGTCGATGTTCACGCCGTCGATGGCAGCGGCGAGGACAAGAAGAGCGGTATCCTGTCGGTCAGCGAGATCGCCTTGTGCGCCGGCCGTGCCGGCGTACAAATTCTGTCGCGCGCGCAACTCGAAACGGCGAAAGCCCTTCTCATAGTCGCCGACGTAAACGCGGTTCCACCTCCCGGCGTCGAAGGTCTCGATATGATGGCAAATGGGACCGAGGTCAATTCGCATGGCACTCTGGGAGCGGGTCCGCTTACGATTGGTAACATCAAGTACAAGACCGAGTTTGGTCTGTTCAAGAAGATGATCGAAGCGACAAAGCCCGTATGTTTGGATTTTCGCGACGCGTTCACGCTTGCCCGCGAACTCAATGGATAGGGGTCTGGTGCTAATAGCCGCTGCCTCCGGCCGAGCGCTTGCCGTGTCGGCCCGGCGGGGCGGGTACGTACCGCTGGTGGCCGACGGTTTCGGCGATCAGGATACGATCGCTGCTGCCTCCGCACATGTCCGCGTGAGTTTCGCGCGTCCCATAAATGGCGAAAGGTTCATTACCGCTTTGCAAACTTTGGCCGACAGCCACAATTGCGTCGGCATTGTTTGTGGCAGCGGTTTTGAGGACCGCGCCGATCTGCTGACCAACATCAGCAAGCGATGGCCGCTTCTCGGCAACAGCCCGGAAACAATTTCGCGAACCAAAGACCCGATTGGCTTTGCGGCAGCGTGCCACGCAGCCAACATTCCGCACCCGGAGACATCGCTGATGCCTCCGCCGGATGTTGAAGGCTGGTTGGCGAAACGTATCGGCGGCGCGGGAGGTTGGCACATCAGATCCGCTGACAAGGCAAAAAAGCGCGACAAAGACATCTATTTTCAACGCCGTGTCACTGGCGACCCGGTTTCCGCACTGCTGCTTTGCGATGGCAGCAACGTCTTAGTGCTCGGGTTCAGCGCGCAATGGTCAGCTCCGACATCGCGACATCCTTTCCGCTATGGCGGAGCTGTTCGGCCAGCGCCGCTTGCTGAGGATGTGAAGGAGGCCATGATCGCGGCGCTCAGGCGGCTCAATTCCATCGTGCGGCTGGTTGGCTTGAACAGCGCCGATTTTGTTCTCGACGGAGATGCTTTTCAGCTGCTTGAGGTCAATCCTCGGCCTGGTGCGACGTTTGACCTGTTCGAGCCGGAAGGTTCCTCGCTGTTCGCCCTTCATCTCGACGCCTGCCGCGGCACACTGCCTCCGTCAGCACCGAACTATCGAAATGCAATGGCTAGCGCCATTGTTTACGCCCAACAGGACATCTTGGCGGCGCCCCCCTTGGATTGGCCCGAATGGACCGCCGATCGGCCCGTCGCCGGCAGTCGAGTCGAGGCCGAGCAACCGCTTTGCTCGGTGTTCGCGTGGGCGGCAACGACGCCAGAAGCGAAACAACTCGTCGAGAAACGCAGTGCGGTGGTACGCAGACTTCTTGTCGAAGGCGTGTCATGACAGAGGCTCCTGCTGTCAGCTTGAACGCTCGTGCCGCGGCGTTGATCAAAACACTCGTGGCCGCAAAAGCCGACCTCAACATTGCGGTTGGACAAGGCGAACGTGGCGAGACTTTAATCGATGCCGGCAGCCGCGTGCAGGGCAGCATTGCAGCTGGCTTGGCGATTGCCGAGATCTGTATGGGCGGATTGGGGAAGGTGCAACTCACGTCGAGCGCGATGACGCCGCGGTGGCCCTGGACACTACTCGTCCATTCGAGCAATCCAGTGATCGCCTGTTTGGCCAGCCAATATGCGGGCTGGCGGCTTACTCACGGCGAGGGCAAAGACGCGTTTTTTGCCCTCGGTTCCGGCCCTGCAAGGGCGCTTGCCCGGGTCGAGCAACTCTTTGACACGCTCGAGTATCGAGATGCGGCGAAAGATGCCGTTTTGGTGTTGGAAAGCGAGCGTCCACCGCCCCCTCAAATCGTTGACAAAGTACTGCAAGCCTGCAGCGTTGCACCGGACCGATTGACCATCATCTATGCGCCGACGCAGAGTCTTGCCGGTAGCACCCAGATCGTAGCTCGCGTGCTCGAAGTTGCTCTGCACAAGGCGCACGAATTGAAATTCCCGCTGAACCGCATTGTTGAAGGCATGGCGGCTGCACCCCTCGCGCCGCCGCATCCGGACATGGTGACTGCGATGGGACGTACCAACGACGCCATCATTTACGCCGGGCGCGTTCATCTGATGGTAGTCGGCGCCGCAGCCGATGCACGAGCACTGGCCGAGAAATTGCCGAGCGCCGGCTCGCGCGATTATGGCCAGCCGTTTGCGGATATCTTCAAGCGCTTCAAAGGCGACTTCTACGCCATAGATCCGATGTTGTTCAGTCCGGGCCAAGTGACGGTCACGGCGCTCGAAACCGGCGAGAGCTTCCATGCCGGCCATCTCAACCTGAACCTTCTCGATGCCTCATTCGCCTGAATGGCTTGCGCCGCGTGCGTCTCCGTCCGGTCCGACCATCGCTATTGTTACCGATTCAAACGATTGGCACACGCGCGCTCTCTGCAAAGCATTCGCCACGCTGGGTGCGCAAGCGCGGCCGCTGAAGCTGGCGGCCTGCCGTTTCGATACCACAAGTCCGAAGACTCTTATCATGCCTGGTTTTGATACTGGTTTGCCCGACGCCGTGCTTGTGCGCGACATGGCAGGTGGAAGCTTTGAGGCGGTTACGCTGCGTCTTGGTGTCCTGCATGCGCTGCAAGAAATTGGTATCCCCGTCTGGAACAATGCGCGGGCCATCGAGCGCTGTGTCGACAAATCCATGACAAGTTTCCTGCTTGAACGCGCCGGTCTGCCGACTCCGGCGACCTGGGCTGTTGAATCGCGTGAGGCGGCGGCGGAAATCGTGCAGCAGGAAACCAGCCCACTCGTCCTCAAGCCGCTGTTCGGCTCACAAGGACGCCGCTTGAGACTAATCTACAGCGCAAAGGAACTTCCACCGCCCACTGAAGTATCGGGGGTCTACTATCTACAGCGATTTGTCGGCGTCGAACGGAACGGCTTCCATGATTTTCGCGTGTTTGTGTCGCAAGGGCGCGTCCTCGCCGCCATGATGCGCCATTCCGCGCATTGGGTGACCAACGTAAAGCGCGGCGGCAAGCCAGTCGCTGCAGTTGCAGACGGCATTATGCGAGAGCTTGCCATTGCTGCGGCCGCCGCGGTCGGAGCCAATTTTGCCGGCGTCGACATTGTCTACGATCGTGACGAACGGCCGACAGTTCTTGAAGTAAATAGCATGCCGGCGTGGTCGGGTTTGCAACGAACCACACCCATTAATATCGCCGAGGCACTCGCGAGCGACCTCATCTCCGGACTCGCATTGCGGGCCCAAGGCAATGTCTGAGTTGGCGTCAGTTCGTCAATGGCCAAACCCGATCGCGCGCGCATTTGAAGGAGCATGTCGGGACGAGCTGGACGCACCAAAACCCGGCAACGTTCACGTCTTCGCCGATGGCCACCGCATGACGGTAACCGATTTCGAGCGCGGCGCCGCGGCTGCGACGCGGCCACTTGCGGCCACCGGACAAAGGATTGGCGCGCGAATTCTGGGTTCCGTCGAAGCAAGCTTCGCAGCTGTCAAAAGGAATACCAACCTCGGTATCATCCTACTTTGCGCTCCACTTGCGGCGGCAGCGGAGACGCTGCCCTATGACTTGCAGTCATCCCTTTCGACAATTCTTCGACGGCTTGATCGGGAAGACGCGGACCTGGCATTCCGTGCCATCGTACTGGCATCGCCGGCAGGGCTGGG
>Ga0066388_100000740_pt1 | contig 16551 bp, 14 predicted proteins | sample PanSoiMetaGPlot6_FD_64539 | JGI IMG/M metagenome (GOLD analysis project Ga0066388, IMG submission 64539) | Tropical forest soil microbial communities from Panama analyzed to predict greenhouse gas emissions - Panama Soil - Plot 6 (Hybrid Assembly) | ecosystem: Environmental > Terrestrial >... | reverse complement strand
AAACGTGTCGTGGGTGTGAACGAGCACCTTGAGCCGCCAGTAGTCGGTCACCGACAACTTCGGGCGCAGGCGCTCGAGGTTGCCGTCGACCTCGGCGATGTGCGCGCGCACGGTCCCTTCCGGATGGCCCGGTCGCGCCTCACCCCAATCGAGATTGCGCTGGTAGCGAGGGTCGGCCGTGATGGCCTCGAACAGGGTCTGGTAGTCGGTCATGTCGGTCGACGCGCCATGGGCCCCTCGGCAAGCGCCCGCGCAATGCGGTTTGCGGCCCCTGCAAGATCCCATGATCTAGTGTGCCGTCGCTGCTCCGCAAGCCAGCGCCATGTCCAGGGCTGCGGCTTATAGGCGAAGCGCGCGCCGCGTACGCGGTAGCCGTGATGCCGCGCCTTGCGATGACCTGAGGCACGCCCGCAAGGTACACGGGCGCGACACGGCGCCGGCCTGTCGCGGCTCACGACCTAGCGAACACGGCGTAAAGACCGAAGCCGAAAAGCGCAACTTGTAGCCTTGCGGGGCACCGCGGAACCGCAGAACATCGGCCGCCAGATCGTCGGATTTGACACCTTCACGGGATATGAAGGGTCGTCTGAGCGGGACAGCGGGCTGATGCGTGATGCGACGGTTCGGCGAGACGGCGCCATGCCGCCGGGTATGCATGAGCGCATTGGGAATCTTGCGGCCGCGTCGCTTCAGGCTCTCTTCCAGATGGACTTCTCGCGGATTCTCCAAATCGAAGCGGGCACTTGCGATCGCCTCGCGAGCGGCTTCCTGGATCTCGCGATCGAGCTTTCCGATCTGTGCCTCCACTTCCTCTTGCGTTCCGCCGATCCTGCGAAGGTTGAGCGGAATGAGACAGGGGATGTTGCGGCCAGAAAAGCCTCGCGCGTTAGCGTGTGGACGCGGCCGCCGGGAAAGAACGGAGCGCTGATAACGGCCGTTCGTGCCGTTGGCAGTTGTCCGCGATTCTTAGCCGTTGACAACGGATATTTGACCGGCAATCTCATCGAGACCGATCGCGGGCTGAGCCTGTAGGTTGGCTTTTCGATTGGAGATCACGGGGTGGCGACCAATATCGACCTCTTGCGCGCACGTCCGAACTCGATAGCCATCGAGGTGACGAGCCGGTGCAATTTGCGCTGCTGCTATTGCCACAAAGCCGACCCAGTCATGGAAGCGGTGCCGGACGCAAACGCCGATATGACCGACGAAATGATCGCGGATCTTTATCGCTATTGCAAAGAGGAGGGCGTGAGGAACGTGACGCTTTCGCTCGGCGGCGAGACCACCATGGTGGCCGGCTGGCCCACGCGCATCGCGATGTTTCTCGATGATCCCGACATCGAGACGCATATGGTATCCAATTTCATCCGCACGCTGAGCGAGGAGGAACTTGCTCAATTATGTCGGTTCAACGCGCTGCAAATCAGCTTCGACAGCTCCGATTTGTCGATGGTGCGCAAGCTGCGGAGCAAGGCCGATCTGCGCACCATCACTTACAACATTCTGCGGCTGCGGCAGAAAGGTAGGGAAGTCGGCCGTTGTCCCTTCCTGGTGGTGAACTGTACGCTGTGCCGGGACAACATTGGCCACGTCGGCAAGCTCGCCGGATTCTGCCGCGAGCTTGGCGTAGATCAGCTTCTGCTGACGGAGATGATGATAATCGGCGAGCATAATCCGAACAGACCGAAGACGCTATCTGATCTGAGCTCAGATGAGGTGATCGTCCTCGCCCGAGAAATCATCGCCGCTGAAGACGCGTTGCATGGTAGCGCGACTGCATTGCGGCTACAGGAGCACCTGCAGGCCCGGATCGCCGAGGTGCTGGAACAAATACGCGAGGGGTTAACACCGGCTGACGCCGGCGCATACTTCCATCGTCGGCTCAACACGTCGGCCTGCCGCCAGCCGTGGAACGGCGCAATGATTGGGGCGTTGGGCAAGGTCCACCCCTGTTGCGGCGCAGGCCGGCCGATTGGCCATCTTGCCAAGCAATCAATGCAGCAGGTGATGGACGGCGACAGCATCCGCGCAATTCGTGCTTCCATTCTGGATGGCCGGCCCAACATACCGTGTGAGACATGCTCGTTCGCGCTCAGCATGAGCTTTCCGGAGTTCACAAGGCAGATCCGCGAGTGGATGGGCGACGAAGATCTTCCGCCCTACGACTCGGATGTCACGCGGACCGTATGGCGGGGCCTGATGGGGTCGGCGCGCCATGACGTGGTCGTCGAGAACGCGCAAATGGACGTTGACGAAATTGGCGCGGTAGCGCTCGTTGAAAGCCCGGCGAACGGATATCATCGCGTGTTTTTCGATGTTGCGCCTGCTGAATACTCTAATATCAGCTTCCGTGTGCGTCCGGCCGGCCGCCGGCGCCTGCGCCTGGACTTCAGCGAGCGGCAGACGATGGTGGGCCGCGCCCACATCGTGTTCAGTCACCAACCGAGGGTCGTCGCGTCGATCGGCGCGCTCAAATGCGTCGTAACGCCGGCCGACGATCGATGGTACGACGTGACGGCAATGCTTCCCGCTCCGCAGCCCATATCGGCGCTCAGTTTCTTTCTTATGCGCGAGGACGACGCGGTGATTTATTCCGGGGACGGCAAGTCGGGGTTGGAAATAGCAGCGGTCGCGCTTGGGTGATCCGGGGAGCGACATTTGAGATTCATACCCGAAAGCTACATTTATAATCTCGCTCGTGCGTTCGCCAAACATCGCGGAAACGCGTCGGTTCGCCGACCGCCGCGAGGCGTATTGGAAGGAGATCAACGACATTATCGGGATGGAGATCGCCCCGGCGGACCTGATCCATCACGCGCCGGCCTTCGCCGGTCACGTGAACCTGGCGCGTTATCTCGCGCTCTATGAGGCCTACGAGATGACGCTGCCCTATTCGAGCCGGAGTACGAGGTGGCGCCGGGGGTCGTCGTCCGGCGCAGCGGCGGCCACACCCCCGGGCACAGCATGGTCCGCCTGGCGACCGGCGGCGACCGGCTGACGTTCGCCGGCGACGCCGTGTTCGCGGTCGGGTTCGACCACCCCCGAGTGGTACAACGGCTTCGAACACGACCCCGAGAAGGCGGCCCGCGTTCGGGTGCGTCTTTTGCGGGAACTGGCGGCGACCGGCGAGCCGCTGGTGGCCACTCACCTGTCGTTCCCGTCCGTCCGCCATGTGGCGGTCGCCGACGACGTCTTTCGGTGGGTACCGGCCGTCTGGGAGTACTGACCGCTTGTTGGGGCAGCAAGTGGCCCTTCTCAGACCTCCCACGATGTCTGCTATTGCGCCGCTGTTGGGGCGACAAGCGGACATCAAACGCCCTTCGCCGGGCTTCCTGGTTGATGAGTACGCGACCTGGAACAGGCGTCCGATCCCGACAGCGACATTGGCCGGCTATCATCGCCTCGACCGTGCTGGCTTTTGATGGTTTGCGTCGTCTCCGGCGCTCCGCTGCGATGACGGCCCGTCTCTCGCGTCTCTCTCGCGTCCCGGACGGTAACGTGAGCGGCGCGGCCCAAGTTCCCGGAACGGTCGGTCGAATGAGGGCGTTTCTCCAGCAGCAATAGCGAAACACGATTCGGAGAAGCTCGATGACCAATCAAGATCCCTACATTCCGCCCGGCAGCCCGGGCCGATACGATCCGCCCGGGACCAACCCGCCGCGTCACCAAGCATCGCCGCATCAACGATCGGGAAGCACGACCTGGATCGGCGCACTGATCCTTGTGCTCGCCTTGCTGGCGGGCGGCGCCTACTTGTGGGCGACCCGCGGCGGACACAGCGATTCGGCCGGCACTCCTCCGGCCCAGACCAGCGGCCAGGGCGGCACGCGCGTTAATCCCGGCGCTGATCAGAATGTGCCGAACCCGACGCCGCCGGCACGCAAGGAATGAGGAGCAAACAGCAACGGGCCGCTGAAGATCTTTTCAACGTGTGGCTTTTCTTCTCTCCTGGGGTGAGGACTTTGTCGGCCCTCACCCCCGAGCCGTGCGGCGAAACGCTCAGTACTCGTATGAGGAGCGATATCTGTACCTGTAGGGATTCCCGTGCCCGTAATGGTGCTGGTACCAGTAGCGCCGCCATTCGGCGTGGTCATGCCGGGTTCCAGGATGGCTCCCGTGGAAGTCGCTATGCAGGTCCCGCAGCGCCCGGTGATAAGCGCGGTGCTCGGAGCGACTGTAGAAGCCTTCCTCATGTGCGCGCCTGTGGGCTTGGCTGATGTCGCGGTGAACTCTCCAATGCGCCCTATGATCGCGCTGATGCCGACTGTAACTGTAGTCATCATCGTGCGCGAATGCTGACGTGGCCGGTGCCGCTAGAGCAAGATGCCTTTTCTTCGAATCGGTATCTCGCTCTAGTTTATTGGTGGCGCATGATCTTTTCCGAAAACCGGTATCCACTTTTCGGGATCATGCGCTAGTGGCGGCACGGCCGCTGCCATAAGTACTTTACGGATTGTCATGGTACCCTCTTTCCCGTCCAAGGGCCGAGGCTCCCGACGTACCGGGCTCGCTTTCCTTCCTTCTTGTTTCAGGGCAAGACTGAACACGGCGGGAATGCTGAATGTAAATCCGGTTCACAGTTCCGCGGCGGAGCTACGTCGCTCGCCTGTGATGCCGATGAATCGTTGCAGATGTCGGGAAAGCTAAGCAATTTCCGTCCGCAGCCGTGCATTTGAAGGACACCGGGTCGCCCTCGCCTGCGCCTTCATGGTGCGTGGTGACCTGCCCGCTGCTGCGCGCCTCGTTGCGGGCGCTGTTAGCAGGCTGCACGTTCGCTCCGCGCGGACGGCCACACCGCCACGGGCGGGTTCATCTTTCGCGCGCAACGATAGATGCACATCGAGGTCGAGATTGGTCGCTGGCGCTGACCTATTTGATGAGATTTGGGTACCTGAGTGAGCCACATCGCGGCCGAAACAATATTTTCAATTTGAGCTGGAACAAATTCGATTTCGAGACATTTTGTCTCACCACAATCATTTAGGAGGATCCGGTCATGTTCAGTCGCCGCACTGTCCTCTTGGCTTTCTGCGCCTTCGCCACCGTGGCAGACGCAGAACCGGCCAAAAAACAAGAGTCAGCCAAGAAACACCAGCATAAGAACGGACATAACCTGCTTGGGGCTAAGCTGAAGCAGAACGGCCGACATCAGATTGATAAAGCAGGTCAGGCCACGGTGTCAGCCGAGGTCAACGATGGCAAGGTTACAGCGATGTCGGCGAACCACCCACAGAAGGGAAACCTGCCGGCGCGAAAAGTGAAGTCGCGTCAGAAAATGGCGGGGGTGGAACCGCAGCGTGTCCATGTTGCGGCGAACGTCAAGGACTCCCAGCTTGCGCAAGCGGTCGTCTACACCTCCTACGGCTGGTGTTTCGATGATGGGCTCGATGTGTACTGCTACTGGTACCCAGCCGACGTCGTCATCGTCGACGCCAGTTGGGTCGAATTCGTCCCCTAGAGTTGCAGACTACACTTGGCGCGGCGCCGATGCGCCAGGCTACTCGCAAGTCGCAAATGCGCATTGCTGCGCGGTCTGCACCTTTATGGGCGACCCGCGGCGGACACAGCGACTCGGCCGGCAATCCTCCGGCACAGCGGTCAGGGCGGCACCCGCGTCAACCCCGGGGCGGATCAGAATGTGCCGAACCCGACGCCGCCGGCACGATGAGGATTGAGAAGCGAACAGGGAAGCCGCTCCTTGGGGAAAAAGCCCGGCCCTGCGTCGGGCTTTTGCCATCTTGAAGCACTGGTGGGCTCCGCCGGCCGCAAATGTCCAACGCGATGAAGGGGTGCAAGCGGCCCGCAAGCGGGCCGCAATTGTCGCTTGGAAATCGCCGGGCGCTGCAATACATGTCTGGGCGTCCAGTCGTCTGCCCCCCGGTACCGCATCGGTTGCCATCGGGCCGGCACGTCTGGTCTGTGCCATCGCACGGCGGCGGGGTAGCTCAGCTGGTTAGAGCAGCGGAATCATAATCCGGAGGTCGCCGGTTCAAATCCGGCCCCCGCTACCAAATCGGTGCAGCGGCTGCAGGTCGAGCTACCGCAAGTGCTCAAACGGGCGCGGAAGCGCACGACGGCGTGCTGCCGGCGACGGACCCAAGCTTTGCCGCCGAAAGTGACAGTCACTTCCGGCGCGCGCGATGCGCGCCACGTCAGAGCGACACTTCCTGCGCTGCGTGATCAAGTTTTGATGACGCCGTTCCGGGTGATCGAGAACGGACTGATGTCGTAATACGTCTTCCCGGCGGTGGCGAGATCGACCAGGATCCTTCCGCACAGGGGCGTGAACTTGAAGCCGCGCCCCGAGGCACCGGTAAAGATCGCCACGTTGGGATAGCCCGGCAGCCTGTCGAGGATCATCTCGAAATCGTGTGACATCGTATAGAGGCAGGTCGCGGCGTCCTTGTAGGTGGGACCGATGCCCTTGAACCGCTGCTTCAGAAAGGCGCCGATCCCATGCAAGATCTGCGGATCGGGCTCATAGGTGCATTTGCTCGGACAAGGGAAGATGTCCTTGGTGAACTCGGTGCTGACTTTCAGGAAGCCTGGTACCTCCTCGGCCGGAAAACCATAGTACTGGGTCTCTGGAGTTTCGCCGAATTCGTACCAGAGCGGATACGCATAGGCGCCGACATTGGCTTGGTAGTAGCCGACGGTCATCTGCCAGATCTTCAGGTCGAGCTGAATGCGGAACGGCTCCAGCACGGAATTCGTCCAGGCGCCGGGGCACAGAATGAGGCTGCGCGCCGAATAGGTGCCGGCCGCGCAGCTCACCTGATAAGGCACTTTGGGCAAGATCATGGGTACCTTCGCCGGCTGGTTGGTCAGCACCGTGGCACCGGCACCGGTGGCGAGCGAATGGAATGCGGAAATGGACGTTTCCGCTCGGATCACCGCGGAATTTGCCTGCACCAGGCCGACATAATTCGCCGGCACGTTTTGCAGGACTTGATACTGCTGCATCAGTGCGTTCCCGTTCCCATACCAGCTGTGCGGAACTCCTAGGCTGGTGAGAACTTGCCGCATCTGATCGATGTTTCCTTCCAGGACGTTCTCGGCAACGCCGTAGAAGATCAGCGGCTGCATCTGCAGGATCTGCTGCCCTGAGGCTGTCTCGATCTCCTTCCACATCGCGAGCGCGACTTCCGCCAGCTGGGCCATGTAGGCCGGCGCATACATGATGCGGAACATGCGCGAGGCGCCTCCGGAGCTTGCCCATGGATTGCCAAGCTCGAACTGCTCCAGCAGCAGGGTCTTGAGCCCGCGTGCAGACGCGTAATAGGCGGCGGAAAGCCCGATGGTTCCGCCGCCGATGACGATGACGTCGAAGCTGCTGCCCGACGGCGGCGGCGTCACGTTTTTGCGCGGCTCGCGTTCGGGTGGCGGACTAGTAGCCATGGTGTCTCGCTCCTGATTTGACATATTCGGGATGAACGCCCTCGAGCGGCGGAATGCCGAAATACTTCAGGAGCACAGTTTCCGCGGTGCGCAGCGCGCCCTCGACCCAGCCCTGGTCGAGCGAATAGGCTTCGCCGCAGATGTAGACTTGGTAGCTATCCATCGGATGGAACATGCGGACGTAAGTATCCCACGGCTGTGGGCCCACCGCCCATGCGTGATAGCCGGCGCCGAACGGATCGGCTCCCCAGTCCTTGAACACGGCGGCCACCGGTTGCGGGATCGGCATCCCGTGCACCCGCTCGAGCTGGTCGAGAGCCATATTGACCATTTCCGGGGGCGCCGGGATGACCGGGGCGCTCGGGCTGCTCCCCGGCACCAATGTTTCGAGCCCCTTCCAAAACTGCTCCGTCACCATGTCCGAATAGCTGGCGAGCAGAGCCCAGTAGTTGGCCGGGGCTTGGCGGCCGTCGTTGTAGTGCATTTTCAGGTCGTCGAAATACCAGATCATGCGCAGCGGCAGATCGGTGATAGTCGGTCCGTATCGTTGCAACGTGTAGCCGCGAATCTTGACCTGCTTCCACCATTCTTGATCGAACAGCATCAACAGCTTGAATGAAGGCTGCCGAAGCACGGAGTCGATCAGTCCGAAATCGCGGAGATAGGTGGAGAACTCGATGTCAGGGTCGAGCAGTTCCAGGCTGCGCCTGGGCATGCACAGCATGAGGCTTTTGGTCTGAATCGTGGCTGGACCGGAGTCTTCATTGTTGATGCTCAGGTTGAGCAAGCCCGTACCGTCCTTGGTGAAGCCGACGAGACGCGTGCAGAACTGGATCGCCAGTTTCTCTTCGATCGCTTGCGCCAATGCCCGCGGCAGCGCCGAGTATCCATCGACAAGCTTGAGATACTTCGCGCTCGACGCATAGTCGCCTGAGGCGACGTAAGGCATTGCCAGGGCCGAATTCCAATTGATCGTGTTCGAGTCGTACCCGCCAGCATCGGTGAGATAGCGATATCCCTCATCGCCGACTTGATCGTACAGTAGGTTCCAGAATCCGACGTCCCAGAATTTGACGTTCTTGAACGCTTGCCTCTTTCCTGGCGGGCTGGTGTAGGTATTGGCGAGGACGTATGCCTTCCACTGTTCCGTACTCCAGTTCGGGGCATTGGAATTGCCGACCGCCCGGGAGACAGCCCAATTGAACAACTGATCCGCCGTCTTGTTGAGCAGGCTCTGGGGAAGCCGATAGGGCAAACTCACGGGCACTGGGGGTTGCTCGGTTATTTCCTTTTCCCAGATCGGCATGCCGCGCAGATAGAACAACCGGTTGCTCGATAGCGGAAACGAAGCCGTCGCCAGCTTGAGCCTGCTAACGAGCTTCGCGACGAGCGCCATGCTGTCCTGGAAGCGCATGCCGCCCAGTTCGACGGTGACGTCTGCGCCTCGGTCCGTGAATGTGTAGGAGTCGAGCCGACCGCCCACGCGGTTGCTCTCCTCCAGGAAGCAGAGCCGTGGCTGTGGGACCTGCGACAAGAGCCGCCAGGCCGAATAGAGTCCAGCCATGCCGGCGCCGACGATGGTGACGTCGTAGGGCTCGCCATTGGCCGCGCGCGGTGATGTCGGCATCGTCCCCCCGTTGCTTGCTTGTAATTGTCGTTTTCCAAGCGCCCGCCGATGTCGCCCACCTCGAGAGCTGCGCAGAGGTCGATGGCTCTTTCGGCCACCTGCAACCGTTGGGACGTATCCCGATTGATACACGTTCTGGATTGGATGTACCATTGCTAAAACCACAGGATGAGAATTCTGCCTGTCGGAGACCGCGTGACCCGACGCAAATTTGCCGGCGGCTTCGAGGGGCCTTGCGGAAGGTCGCGACTTGATGGCCAAAGCCGGACAGACGAAGCAGACGGCCTCGACAGCGCGAAAGCGCCGAAAGGCGGTGCTTGACCGCAAGAAGGAAGCAGTCGACCTGAAGAAGGAAAACGCCGCACTCAGGCGCAAGCTGAACGAGGCCTATCAGCAGCAGGCTGCCACCGCCGAAGTACTCAAGGTCATCAGCCGCTCTACCTTCGACCTGCAGACCGTTCTCGACACGGTGGTCGCATCCGCGTCTCACCTGTGCGAGGCCGACAAGGCATTCATCTACCTGCGGGACGGCCGCGGGCTTTACGGAATCGCGGCGAATTTCGGCTTCTCCCGCGAGTTCGAGGAGTATGCGAAGCAGCATCCAATTGCGCCGGGCCCAGGGACGGTCACCGGACGAGCGGCGGTGGAAGGCAGGCCGATCCACATTCACGATGTGCTGGCCGATCCTGGTTACACGGCGAGAAAATTCCAGGAGCTCGGCGGCTACCGGACCGATCTGGCGGTTCCGTTGATGCGCGAGGGCGTTCCGATCGGCGTGTTCGTGCTCACTCGCTCGATCGTCAAGCCGTTCACCGACAAGCAGATCGAGCTGGTATCGACCTTTGCGGACCAGGCGGTGATTGCGATCGAGAACGTGCGCCTGCTCAACGAATTGCGCGCGCGCACCGATGACCTGGCGCGCTCGGTCGGGGAGCTGCGTGCGCTCGGCGAGGTCAGTCAGACCGTCAACTCGACCCTCGATCTGGAAACAGTGCTGAGCGCGATTGTCAGCAAGGCGGCGCAACTTTCCGGCACCGAGGCGGGCACCATCTACGTGTTCAGCGAGGCGAGCCGAGAACATCAGCTGCGTGCCACCTACGGCATGACCGCATCTTTGATCGATGCCATCAAAGACCAGCACGCCGAAATCTCCAAAGCAGTCGCGCTCGCCATCGAGCAGCGCCAGCCGATGCAAGCTCCCGATTTGCGTACAGAGTCGCCGTCGGTGGCCCGCGACATCATGCTGCAGGCCGGCTATCTCGCGCGTCTTGTGGTGCCGCTGCTCGCGGCCGATCGCATCGTTGGCGCGCTTGTGGTGCGGCGGCACGCGCCGGGTGAATTCCCGAAGAATACTATCGAGCTCCTGCAGACCTTCGCGGCTCAGTCCGTGCTCGCAATCCAGAACGCCCGGCTGTTCAGGGAGATCGAGGACAAGAGCCGGCAGCTCGAGCTTGCGAGCGAGCACAAGTCGCAATTCCTCGCCAACATGAGCCACGAGCTGCGCACGCCGCTCAATGCCATCATCGGGCTCACCGAGATGATGGTCGCCAACGCGGCGCGCTTCGGCACCGAAAAGGCGATCGAGCCGCTGCGCCGGGTCAATCGCGCCGGCACGCACCTCCTCGGCCTGATCAACCAGGTGCTCGATCTCTCCAAGATCGAGGCCGGCAAGCTGGAGCTGGCGCCGGAAACGGTGTCGCTCGCGCCGCTGATCGAGGAGGTCGCGGGCACCGCGCGCCAGCTCGCCGAGCAGAACAAGAACCGCCTCACCGTCGACGCCCAGGACAACCTTGGTTCGCTCACCATTGATCCGATGCGGCTGCGCCAGATCCTGCTCAACCTCTTGAGCAACGCCTGCAAGTTCACCAAGGAGGGGGAGGTCAATCTGCGGGTGCGAAAAGTCGCCGATGGGCGTCACTGGGTCGAGTTCGCGGTTGCCGACACCGGCATCGGCATGACGGCCGAGCAGCAGAGCAAGTTGTTCGAGGAATTCACCCAGGCCGATGCGTCTACTGCGCGGCGCTACGGCGGAACCGGCCTCGGGCTCGCGATCACGCGCAAGCTCGCGCGCATGATGGGCGGCGACGTGACGGTGATGAGCGAGCCGGGCAAGGGCTCAGTATTTACGCTGCGGTTGCCAGCCGGCGCCGTGGCCGCCGCCGACCAGCCGGTCGAGAGCGCTTCACCGGGCGCCGACTGCATTCTCGTCATCGACGATGACCCCACGGCGCGCGAGTTGATCGGCGATAAACTCAAAGCCTATGGCTTTTCCGTGGTAACCGCGGCTGGCGGATTGGAGGGACTGAGGCTCGCCAAGGCGCTGCGGCCTTGCGTGATCACGCTCGACGTGTTGATGCCGGACCTCGATGGCTGGTCGGTGCTCGCCGCGTTGCGGCAGGACAACGAACTCGCCGAAATCCCGGTGATCATGGTGACGATCGTTGATGAGCAGCGGCGCGCCTTTGCGCTGGGCGCGGCCGGCTATCTCACCAAGCCGATCGAACGCGAGCGGTTGCAGCAGGTGGTCGGACGCCTGCGCGCACCCGTCGCGCCCACCCGCGTCCTGCTGGTGGAAGATGACGAGGTCCAGCGTGAAAGCGTGCGCTCCTGGCTCGGCGATCGGCAGTGGATCGTGCAGGAAGCCGCGAATGGACGGGAAGCGCTGGCGCGGCTGCGCGACAGCCGGCCGGACATCATTCTGCTCGACCTGATGATGCCCGAGATGGATGGATTTGCGGTCGTTGCGGCCCTCCAGCAGGAGTCGCGCTGGTGCGATATTCCGGTGGTCGTGATCACAGCGCACGAGCTCAGCGAGGCGGACCACAAGCGCTTGAATTCCGGCGTGCAATCGGTTCTTGTCAAGGGGACATTCCGGCCCGCCGAGCTCGTGGAGCGCATTCGCCGACTGGTGTCCAGGCGGGGTGCCGGCATTGCGATGGAAGCGCACTCGTGACCAAGCTTTTGTACGTCGAAGACAACGATGACAACGTCTACATGCTCAAGATGCGGCTGGAGCTGCTCGAGAGGTTCGAGGTTCTGGTTGCGCCGGACGGCGAGAAAGGCTGCGCCATAGCGGCCGCGGAGCGGCCGGACCTCATCCTGATCGACCTCGAAATGCCGGGTGTCGACGGCTGGGAGGCGACGCGGCGTCTAAAGGCCAATCCACAGACGCGGAGCATCCCGGTGATCGCGCTCTCGGCGCACGTGCTGGCGGGCACGCGCGAAAGAGCTCTTGCCGCTGGCTGCGACGAGTTCGACACTAAGCCCATCGATTTCGACCGTTTGGTCGCAACGATCGAAAGGTTGTTGAAGGCCGAACCATGATGAGCCAGGGAGCCAGCGATTGTCGCCGCCGATATGGGCGCGTGCATCCCATTTGGTGCGCTGTTTAGGGATCGAATCTACGACTCCAAGACTGCTTTGACGAGTTGATACACCAAATCGTCCGACAGCACGCCTGCGTCCCGCCTTGGACTGACACTGGCTGGCGCCGGGCCGAATGACCTATTCTTTTTCTGTCAGTCGGCGCAATGCCAGCATCGTGATGTCGTCGGAGGCCTCTGCGGTCCCGACGAAGCTGCTCACCTCCGCGACTACCGCGTTGACGAGATCGGCGCTGCTCCGTCCGCCGGCGCGCCGCAGCACCGCTTCGAGACGCTCCTCGGAAAAGAGCGTCGCCCCAGCGTCCTGCGCCTCGGTGACGCCGTCGGTGAACAGATAGATCATTTCGCCCGGCGCCAGCGAAAATCGGCCCCTCTGGTACACCGCATCAGCCTGCACGCCCAAGAAGATCGCCCGCGGCTCCTCGACGGCGACGAGTTGATCGCCTTTCAGGCGATACGGCGGATTGTGCCCCGCGTTGCAGTATTCGAGATCGCCGGTTGCAGGATTCAAAATGGCGAAGAACATCGTCACGAACATCATGTCGTCGTTGTTCTCCGCGAGCTCGCGGTTGACGCGAGCGATGATATCCGACGAGGTCGCCAGTCCGCGGTCGCCGCCCCGCATAAGCTCGGTGGCAATGCGAACCAGACTCTTCGTCCGCGCCATGAACAGGGCGGCCGGCATCCCCTTGCCCGACACGTCGCCGATCAGGAAGCAGAACCGGCCGTCCGCAAGGGTGAAGAAATCGTAGAGGTCGCCGCCGACCTCCCGCGCTGGCTCCATCATGGCAAACAGGTCGATCGGCCATTCCGCGGACGGCGGCGGAAAGATGTGCGGCACCATGCCGATCTGCAGCTTGCGCGCCGCCGCGAGCTCGCTTTCGAGCCGCGCCAAATGGGCGTTGAGCTGGTCGCGCAGCTGTTTCTTCTCCAGCGTTGGGCCGAGCCGCGCCTTGAGCAGCACCGGATTGAACGGCTTGAGCAGGTAGTCGACCGCGCCGAGCTCGATGCAGCGCACCACGCTGCCCATCTCGTTGAGCGACGAGATCATGATGACGGGAAGGTCACGTAGCCGCGGCTGATCCTTGAGCCAGGACAGCACCTGATAGCCGTCGACCTTCGGCATCATCACGTCGAGCAGCACGAGGTCGAACGCGTCCTCGTCGAGCCGTGCGATCGCCTCCTCGCCGTCGTTCGCGGTCGCGATGTTGCGATAGCCCTCGAGCTCGAGATAGAGCGTGAGCGTGTATCGATTGTCGTCGCTGTCGTCAACGACCAGGATGCGGGCGCCTTCCCCATGTAGCGGGCGGTCGGGCATCGGCGCGTCCCACTCAGTGCTCATAGTGAAATTCGAGCATCGCCCGGCCGTCCTTGCTTATCGTCCGCACGCGATCGGCGTTCTGGTGCAGCATGAAGCTGGCGAGCCGGCGGATGCCGTCCTCCGACTCGCGGATCTCGCTGTCGGTCGGCCTGCGGTCCTCGATCGGGAATACGTCGCCCTCGTAGCTGATGCGGATGTCGAGATTGTACTCGTCGAACGATGCCTCGATGTTGATCGGCCCCCGCGGATTGCAGTGCTCGGCGATGCTTTCGACCGCTTGCGCGGTGCCGAAGATGGCGCATTCCATCACGTCGCGTCGCGCACCCCACCGGGCGCCCTGCTGCTCGAGGAAGCTGCGGACCGCCCCGTGCGCGTCCGTGCCGCTGGCCAACGTCATGGATACCTTCGACCGCACCCCGAGACGGAAGATCGCGTTGAGCAGCAGCGCCGCCGAGACCCCCAGGATGAAGCCGGATTCGACGAACGATTGGAAGATGTTCGGGAGGCCGTCGTAAAAGCCAGGGAAGACATCGCGGCTCAGGCTCAGGATCAGCGCGAGACCGATGATGAAAGTCTTGCGCGCGTCGAGGAGACGGCTCGTGATGATCTGGACTCCGCTGATCACGATGAAACAGCAATTGAACAGCAGGGCTGCGCCGATCACCGGGCGCGGAACGGACACGATGGCGCCGGCTGCGATCGGAAAAAACGAAAGCACAATGAGGATGACGCCCGTCCACAGAGCAATCCGACGAGAGGTGACGCCCGTGGCGCTGGCGAGACCCACGCTCGATGAATAAGTGTTGCCGCCGACGCTGCCAAGCATCGCCGAGAGAACGGTCGAGAGACCATCGGCAACGACCCCATTCCGGATCGAGCCCATGTCTGGGCGGACCCAGTCCCGGTCGTTGATGCGCTGGGCATTAGTGATATCGCCCATCGCCCGGATGCTGCAGGCGATTGCGGTGATCGCAAACGGGATGACGAGGTCCAACCGGAATTGGGGCAGATAGCCGGACCATCGCGGTACCGCGATGATGCCGGCAGCAAGTGCGGCCGCGACCGCATCGCCATTCACGATACCCATGCCGAGTCCGGCGACGATACCGGCCAGAATGCCGATGATCGCGCAATACATGCGCAGGCTGCCCTTGGTCCAGACGTTCAGCCCCACCATCACGGCGAGCGTCGCGGCTCCGAGCGCGATTTCCGGGCCGGTGCTGGTGCCGGATTGCCCGACGCTTTCGTCGATCCCGAAAATCTGCCGGATTCCGAGCAGACCCACGAGCACCCCGATCAACAGGACGCAGATGCCGGAGATCTCTGCCGGAAAGAACGGCCGCATCCGGCCGATCAGCGGCGCAAGCAGCATCTCGAGCGCGCCGGCGGCTAGTGTCATGCCGAAAACGAGTGGCATTCCGCCGAGTTTCACGGCCGCGACGCTTGCCGGGAAATATGCGTTGCTGAAGCAGAACGTGATCAGGTAACCGGAGCCCAGCCAGCGATAGGTGAGGCTCTGCAGGATCGTGCCAATCCCCAGCGCGACCAATGAGAGGCTGACGATCCCCGTCAGGGCGCCCACCGAGCCGCTGCCGGCGCGGATGACGAGAATGGGCACGATCAGAATCGGCGCAAGGATCGCCACGTGCTGCAAGCCGCTGATCAAGCACACGAGCCTGGGCGGCTTTTCCGCCACGCTGTAGATGAGATTGCTTGGTCGCTGCATGGTCCCTCCACCACAATCCGTCTGACCCGAGCAAGTGCGTCACGTTGCCTTCGCAACCCCTTCGTCTCGCGTCGCGCATATGGTGAACAGGTCGAGGACCCGGCCGAGCTCGAACAGACGCCGTACCTCGGCGGAAACCCCGCACAAGACCAGCTTCGCCTTTACCTCGTCCGCACGCTTGTGCGCCAGCAGCAGCGTGCGGAATCCGGCGCTGCTGATATAGACGATCTGCTGCAGGTCGACGAGCAAGTTGCGGGAACCGGAATCAATCACCGCGAATATGCGATCGCCGAACGGCGGGGCGCCGCTCTTGTCGAGCGCGCCGCGCGGCTCGATGATCGTCACCGGCCCCCTGAGCATTTCAACGATTTCCATGCCATTCTCCACCGGGTTCTTCGCGCTCATCTGACGCCAGCGTCTTGCTGAGACGGAGCCGATTGCGCTCGCCGACCCGCGTATATTCGACCGCGTCCATGAGGTTGCGGACAAAGTGAATGCCGAGCCCACCCACGCGGCGCTCCCGCAAGCCGCCGGTGAGGTCGGGCGGTGGCGCGCCCAGCGGATCGAACGGACGCCCCGCGTCATCGATGTCGATGACGATCTTGCCGCCTATGATCTCCAGGCGAATGCCGATCTCGCTGCGCGCGCCCGGCTCAAAGGCGTAGGAAATAATGTTGTTGAGCACCTCGTCGAGCGCCACATTGACGTCGTTGACGATCCGGTGGGAGAGTCCATGCTCTTTGCCGAAAGCTTCGACGATTGAGACGACCCCCGCCATTGCGTCGAGGCGGTTGGGAATGCGCGTCTGGACGTTTTCCATCAGACGCTCCGCCAGCGTGCGCCGGCCTGCTGCACGCGCGCCGCAAGCGGCCAAACGGCCGTCGCACGTCCAAGGCCCATGATGACCCGGCCCGCCGCATCAATCAACCCAGGTCTCCATCGGTGGCGCTAGCGCTGTCACGGGGGTCTGTGAACCGCTTCTGCATGCCAAGTGCCGGCATATGGAACCATCGCCAATGATTCTTCTCCGCCGACAGTTCCTGCGTTTGACCGCAGGTGCTGCCACACGTCCGACCGTGTCGATGGCACTGGCGCA
>Ga0066388_100000739_pt1 | contig 16556 bp, 18 predicted proteins | sample PanSoiMetaGPlot6_FD_64539 | JGI IMG/M metagenome (GOLD analysis project Ga0066388, IMG submission 64539) | Tropical forest soil microbial communities from Panama analyzed to predict greenhouse gas emissions - Panama Soil - Plot 6 (Hybrid Assembly) | ecosystem: Environmental > Terrestrial >... | reverse complement strand
GCCTTCTTCAGGTCCTTCTCGAACTTCTTCCAGAACTGGTTCAGGGTGTTGAGCAGGTTGTCCTTGCCCTCCTCGATCTCGTCCAGCTCCTGCTCCATCGCGGCGGTGTACTCGACGTTCATGATGTCCTGGAAGTGCTCGACGAGGAGGTCCGTGACCAGGAAGCCGAGCTCCGTGGGGTAGAGCTTACCGTCCCGCTTCTCCATGTAGTCGCGCGCCTCGATGGTGGCGATGATCGAGGCGTAGGTGGAGGGCCGGCCGATGCCGTTCTCCTCCAGCTCCTTCACGAGGCTCGCCTCGCTGAAGCGCGGCGGCGGCTGCGTGAAGTGCTGGTCGGTGTCGAGCTTCTTGAGGGTGAGCGCGTCGCCCTCGGCCAGCGGCGGCAGCTGCACCGCCGCCTCCGGAGCCGCCGAACCCTCTGCGCTCTCTGCCTCGGACGTCTCGGCCTTCTCGGCGTCCTCGGCGGAAGGTTTCTTCTCGATCCGTTCGTCAGGGCTCTCTTCGTAGACCGCCAGGAAGCCCTTGAACTTCAGCGTCGAGCCCTTGGCCCGCAGCAGGTAGGGGCCCGCCTCGATGTCGACCACCGTCTCGTCGTAGACGGCCGGCCTCATCTGGGAGGCCACGAACCGGTTCCAGATGAGCTTGTAGAGGGCGTACTCGTCCTTGGAGAGGAAGCGCTTGATGGACTCGGGGTCCCGGTCGAGGTAGGTGGGCCGGATGGCCTCGTGGGCGTCCTGCGCGTCCTTCTTGCTCCGGTAGAAGTTCGGCTTCTCGGGCAGGTAGTCCTCGCCGTAGGTCGCGCCGATGCGGTCCCGCACCGACACCAGCGCGTCGGCGGAGACGCGGAACGAGTCCGTGCGCATGTAGGTGATGAGGCCCAGGCTGCCGTCTTCGCCGAGCTCGACTCCCTCGTAGAGCCGCTGCGCCACCTGCATGGTCTTGCGGACGGTGAAGCGGAGCTTCTTGAACGCCTCCTGCTGCAGCTTGGAGGTGATGAACGGCGGCGTCGGGTGGCGCCGTCGCTCGCGAGCGGTGACCTTGGCCACCCGGTAAGGCGCCTTCTCCAGGTCGGCGCGGACCGCCTTGGCCTGCTCCTCGTTGCCGATCTCGACGTTCTTCCCGTTCTTCTTGACGAGGTTGGCGGGGAAGACCGGCGGGGTGGCGGCCTCCAGGTGGGCGGTGACCGTCCAGTACTCCTCGGGAACGAACGCGCGGATCGCGCGCTCGCGGTCGCAGATGAGCTTGAGGGCCACCGACTGGACGCGGCCGGCCGAGAGGCCTCGCCGCACCTTGTCCCAGAGGATGGGGCTGACCTTGTAGCCCACCAGACGGTCGAGGATCCGCCGGGCCTGCTGGGCGTCGACCTTCTTCTCGTCGAGGTTGCCGGGGTTCTCGAAGGCCTGCTCGATCGCCCGCCGCGTGATCTCGTTGAAGACGACCCGCCGCACCTTCTTGCGGGCGCGGGCGCCGAGCTCCTCGGCCAGGTGCCAGCAGATGGCCTCGCCCTCGCGGTCGGGGTCGGCGGCCAGGTAGATCGCGCTGGCGTCGCCGGCCGCCGACTTGAGCTCCTCCATCACCTTCTTGCGGGTGGGGAGGATCTCGTACTCGGCCTGGAAGCCCTTCTTGACGTCGACGCCGAGCTTCTTCTTGGGAAGGTCGCGGACGTGGCCCATCGAGGCCTTCACCTGGAAGTCCCGCCCGAGATATTTGTTGATCGTCTTCGCCTTGGCCGGCGACTCGACGATGACGAGGTTCTTCGCCACTTCTCTAAACGCCTCCTGCCCTACCTTACCAGACTTGTCACCTAGGTCCGGATGTAGAGCCCCCCGGGCAGCCGGCGGACCCGGGCGTCCAGCTCCATCTCCGCCAGGCGGGCGAGCAGCTCCCCGGGGGAGCGGCCGCTGCGCGCCAGGAGCTCGTCCAGGCCCACCGGAGCGTCCGGGCGGAGCGCCGCGAGGAGATCGTCCGCCGGGGCGGAGGCGGGCGAGGTGACCGGGATCACGATCCCGAACTCCTGGGCGACATCGGCGGCGTCGCGCACCAGGATGGCTCCGTCGCGGAGGAGCGCGTTGGTCCCCTCGTAGGCTCCTTCGCTGGGGTGTCCGGGCACCGCCATCACGTCGCGTCCGGCCTCGACGGCGCAGCGCGCGGTGACGAGGGCCCCGCTCTTCTGCCTCGCTTCCACGACCACGACCCCCCGGACCCAGCCCGCGATCACGCGGTTGCGGCGCGGGAAGTGCTCGGGACGGGGCTCGGCGCCGAGCGGGTACTCCGAGACGACGGCACCCCGCCTCGCGATCTGCGCGGCCAGGGCGGCGTTCTCCGGCGGGTAGAGACGGTCGAGGCCGGAGCCGAGGACCGCCACCGTGCGCCCGCCCGCCTCCAGCGCGCCGCGGTGCGCCTCGCTGTCGATCCCCCGGGCGAGGCCGGACACGATGGTGGCGCCCGCCGCGGCGAGCTCGCGGGCCATCCGGCGGGCCAGGGCGCCCCCGGCGGCGCTGGCCGCCCGCGCGCCCACCACGGCGACGCTGCGCGCTCCCTCGTCGGCCACGAGGTCTCCGCGCGCGTAGAGGACGGGCGGCGCGTCGTAGATCTGCTTCAGCCAGGCGGGATACTCCGCCTCGTCGAGGCCGACCACCCGCAAGCCCTGCCGGGCCGCTTCCTTCAGCTCCGCCTCGGCCCGCCGCCGCGCCCGGCCCGAGCGCAGCTCGTCGCGCGCCTCGGCCGGCAGCAGATCTGCATGGTCGTCGGGACGAGCGAGGGCCTCGGCGAGCGGCTCCCGCCGGCGCAGCTCGGCCGCCCGGCGAGGCCCGACGCCGGGAAGGAGGTTGAGGGTCACCGAATCGAGAATCGTCATCGCTTTCGCTCTTCGTTCAGCCTGGCACAAGGCCGAGGGGCGGCCATTGTAGGGAGCTCCCGGGACCAGCCAGGTCCACCGCCGGGTGTCTGAAGTGTCCGCGCCCGGCCACAGCGGTGTCCCTCGCGCGGGACAGCAAGCCCCGCCCCGCAGCGGGGGCGCCCCCAAGGACGGCCGGACTCGGTGGCACCGCCCTTGCTTTTCCAGGCGCCCGGCGTCTAAGATCGTGAGTCCGCTCCCCCGGGAGATGCCATGCTGGCGGTTCCCGTCCTGACGCTCGTGCTCGCCTTTGCCCCCGGAAGCAACTCCGCGAGCAGCGAGCACGAGATCGCCTTCGGGATCGAAGTGGCCCGCAAGGGCTTGTGGGGCGAAGCCCGCTTCCGCTTCGAGAAGGCGGTCGCCCTCGACCCCAACAACGCCGAGGCCCTCAACAACCTGGCCATCGCCCTCGAGCAGCAGGGAGCCTTCGAGGAGGCGCGCGCCGCCTACGAGAAGGCCCTCAAGCTCAAGCCGGGGAACCTCTACATCCAGCAGAACTACGATCTATTCCGAGAAGCCGATGACAAGAGAAACCGAAAGGCCCGGAAGAAGCCCTAGGCCCGCCCGCCTCGCGATGGTCGCGCTGGCCGGCGCGAGCCTAGCCGCCTGCGCCAGCTTCGTGGAGATCCCGGTCGAGACCCCCCTCCAATCGAAGATCGACGTCAGCTCCTTCCGGCGCGTGCTGGTCGCGGGCTTCGTGACGGAGCTCGCGGAAGCCGACGTGGAGCTCGCCCCCGAGACGACCCGGCTGCTGCAGAACCAGCTCCGGTCCAACACCAAGCTCCAGGTCCTCGAGCCCGACCGGCCGCCCCTCAACGACGCCCTCGAGAAGTCGCTGGAGAAGCTCGGCGAGGGCGGCAAGTACACCAAGCAGGAGAAGGAGCAGTACAAGCTCGAGGCCGACCGGATCCTCCAGGACGGGGACTTCTGGCGCCGGGTCGGGGAGGAGTACCAGAACCCCCTCATCATCACCGGCCGCGTCGGCTTCGACATCCAGAACCGCTCGGGCTTCCAGTCCGAGGAGCGGGTGGTCCGGGACCAGTACAACCGGCCGCGCCTCGTCCGCGGCAACCGCTACCTCGAGCGCAAGGGCTTCAGCCTGAACGCGGAGTTCTACTTCGTCGACGGACGCACCGGCCAGACCCTCCACAAGGAGAAGTTCACGGAGGAGGTCCTCTACGGCGAGGACCAGAAGGTCTCCCCCCTCTCCTCGTATTTCGAGCTGATGGACCGGCTCCTCCCCAATTTCCTGGGGGTCATCTCGCCCCAGAAGATCCGGGGCACCCGCGTCCTGCTCAAGTAAGGTAGACCCAATGCCCACCCGCTTCCGGACCGCCGGCGTCGCCGTGCTGGCGCTCCTCCTGGCGCTCGCCGCGGGGCCCGCCGGCGCCCAGTTCATCCCCTACTACGGAAAGAACAAGGTCAACTACGACAACTTCTCCTGGCGGGTCTACAAGAGCCCGCACTTCGAGGTGTACTACTACCCGGAGTTCGAGCAGCACCTGGCCCGGGTCGTCTCCTACGCGGAGAGCGGCTACCAGAAGATCTCCTCCGACCTCAAGCACGAGATCAACTTCCCGATCCCGATCATCCTCTACAAGACCCACTCCGAGTTCGAGCAGACCAACCTCTTCGGGGGCTTCGTGCCCGAAGGGGTGGCCGCCTTCACCGAGCCGTCGCGCGACCGGATGGTCGTGCCCATCGACGAGCCCCCCGACCGGCTGCAGGGCCTCATCACGCACGAGCTGACCCACGTCTTCGAGTTCGACCTCATCCCGCGCAACTTCGTCCACCGCCAGGTGCCGCTGTGGGTCGACGAGGGCCTCGCCGACTACGAGCGCGGGCTGTGGGATCCCCTCGACCTCATGTCGGTGCGCGACGCGGCCGTCACCGACCAGATCCCCAAGCTGTCCCGCTTCGAGGAGTACGGCGGGCCCAACCCGCGGCTCGTGTACAACCTCGGCCACGCCGCCTTCGAGTACATCGCCGCCCGCTACGGCAAGGAAGGCATCCGCCAGTTCCTCTATACGTTCCGGAAGAACATCGTCGGCGGCGGGATGGAAGACATCTACATGCAGGCGTTCCGCATCAAGCCCGAGGAGTTCGACGAGCAGTACGAGAAGTGGCTGAAGGAGCGCTTCAAGCCCTTCCGCGACAAGCAGCGGCCGAGCGACTACGGCAAGGACCTCGCCCCCGACTCCGAGAAGACGAACTACACGCAGGTCTTCGCGTTCAGCCCCAGCCCGTCGGGCGAGGTGGTGGCCGCGATCACCGGCAACCGCGCGGAGGGGGAGGCGGACCTCATCCTGCTCTCCTCCCACGACGGGACGGTCCTGCAGAACCTCACCAAGGGGTTCACCGAGAAGTACGAGAACATCACGTTCAACGACGAGTTCGTGGCCGGCCGCACGATCGGCTTCGACCCGAAGGGCGACACGATCGCCTTCTTTGCGCGCAAGGCGAAACGGCGGAGCCTGTTCCTCGTCTCCCCCCTCACGGGCAAGATCGTGAAGAGCGTGACGATGACGCTGGACCAGGCCCAGGCCCCGTGCCTGCTGCCCGACGGCAAGCACGCGCTCATCTCCGCGATCAAGGACGGGGTCTCCGACATCTGGCTGCTCGACCTGGACTCCGGGGGCACCCGGAACCTGACCCAGGACTCCTTCTACGACTCCGACCCCCAGATCTCCCCGGACGGGAAGACCGTGGTCTACACGCGCCGGATCAGCGGACACGACAAGGTGTACGTGTTCGACCTCGACAACCCGGCCAAGAAGACCCAGCTCACCTTCGGCACCTTCGACGACACCACGCCCACCTTCTCGCCCGACGGCAAGCTCATCTACTACTCCTCGACCGAGGACGACGACATCTACAACCTGCGCAGCCTCGACCTCCGCACGGGGGTCGTCAAGCAGTTCACGGACGCCCTCGGCGGCAACATGGCGCCCGCGGTCCTCCCCGGCAAGGGGCCCGAGCGCGTCGCCTTCATCAGCTACTTCAAGGGCGAGTACCGGCTGCAGACGATCGAGCCCCTCGAGCCGCTCAAGGAGGTCGACCAGGAGGTGGAGGTCGCCTCCGACGAGTCGATCGTCGACTTCCAGCCGGACGTCGTCCACCAGGTGGTGCCCCAGAACAAGCGCAAGAAGCGCACCTTCGAGAAGCTCTACCTGGAGGGCCGCCCGCCCCTGAACGTCGGCGTCACCTCCGGCGGGGACTTCTTCGGCGGGACCCAGGTCGCGCTCACCGACGTGATGGGCGACCAGAACTTCCTCTTCACGGCCCTCAGCCTGCGGGAGTTCCGGACCTACGAGGGGACCTACATCAACCTCTCCCACCGGACGCACTGGGGGCTCACCGGCTTCGACACCACGCGCTTCTTCTACGCCGATCCCTACCAGCTGACCCCGGGCTTCGGGCGCCAGGGCGCCTTCGCCACCCAGCGCTACTCGGGGGCCCTCCTCCTCGCCCAGTACCCTCTCGACAAGTTCAACCGGCTCGAGCTTTCCGGGGGCATCCTGAGCGTCAAGGAGCAGTACGAGAACAGCGACGCCGGGCTGGCGGTGGCCCAGCAGGCGGCCCTGCTCGGCGCGCCCGTCTTCTTCAACAACGGCACCATCGCTCCCTTCGCCGCGAACCTGGTGGGCGAGACCACGCGGTTCCGCGAGTTCGGCCCGCTCTCCGGCCACACCTACTCGATCGGCGTGCAGTTCGCGCCCGGCATCAACGGCTTCCTGTCCCGGGAGACCTTCGAGGGCGACGTCCGCAAGTACTTCCGCCTGGGCCAGGGGACCGTGTTCGCCACGCGCTTCCGGGGCTTCTACTCGACGGGCGACAACCCCGACATCTTCTACTTCGGCGGCGACATGGAGCTGCGCGGCTATCCCTACCTGTCGCTCTCGGGCAACCAGGGCTTCCACGCCAACGTCGAGCTGCGCCTTCCCCTCATCGACCTCATGAAGACGCCCATCGGCATCCTGGGACCGGTGCGGGGCACGCTCTACGCGGGGATCGGGGGCGCCCACTACAAGGGGGTGCCGTACACGTTCGGGACCAGCGATGCGGGGATCTCCTACGTGAACGACATCCTCTTCGGGGAGCCGGTGACGGGCTACCACCTGATCGACGGCCGAGCCTCCTACGGCTTCGGCCTGCAGTTCTTCTTCCTCGGCTACCCGCTCCACTTCGACTGGTCAAAGCTGACCGACCTGAAGGTCTCGTCGCCCTTGCGCTTCGACTTCTGGGTCGGCTTCGACTTCTAGTGAGTTCGGGGGGGTGCGGTCGCCTGTCACCCCCCCGCGCGCTACGCGCTCCCCCCCGAGTCGCTCGCTCGGGAGTGAATCCCTCGCTCGCTGCTTTCGTCTTCTGAGCTCCCTCTGCGGCCTCCGCTGCCCTCTGCGGCCTCTGCGTTGAGCCGTTAAGGCCTTGGTTTGACGCCGGTGAAGGGGGCGTGATAGCCTCTTGTGTTCTGGCGGTGTCGGCTGAAGGAGGCTTAGAGGTGTACGCGATCATCAGGACCGGCGGAAAGCAGTACCGGGTCGAGAAGGGCGACACGATCTACGTCGAGCGCCTGGCCGCCCCGGTCGGAGAGAAGGTGACCCTCGGCGAAGTCCTCCTCGTCGGCGGCGAAAAGGGCGAGGCCAGGGTGGGCACGCCGCTCATCGACAAGGCATCGGTCGTGGGGACCGTCGTGGCCGAGGGCCGCGACCGCAAGATCCGGGTGTTCAAGTACAAGAAGCGGAAGCACTACCGGCGCACCCGGGGACACCGGCAGGGCTATACCGCGCTGAGGATCGACACGATCGAGCTGTAGCCGGAGGGACAAGAAAGGCGGCGTTTTCGAGCGGCTCCGGGCCTCCCGGTCGCCGCTCCAATGTTTTTCACGAGGTCCGTCCATGGCACACAAGAAGGGACAGGGGTCGAGCCGCAACGGCCGCGACAGCAACGCCCAGCGTCTGGGCATCAAGCGCTTCGGCGGCGAGCTGGTCAAGGGCGGGACGATCCTCGTCCGCCAGCACGGCACGAAGTGGAAGCCGGGGAAGAACGTGGGCGTGGGCAAGGACCACACGCTCTTCGCCCGGGCGGAGGGCTACGTCCGCTTCGAGGACCACGGCGCCCGCGGCTTGCGCGTCAGCGTCGTCCCCGCGGCAACCTAGCTGCGAGGGCCACCGCCCGCGCGGGTGGGGGGCTGACGAGCGGTCAGTATGTTCGTCGATCGGGTCAAGATCTTCGTCAAGGGAGGCGACGGAGGCCGCGGGTGCGTGAGCTTCCGCCGGGAGCCCTACGTACCGCGAGGCGGCCCCGACGGCGGCAACGGCGGCGAGGGAGGCCGTGTCGTCCTCGTCGCGGTCTCCCATCAGAACACGCTCCTTCCCCTCCGCTACCACACGGAGTACCGCGCCGAGCGCGGCGAGCACGGCGGGCCCGGCAACCGGACGGGCGCCCGGGGCACGGACGCGATCGTGTCCGTCCCGCCCGGGACGGCGGCCGCCGAAGAGGCGACCGGGCAGGTGGTGGGGGAGGTCCTGAAGGAGGGCGATCGGGTCCTCCTCGCCCGCGGCGGGCGCGGGGGGAAAGGCAACCGGGCCTTCCTCTCCAACCGGAACCGGGCGCCGCGCGAGGCGGAGCCCGGGGAGCCCGGCGAGGAGAGGTGGCTGCGCCTCGACCTGCGCCTCATCGCGGACGTCGGCCTGCTGGGCTTCCCGAACGCGGGCAAGTCGACCCTCCTGTCCCGCCTCTCCGCCGCCCGGCCCAAGATCGGCGATTACCCGTTCACGACCCTCACCCCGGTGCTGGGAATGGTGGAGGACGGCGACGACGGATTCGTCCTCGCCGACATCCCCGGCATCATCGAGGGCGCCCACGCGGGCGCCGGCCTGGGCCTCCAGTTCCTGCGCCACGTCGAGCGGACGCGCGCCCTCGTCCACGTCGTGGACGCCTCGGGGACGAGCGGGCGCGACCCGGTGGCCGACCTCCGGGCGGTGCGCGAGGAGGTACGGCAGTGGGATCCCGCGCTGCTGGAGCGTCCCCAGCTGATCGCGGCCACCAAGCGCGACGCGGTCGCGCGCCCCGATCCCCTGGCCGGCCTGCAGACGGAGGCGCGGCGCCTCGGCCTCGAGGTCTTCCCGGTGTCCGCGGTCACGGGGGAGGGGCTCGACGCGCTGCGGCACGCCCTCGGCCGCCTCGCCCGCGCGGAGGTCTCGGCATGAAGGTGGGGGTCATGGGAGGGACCTTCGACCCCATCCACCTCGGCCACCTGCGCGCGGCGGAGAACGCCCGCGAAGGGCTGGCCCTCGACGAGGTGCGCTTCCTTCCCGCCCAGGTGCCGCCCCACCGGCCCGCCCCCGCCAGCTCGGCGCGGGACCGCTTCGCGATGGTCGCGCTCGCCACCTCCTCGCATCCCCGGTTCGTGGCCGACGATCTCGAGCTGCGCCGGGAGGGGCCGAGCTACACGGTGGACACGGTGGCCCGGCTGCGCGAGGAGCGTCCGGCGGACGAGGTCGTGCTGATCGTCGGCAGCGACACGCTGCCCGAGCTGCCGAGCTGGAAGGACTACGACCGCCTGCGCCGGTTGTGCTCGGTGGCGGTCGTCTCCCGCCCGGGAGACGGTGGGCCCGGGAAGGACGCGCCCGCGGCGGCCGGCGTCCAGCACGTCCCCGGGCCGGGCCTTCCCGTCTCGGCCACCGACATCCGGCAGAGGGTCAAGGAAGGCCGGAGCGTCCGTTACCTCGTGCCCGACGCGGTGGCGGACTACATCGCCAAGCGGGGCCTCTACCGGTGAAGGCCCACACGGCGGTCGATCGCGCCGCGCATGCCGCCCTCTCGAAGAAGGCGAGCGACGTGGTGATCCTCGACCTGCGCAAGGCGGTCGGCTTCACCGACTACTTCGTCCTCGCCTCCGGGCAGAACCAGAAGCAGATCCTCGCCATCGCCGACGCGGTCCTGGAGGCCATGCGGGAGGCCGGCCTGCGGCCGAACCACGTGGAGGGCTACCCGCGGCAGGAATGGATCCTCCTCGACTACGCAGATTTCGTGGTCCACGTCTTCACCCCCCGCACGCGCACGTTCTACGACCTCGAGCGGCTGTGGGGCGGGGCGGAGCGCCGGGAGGTGGCGGGGTGAGCTCGGTCGTGCAGGAGGGCCTCGCGGGCGTCGTCGCCGACTCGCCGGCCATGAAGGACCTCCTCCAGGTCGCGGCCCGCCTGGCCGAGGCCAAGAGCCCCGTGCTCATCCAGGGGGAGAGCGGGACGGGCAAGGACCTGCTCGCCCACTGGCTGCACTACAAGGGCACGCGCCGCGACGGGCCCTTCATCAAGGTGCACTGCCCGTCGATCCCGGAGGACCTGCTGGAGTCGGAGCTGTTCGGCCACGAGCGCGGGGCGTTCACCGACGCGCGGCAGGCCAAGGCGGGCAAGATCGAGCTCGCCGCGGGGGGCACCCTCTTCTTCGACCAGATCGAGGACCTGAGCCAGTCCCTGCAGGCGAAGCTGCTGCGGGTGGTCGAGGAGAAGCGCTTCGAGCGGCTGGGGGGGACGCGGACCTTCGAGATCGACGTCCGCTTCGTCTCCGCCTCCCGCATCGATCTGCGCAAGGCGGTCACCGCCGGGACCTTCCGCGACGACCTCTACCACCGGCTGAGCGTCGTCCCCTTGACGCTCCCCCCGCTGCGCGAGCGGCCCCAGGACATCCGGCCGCTCGCCGAGGCCTTCCTCGCGCGCGAGCGCGAGCGGAACGCGACGCGGGCCCGCGCCTTCGCCGAGGAGACGATGGCCGCCCTCAAGGGCTATCCGTGGCCGGGCAACGTGCGGGAGCTGCGCGGCGCCGTGGAGCGCGCCGCCCTCTACAGCCCGGGCGAGGTCGTGGAGCCGAAGGCACTCCCGCCCCAGGTGCGGGAGCAGCCGGCCACCCTGTGGGCGGGGCGCGAGCAGCGCCCGTCGCTCCGGGACGTGGAGGCCGCCTACATCCGTTACGTGCTCGAGCAGGTCTCGGGCAACCAGACCAAGGCCGCCGCGATCCTCGGCATCAGCCGCAAGGCGCTGTGGGAGAAGCGTCGCCGGTACGGGATTCCCTGAGGAAAGGAAATGGAAAACAAGAAGTTGAAGCTCTTCCGGGAGAAGCTGGTCCAGAAGAAGAAGGAGATCCTCGAGGCCTACGAGAAGAACAAGACCTACGGCAAGGAGGCCGACGAGGAGGGCGCGCAGGACATCGCGGACAAGGCGTCCAACTCCTATACCAAGGAGTTCCTCTTCAGCCTCTCCAACTCGGAGCGCGACCTGCTCCAGCTCGTCGACGAGGCCCTCGTCCGAATCGAGGGCCATCGCTACGGCTTCTGCGTCGTCTGCGAGGACGAGATGGAGAAGAAGCGGCTGGAGGCGGTGCCGTGGGCCAAGCGATGCATCTCCTGCCAGGAGAAGCAGGAGCAAGGCCTCCTGTGACCGCTCCCTCCGCGGCAACTCCCCGCGCCCTGGCGGGCGCGGTCGCCTCCCTGGCCCGGAAGGGCCTCGTCGATCCGGTGCTGTCGGTGGTGTTCCCCTCGCGCTGCCCCGCGTGCCAGACGGCGCTCACGTCCCCGAGCCGCGGGCCGCTGTGCGAGCCGTGCTGGGCGGCGCTCCCCGTGCACCGGGGGCCGGCGTGCCACTGCGGGCAGCTCCTCGCCGCGGACGCGCCGGGGGGATGCGGCCGCTGCCGGCGCGGCCTCAACCCCTTCACCGCGGGCGCAAGCCTCGGGCCCTTCGAAGGTCCGCTGCGCACCGTTCTGCACGAGCTGAAGTACCACGGCCGCCGGCGGGTGGCCGGCCGTCTCGCGGAGGTCATGCTCCGCCGCGACGAGGTCCTGCGGGTCTTGAGCGCGGGCGCGGTGCTCGTCCCCGTGCCCCTGCATCCCCGGCGCCGCCGCGAGCGCGGCTTCAACCAGGCCGAGCTGCTCGCCGCCGAGCTGGGCCGGCGGGCCGGGCTCGGCGTGGCCGGCGCGCTCGTGCGCCGCAAGGACACGACCGCCCAGACCGGCCTCTCGGGCGCCGCGCGGCGGGCCAACGTCGCGGGGGCCTTCGCCGCCCGGGGCAAGGGCCGGGTCGCCGGCCGGGTGGCCGTCCTCGTGGACGACGTCTTCACCACCGGAGCCACCGCCCTGGCCTGCGCCCGCGCGTTGAAGGCGGCGGGGGCGGCCGAGGTCCGGGTGCTCACCGTCGCCCGCGTGGACTAACGGAGGATCCATGTCCCTGTCCCTGAAACTCGCCGGAGGGGCGGCCCTCGCCGCCGCGGCCGTCCTCGCCGCTCCCGAGGCCCGCGCGTGGGGGCCGGTCGCCCACCAGGCCGTCAACGCCCACGCCCTCGAGACCCTGCCCAAGGGGCTGAAGCCGTTCTACAAGGCCCACCGGCTCGAGATGCCCTCGCTCTCGCCGGAGGCGGTCGTCCCCGAGGAGGGTCTCGACCGTCGCTTCGCCGCCGACCGCCTCATGCCCTTCCCCTTCGCCGACATGCCGCAGACCGAGGCCGAGATGAAGAGCAAGCTCGGCGAGGCGGGCGAGAAGGCCGGGCGGCTGCCGTGGCTCATCGATCAGAGCTACCAGCGCCTGGTCGAGGCGTTCAAGGCCGGCGACAAGAACCGGATCCTTTCCGAGTCGGACCAGTTGGCCGGCCTCGTGGCCGACATCCACAACCCCCTCGCCCTCACCGACAACGCCGACGGGCAGAAGACCAGCCAGCACGGGCTGTGGGCGCGCTTCACGACGCGGCTCCCCGAGGCGATGCAGAGCCGGCTCAAGCTCGACCCCGACGCCGCCCACTTCCTCGATGATCCGCGCCGCTACGTGTTCGAGATGGTCAACGACACCTACGTCTGGCTCGACAACCTCCTCTACCAGGAGGATCTCGCGCACCGCGGCCAGGCCGGCTACACCGAGCTGTACTACGAGGCCTTCGAGCATCGGGCGGGCCGGATCCTCCGCGACCGCCTCAGCCAGGCCGCGGGCGACGTGGGCAGTTTCTGGTACTCGGCGTGGACCGCCGCCGGCCGGCCCGAGCTGAAGTAGCCGCCGCGCGGGAGGCCGCGCATTTGCTTCGACCCCGGCGACCTTCTAACATCGAGGTTCGCCGCGTGAACGATGGAAGACGCCCTTCATTCACCCTCCGATGCCGAGCTCATCGACCGGTGCCTGCGCAAGGACAACGGCGCCTGGAACGACATCGTCGTGCGCTATCGCCGGAAGGTCTTCCACATCGCCTACAAGTTCACCGGCAAGCACGACGAGGCGGAGGACCTCACCCAGGACATCTTCATCAAGGTCTTCCGCAGCCTCGACAAGTTCAACCGCGACGCCGATTTCTCGACCTGGCTGAGCAGCGTGGCCCGCAACTACTGCATCGACCACTACCGGGCGAGCAAGCGCGAGCGCGAGGTGCTGGTGGAGGACCTGGTCGCCTTCGACCTCGCCCCCGCCTCGCCGGGCAGCAACCCCCACCGCGCCCTCGAGGACCGCGACCGCCGGAGCTTCCTGCGCCGGGGTCTCGACTCCCTCCCCGCCAAGCTCCGCGAGGCGGTCGTGCTCCGCGACCTGCAGGGGCTCAGCTACCAGGAGATGGCGGACCAGCTCCACCTGCCGGAGGGCACGGTGAAGAGCCGCATCAACCGCGGACGCGAGGAGCTCTCGCGGCTGCTGCTGCGGGCCCAGCAGCCGGGGAGGATCCGGGGACGAGCAGGGGGCCCGGCGCGGCTCCAGGCCCGGAGGTGAAGTGATGCAGCTGGCGGTGGCGGACAGCGGGGACGTCAAGATCGTCCGGGTTAAGGAGCCCAAGCTCACCTACCCGAACCTCGCCCCCTTCTTCGCGGAGGTGCGGCAGCTCGTGGAGGGCGGGGCCCGCAAGGTCGTCATCGACCTCGCGGCGGTGGGCTACATCGACAGCGCCTCGATCGGCTGCCTGATGGACGTGCGGCGGCTGCTCCAGGACCGCGGCGGCGTCCTGAAGCTCTCGGGGCTGCAGCCGCGGGTGGAGACCATGCTCTCCATGACCGGGGTGCACAAGATCATGGAGATCCACCGGGAGGAGGCGGCGGCGGTGGAGGCCTTCAGCCCCCGCAAGGGCAAGGGCAAGGGCGATGCGTAGGGTACGCTTCACCTCGGGCTACGAGCTGCCCCTGACCGGCGACCTGCTCGGCATGCTGGAGGCTCTCTATCGGGAGGTGACGCTCAAGCACGAGCTGCGGGTCTCGTTCGAGGACATGATGAAGGAGATCCAGGGGCTGGTGGACCAGATGAACGAGGAGGACCGGAGGAGCTACCTCATCGAGAGCCTGTTCCTCAACTCGGTCACCTACGAGAACGAGATGCTGGACGCGTACATGCGGAAGCTCACCGCCGGCAACAAGAAGAAGGGGCGGGGGCGCCCCGCAGGGAGGGCCCAGTGAGGATGCTGAAGACGGCGGCCGGGCTGACGGTGGCGGCGCTCCTGGCCGCCGGCGCGTACGCGCGCGCGGAGGATCCCAAGCCGGCCGACGCCAAGCCGGCCGCCACCGGCGGCGCGCGCATCGCGGTGGAGCCGGGGGCATTCGATTTCGGCAAGGCGGTCCAGAACAAGACGCTCCAGAAGGAGTTCCTGATCCGCAACTTCGGCGATGCCGACCTCGTCCTCGACAGCGTCACCACCTCGTGCGGCTGCACGGTGGCCGAAGGCTACAGCAAGGTGGTCAAGCCCGGCGCGAGCACCCATCTGCAGGTCTCCCTCCAGACGCGGACGAGCGTGGGGAAGATCCAGAAGAGCGTCCTCATCAAGTCCAACGACGCCACCAAGGGGCTCTACGAGCTGAAGCTGGAAGCGATCGTCGCCGCCCCGGACACGAAGTAACCCAGACGCAACGGATCAACGCGGAGGGCGCGGAGAAGTAACGGAGAGGCCGCGGAGGGAGGAATGAGGAGATGTCCCTCTCTTCTCCGCGTCCTCGAGCTTTGATGGGCATTCTCCGCGCCCTCTGCGTTGAAAGGGCGGTCCGTTGGCGCTTTGGTCGGGCTAACTGAGGGCGAGGCGGGGGGCGGGGACGCTCACCGGGGGCATCTCCATCACCGGGAGCTGCGGGTGGGCGGCGAGCGTCCACGCGTCGGGGCTCTCGAGGAGCCTCCGGCAGAGCGCCGCGTGGAGGGCGTGCCCGGCCCGCGTGGCCTCGAGGTGCCCGACCACCGGGTGGCCTAGCAGGGCGAGGTCGCCGATGGCGTCCAGGACCTTGTGCCGGACGAACTCGTCCTCGAAGCGGAGGCGGTCGTTGAGCAGGCCGGTCTCCCCGATCACCACCGCGTTGTCGAGGCTGCCGCCGAGGGCGAGCCCGCTCCGCCGCAGCGTCTCCACCTCGCGCAGGAAGCCGAACGTGCGGGCGGGGGCGATGGCCTCGGCGAACGTGTCCGCCGCGACGCGGAACGAGGCGGCCTGGTGCCGCAGCAACGGATGGTCGAAGCCGATCACGTAGCTGACGCGGAAGTGGTCGGCGGGCGAGATCCGGATCGACTTGCCGCCGCGCACGACCTCCACCGGGCGCAGGATCTTGAGGTAGTGCCGCGGGGTGGCCAGCGGCTTGAGCCCGACCTCGTGCACGAGGATCACGAAGGGGGCGGCGCTCCCGTCCAGGATGGGCACCTCGGGCCCGTCGACCTCCACCAGCACGTCGTCCACGCCGAGGCCGTGCAGGGCCGACAGCAGGTGCTCGACCGTGCTCACGGACACCCTGTCCCGGCTGAGGGTCGTGGCGTGGTCGAGGCGGGCCAGGTACTCGAGGGAGGCCGGGATCTCCACGCCGACGTCGGTGCGGAGGAACCGGATGCCGTGCTCGGCCGGCGCCGGCTTCAGCGCGAGGCGGACGGGCTTGCCCGAGTGGAGGCCGATCCCCGTGCAACCCACGGCCCTCCGAAGCGTTCGTCGATAGGACATGAAAACTCGGCCGCTGGCGGCTGCAAGCCATGTACCAGGGAATGTCATCTGTAAGTCATTGAACCGCAATGTGTGAAATTCGTGTGTGGCCGCGTGCCGCGCGGTCCGCCAGCCACGGCGTGGTCGCCCAGCCACGGGAGGATCAAAATCCAGTCCCGCCGGCCGTCTCGTGGGCCCGATAGGCGCCCGAATCGAGGATCTGCCGGGTCTCGTCGAGGGCGCGGGTGATCTCCTCGTCGGTCGTGTAGAAGTGCGGTGAGAAGCGGATGCCGGCTCCGGGACGGAAGTCCACGATCACCTCGCGGCGCAGCAGCTCGCGCGTCACGGCCTGAGCGTGGGGCACGTCGAGGATGACCATTCCCCCCCGCTCTTCGGGCCGCTCCGGCGCGTGGGGCCTGAAGCCGCGCTCGCGGGCGAGCTCGACGAGCCGGCCCACCTGGCGGACCGATTTCGCGCGGATGGCCTCGACGCCGACCGCCGTGACGACACGGTAGCCGGCCTGGGCGGCGTAGAGCGCGGGTACGGCGGGCGTCCCGTGGAGGAACCGCGTCGCGTCGTCCGCGTAGTCGACCGGTCCCGTCTCGAAGGCGAACGGCGAGCGGTGGGCCATCCAGCCGGTGAGGCGCGGCGTGAGCCGCCCGCGCAGTCGGGGCGCGACGTAGAGGTAGCCGGCGCCCGGTCCCCCGCACAGCCACTTCACCGAGCCGCCGGTCGCGAAGTCCACGTCCCAGGCGGCGACGTCCACCGG